>Ga0210405_10005430_pt1 | contig 11634 bp, 8 predicted proteins | sample IncBWH11MmetaG_FD_155492 | JGI IMG/M metagenome (GOLD analysis project Ga0210405, IMG submission 155492) | Forest soil microbial communities from Barre Woods Harvard Forest LTER site, Petersham, Massachusetts, United States - Inc-BW-H-11-M | ecosystem: Environmental > Terrestrial > Soil >... | reverse complement strand
CGGGTCCGTGTCGATGGCGCCGATAATTTCAATGGCTTGTTTTTCCCGCAGCAGGCGCGCGATCGACGCGCCGATCGGCCCTATGCCGTATTGGATCACTCGAATCTTCTTCTTCACGATTTTCCCCCGTCAATTCACGCCGAGCGGCGCACACCGCGCATTTTTTCCAGAAAAGAAACCTCTACCATAATGGAATTCGCTCAGGCATTCAACGGTCAACGCGACACGCCTAACACCTGGAGTTTTCTACCTTGCAGCGACTTGCCCGACGCCTACGATTCGCATGCCAGCACTCGCCAAGTTCGACACATCCGCCGCAATCTTGCTGAGGCAAGGCACGCGGCTCATAATGGAGCTGCCACCTACTCACCTTTCAGGAGGACCGCGTCATGCCGGCAAAAAAACTGACCGAGGCCGAAATCCAAGCTCTTCTTTCCAAGTTGCGAGGCTGGAAAACCGTCAACGGCAAATTGCACCAGGAATACCAATGCAAGGATTTCGTGGAGGCTTTCGGCAACATGACCCGCGTCGCGCTCGTCGCCGAAGCGATGAACCACCATCCGGAGTGGTTCAACGTCTGGAACAAAGTGGTGATCGATCTAACCACGCACAGCGTCAAAGGCATCAGCGATTACGATTTCGTGCTCGCGGAAAAAATCGACGAGATTTTCGTTCCAGTGCGTTCGATTCTCGCCAGCACGTCAGGATAGGGCGCGTCGGTCTTCGAGCCTCGAGGCTCAGAATATACCGCCCGGGATGGCAGTGGCACTTCCGCGTCCCACAAGGGAAGGTCTATTGACTCTTCCCGCGGCTAGGCGAAAATAGCACTACCCCCTTCCTAGAAGTACGCTCCTTGGGAATTTGCGGTCCAGAAGACTGCCCTCTCCAGTCTCGCCAAAAGCTGTTTCGCGATGAAAATTCGCATCGGTGGATTGCCGCCAGATTCCGTAAGGCTGTCTCTTTTTTCACGCCTGGCGCGCGGAATCCGCCAAAGGGAGGTTGCACGCATGACTGGAAAGAAATTTCGCGTGTTGTTGGCAGAGACGGCTCCAGGAGAAGCCGCAGAATCCCTGCGCTCGCTTTATCCTGGGCCTGGAAGTGCATTGGAATTGAGTGTCGTCTCGACACTGCCAACCCTCGTCGCGACGATTGAACTGGCCGCACCGGAAACCATCTTTTTTGATCTATCCCTTGGCAAGCCCGATCCGCTCGAGGCGGTACGCCGGGTGCACCGCGCCGCCCCGGGTATTCCGCTCATCGTATTTGCCGATGTCGCCGATAAGAGCTATGCCGTCCGGAGTATCTCCGAGGGTGCGATCGACTATCTGTTGAAGGGGTTCATGGACATACGCACCATGGAACGCGTGCTGTGCACCGCGCTGGCGCACAACAAGCTGGAAGGCCTCGCGGACCTTCTCCGGGACCAGCTTACTGGACTTTACAGCCGCGACGGCCTTACAACCCTGGCGACGCAATCCATGGAGACGGCGCTACGCTCGGGGGGCACGCTCGTTCTTCTTTGTACGCTGATCGAAAATTATTCCTCCCTTCAAGAGGAGCTTGGCTCCGTCGGCTGTGAACACGCGGTTCGCGAGACGGGCGAGCTACTCGCCGGCTGCTTCCGGCGCAGCGATATTCTTGCCCGGCTCGGCGATGCGCAGTTCGCGGCCCTGGCCTTGGATGCTGCAGAACCGTGCGCGCCGGTACTCCGCCAGCGTGTGGAATCGCGGCTGGCCATACACAACCAAAGCCGCAAACCCTGGGAGCCTCTGGCATTTCGTCTTAGCGTGGGCTACTGGGGTGCAAACGATACCAGATCTTTCTCTGAATTTCTCGATGCTGTGGAATCCGAACTGCGGCAGCCCCATGCGGTCCTCAGCCAGGCTACCGCGCATCAAGCGAGCGCAATGGAGCGCCGGTAAATCCCCATGAAGAGCACCGTGAAAGCCGGAGCAGGCGTCGTTCGAACAGGTGGCGTCACTCGAACAGAAATCGTCGCACAACAGATACTGCCATCCTTCGTTTGCTTCCGAAAGCTCGCGGCGGGGTGCGCATGAAATCCGTACTGTTGGACGAGTTGCGGCTGCCGGAAAGCACGATGCCCTTGCGCCTGCTCATTCTTGAAAACGAGCCGCAGGACGTCGAGCTGACCTTGCTCGAACTCAAAGCCTCAGGATTCGACGTGGAATGGAAGCTGGCACAAGACAGGGAACAATTCCTTGCCGCGCTGCAAAGCGGCAAGTTTGATGCCATCCTTGCAGACTATCGTTTACCGAGCTGGACGGGGCTCGAAGCGCTGAAAGAGGTGCGCGCCAGCGGAAAGGACATTCCGTTCCTGTTGGTGACGGGGACATTGGGGGAGGAAGCCGCCGTCGAATGCATAAAGCAGGGAGTGAATGATTACATCTTGAAAGACCATTTGATGCGCCTTCCGGCGGCGTTGAAGCGCGCCTTGAACGAGAAGAGTCTGCGCGACGAAAACTCGCGCGCACACCAGGCCCTGGCGGAAAGCGAAGCGCACGCCCGCGAACAGTTCGCCGAGCTCGAGCAGATCTATCGGACTGCGCCGATCGGTCTGGCCGTTTACGGCCCGGACTTGCGCTATCTGCGGGTGAACGAGCAACTCGCACGCATTAACGGACTTCCAGCTGAGCAGCATGTGGGTTTGATGACGCGGGATGTCAATCCAGACGTGTCCCGGGCCGTCGAGCCTTACTTGCGGCGCGTGTTTTCCCGCGGCGAATCGATTCTCAACGTCGAAATACAAGGCACTACACAAGCTCAATCCGGGGCGCTGCGAACGTGGCTGGCGAGCTTTCACCCCTTACGGGGCGCCAGCGGTGTAATCAGGGCCATCAGCGTCGTGGTCCTGGAAATCACCGAACGGAAAAGGGCGGAAGCGGCGCTCACGCTCTCCGAAGCCCGCAATCGTCAGCTGGTTGAGAACTCCATCTACGCCATTTTTCGGATTTCGCAGGAAGGCACCTTCCTCGATCCTAACCCCGCCCTTCTTCGCATTTTAGGGTGTGACTCGGTCAAGGAATTGAACCCACCCGCGCTGGTGCGTGACATATTTCGCTATCCGGCGCACTACGCGGAGGCCATGGCCGCCTGCCGTCAGGAAGGCCAAACTCACAGCACGGAGACGGAGTGGCGCAGACGCGACGGTGGCATGGTCGCGGTGCGGCTCCATTTACGAGGGCTTTCCGTCGCGGATTTGACGGCCTCGGTCGAGGTGTTTGCCGAGGATGTAACCGAGGTTCGCGCTGTAGAGCGCCAGTTGCATCAGTCCCAAAAATTCGAGGCCATTGGCCAGCTTGCCGGCGGCATCGCTCATGACTTCAACAATGTCGTGGGCGCGATTCTGGGGTGGGCTGAGCTGGGTTTCGAACAAAGCCGGAGCTATCCACAAATCTCGGAACGCTTCGCGCGCATCCGTGAACAGGCGGAGCGCGCCGCGGCGCTGACTCGTGAGCTTCTCGCGTTTGCCAGGCGCCAGATTCTGCAGCCACGAAGCGTGGACCTGAATGCCATCACCGGCGACCTTGCAAGTTTTCTCGGTAAAGTGATTCGTAAGGACATCGATCTCAAAGTGATCAATACCCCGCTCGATACCCTCAAGGCAGATCCAACCCAGATCGAGCAAGTACTGATGAATCTCTGCCTGCATGCGCGAGACGCCATGCCCCAGGGAGGCAGACTCCTGATCGAAACAGAGATGGTTGATATCGACGATTCTTACTGCCGGTTTTATCCGCTAGTCACGCCGGGCCGCTACGCCGTTCTGTCCGTTTCCGACACCGGCGTTGGTATGGATGCCGAAATGCGCGAGCACGTTTTCGAGCCTTTTTTCTCAACGAAGGAAAACGGGAAAGACAGCGGGATGGGGCTGGCCACAGCGTATGGAATCGTCAAGCAGCACGGCGGCTTCATTCATGTATACAGCGAGGTGGGGCAGGGCACGCTTTTCCGCGCGTACCTCCCCGCGGCTCCGGGCCAGCCATCGGAAGGTTCCTCTGACCACAAGTGGGTGCCAGCGGTCTTGGACGTGCGCGGCACGGAGACGCTACTGCTTGCGGAGGACCACGACTCCATCCGGGAGATGGCGAGGCAGACGCTCGTCACCCTGGGTTACCGTGTATTGTCAGCGGTCGACGGAGAAGAGGCGCTGCAGCTTTGCGAAAGCGAGACGCCCGCGCTAGCCATCCTGGACCTGGTCATGCCCAAATTGGGAGGCATGGAAGTGGCTGCAAAGCTTGCAGAACGCTTTGAGAAGCTACCCGTGTTGTTCACGAGCGGCTATTCGCAGGAATCAAGAGGGTTGGAAACGACCGCCCGCTATCTCCAAAAGCCTTATAGCCCCACAAGCCTCAGCCGCATGGTCCGGGAGATCCTGGACCAGGTGAAAACAGCGTCTCCTGCAGGCTAGAGTCTGCTCGACGCGATCTTCAGAATGCAGGTTGTATTTCTCGTTGACACCCGCGCGTCGCAGTGCTACAAACCCCACAAGGCAAGCCCTTTGGTGGTGAGTCTCTTACCGCAATTCATCAGCGAGTGAGGCCGCAGACCTGCCTGGCAGGGCAGGGCTGCATGGCCGCCGAAGGAATTGTCATGTAACACCCCACCCCACCCCGGGAGGTGAGAACCCCGCGGTTTTCACCTCCTTTTATTTTGCCTTCGGCTCCGCTGCGTCTACGTGCTGAAAATTCCTGCAAAGCCAAACTGATTTCAATCATTGGCTACCTGATGCTGCGTCAACTTCCGATCATCGCATTCATCAAGCGCTAGCCAACCACCTGCAGTCAATCCTGTTCGCAATGTCCATTAGCCGGCCAAGTTTCAGGGGTGCTATCATGCCGCTGCTTAACCTTGCGGACACCTCGTCCGAAGCAATAATTCCATACTAAGTTTCAAGGAGGCGGAGCATGAGAGCGATTCTAATCTCCGTAGCGATCCTATTAATGTGCGGCCCGATGCTGGCCCAGCAGAGGAGACAGGCTACTACTGTGCCAAGGACGTTTGTTCCCAACGAGCCGCAGCCGTGCATCGAATTTAAGCAGATGGCCGCTCGATTGGATGCGGTTTACAAAACCGATGAAATCAGCAAGCCCGAATACGACGAGGGCATGAAAAAGTATAGGGATGGCACACAAGAAGAGGGCGTGGATTATTCTACTGGCAGAAAGGACAAATACCAAAGGATTTCTCTACGGCGAGACAAGCTCGCTGAATTCATTCGTTGGTACGCAGTGGAAGGAGGACGCGGCCAAATGGCCGTAGCCAACACCCACTGCAACACCGAACTGGGGGAGAGAGTGGGAACAGGGGAGACAGTGGGGCCATACGAGCGCGTTTACGCGCTCCGCCAGTTACAAGACGCCATGACTGTTTCGCAGGCGGAGGGCCTGTTGGCGGATGTTGCTTTGGAAGGTCAGAATGTGATGATAAAAACTATTTTGGAAAGTGAATCAGCGCGCGGCAAAGTCGTAGACCGCTACAACAAGCTGGTCGAAAGCGTCAACACATACAATAAGGCCGTCAACGATCTCGTTGTTACCGTGAATACGGCTATGAGTGAACCGAAGGGCTCCAAGCTAGCGCCAACATTGAGCTTCAACTTTGTTCGCCTGCAACCCATTACGTGCACTGGAAGTGCATCCGCGTTTACCAATTCGACCGCTTACATGGCTAACTTGCACACCATGGCCAACGCAACGGCAACGATGCACTGTGAGTAGGCAATGAAGCGGTCGAGTCCAGGTGCGTCGAAGGCAAGCCCAAAACTTGATGCCCTACGGCGGTCCACTCGTCTGTTTAGTTGCCTTACCGGAAACTGATATTTCCATTGGATTCCTTGGTTCCTCTTCTTTGCGCCCTGCTCGGATAAGATAGATCGTATGTTGACGGAATCCGAGATGCCCACGCCGCCGCCACTCTTAGCTTTGCAAGACGTTACCGTCGTGCGCGGCGAGTCCTCGGCACGGCCGGCGCTCGAAGGCGTGTCGCTTCGCATCGGGGCTGGTGAACACGTTTGCATACTGGGGCCGAACGGCTGCGGCAAATCCACGTTGATCAAGACGATTACACGCGAGTGTTATCCCGTGGCGCGAGAAGGTTCCTCGATCTCCATCCTAGGTCGCGAACGCTGGAATATTTTCGAGCTGCGCTCGTTGCTCGGGATCGTCTCACCGGATTTGCTGGCTTCTTGCACCACGGACGCCACGGGACGCGACGTGGTGCTGTCCGGTTTTTTCAGCAGCACGCGCATTTTTCCGCACCATCATGCAGATCCCGAGCATCTCGTGCGCGCGGAGGCGACACTTGCGCGTCTCGGAATTGCGCATCTGGCCGGTCGCGCCGTCTCTCAGATGTCTTCCGGGGAAGCCAAGCGGACATTGATCGCTCGGGCGCTGGTGCACGATCCCCAGACACTGCTGTTCGATGAGCCCAGCAACGCGCTGGACATCGCTGCCCAATTCCAGCTGCGAGATACGATGCGGCATCTTGCGCAGAGCGGGCTCGGCATTCTGTTGGTGACTCATCACGTTTCGGAAATCATTCCGGAAATCGAACGCGTGGTGCTGCTGCGAGAAGGCCGCATTTTGGCCGACGGAGCCAAACAGGAAATCCTGACGGCCGGGCACCTCTCGTCGCTGTTCGGCGTTCCGGTCGGCCTCGTGCAACAGGACGGCTATTTTCATCTGTACTAGGCGACGGAAGTTTCCGCAGGCGTTGTTTTGCGGAGTCTGTGTGTAAGCCATCCCCACACCCCGTGCACGCCAATCGCTGCTAGGAGAAGCACTACAGAGTCGATCGGATGTCGGTAGCGCAGCGAGGTATGCGTGACGTAGTAGAGCAGCGGAAAAACTACCGGAATAGCGACAACAGGAAATGCATACGCGTTTTCTGTGGTAAGCAGGACGACCACGCCAAAAAACGCGCACAGCGGTGCCACGTCATTGCATAACAATATGAAGCGGAGCCAGAGTGAATCCGCCTGACGAAACATTGCCAGCGGAGTTGCCGTTCCTGTCCAGAAATCCACGAATCTTTGTGCAACGAGCCACGTCTCGATTCGCGGATGCGAGATGATAAAAGCGACGGCCTTTCTTTTTTCTTCTTCCATGAAGGCGGTCTCGCCCATGTGCAGGTAGCGCACGATTTCGCGGTCTTGGGTGATTGCGCCGGGCCGGAGCCTGTGTTGGTCGTCATAGTTTTCGTTATTGCCGATATACAGTTCGAACGCGAAATCCGAACGCAGCGGAATGAAATTGTGGAAATGAACGTAGTTGCGGATGGTCCAAGGCACACAGCAAAGAAGAGCGATTGCGGCGGCCAGCGTTGCTCGAACGAGCCACCCGGAAGTGCGATCACGATTTCGATTGCGATAGGCAACCCACGTCCATAACACGGGGAAAAGCGGAGCGACGGCGGGATTGGTGAGCAGCGCGAAACCCCACAAGAGCCCGTAAAGGCACCAATCTCGAAGACGGCGGGATTCCGCCAACTCGAATGTGGCCCACAGCAGAGTCGCCAGCAAGAGCGCCGATAAGGACGTGTCCCAAATCCATTCGAACGGAATAATGATGGCGTTAGGGAAGAGAGCCCACACCCATGCCGCTGCGCTGGCGACGCCAAGACCGGCAATGCGCTTGCCCGCGTAGAAAATCGGCACGCATGTGCCCGCGGAAAAGAGAATGTTTAGAAATAGCGCGGCGAAAAAAGAACGGAGTGTGTAGATGCCAAACAGTTTGAAGATTCCCGCGAGAAGATACGGATAGACCGGGGCCAGCCAGGCTGTTGGTCCCGTGTCTCGTTGGAATGGAGAGGAGAATCCCTTTCCGCTGGCAATCGAATAAGCGATGTGGCCCGTTTCCGTCTGAAACGGGACGATGCTCAGAACCTTAGCGGCGATTTGCCGTTCCTCATACCATGCGAACGCGATGCGCGTTCCCAAGGCAAAGACTACGATCAGAACTAGAGAGGTGGCGGCTTTGCACAGGGTGTGGTTCATGAGCATGCGTTTTTCTCTAACTCGCCGGCAGATTCTCCTTTTACGACGAAGGGTCTTCCTAAGATGTTACGCCTGCGAAGAGATGAGGTTTGTTTTTCCCCGTCTAAGGTCTTTAGTGACGATTCATCGTGCTAGGATGTAGCCACTTTGCCATGAACTCGCTGGCTCAGGATCTTCGCATCGCGGTTCGAGCGTTCGCCAGGAATCCTGGTTTCACTCTAGCGGCTGTTTTGTCGCTGGCCATCGGCATTGGCGCGAGCACTTCTATTTTTAGCGTTGCGAATGCGCTGCTGCTTCGGCCGCTTCCTTATAAAGACGCAAGCCGGCTGGTTATTCTGTGGAACCGCTCGCCGGGCTTGGACATTCTGCAGGATTGGTTTTCCACCGCGCAGTATCTGGACATCAAGAACGGGCATCGTGGGTTTGAACAAGTGGCCATCGCCTCCGGTGGAAATGACAATTTGACCGGGAAAGGCGATCCGGAACGCGTTGGAACAGTCCGGACGTCGTCGAACCTTCTTCCGATGCTCGGAGCGAGGGCGGCTTTAGGGCGCCTTCTTCTGCCGGACGAGGATATGCCGGGCCACTCGCCGACGGCGGTCTTGAGTTACGGGATGTGGGCGCAGCGCTATGGCAGCGATCCGCGCATGTTGGGGAAGTCGATCACCATCAACGGCCAAACTTACGAAGTGATCGGGATTTTACCCAAGGGTTTTTCTTTGCCGCACGAAGTTTTACCGACGCTTTACGGGCCGGAGCAGCCTGACGTTTTTCTGCCGTTCCCGCTGGGACCAAAGGCTGCGGGAGTCCGGACGCACGAGGACTACAACATTTTAGGGAAGCTGAAGCAGGGAGTCTCCGTCGCGCAGGCACAAGCGGAGATGGACACGATTACCGCGCGCTTGCGCCGCGACTATCCGGAATCTTATCCGCCGAACGGCGGGCTGACGTTTGGGGTCCTGCCGCTGCTGGAACAAGTTGTGGGCGACGTGCGGCGGACATTGCTGGTACTACTTGGCGCCGTGGGATTTGTGCTTTTGATCGCGTGCGCAAACGTAGCAAATCTTTTGCTTTCACGCGCAGTAGCTAGACAACAGGAAATCGCGATACGAGCGGCACTTGGGGCAAGCCGCGGGCGGATCGTTCGTCAATTGCTTACGGAGAGTTTGCTGCTTGGTTTGTGTGGAGGGGCGCTGGGTGTGATTTTGTGCGTGGGGGGCCTGAATTGGATCCACGTTTTGGGCACGAAGAGTGTTCCGCGGCTGGCGGACGTCGGTATTGACGGACGTGTGCTCCTCTTCACGCTATTGCTTTCTGTCCTGTCGGGAATTCTTTTCGGGCTAGCGCCTGCGTTGCGAGTTTCCCGGATTGATCTGAACACGACGCTGAAGGATGCGGGCCGAGGGTCGGCGGGAACGAGCGCTGTGTGGGGCCGCGGCAACAATCTGCGCCGATTACTCGTGATTTCGGAACTCGCGTTATCGGTGGTGTTGTTGATTGGAGCGGGGCTGCTGATCCGCAGCTTCTCTCGCCTTCAAAACGTCGCGCCCGGGTTCAATCCTAAAAATGTGCTGACGTTCGAGCTGGCGTTGAACGGGCAGAGGTACGGCGACAAACAAATCATTTGGAACACGTATCGCCAGTTGTGGGGTGAGCTCGGTCAAACTCCTGGCGTCACTGCGGCAGGTGGGATCACCGCGCTGCCACTTAGCCAGGCTTTTGCGTGGACACCCATCACCATCGAGGGGCGGACTCCGCTGCCTGGCGAGAAGTTTTTGAATGCGGACGCCCGCGTTGCGGGCGGCCAGTATTTTCAAGCGATGGAGATTCCGTTGCGGAGCGGGCGCTTTTTCAGCGAAGAAGACGTCGCCGGAAGACCTGCGGTGGTCATCGTTGACGAATTCATGGCGGAACAGCTTTGGCCCGGCCAAGACGCCGTAGGCAAGCGGATTCACATGGTGGAATCGAAAGAGCCATGGCTCACGATCGTTGGAGTCGTAGGCAGAGTGAAACACGAGTCGCTGGATTCGGACCCGCGCATCGCGTTTTACTTGCCGCAAACGCAATATCCGTCGCGCGCCATGACACTGGTGGTTCGCAGCCAGGGCGGCGGCGATCCCTCCGCGCTTTCGTCAGCAGTCAAGAAGGCGCTGCGAGGCATCGATCCAGATCTGCCGATGTATTCCGTGCGAACGATGAGTGAACGCGTCGCGGAATCTCTCGCGCGGCGCAGGTTTTCCATGTTTTTGCTGGGCCTCTTCGCGGCCTTCGCTCTGGCGCTGGCGACCATCGGGATTTATGGCGTGATGAACTATCTCGTTAACCAGGGAACGAGGGAAATCGGAATCCGCATGGCGCTGGGCGCAACACAGCGCGAAATCCTGAGGCTCGTGGTGTCTCAGGGAATGAGCCTGGCGGCCTCGGGCGTGGGCATCGGTTTGGCGGCCTCTTTGGTTTTCACGCGGTTGATGCGCAGCCTGCTCTTCGGTGTCAATGCGTCCGACCCCGCGACGTTCGGGGCGATCTCAGTTTTGTTGATCGTCGTCGCGCTGCTCGCCACTTACGTACCTGCAAAACGCGCCGCGCACGTCGATCCCATTGTGTGCCTGCGCGCTGAATAGATAGCTCCGATTGCGCTTTTCTTGCTATATCCACGGTGAGCGAAAAACCAGAATGACCGGAGGAAAAGCGAACTACGATCTTTCCGTGCGCGAGACGGAGATCGGGCGGGCATCGGGATGTTTCGACGACCAGTCTTCGGGAGGAAACGCGACGCGCCAGAATGTCGGACGAGGTTCAGAAAACTCCAAACCGATCTCAGCTTTGCCGCCACGCACGGGACCGAGAAAAACAACGTGGCATTCTTGTTCTTCCTGGGTGCGCTTGTGTTGCATCACTATTGTGCTGCCACTGGTCACGCGGGCGTTCACCAGGATCAAGGCGCCATGAGCGCTGATGGCAAGCGTTTCGGTTTCCTCATCGAACTCCTTGCCTTGCGAATCCTTCCCGCGAACACGGACGGCGACTTGCATCAGCAGGCGCTGACTGCGGCGGCGCACGGTGGGATTTCCACTCATATTTGCGGACTGTGCCATGCTACCTCTCTCGGTCAACTATACCCGGCTGGCCTGCGTTGTCGAGGGACAACGCAAGACTAGGTACCAAATCGTGAAATTGTAAATTGTTTTTCCTCAGGGCCCATTTGGTTTTGAATTAGGGAATCGCTCTCAGCTCCGCTGGTCGATGGGGACATAGTGGCGTGTGTCGTGGCCCAGATAAATTTGCCGCGGCCGGGCGATTTTCTGTTCGGGGTCAAGGAGCATCTCTTCCCATTGCGCGATCCAGCCGGAAGTGCGCGGAATCGCAAAGAGCACCGGGAACATGGAGATCGGGAAGCCCATCGACTGATAAATCAGGCCGGTGTAAAAGTCCACATTGGGATAGAGTTTGCGCTTGATGAAGTATTCGTCTTCGAGCGCGATACGCTCGCACTCGAGAGCGATTTCCAGCAGTGGATTCTTGCCCATCAACTCGAAAACTTCATAAGCCACTTTCTTGATGATGCGCGCGCGCGGGTCGTAATGCTTGTAAACACGGTGGCCGAAGCCCATGAGATCGGA
>Ga0210405_10005429_pt1 | contig 11634 bp, 14 predicted proteins | sample IncBWH11MmetaG_FD_155492 | JGI IMG/M metagenome (GOLD analysis project Ga0210405, IMG submission 155492) | Forest soil microbial communities from Barre Woods Harvard Forest LTER site, Petersham, Massachusetts, United States - Inc-BW-H-11-M | ecosystem: Environmental > Terrestrial > Soil >... | reverse complement strand
ACAAGGGAGGCTTCATCGTTGAGTCGCAATTGATTAATACGAGCCGCCTCCTCTTTTGCTTCGGCCAGCAGTTTCTCTTGGTTGCGGGATTCGTCAAGCAATTGTGCGTCCCGACTAGAGGACCTTGCGGCGTCTCCTTCTGCCAGTTCGTTGTTGCGTCGCAGATTTCCGGGTCCTAATTGTCCCCGGAGACTACGGATCTCGCGCTCGTCTGCCGCGACCGCGCCGTTCAAGCGAGAAAGGGTCGTGGTAAGTGCAGAGTTTTCTTGTTTGAGCTCAGCGATCTGCTGTGCGCTGGAGTCCGTCGCCCGCACTGTACCCGGCGTCTCGCGAAAATGGTAAATCTTAAGACTGGCCACTACCAATGCCAGCGCCGCAACCGGGGCTAGCATCGAGAAGGGACGGAAGTACCATGGTCTAATTGGGGTCGAATCGTAAACTTCGTGCGAGAACACCACGCCTTCGGCCCGTGCCCGGTTAAGGAATCGCCGCCGGGAATCGGGAAGCGGTTTCGCCCTCATCTCCGCCAGTTTTTGAGGGAAAGTTCGCTGCGCCAGCGCCAGCTCCTGAGTGACAAGCCTGGACAGGTCCCGATAGTCAGTGCGGCATTGGTTGCAATCCTTCATGTGAGCCTGAAAATCAACCAGCTCCGCGCCGTCCAAAAGTCCCCCAGCGGCAAGCGCGCAGAATTCTTCATACGGCACGTGCTCAGGTATCTGTCTCCGCGGTTGCTCAGGCACACTCTTCTCCTTGGGCACCCGGTCTCCTGTCACCCCCGCCCGATATGAAAGCGCGCAATTTCTGGAGCCCGCGGTAATAATGATGACGGACACTAACGAATGAATCTCCAGTCCGGTCCGCAATCTCCCGCATGGAAAGGCCTTCGTAGCAGGCCATTTGGATCACGGTCTTCTGCGCGTCAGACAGAGCTTTCATACTTTGGTGAACTAGCGCCGTAGTTTCTGGTGAACTTAAGCCCAAGGTTGCGCGTTCCTCCGTGGGCCGCGACGCCAGTTCTTCTTCAAGTTCCGTATTTCTATAAAACTCCCGGCTTTCAAGATGTTGTCGGCGGTTGAAGGCTCGGTGGTATGCATACTGCATCAACCACACCTTAGTATTGCCTTTGCGGGGATCAAATTGTGCCACGGCGCGAAAAACATCGAGGAAAACAGTTTGAGTAACGTCTTCCGCCTCACCAGGGTCGCGAACAATTTTCAGCGCAATACTGAGGACTAGCCTTTGGTAGCGGTCGAAGAGGACAGCGAGGCCATCGCTCTGTCCCTCCTGAAGTCGAAGCATGAGCTCTTCGTCAGACAGGCGCTGCAGATGCGCCAACGACAACGGGTCCACGTACCGAATCCTTGGGTTGATGGAATCTAGGCCCCACACTCGCTATACCTCACAAACCAACGTGAACTGTAGCAAGTTTACAGCCAAATTAACGCCAAATGTATTTTTCATTGCTGGCACAAAATCCATGCCCGCTTTGCACACCTACATACAGGAAGCTCTCTGATCAAAACCGCAGAAACTAAAGTGGGGACAAGCTGGCTATGGCATGTGTATCGTGTGGGTCGGAAAAACAGGCAGAGTTTGGGGCGGAGGCGGTCATCCATTTTCCCGGCCGGAAAGGCCTCGACAAGCCCCTTGTCTGGGTATTCCCGAAAGTTGTGGTCTGCTTCGCCTGCGGCGCCAGCCTCTTTGCGATTCCAGAAGTCGAGTTGCGTCAACTTGAGGACGGTGTTACGGCGTAAGGTTAAAGGGTGCTTACTCAGCCTTTCTCGGCGAACAAACGACCGGTACTCGGCCTTTGAGTGACCGGTAATCCCTCCCCGGCCTAGTGAGGGCTGGGTGAAAGACTCAGCGGAGAACTAATATGAAACGCGTACGAATTCTATTGGCCGACGATCATACTTTGATTTGCTCCGCACTTGAGAAATTGCTTGAGCCCCACTACGAAGTCGCGGGCAGCGTTGGAGACGGACGCGCGCTCTTGAAAGCTGCGGCCGAACTCAGACCGGACGTAGTGTTGTTGGATATCACGATGCCCTTGTTGAACGGTCTGGATGCGGGCCGAGAGCTGAAAAAAATGATGCCTGCTGTAAAGCTCATTTACCTCACCATGAATGCCAACTCCGAATTCGCCGGAGAAGCCCTGCGCGCAGGAGCATCGGCGTATGTGCTGAAGAACTCAAAGTCGTCGGAGCTGTTGCAGGCGATCAATGATGCTCTAAAAGGAATATCTTTTGTGAGTCCGCAGATCCGCAAGGCCATGGAAGAGACATTTATTCGTGATCCCAGGGCGATGGCTCGCCCCAAGCATCTCACGGACCGGCAGGTTGAAGTTCTGCAGATGCTTGCAGAGGGGCGCACCATGCAACAGGTCGCCGACATTCTCCAAATCACTCATCGGACGGTCCGATTCCATAAGAGCCGAATCATGGAAGAGTTGGAAATCGCCACGAACTCACAGCTCGTGCAGTATGCAATGATGCATGGCATGATCGCGGCCGCTTAGCGAGCACCCGCAACACCTGTCACATCTGCCAGTAGACATTCCGTTCTCCCGGAGTAGGCTCATAAATCTCAAGGGCATCCGCCCAAACAAGGTTCCTGTGGGCTCAATCCGAGTATTGCTCGCTGATGATCACGAGGGCTTCCTCAGAAGACTCCGTGGGGAACTGGGCCCGGAGTTTGAGATTGTCGGCACAGCAGAGAACGGGGAAGACGCCGTTGACGCTGTTCGCCGCCTGGACCCTGACGTATTGGTGATCGACATGGCGATGCCGGTTATGGATGGACTCCAAGCCACAGAATGTCTACGAGACGCTAGTTGCAGAACCAAGATTGTATTCCTGACGGTCCATGAACAAAGCGATTACGTTTCTGCCGCATTTGCCGCCGGTGCTAGCGGCTATGTCACCAAACGACATCTGGGAACCGATCTAGCCCCGGCTATCCGCGAAGTGCTTAAAGGGCATACTTTCCTATCTCCGTCATTGCATAGCTAGACCCACGTCAAGAGCCGTCGGCGATCTCTCGAATGTCGGGCGCCGCCGCCATGAACCAGAAGTTGAGCATGGACCGTGCTCAAGAAGTGATTGCTTACTTGATCCAGGACTGCAACGTGCCTGTGCGCCACATTGTAGCGCCAGGAGCAATGGGCATAGCTGATCCCACCGCACCTAACGAGACCGCGCAGGGTCGAGCCGAAAACCGGCGCGTGGAAGTCAAGGTCTTGGTCAACAAGGGTCTGTCTGGAAAGTGAGCGAGTTGTAATTCGTAGCGCAAGACAGTGCCCGCCGGCGAAGTCGAATGACTTGAGTAGAAAAACAAATGATTACGAGGGCCGAACTAGCGGTATTGGCAGTTGAATTGGGTTGTCGGAGTAGATAGGTTATTCTCGTTCGTCCTTTCGCACCGGCTCCACCTCCGCCTGATGTTTGGCGGGGCGGAGCCGGTTTGGAGGCGCCGCAGAAAACCGCGGACATTGCTGGATCCACCCTCGGATGCGGCAACGCTCCATGGCAATCGCACAAACGTCCTAGCGGCTGCGGACCGCGCTGGCCGCAATCGTTAGATCCCTTGCTGCACCTGTCGCAAACGACAGTTGTCACGGACGAGCAACCGCAGTGCACTAGCCAGAGAAGAGGGGCGTCAAAGTACTTGTGAAGAAAACTGCACCAAACGTCGCTGCCAGACTGCATGGGCTCATTCGCGGCTGGGTCGTGCAGCATTCTCGCGCGGCCCGCCACTAAAAGACTTAGATAGCAGGGTACCAATCCTCTTCCAGCTGGTTAGGTGTTCAGTGCGTGGAGAAAGGATTAACGTTCGAAGCTTGTGGTTTGGGTTAGTCATGTTTGTGCCCATACTTGGATTGCGCTCCACCGCGCAAGTCGATCAACTGCTTCCTGAGATCGATGCCTATTACAAGCTGGCTCCTGATGTGCGCATTAGCTTCCAGGCCAAAGAAACGAGAGAGGGCGGCGATCCGACACAAGCCGAGATAGGCCCCAGTATTGACGTCTATCTGAAGCCGCTGCTCAAGCTAAAGAACGTCACGCGGTTCGATCTGGACGACTCGAAATCCCGGCCCCTGGTGCTTTCCATTGGCTACCGCTATCTGCCTTCGCCCAATGCGCCGGCGGAAAACCGCATCGAGCCAGTCGCAACGTTTCACTTTCCGTTGAAGGCGGGATTCTTGTTCTCCGACCGGAATCGCGCAGACCTCGATTGGAAGGGCGGCAAATTCTCGTGGCACTATCGCAACCTTGTGCAAATCGAAAAACGGCTCACGATTCGCTCCTATCACCCTGGTCCGTACGCTAGCGTGGAGGTCTTTTACCAAAGCCAATACAGCAAATGGAGTGAGACTGCAATCTACGCCGGGTGCATGTTTCCGATGGGCAAGCACGTTCAGTTTAATCCGTATTACGAACACCAGAACAATACTGGGAAAAGCCCAAATCAGCAGTTGAACCAGTTGGGCCTGATGCTCAGCCTCTACTTCTAGGTGGAATGCAGCAGGGTTCCAATTACAGCCTACCTCGACCAACCTCCTCTATTCATGAATACCGTTTTCAATCACAGCGCACGCTTATGAAGATCGCTGATCCCAAAATTTCTTGCTGCACCTGTCGCAAGCGACAGTTGTGCCACTCGGGGAACTGTCAATAATGCTGGTGAGTAAGCCGTAGGTCGGCTCGCGTCGGATTAGTGAGGCTCGAACCTCGGGGAAATGTCGGAACTAAAACAATCAGCTCGGCTCGGCGCCGACATCATGCGAGGTAAATCTGCAGCGGTACAGGAGGAAGAAAAATGAATTTCGGAATGCATATTAGAACTCTGACACTGGGAGCACTTGCCGTCTCCAGCTTGCTTCTGGCGGGCGGTGTGACCCCAAGTTTCGCACAAAGCCAAAAACCCAACATTGTGGTCATCATGGGTGACGACATCGGCTGGATGCAGCCAAGTATCTATCACCGCGGACTGATGGTCGGGGAAACCCCCAACATCGACCGCATCGGCAATGAAGGCGCAATCTTCATGGACTATCTCGCCATGCAGAGCTGCACCTCAGGGCGCAACGCCTTCTTCACCGGCATGTACCCCTTGCGCACGGGCATGATTCCGCCGCAACTGCCCGGTAGCCCGTCCTATCTGCGGCCGGGCACCCCGTCCATGGCGGTATTCTTGCGTGATCTTGGCTATACCACCGGCGAGTTCGGCAAGAACCATCTGGGCGATCACACCGCTGCTTTGCCAACCGCGCACGGCTTCCAGGAGTACTGGGGCTACCTCTACCACCTGGACGCGATGCAACAGGTGAGCTTCCCCGACATCAACAGCACTGTCTCGGAGCAAGGCATCGCGCCGCCGTGCAAGAATACGCCAGTCCCTGGCCTGTCTGATCCTCCCGGCGCTGTGGACCCTAGAACCGCGACCTGTCTGACACCCCCGCGGCCGGTTATCTGGTGCCACTCCTCCGACGGCACGGAGAAGAACCAAACGTGCAAAGACGAGGGCCCGCTAACGCTGGAGCGATCGAAAACGGTGGACGAGGAAATCTCCGCCAAGGTCATCGACTTCCTCGCCCGCAATGATCCCAAGACCACGAACAAGCCCTTCTTTGTCTGGTATAACCCGGCGCGCATGCACGTCACCACCATGTTGCCGCAGAAGTACCTGGACATGATGGGCACCCATGGGGGTAAGGACTGGGGCATCAACGAAGCTGGCATGAAGCAGTTGGACGACAACATTGGACTGGTGTTGGCGAAGCTGGAACAGATGGGCCAGTTGGACAACACCATCGTCGTCTTCACCACCGATAACGGCGCCGAGACAGTCTCCTTTCCTGATGGTGGCATCACTCCGTTCAAGGGTCAGAAAGGCGAGGCGTGGGAAGGCGGCTACCGCTCCCCCTGTGTCGTCCGCTGGCCCGGTCACATCAAGCCGGGCACCGTCAGAAAAGAAATGTTTGCTTCCTTCGACTGGCTGCCCACCTTTGTTGACATCGCCGGGGGACCCAAGGGCGACGACCTGAACAAGCAGATTCAGGCGGGCAAGTACCCCGGCATCGTGAAGACTAGGCTCGACGGCTTCGACCAGCTCGCCTATCTCGAAGGCACGTCGGAGCACTCGGCACGTGATGTCTTCTTCTACTTCTCGGGCGCGACCCCCTCCGCGGTGCGCTACAAGAACTGGAAGATGTATTACTCGATGGCGCCTGGGGGAGCATCCGGCTGGTTCTTGCCTCTCGTTAACTATCACTGGACCCTAGTCGGGAACGTCAAGCGTGACCCCTTCGAGCAGACGATAAGCTTCGGGGACGCAAAATCAGCCATGGCCTTGGGCGGTTCACTGGCCTCGCCATCTACCGCCTACCTCTACGACTGGAACATGCTGCCCATCGGCCAACTGCTGTGGGAGAAGGAACTCTATACCTTCAAGGAGTTCCCACCGCTGCAGGCGCCGGAAACCTACAACCTGAACGGCATCCTGCAGCAAATGGAAAAAGCTAAGGGGGATGATTAGCTCGTGAAGGGTCAAAGACGTAGGGGGCACTTGAAAACGCGGACTTCGAGAGTCCGTACTGAAGGCAGAGCGGAAGGAGCAGAACCCTTCGGGCTGCTAATTCGCAGATGAAGGCACAGGACGAGGGGATGTGTGCGACCGCACGCCGCGCGCTCCCCTTGAAATACGAGAGCTCGTTCTTGCTCATTGCGCATGGAACGCCTGCGGAGGCGGCACGCCGCATACTGGCTAACACGGGCGCGGCAGAGCTCAACGTTCACCAACCGGATCGGCCTGTTGCGGCTGCGTAGGCGAGTTTGGGCCTCGGGGCTCCGGCCGGTGCGGACCCGCCCCGGTTCGCGTGGCTGAAGCCTTGGGGTCCAAGCCATCTTTTTCGCCAACGAAGAGTTCGACCTTGATCCCGATCCCGCGACCGAGGTCCGGGTCGGAATGAAAGTTGTCGATGAATAACATCGACTTGGAGTAGTCCAATGACCTCCCAAGACGTCAAGAAGTTCCTATCAGTGGTGATTAGCTTCGCTCTAGTCGCCGCTTCGCTACAGGTCCTTTACGGGTACCAAGGTGCAGCTCCAGCTCCCGCGAATGACACCGGAAATCCGACAGACGCCGCGCCGATGAGCGCAAGTGAACTGCAGTCACTGGTGGCGCCCATTGCTCTATACCCGGACGCCCTCGTCGCTCAGATATTAGGGGCTCCGGCTGCTCCAGTTCGGTGTGGTCGGATACGACCAATGGCAGGTCTCGGCTAATCAAGGCTTGACGAAGCCTCTTCCCTACTATTCCGTTCATGCCATTGGTTTTCAAAGCAACTTCATTCTTCCAGCAAAGGGTCTGAATCTCTTTTTCAAATATGAACCGGAGTACATGGCCAAGGCGCGGCCGCAGGGACGAACGATCGTGTTCGGCGGTTCATGGACGCTTCGGGATCCGAAGCCCGCGAAACCGTAGGGAAGAGATGAAGTCGACAATAGAGCCATTGATGACCGCATGCACTTGTCGCTCCGCGTTCCAGGGGGTACGTCAAAATCTTTAGAGAGTCGTCCACGTGTCATGCGTCTCCTTTGCTCGGTTTGGAAGTGCCTTTGTCAACCTTACCTATCTTCTGCCATGTCGAAGAGCGGCCTTCAGATCCCGCGAGCACGAACGCAAGATAGGGCGGGTTGGCTACTTGGGTCTCCCTAGCCAAGAATACTGCCAGGCGAAGGAGACAGTTTGAAAAGTTCCTCCGATCCTGGCGAGCTCGCCGTCACTGTAGCTGAATTTCACAGATTGGTGCTTGGTGAACGGTATCGAAACTGTCCCTCCGATTCGGGAGTTCGACTGCAGGGTACCGAACTTGTATACACCGTTGACGGTGGTTTCTCCGCCGTACCAGTAATTGCCATCAATCGAGGCCCAGAGACGCGGCTTTACGTCGTAACTCAGGTGCATTTCTATGGCGCCTATGGGGGCTTGCGTCAGAGTATTGCGACGTTTGGAAAACTCGCTGCCCGTCAAGTAATTACTGTTCGCGGTGAATAGCCATGCACCTCCATACGCATCCAGGATCCAATTGCCCCACCGCTGGGAGAATCCAAGTTCGGGTTTGAAGGCCCAGCGGTTGCTTCCTGGGTTGATCAGATGGGTAGGGTAATACTGTCCCGTCGGAGCCACTACTTGTATGCTGGCGCCCAAGATGGTCTTCTGCTTCCACTTTGCAAAGTCTTTCGGGGCCATCGCCGGCCCGCCCATGAGATTTACCGAGAAGCGAAAGATCGAATCCGCGAGCCCGGAACGGTAAATCTTCTGTTCGCTTCCCTTCACCGCTCCTTGGAAATTTCCAACCACATAGGGCAACGTCGCGGTGAGGTTGGCTGACCGCTTGAAGAAATTCAACGAGTGATAGTAGCTGAGATTGGGCACACTGTATCGTCCCGAAGCATTGGTAATCGGGAGAACGCTCCCAAAGAAAATGCTGCCGTCATTAAAAGCGTAGCCCAAGATGATTGCATTTGAGTGGATGGGTGTGATGACATATGCCCGCGGTCTCAGATCCTGGGCACGAAGCGCCTGCAGGGAAGCTACTGCCATGGCAGCCGACAACACGAGCTTGACGAAAAGTCGCATCCTCGATTAGGGCCCCGCTCTCTTCATCCGCTAATTCTCACGTCCCCTATAAGCGACTTGCTTGTTCGCTGTCGATTCTGTCTTAGCAAAGGCATCTTTTTTGCCTAATTTGTTCTCTGTCAGTCCGAAGATGACGATCGAGCGCTTGCCACTAATCCTCGATAGTTGTCGATCGTTTGGCAGAACGATAGGCTGCGGCTCGTTTCCCGTCGTCAGTTGAGTCCGTGGGCGATTGGCATCGAGATCAGCGTTACGGCCGTGGCTAAGAAAACGATAATTCCCAATGAGAGCAAAACAATTCTTAGACTGCGGAACTGCATTTTGGTTCCCATACCACCGAAAAACAAAGCGGAAGCAAAGAGCACGGTCAACAAGACGTAATCGTCCGCGCGGGTGTTGGCAGTTTTGGCTTCGTTCAACTTTTGCAGGGCTAGCTGATTCATTTGATCGGCCTGTTGGAGCGTGCTCAACGAGTATTCCTTCATTGCGAACGGCGAAGGTGGAGAATCTGGATTCTTAAGGGGGCGCGTGGCCCTCCAAGCATCCACGGCAACTTTCATTTCCGGTCGGAAACGCTGCAGGATGAAGTCTGCCAATTGCTGCTGGTGGGAACTGACCGCAGCTGCGTACTGCAGAAACATACTGACGTCGATGGAGGTGAGCTGGGGCCTTATCGGACAGGCGCACCGCTTCCGATCGGGCTCCGTTGGACGCAATCAAACGGAACATCTGCACACCACCCCAGCGCTTGGCCTGGTAGGCCGACCAGGCCGAACCCACTGTCGCAAAGGCGAGCAGAAGAGTCGCGATGATCTCAAGCCTCTTTTCAAACCTGCTCGATGCCGCCGAACCGGAAATCGATACTGGAGTCTGAGGCGCAACCATGCCCAGTCACCTCGGTGCCTGCTACTAATAGTGAGGTTAATGAGGCCAAAGTATCCGGATATGAGCGATGCTTCACAGCCGAAAATAGGTCTCCCAACCAAATTCGTTAACTTGCGGTCTCCCTAAAATCTGAGCGACTGAACTCTGGAGGACATAGCCTCGGCCTTGTCCTCCAGAGGCAGACCCGAATTCAGTCATGCAACCCGTTTATCCGCTGCCGGTTCTTTTTTGGCAAAGGCGCCTGCTTTACCGGCTTCGAGATACTGAGCTCCGTCGAGCCGACCGAAAAGCTCGATCAGTTTGGCGACGACACCCGTCCAGCCGGTTTGATGGCTTGCTCCCAATCCCGCGCCGTTATCTCCGTGGAAGTACTCGTAGAACAGAATGTAATCCTTCCACTGAGGATCGGTCTGGAATTTCTCGGTCCCTCCGTACACCGGTCGCCGACCAGACTTGTCGCGTAGGAAGATCTTCGTCAGCCGATTGGCAAGTTCCCGGGCTACCTCAAACAGATTCATGCGGTTGCCCGAACCCGTTGGACACTCGATCTTGAAGTTGTCGCCGTAGAAGAGATAGAACGACAACAGGGAACGAATCAGCAATGCATTCACCGGCATCCAAACGGGGCCGCGCCAGTTAGAGTTTCCACCGAACATGCCGGTGTCGGATTCAGCCGGCAGATAGTTCACTCGGTATTCCTGTCCTTCTACATGGACGACAAACGGATGCTCGTCGTGGTAGCGGGAGAGCGCCCGTATTCCGTAAGGACTGAGGAATTCGTTCTCGTCGAGCATGCGGGTCAGAATCCGGCGCAACCTGTCCGGGTTCACCAGCGCGGCAATGCCGCGTCCGGCGTACCCTAAGTGGCCCGGACCCGTCGGATGGATGCTATCGAGCAGTTCCGGCATCCGTCGGAGGCGTTCAACCAGGACGTTCACCGTTCGCGGTGCCCGTTCGCGCTGCCAGGGTTCGATCACTGTGGTGGCACAGAGGGGCAGCAGGCCCACCATGGAGCGAACCTTGAGCCGACTGGCACTACCATCGGGAAGCCGCAGGACGTCGTAGTAGAAACCATCCTCCTCGTCCCACATGCCCTCCGGACCCGTTTGATTCATGGCGCGCGCGATCCAAAGGAAATGGTCAGCAAATTTGATGGCCATGTCTTCGTAAAAAGGGTCGTTGGCCGCCAGTTCGAACGCGATCTCCAACATGTTCTGACAGAACATGGCGACCCACGACGTGCCGTCCGCCTGCTCAAGGCTGCCCCCAGTCGGTAGCGGCGCGCTGCGGTCGAAGACGCCGATGTTGTCCAGCCCGAGAAACCCGCCTTCAAACAGATTCTTGCCAAACCGGTCTTTGCGGTTCACCCACCAACTGAAGTTCAGTGCCAGCTTCGCAAACGACCGCCTGAGAAACTCCAGATCGCCCTCCCCTTTTAGTGCCTGCTCCGTTCGGTACAGGAAGATCGTCGCCCAGGCGTGCACTGGCGGATTAACGTCGCTGAAGTTCCATTCGTAGGCTGGGATCTGACCGGTCGGATGCAGGAAGAACTCCTGCAACATCAGGTCGAGCTGTTCTTTGGCGAAATCCGTATCGACCGTGGAGAGCGCGATAGTGTGGAACGCCAGGTCCCAGGCGGCAAACCACGGATACTCCCACTTGTCGGGCATTGAGATGATGTGCTGGTTCACCATGTGAAACCACTCGCTGTTCCGCATGAGACGTCCGCCCGGCTTCATCGGATCGACACCGTGCTCCTCGAGCCATTTGTCCACATCGAAGAAAAAATACTGTTTGCTCCATAGCATTCCGGCTAGCGCCTGGCGCATGACCCGGGCCTCATCTTCGCTGACACGTTCCGGAGTTATGTCTCGATAAAAGTCGTCCGCCTCATGTTGACGAAGCTGCATGATTTGACCAAAGCTCTTAAGTGGATCACCGATGACAGCAGGCGCTTGATCACTTAGGCGTAGTCGGATAGTTGTGGTTTGGCCGGCGTCAATGGTGACTCTGTGCCGAGCCGCAGCTTTGGTTCCGGTGTGCTCCGGGTTTACTGCTTGCTGTTTGCCGTTCACCACGTAGTTGTTGATCCCGTCCTTGACGTAG
>Ga0210405_10005427_pt1 | contig 11636 bp, 7 predicted proteins | sample IncBWH11MmetaG_FD_155492 | JGI IMG/M metagenome (GOLD analysis project Ga0210405, IMG submission 155492) | Forest soil microbial communities from Barre Woods Harvard Forest LTER site, Petersham, Massachusetts, United States - Inc-BW-H-11-M | ecosystem: Environmental > Terrestrial > Soil >... | reverse complement strand
GCCGCCTCGGCGAACTGCTGCGCCGGATCGCCCGGCGTAATGCCGAGCGGCTTCATGCCAGGACCCGCCGGGACACTGTCGAACAGGACAAGCGGTTCGACAAGAGTCTCGCCTTTGCCGGAAAGTCGGAATGACGGGGATGATCGGGCTTCAGCAGCAATGCGGCTCGGATAGATAATGCTGCGCAATAGCGCGGTCGAGCGCCGACAGTGCGGCAATGAGCGGTGCGTTTTCAGCTATTCCGGATCGCATCCGCGACAGCACTTCATGCCGGATGGTCGGCAGGTCTATGCCCAAAACCCGGCCGTCCCGGACAATGCTGCGGCCTCCGACGATCAATTCGCGAATGTGCCTTGCGGTCGCGCGCGAAAAAAGCAGATTGATCGGCTCGATACCCTCGCAAAGGACATCTTTGTCCAGGGCCGTCCAGTCCAGCAACAGCATGTCCGCCGCGGCGCCGGCCTCGATCAAGCCGCCATCTTTAACGTTTGTCACGGAGAATCGGCCGTTGCCGACGGCTTCATGCAAGGCTCGCTGACGTGTCGCGACAAGATCAAAGCCCGTTCCCGCGTGCAGGAGATAGGAGAGCCTCAATTCACGCAAGGCATCATCATCGTCATCAAGGGCCTTGCCGTCGATCCCAAGCGCAACCGAACAGCGGCGCTCTTTCATCTTGATCACCGGGGCCAGGCCGGAGTGAAGGTGAAGATTGGAGCTGGTATTGACCGAGATCGTGACGCCACGTTCGGCCAGCAGTTCGAGTTCGTCGGGCCTTGCCCATACGCAGTGGGCCAGCGTCAGGCGAGGCGACAAGAGGCCGATCTCGTCGAGCATGCGCACGACGCCAAGGGGATAGGCAGCATCGGCCCATTGCCGCTGATATTTGGTCTCCAGCAGATGCATGTGGACGCGACGCCCGGTGCGGTGCGACGCCTGGGCTACAGCCTGTAGAAGTTCGTCACTGCACCATTGCACGCCGTTCGGCCCGTATTGGACGTTAAATCCAGGTCCGTCGGCCGCGGCGGCGACATCGTCAACGAGCGCCATATACTCGCGCGGCGACAGGGGCTTGCGCATCAGGCGCTGCTCGATTTCCGGGCGGGCGTCCTGGGGCAGGGCGGCCAACACGGATTCGGAGCCTCCGTAGACCAAGGGATTGCGGTCCTTCATCGATACTGCAAACCCCACGCGAACGCCGACATCCCGTGCCGCGCGCGCAACCTCAGCAGCCTCGGTTGGAAGATCAGTCAATCCCTGCGCACGCGTATAATGAACCATCACGGTGCCGGTGCCGCCGAGCGCGCTGTTGGCGAACGCCGTCGCCGCGGCAAGGTACGGATCCACGGACGGAAATAGCGAAAAATACGGTAGCCAGGATTCGAGCGGTTTGGCATCCGCGCCGATCGAACTGGTACTGACCGCCCGTCCGTGATCGTGCGCGTTGACGAGTGCCGGCATCGCCAGCAATCGATCCGCATCCGGTCTCGAAGTCGGCTCGATCGAGGCAATCCTGTTGCCGGTGATCGTGATGACCTGCGCGCCCGCCGACGGCCTTGCGGTGCCGATTGCGTGGGCGCAGACGATGGTGCGCGAGATATCCCTGCTCATAGCCCAATCACCGGCACGACGATGCTGTTTGAACATGGGTCGAGGTCGAGGTCCGAATAATAATTCATCCTGCGGAAATCCTTATCGGGTCGAGCTTGAGTCGCGCGACGCTGTGACCATGCCTCGAAGGCAGGGCCGAGTTTGATGTGTCGGAGTGAGCCTTTCAACAGTTACTTTTTTTGCGGTGGTGCTTGCTCTGTTGGCCGTGGCGTGAAACCACTGCTTAAGCTGCCTTCCAGGTCGATCGATTGCTCGGGCCGGAACGGGCCAAGGGGGTGACAAGATGACGGCTTTCCTGGGTGCCCTTGACCGCCTGATCGGCCATGTCGTAGCGGCCGCCAGATGGCTGGCATTGCCTTTGATTGCCCTGTTGTTCCTGCAATGGCCGCTGCGCGATTTGTTTCGCGGCTACTCCCGCGAAGCCAATGATTTGGGGCAGGTGGTTTTCGCGCTCTTCGTTGCTGTAAGCGTAACTGCGGCGACCCGCGCGGGAACTCACCTCGCGGTTGATCTGCTGGCCCAGCGGTATTCCACACGAACGCGGCGACGTCTCAATCAGATGGGTAGCGCCGTCGGACTTCTGCCGTGGGCGTTATTTGTCCTGGTTGCGGGAAAGATCACGATCGTTTCCAGCGTTCACGATCTTGAGTTATTTCAGGACAGCGGCAACCCCGGCTATTTCCTGGTCAAGGTTGCGCTTTGGGTCATGGCGGCCTTGATCCTTGGCCAGTCGCTTGTCGATATTTTCCGTCCACATGCTGCGGACGAAAACTGATGGATTGGGCGGGACTTGCGCTCCTGGTGCTGGTCGGCGTTGGCATCATTTCCACCGGCCTGCCCGCTGCGGTCGTCCTTCTCGCGGTGGCGACGTGCGGCGCGATCCTCGGCGTCGTCACAGGCGCGATTGAAGCTTCCACCCTGTGGGCACTGCCGAGCCGGCTCATCAATCTGTTTGAAAACGACCTGCTGCAGGCCCTGCCACTCTACGTGACGATGGGCTTGTTGCTGGACCGGCTTCCGGTCGCCGACGCGCTTTATCGCGCCAGCAATGCCGTGCTTCCACGCAGTCCATCGGCCCCACTGGTATCGGGCATGATGCTCGGCGCATTGCTCGGACCGATGAATGGGTCGGTCGGCGCCAGCGTACTCGGCCTTTCACGGGTCGTCTCGCCGCGCCTTGCGGCGGAGGGCATACCCGCGCCTCATCGTCACGCGCTCATCGCGGTCGCCAGTACGCTTGGTGTCCTGGTGCCGCCGTCACTGGTCCTCATTCTCTTGAGTGACGCGATGTTGTCGGCGCATACCGTGGCGGTGACGGCCACGGGAAGAAGCGACCGCGTCGTCAACACACAGGACATATTTCATGCGGCGCTTGTGCCGGGCGGCATTTTCCTGACGCTTTGCCTCGCATTGTCCTGGGTCGCGGGACGCACGGCGACAAAATTGCCGGAGCGCGAGCGCCTGACCGCCGGGCAAGGATGGCTCGCCGCCGTTGCCCTCATATCATTGATCGTCCTTCTTGGCGGTGTGGCCATCGGCTACTTCTATGCCGTCGAAGCCGCCGCCATGGGGGCCTTCGCGCTCCTGCTCGCCGGCCTCCTGACGGGCCGCTTGCGGGGTGCGGTACTGGATAGAGTGCTGAACGACGCCATCGCGCTCACCGGCGCGTTGTTCTCCCTGCTGCTGGCGGCGACGACGTTCACCATGGTCCTGAGGCTGCTTGGGACGGCCGATCTTGTCGGCAAAATGGTTTCGTCAATTCCGGGCGGCGATATCATGGCGGTCGCCGTGGTGCTTTGCGTGATCGGGATAAGTGCTTTCGTACTCGATGCTTTCGAGATCATCTTCGTGATCATACCGATCGTGATTCCGCCGCTGCTGATCCGCATTGCGGACGCGCGTTGGGTGTCGGTATTGGTGCTGCTGACATTGCAGTCGAGCTTTTTGCTGCCACCCTTCGGTTACGCGCTGATGATGGTGCGCGGCGTCCTGAAGGAGTCGGTCGCCTTGCGCTCATTCCTGCGTGCCTTGGCGCCGTTTCTCGCGGCCCAATGGCTTTTGCTGCTGCTGGTTTTGTTCTTCCCGCAATTGACCCATGTGGGGCAGCCTTCGGACGACGGCTCACGGCTTCCGCAGCTGCCCTTGTCGGATGCGGAATTCAGCAAGCGTCTCAATGAGATGATCAAATTGCCCGGGCCTGAATAGGACGACGGTCCCGGATCGTCGATCTTGGTCGCTTTTCACCCAATGAAATTGCTCTCTGCCATGTGAAAAATAAGTTGCGTTGACGACCGGGATTGGCCCTACTGGCACCATAAAAAATAGTGCCGGGAGGCGTGCGGCGATGGAGTCCGAGCGAGCCAGGGAAAGGCACCGCGTCATGCCGGCTCGCCCGCCGATGGGGCGCGACAATGGTGGTATTCAGGCGCTTGATCGTGCCTTCCTCATTCTCGATATTATTGCCGACGCCGGCGGCGAAGCGAAGTTGACCGAAATCGCCGGCATTGCCGGATTGAACGTATCGACCTGCCATCATCTGATTTCGACATTGCACAACTGGGGCTATGTCGCGCGCGGCGCCAATGGCCGCAGTTACGTTCTCGGGTCCCGGATTCTCCATCTCAGCGCAGCCTGTCTGCGCCAGGTCGACTTGCCGCGGCGCGCACAGAGTTTTGTCGATCGCCTGAACGATCAGACCCGCGAAGCGGTGCAGCTGGCGATCATGCAGGATACCAATCTGGTGAATGTCCTGCATCGCGACGCCAGGCATGCCGTTCGCGTCGATGCTGGCCTGGGCGGCAATTCGAATGCAGCCCATGCAACCGCGAACGGCAAGGCTATCCTGGCCTGGCTGCCGCCCACCGAACTCGATCGGATCGTTGCGGACAAGGGACTCACGGCATTTACGCCGCACACCATCACCGATATCGAGAAGCTGAAGGAAGATTTGCGGCTGACGCGCCGCAACGGGTTTGCGATCGATCGGGAAGAGTTTCAGCTTGGCGTGATCAGCCTTGGCTCGGCCATTCGCGACCACGCTGGCGCCGTCGTGGGATCAATCAGCGTCTCTTCTCCGGTTTTTCGCGCCACGCCGGCCTACATCCATCAAGTCAAGGTTCATCTCATCGCAGCGACGGACGAATTGTCGACCGAACTCGGCGCGCACGGCGCCATCCTGCGGGGACCGGCGAAGAACCTAGCGGCAGAATAGCAGTCAAGCACATCCAGGAGAAACCATGTACAAGCCCGACCATGTCAAGACTTCGCCTGATTTTCCGATTCCCGAAACGATGCGCGCCTGGGTGTTGGGTGATCCCGGTCAATTGACCCTGACGACGAAACCCGTACCGGTGCCGAAAAAGGCCGAGGTTCTGGTTCGCATCGATGCCGTTGCGATTTGCGCAACCGATCTCGAGATCATCCATCACGGGCCTCCGGCGATGATCCAGGGTGGTCAGCCCTACAACAAGAACTTCACCCCCGGTCATGAATATATGGGTACGGTTGCAGCCCTTGGACCCGGCGTCGATGAATACAGGATCGGTGAGCGCGTCACCGTCGAGATCCATGCGGGATGCGGACAGTGCAAGCGCTGTCGCGAGGGGATGTATACGGCGTGCCACAATTATGGCCTGAACTACGGCGACGTCGACAAGGGCCACCGCGCCAACGGCTTCACCACTGATGGCGGATTTGCAGAATACGCCGTCAACAGCATCAACACGCTGGTGCGCATCTCCGACGAGATGTCGGACGAGGAGGCGACGCTGGTCGTCACCGCCGGTACCGCGATGTACGGGCTGACCGAACTCGGCGGCCTTGTCGCCGGCGAGAGCGTCGTCGTCACCGGCCCGGGTCCGATCGGACTGCTCGGCGTGGCGGTCGCCAAGGCGTTGGGGGCGCAGCCGGTGATCCTGACCGGAACGCGCGACAATCGCCTTAAGATTGGTCTCGAACTTGGCGCCGATTACGTGGTCAACGCCAGGAACGAGGACCCGGTCGCCGCAGTTCGCAAGCTCAACGGCGGCAAGGGCGTCGACTATGTCGTTGAATGTTCGGGTGCGCCGGAAGCCGTCAACGAAGCTGCGCGCATGGTCAATCGCGGCGGCCGCATCTGTCTCGCTGCATTCCCGGGCAAGCCGGCCGAAGTCGATATCGCCTATCTGGTGCGGAATAACATCTACGTCTACGGCATCCGCGGCGAAGGCAAGAGCGCCACGCATCGCGCCGAGGCGTTCATGGCGCAGAAGCGGTTCGACGCCACCAAGGTGCACACGCACACCTTTGCCCTGGAAGATCTGCCGACCGCATTGCGCTACGCCCGGGAGCGTATCGAGGATGCCATCAAGGTCGTCGTCAAGACCCATGGCCATGCGGCGATCAAGAGCGTGGCCGCTGAATAGCCCGGGACGCCATGCCGAGCGGCACGCCTATCTCGGCCCGCGTTCGTTGGCGATGCGCTGGCAGCGGTTGCCGCCAGCGGGCTGGCGCCGTTCACGTTGATCAAGGCCATCCATCATGGCTGACTGGTTTGGAGGAAAATCGATGTCCGCGCTCGAAATCGATCATCAGTCCTCCGAAATTGCCGTCACACCCTTGCCGACCGCAACAACCCGGCCTGCCAAGACGCCGCTCTATCGGAAGCTCTATGTCCAGGTCCTCATAGCGGTCGCGCTGGGCGCGATCATCGGTTACGCCGATCCCGATCTATCGCTCTCCCTCAAACCGTATGGCGACGCCTTTGTGCGGGCGATCAAGGTCATGGTGGCTCCGATCATCTTCACCACCATCGCGGTAGGTATCGCGAGGATGGGAGACATCCGTCACGTCGCAAAAGTCGGCGTCAAGGCGCTGATTTATTTCGAAGTCGCATCCACGCTCGCCCTGATCATCGGCATGACCGTCGGCAATTTCTGGAAGGTCGGTGTCGGGCTTAATGCCGATCCGGCCGCATTCGACCCCAAGGCCGTCGAGGCTTACGCGAAGCTCGGCAAAGGCGTCACCCTGTCGGACTTTTTCCTCTCAATAATACCGACGTCATTTGTCGAGCCCTTCGTGAAGGGTGAGATCATGCCGGTGCTTTTCATCGCCGTGCTGCTTGGATTGGGGCTTAGCCTGGCGCAGGCGCGTGGCAAGCCGATGGTGGCGTTTCTGGAATCGGCGTCGGTCGCCCTGTTCGGCATGGTGCGGATCATCATGCAGTTCGCGCCGGTTGCGGCACTTTGCGCCATGGCCTTCACCGTGGGCAAATACGGCCTGCGGACATTGCTTGACCTCGGCCAGTTGGTCGCCTCGGTCTACGTCGTCAGCATCTTGTTCGTCGTCATCGTGCTCGGCGCGTTCCTTCGGCTTTCCGGATTCAATATTTTCCGGGTGCTGAATTATTTCAAGGATGAGATCGTGTTTGTGTTCGCGGCGACGTCGGCCGAAACCATGATGCCGCGTTCAATGCAGAAGCTTGAGAAAATCGGCGTTTCGAAGGAGGTCGTGGGTCTGGTGATGCCCGGCGGGTTTTCCCTGAATATGGATGGCACAGCGATCTACATGACCATGGCGGTGCTGTTTCTGGCCCATGCCTTCAATGTCGAACTCTCGATCGGGCACCAATTGAGCGTGCTGTTCGTGATGCTGTTCACCTCAAAAGGCGCCGCCGGCGTCACAGGTGGTGGTTTCATCGCGCTCGCGGCGACGCTTCCCGTGCTGGACGCGGTGCCCGTCGCCGGCATTGCGCTGCTCTTGGGTGTGGACCGCTTCATGGCGGAAATCCGCGCCGCGACCAATCTGACCTCCAACATCATCGCGAGTCTCGTGGTGGGACGCTGGGTTGGCGGTGTCGACATGACGATCGCGACCGCGGAATTGCAGGCGGGCTTCGTTGAAACCGAGGAGGCGCCGGCTTCGGACACGGGTCAAGCCGGTGACAGGGAGGCCGCGCGATGAGCAGCGCGTCCGATCTCATCGGCTCCCGCAATCAATAAGTCACCGACGAAAAATTTCTGGCGCTATTCCGGCATTCCGCTTCCTTTGCAGCCACCGCGCCAGGAAAAAACCCGCCGGGTGTACCGGCGGGTTTCGGGGTTGCTTCGCTTCCGACCGATTAGTCTTCGGCGCGATCCTCGCGTTGGGCCAGATCCTTGACGCGGTCGATCAGCGCCTTGGCGCGACGACCAAGATCACCTTCGGAGTCTTCGCCCACCGCGTGGTTTTCAAACGCCGCGGCATTGAGCACGGCCTTGATATCATTGGCCAGCCGGTTTCGCTCTTCAGTGATGTCTTCGATTTTGTTGAGATAGCGGGCGTAAACCTTGTCGGTAGCCGTGACGGAACGATTGGCAAAGACCAAGCTGGCCCGGCCGAGTTCACCGAGAGGCGCATTGAGTTGCTTGTAGATTTCGGCAAGCTCGACGAAGTTTTCCTGACCCTGGCGAATGCCTGAAGGCAGCGCCCGCTGCTCCACCCATTCGGCCAGAACCCGGCCGTCATGCACATAGTCGTCCTTCAGCCCGAGCAGCGCAAGCATTGTGGGCCGTACGTCGGTGTGATCCGAGAACACCGCGTCGTGGCGGCCGAGTGCTTGCACGCCGGGTCCGACCATCCCCGCCCACGTGCGGGTGATATCCTTCTGGAAATCGCCGTGGTTCCAGGCAAAGCCCGTTTCCTCGGAGACACAGTCGGACTGGTTGACGCAGGCTCCGCCCTTTGCGGTGAAGAAGAAATAGTTGTCGTTGCCGAACATCGTGAAGCTCGGGGTTCGCGCCGGGCTTGCGGTCACCATGTGCAGTAGTTTCATTTCCGCCTGATCGGCGAGCAGGCTCGAGAGCTTGTCGGTGTTGCCGGTAATCGGGTTGGTGGTGACCAGCGCGTTCAGATCGCGTTCCATGATGCGGGTAACCGCGTCGGTCGGAGCAGGATTGCCGTTGATATAGACGGTCGGGGCATCGTCGCTGTGCACCGAGAACGTCGTGTTGTTGGCCCGCTGCGTGATCAGCAGCCGGTTGATTACCGCATCAATTTCGCCCTTATTGGCGTAGGTGCAGGGGACGGTGACACCGTCGCAATTCGCCGGGCTTGGAGGACCGCCGACGAAGTGATCGTTCTCGTCCGGCACAACGACGAACAGCGTGTTGTCCTTGGTGATGCCGTCTGCGGCAAGCCGGGCAAAGAATTTACCGAATGCGGTGTCATAGGACTTGAGTTGCGCGACGTAACCCGCTTCGCCGGGGCCGAATGTTCCGAATCCGGAACGGTTGTCGTGTGCGTCGGCGATTTCGAGATAGACCACCTGCACGCCGGCTTCGAGCATGGTTGCGGCGTAACCCAGCGATTGCTTCGCCAGAGGATTGAAGAGATTGGGGAATCCAGGATGGCCGAATTGGTCGGCAATGACGTTGCCGTCGAGGTCCTTGACCGGACCGCTGGGCGAGATCACCGGCTGAACGTTCACGTTGCCGAACAATCCCTTGAAGCCCGTGTAACCATTGGGTTCGTCCGGTAGCGGGTCGTTGAGCGCAAAGCTATTGTTGCAAAGCGGGCTGCCAACGGCGCAGTGGATCGCAATGCCGAGAAAATCAGTGTTCGGCTGCTGTTTGGTCGCCGGGCTGGTCGATGCGAGCTGACCCCTCACGGTATTATCGGTGGGGCTGCCCGCACCAAAGAATGTGGTGACGTCGTCGGGCAAACGCTCAAACTCGATATTGGCCACCGCAAATCCGCCGACGTCGCAACCGGCGCGGGTGAACGGCACCCAGGGAGCCGGTGCGGTCTTGCCGAGTTCATTGATCATCTCGGGCTTGCCGTCGCCGCCCAGCGCTGTCCAGTACAGGAATGAACTGCTGAAGCCCACGCTGCCGTCGGGCTTGAAGAAGCCGTAACTGTTGGAAACCGGAATTCCCATACGTTCGCCATACACGCCGGTCAGCGTGGTGAGAAAATCGGTTGCGGTGTGGGAAATCAGCGGGGTGTGATGATTGCCGCTGATCGTGCCGTTGTTCTGGATGAAATTGAGCAGATTCGGCATCTGTTCGAGATCGGAGGGAATATTTGGATTGTCGCGCCGCAGATGCACGTTGTCGAATGAGATATAGACAACGTGCTTGACCTGACCGCCCAATTGACAAGCGGCGGAGGCGGATTGCGAGGCGGTACCGAGGAACACAACGCCGAGCGCCAATGGAATTGACGCGCCAAGAAAAGCCTTCAATCGTTTCATTCGTCCTCTCCTGAAGTCGGCCCAGGTGATTGAATTGGATAAAGCGACGTATTTGCCGACGTCGGGAGGTTACGTTGCGAGATGTTTCGGGCGATTGACGCGGACATGACACTTATAAGGCGTATCGCAATCCGGCCGCTCTAATGTTCAGCGACATGGCTCTCAAAAAACCTTAGCCAAACAAGAGAGATAACGCTCTCGTGCCGCTACCACCCCAACCGAATCGCGCCGTCATAGTGCTCCGCCGCCATGCCTGGCGCCCCCCAAAAAAAGCCCTGCCGTGAGGCAGGGCTTCCGAGGCTCTTGCAATCGATTGCTTTGCGCCGTCGATCGCCGATTGGAGTTTAGATCAGGGTTGCTGCGGCTCATTGCCGTTGTTGAAGGTGAGCAGCGGCTGCCAAGTAGCACAGAAATGGTCAGTCCTGAAGCTGTCGAACGGATGCGGCCCCTGCGGTGTGAGCAGCGCTGGCGGTGTGAGCGACTGGGTCTTCTGATCGCCCTCGGCATTGAAGTGCGGCCAGTGCGGCAGCTGGTCGCGCGGCCTGAGGCTGACAAGGGTGACAGGACCCCTGCTGTTCGGATCGCCAGTCCTCACGAAATTGGCCCAGTAGGTCTTCATATCGGTCGCCAGCGCCGCTTGCGCGGAGGTGAACGCCGAGCCGAAGTTGAAGATGTACTGGAGTTCGGCTGCGTGCTGCGAAGCCGTCGTGAAAAAGCCATTCGACCCCGGACCCGGGACGCCGGCCCTGTTCGGGGCATTTGGATCGTTGAACTCGTAAGCAAAGACCTTCACTCCCCTGGACAGGTCGCTGTTTGAATCAAAACCGTTACAGGCGAACACGAAATCGGTGAAGATCTGCGAGAGCGCCTCATCGACGTTGCCGCCGCCGAAGTTGTTGGTGAGGCCCGAGCCTGTCTGCGGAACGAAGTTGTGGAAATTGGCGATCGGGTATTCGCTCGCCGCCGTCGCCGCGGCGGCGACGACTGCCTCGGTGAAGGGCGCGGTCGGCCCCTGTGTGGACGGTGTGGCCGTCACGAGGGTGGTAAGAAAGAACTGGATTTCCTGCAAGTAGGAGCAGGTCGCCGGCGCGCCGGTGAACTGCGGTGTCGCACACAGAATGTTCGGGACCTGAAGGTCGAAGCTCGCCGGGCCGCCGGCGGCGATTATTGTCGCAGTGGTGCCGCTGGGAGCGGTAACCGCACTGGGAAAGAAGCTCGGCTCGAAGAGGCGGCCTTCATTGGCGTTGGTACCCTGGAGCACCGGGACGTGGTTGAACTGGCCGGTCGAGAAGGCCGTATGGAGGTCACGCGGCAGGATTTTCGTGCCGAAATTGGGCGCGATGCCAAAGCCGCCAAAGTCCCGTTCATTCGCGAAGAGTTGCGCTGGAGTCAGTCCCTGGAGGCAGGCCAGGGTCAAGATGCCGCCGCAGAATTGTTTGGCGTCTTGCAGAGCGAAAGTGTTGCTAAGGGTCTGGTAAGTGGCGAGCGATGGCAGGTCATGATACATGTACGCGCCGCTCTCGATGATCGCACCGCCGAACAGATTGTGACCGGTGAGGCCCCTGAAGGTGCTCGTGGAGGCAAGATGCGACGAGACGCTGAGACCGCCGGCTGATTCACCGCCGATCGTCACCGTCTCCGGATCACCGCCGAAGGCCGCAATGTTGTCCTGGACCCAGGCCATCGCGAATTGTTGGTCCATGAAACCGTAGTTGCCGGCATCGCCGACGTTCTGAAAGGCGTTGGGCTCGGTCGCCGCCAGCACGCTGGCTGCGAGGAAGCCGAGGCTCCCGAGGCGGTAGTTGATCGTGACGACAAT
>Ga0210405_10005426_pt1 | contig 11642 bp, 7 predicted proteins | sample IncBWH11MmetaG_FD_155492 | JGI IMG/M metagenome (GOLD analysis project Ga0210405, IMG submission 155492) | Forest soil microbial communities from Barre Woods Harvard Forest LTER site, Petersham, Massachusetts, United States - Inc-BW-H-11-M | ecosystem: Environmental > Terrestrial > Soil >... | reverse complement strand
AAATGGTCGAAAGATCGCGAGCGTCCATGATTTGACAGCGCGCGATGAGGCCGCTACCGTTATTCTCTTGCTTGCAGCGGTTTTTCGTGCCGGCAGACCTGCATTTCCAAACCAATTACGCGAGGTCCGATGAAAGTAGTCGTTGCAGACAAAATCAGTGATCGTGGAGTGGAGCTGCTGCGCAGCGCGGGATGGAACATTGTCCTGACCACGAAAGACACGCTGCATGCGGAAATCGCCGACGCCGATGCTCTGGTGGTTCGCAGCGCGACGAAGGTAACGCCTGAGCTCCTGGAAAAAGCTCCGCGTCTCCGCGTCGTCGGCCGCGCTGGAGTCGGCGTCGACAACATCGACCTCGAAGAAGCCACCCGCCGCGGCGTCCTGGTAATGAGCACGCCCGGCGGAAACGCCGTCAGCGTCGCGGAACACACTTTCGCGCTGCTCCTCGCGCTTGCCCGGCAAGTCCCCCGGCACGATAAGGCCATCCACGAAGGCCGCTGGGAAAAATCCAGCGCCGCCGGAACAGAAGTCCGTGGCAAGACTCTGGGCCTCATCGGCCTCGGCCGAATCGGCAGCGAAGTCGCCGTCCGCGCCGAAGCCTTCGACATGAAGGTGCTCGGCTATGACCCGTACATCAGCGAAGCCGCCGCCCGCGAAGTCCAGGTCGAGTTGGTCCCACTTGAGAAGCTCCTGGCGGAAAGCGATTTTGTCTCGCTGCACACCGCGCTAAGCCCCGCCACACAAAATCTGATCAATGCGAATACCCTGGCGCAAATGAAAACCGGCGCGCGATTGGTTAACGCCGCTCGCGGCGAACTAATCGACGAAGTCGCGCTGGCCGACGCCTTGAAAAGCGGCAAGCTCGCCGGCGCCGCCCTCGACGTCTTCGTCGAAGAGCCCCCCAAGAATTCGCCGCTAACGAGTCTGCCCAACGTCATCGCCACGCCTCACGTGGCCGGGTCAACCACCGAAGCGCAGGAGGAAGTCGGCACGCAGGTAGCTGTGCAGGTTCGGGATTATCTCGCGGAGGGCATAATTCGGAACGCGGTGAACCTTCCCGCGCTCTCTGCCGACCAATACCGCCGCGGTCGTCCGTATGTCGCGCTCGCGGAACGGCTTGGATCGTTCGTGGCGCAGGCGGCGCAGTCGCGCCCGGCGCGCATTCGCATCCGTTACGCCGGCGAAGTTGCTGAGGTGGGCACGCATCTGCTTCGCAGCGCGGTACTTACCGGCCTGCTAAACGCCGTCCTGGACGAAAAAGTGAACGTAGTAAACGCCCCGCAAGTAGCCGCCGCCCGCCGCCTGGCCGTCGAAGAAGAAACCCGCCGCCGCGAGCACGGCTTTCCCAACACGCTGGAGGTTTCGGTCCTGCCGGACAAACTCGCGTCGGACTCAGCTGCGGAGTTCAGCGTGGAAGGCACGGTTTTGCACGACGGTTCACCCCGCGTATTGCAAATAAACGGGATACCCGTCGAATCGCAACTCGAAGGCACAATTTTGTACCTTCGCAATCGCGATGAACCCGGCGTCATTGGCCAAGTGGGCTCGACGCTCGGTAAGCTGGGAGTCAACATCGCCACATTTGCGCTCGGCCGGCGGCAAGCCGCCGTAGGAGCCGAGGCCGTGGCGTTGGTGCGCCTGGACGGAACCGTATCGCCTTCAATCCTCGAGCCAATCAGACAAATCCACGCCATCACCGAGGCTAAGCTGCTGCACCTGCAAGCCGACTAGGGTTTTATTACTCAAAAGTACGGCAAATTTTCCAAACTAATCCGACGCCTATGGCAAATTTTGCGGCCATTATGCTCGAGCTTAATAACCTTCACTTTTCACGCCAATCGATTGTTGACAAGGAGTTTACAAACAAATGAAACCCACCATCTTGACGCCATCCGTCAAATCGGACTAAATCCTAGAACACGATTGAGTATCTAGGAAGTGGTGGGGATAGGTTGCCGGGCAGCTTTTAGATAGCGTCCGAGGGTTGCGGAACGTTTCCAAATCCGCGACAAGCGCAAGGCGGTTTCCTTCCCGTAGTAATCAACGAATTCAAACGATACAGGTGCGGAAAAGGAGCAGTTTAATGGAGCGGTCGTCGCTGCAAATCAAGTTGATAGTGGGTTTTTTTGCGCTTTTGCTCGTAATCTCAAGCACCAGGGCTCAGGACGCAGTAGGTCGCATTGTGGGAAATGTGACGGATCCAAGCGGAGGCGCAGTCACTGGAGCTAAGGTAACAGTGACAAACCCGAAGAACGCAGTTTCGCAAACCACCACAACCGATAAGGATGGGTTTTATCAGGTCCTCTCGCTGCCCATTGGAACCTATCAGGTAGCCATCGAGTCGGCGGGATTCCGCAGAGAGCTGTTCGAGAATCAAAATCTCCAGATTAACCAAACCCTGCGTGTGGATGCCAAACTCGGTCTCGGTGCGCAGACAGAAACCATCGAAGTAACGGATCAGGCGGCAAACGTCGAAACACAGGATCAGACCATCGGCTCCAGTATTGCGGGGGAGACCATCCAGCGCGCACCGCTCAACGGTCGAAACGTGCTCGATCTCGCCAAGCTTGCTCCAGGCGTGACCGAGTCGAACGCGGACTCCACCGCTTCCGGAGGCTACAGTATCGGCGGCGGGCGCACGGACTCCATTACCTACCTGCTCGACGGTGGCGTGAACAACAACCTCCTCAACAACGCAATCGTCTTCAATCCCAACCCTGACACTATCGCCGAGTTTCGCGTCATCGAAAGCAACTATTCCGCCGAGTATGGCCGCAATGGCGGCGGCATCATCAGCGAAGTGACCAAGTCCGGCACCAACGACTGGCACGGCAGCGCGTTTGAATTTCTCCGCAATGACGCCTTTAACGCCAACTCTTTCTTCAACAACGCTAACGGCCTACCTCGCGATGTTTTGAAGCGCAATCAATACGGCGGCACATTTGGTGGGCCAATCACGGTTCCCAAGCTGGTGCACGGAAGAGACCGGTTCTTCTTTTTTGTGGGTTATCAGGGGCAAAGGCTGTCGCAGCAACAGACGACGGGAATTGGCCCGGTCTTCACGCCCGCGGAACTAAACGGCGACTTCTCGCAAGCCGCGGCAAACGGAGGCGTTGACCCTGGTGTGGCTTGTTTTCTGAGCGGGCTCAATCATAACCAGCCGAACCCGAAGAATGATCCGACACTTGCTGATGGGACTTCTTGCGGAACCCCAGCGAGTCCGTTCTTTCAGAGCGATCCCACGAAAGCGTTTAATGGAATCATTGATCCGACCAAGATTAATCCTATCTCGGCTAACTACATCAAGGCGGGGCTAATTCCCACGTCGCCGGCGGGCCAAGCGAACTTCCAAGGCGCGCACATCAGCAATTCCAACGAGTTGACCACGAAATTCGATTTTGTGATCAGCGAGAAAGACAAAGTAAGCGCGACGCTTGGTGGCTTTCGCAATCCGCAGTTGAATCCATTTCCCTTCGCCACGGTATCGGGTTATGCGGACAACAACCGGTTTAATGACTACTACGCAGCTGCCTCGTACAGCCATGTCTTTACACCGAACGTCGTCAATGAGTTCCGCTTGTATATCCAGCGGAACAATACATCACAAGACAGGCCTGCGACTAAACTGCCCACGGCGTCACAACTTGGTGTCGGCATCACACAGGACGATCCCCAAGGGCCGCCCAATCTCCTCTTTGATAACGGGTTAGCGGCGGGATTCAGCGAACAAGGTCCCACTGCCCTGATCAATAACACCTTCGGGTTCACCGAAGTGCTCAGCTATGTGCACGGAAAGCATAATTGGAAAATGGGCGGCGGGATTTCTGCCTATCAAAACAACACCGTATTCGATTTCATCGTGAACGGTGAGTTCGATTTTAACGTCGCCGGGAATTTCGGCGGTAACACCGCCACCGGTAATTCGTTTGCCGACTTTATCATTGGCGCACCCTCGTCTTTTTTTCAGTCTCCCTCCGCTCCCTCCAACATACGGAGCAAGTCTTATTACGGATTCCTTCAGGACGAATGGCGGTTGACCAAACGTCTCACTCTCAATTTGGGATTGCGTTACGAATTTAATTCGCCCAAGGAAGACACCAAGGGACGCTCCTTTTCAATCATCCCGGGTTTGCAATCGCAACGCTTCCCGAATGCCCCGACAGGATGGGTCTTTCCAGGTGATCCAGGCGCGCCAGTGGGCGTTAACTTTCCCGATACGAAGAACTGGGCCCCGCGCGTTGGTTTCGCCTGGGATCCTTTCGGCAACGGCAAGACTAGCGTGCGCGGAGGATTTGGAGTGTTCTACGACATCCTGAAGGGCGAAGACAACCTTCAGTACAATGGTCAGCCGCCTTTCTTCGCCAACTCTGGTCTGTTTTTCCAATCCGTGGCTCCTGGTCAGGCTTCTAATGTTCCCTACTTCACGGATCCTTTTGGCTCGGCTGGCGCTACAAATCCATTTCCTTCGCGCACCCCGCCATCCAACTTGGATTTTGCCGCGGCCGGATTTCTCCCCCTTAACGCTAACGGGGTCGTATTCCTGGTGGATCCGCGTCTGAAAACCCCCTACACATATCAATACAACCTGAGTATTCAGCGCGAATTGCTCCCGAACACGGTGTTTGAACTGAGCTATGTGGGCAGTAGCTCCCATGGACTCACTTCGCTGCAAGACATCAATCCTTTCCAGCTTGGCACCACAGACCGCATCTTGAACCTGGGAGCCGGCGACAGTTCCTGCGTCGATTCTTCCGGCAACAGCACGTCAGGTGTCAGTGCCAATGCGACTTGCAGTTTTTCGGGCCTGCCAGAATTCAAGAACGTCAGCAAAGCCAATTACAACGCCCTTCAAGCCAGCTTAACCAAGCAGATTTCTGCTGCGCGGTTCATTGGCCGCACCTATTTCACCCTTGCTTACACTTTTTCGCACAGCATCGATAACTCGTCGGGCTTCCGCCAGAGGAACAGTAACGTACCAACTTACAATCCGAATCTTTTCTACGCTTCCAGCGATCAGGATGTGCGTAACCGCCTGACGTTCAGCGGCGGATGGGACCTGCCGGTTGACCGCGCTTGGAGTTCCGGCCCAAAGCGGCTGACACAAGGCTGGAGCCTGTTTCCCATTGTGACCTGGCATACCGGATTCCCCTTCGACGTTTTTGCGCGCCTCGGCGACCGCTTCAATCCGGGCGCGGAAGGACCTTCCGGGGCCGGAGATCCCACCAACGTTCACGCCAATGTCGTGGGTTCCTTGAACACATTTGACCCACGTACGAGCCAAACGTTCAACGGCAACACAGGAAATTACTTCTTCAACCCCAATAGCCTCAGCAGCGCGCAGTGCGGTGATGCGAACAATCCAATTGCCACTTGCACACCGGGTCCCGCAATCCTACCTGCCAACTCTCAGGTGGTCGCGAATCCGTCCTTAGCAACCTACGGCACGCTTCCGCGGAACTTCTTCCGGGGGCCAGGCTACATTAACTTTGACCTGGAGTTCTCCAAGACCACGGCAATCACCGAACGCCTTAAGCTGGAATTTCGCTCGGAGTTCTTCAACATTTTCAATCACGCGAATTTCCAAAATCCCGGCGTTAATGGAAATGGGAATAACATTAACAGCGCGCAATTCGGTCAGATCACAAGCACTGGCGTGGGAAGCACGGCCGCAACCATAGACCCGCAGCCGCGCATCATTCAACTCGCTTGCGCCTGTCGTTCTGACCACAACGCGAGAAACGTGACCGCCGGGAAGCTGTAACTTCCCGGCGGTTTCTTTTACGCGAACCTGGTGGAGTGAGGGGCCGTTCCGCAGCCCGGCGGGGTATGTTAAGCTGGAAGCCTTTCTTGGACCTGACGGTCCGAGATTGTCTGTCGGGGCGTAGCGCAGCCTGGCTAGCGCGCCTGGTTCGGGACCAGGAGGTCGAAGGTTCAAATCCTTTCGCCCCGACCACTTCTCTCTTTTATCGAACTCACAGCTATTTCGAAAACTGATTTCGGAAAATTCGATCAGGAATTCGGTCGCAGCTTGTGAATCAGCCTTGCCGCCAGTTGTACAGGAATCGCTGCCCGCATGGTGAGTGCCTTGGCAGTGTCCGCACCGCGATGTATGCCCGGGTGGGAAGGGGCCACACCAATCTCGCGGAGGCAATGATTGAAAGCACGTGTACGCGCGAGCGCCTGAGAGGATGCGGTCTGGTAAACGAAAGTGTAAGAGACGGACCTTGAGCTGCCCGTCTGCACCCAATGTGGAGCATTGCACGGCTGATGCAAACCCCTTCCAGGTCCAAGCCGGAACAGGTGGTCGCGAGAAGGGTCCAGATCGTCCAACTTGACGTTTCCAATGTCGAATATTCCCAAAATGTAGAAGCGCTCTAATTCACTTTCGAGAACAGCGGCTGGCGGATACACGTGGTAGAACTTCTCACCCTCTATTTGAGCGAAGAACCCCACGACCGGATCGAAATGAATGGGCGTCGTGGTGGCGCCGGAGCTGACAAGGATGGCCCCTTCGAGCCGTTCAATTTGCTCACCGCGAAGGTCACCTCTTTGCGTGAGGACTTGCTGGAAAAGAGAATTGAGCAACTCCCGGAAGCGAGGATTGTATTTTTCCGGGCGCTTCAATAAAACCCGACAGTGGATCTTGTCAATCTCTTCCAGCGCCTGGCGAGGGGTGCGGCCGACACAGGGCACCGAGTAGAACGCAGTGCCCGGAGTGGGCGCGCTCGCGGCAATGAAGAAATCCTTGGGCGAATTTGCGAATTTATCGGCAAGAGCTGCGATGGAGTCAGGTGTGAACAGATCAAGGGAACCTAGATTGTGCCTCAGGTCGAACGGTTCGATGTCGTAACATTTTTGAAAGACGTCTCCCTCAAAAGACATACGGCCGGCCGACTGAGCAGAATTCAACACATCCGAATGAAGTGGAGAATGAAACGGCTCGACCGGACCTAGAGTCGTGGCCATATGTTCCCCCTATCCAATGTGAAACGCAGATCGGGTTTGAGCCCAGCCGCCTGCTGAAGTGATTCGTTACCGTGATTGGCTTCACAAACTTCGAAGGGAGGAGGATTCTCGGTGAATTTGCGGATCGTGTGTCCTGCGAAACTTATAGCAATGCCAAGAGTTCGTTTGGGCATGGGCTAACCCCGAACGCGCATCTGACCACGGTTACTCTACGCAGAGAGAAACCTGCCTGTATATCGGGCATTTTCCGTAGGGTTCTTACCGGAACGGGCGGAGACCCTCGCACTCGTTGCCTGAAGATTTTGGACCAGTTGCACCTCAACCGTCCCTCCGACCAGTTGTCCCCGCGTTCCCCCGCTGCTATCGTAAGCCGTGAACATCGCGCTACTCTCGCCTCGTCCACCTCGCATTCCCAATTCTGCGCCAAACTTGTCGCTCGCAAGTTCATCAGGCTGTCGATCTCAACCCTCGAGCCGCCCTCTCCCACATGTGCCAAGCCCTTTCCTGACACACTGTTGCAAACTCTTTGTCGTTGGTAAAAACATCAAATCGTTTGCATTCAGGCAAATCCAAACTCTTTTGCAAAAGCACCCGAGGCACAGGTATCTCTTGGAACTGGCACTAGTCCGCGCCCGCTTTTCCGCAGTCCTTTGTTTTCATCACCTTACGAATTGCTTTTCCCGCAAACCCTTGCGATTCACATCCATACAAATTGCCCGGGGGGGTGGCGCCCTACTTCACCCTAACCGTCAAGACAAGGCCTATCGTTCAATGCCTTGTCCCCTGCCGCCGCGCTGGCATCCTATTAAGAGCGGTACACTTATGCCTCACTCCTCCTTCCTTGCATCTCGGTTCAGCGCTCGCCAACTCTTGCGATTCGGCAGCTGCTCTATTGCGTTGTGCGTCGCTGCGGCAAGCGCTTCCGCGCAGCAAACCGCTGAGGCTCGGCAAGCTGCCCCGGTCGTGCGCTTGCTCAGCGCCGCAGACGGTCGGAAGATTGCTGCAGCCGCCCTGGAACCGGACGAATCGCTTCGCGGCGCCCAAGATTGCTCGCACCTTGTGCAGCAAATCTATTCCGACGCCGGGTACGAATATTCCTATGCAAGCTCATTCGACTTATACGCCGGGAACGGAAGCTTTCGCCGTGTTCGGCACGCCCAGCCCGGCGATTTGATCACCTGGCCCGGGCATGTAGGCATCGTGGTAGATCCCGCGCGGCACAGTTTCTACAGCTTGGTGCGCTCCGGTTTGCAGACCGAAGATTACCTCGGGCCGTACTGGCGTTCGCGCGGGAGGCCGCGGTTCTATCGTTACATCGTCGGAACCGGAGCCGAGATCCGCACGGCAAAGGTGACGCAATCCACGCCATCGGCCAGCGGGGCCAATGCCCTGAGCAAGAGCGGCGAGCCCACAGCAGGAAAAAGCGCACTGACAGAAAGAGCAAACCCGAACCAGGAAGTGTCAGAAGCCTCCTTGCGCTCGAAGGTGATTGCGCCTGCGCCCCCGGCGGCCAACGAATCGGCAACGGAATCCGTGCCTTCCTCGATTCGGCTCACCTCCGAGCAGCGGCGCCCGACCCCTGAGGAAGCGCTCGATGGAATCTCCGAGCTTAGCAACGCTTCCGCCGCCGTACTGCGCACAGCGGAACCTCTGAATGTGAGAATTCCAGTAGTAATCTTTGATGAAATTCGTGTGGAACGGATCGAGATCAAGCGAGACAAAGGCTGGGCGCACCTGCAAATTAATTCGCACGTGCGCATCGCCAGCGACGGAACGGACTTCAAACGCCGCCGCGAGAAAGCGCGCTGGGAACTTCACCGCGATGCCTCCGGCTGGACCGCCATCGCGCCAGCGGAGCGCACCTACATGTCGCGAGATGTGGCCGTGCGCGCTCTGGCTGCTCAGCTTGCGGAAATGACGCAGAGCGAAGCTGCCGCGCAACATCAGGAAGACATCATCGGCCAGGAAGCGCGCATCGCCAATTTGTTGAGCGCGTTACTCCAGGACTAAACGCCAACCCAAACCGCCAGCGCGACGGATATCGTTCGACAACACAAACAGCCCACGCTATAGTCTGCGACCGGCGTGCAGTTATCGTCTGGTTCTGAAGGAGATCGCTAAGGCGGTGAAATCCTGACGACGAACTATGCTTTGGCTTGGCTACTGCCTCGGACATTGGTACGGCTCCATTCGGTTGACCTGGCTATCATCGCCATCTATTTCCTTGCCGTCATCTGCATCGGCTTCTACCTGAAGCGCTTTGCGCAAAGCGGTGAGGATTTTTTTCTCGCCGGACGCGAAATGACCGCGTGGGTCGCCGGCCTCAGTTTTCTTTCCGCAAATCTGGGATCGCTGGAGCTACTCGGCTGGGCGGGCTCTTCGTATCAATACGGAATCCTGGCCGTTCACTGGTATTGGATCGGGGCGATTCCGGCCATGCTGTTTCTCGGCATCGTGATGATGCCGTTTTATTACATTTCGAAGACCCACTCTGTACCCGGCTATTTGCAATTGCGCTACGGAAAAGCGGCGAGCGGGCTGAGCGCAGTGTCTTTCGGCTTCATGACCATTTTAATGTCTGGCGTGAACATGTTTGCCATGGCCAAGGTGATGCAGGTGGTGCTTGGCTGGAACATTCACTTCAGCATTTGGGTGTCGTCCCTGACGGTAGGAATCTACGTGGCATCCGGCGGATTATTTTCCGCGATTTTCAACGAAGTGCTGCAATTTTTTCTCATCTGGTTCGGCGCGCTGCTGATTCCGATTCTCGGGCTGATTGAAGCGGGCGGATGGAACGGGCTCGTGGCGAAAATCCAGCACAATTTCCCCGGGCAGAATTTCACGCACGCCTGGAGCAACCTCGGTCATTTTGAAAACAATCCCATGGGCATGCATTGGACGGGAATTGTTTTCGGACTTGGCGCCGTGATTTCCATGGGCTACTGGACCACGGATTTTCTGGTTGTGCAGCGCGTACTTTCGGCGAAAGATTTGCGCTCGGCGAAAATGGCGCCGATTATCGGCTCGTTTTTCAAAATGGCGGTGCCACTGATCGTGATTCTTCCGGGCTTGATCGGTTTGGCAGTGCTGCCGGACAAGTTAGTGCCGGAGAGCGCGGTGCAGCCCGGGCAGCACAGTTACAATGATGTACTGCCCCTGATGCTGGCGCGTTATTGCGGACCTGGATTGATGGGGCTGGGGGTCACCGCGTTGGTCGCGGGATTCATGGCTGGGATGGCAGGCAATGTCAGCGCGTTCGCAACCGTTTGGACGTACGATATCTATCGTCCATTCATCCGCAAAACGGCTCCCGACCAACATTACGTTTCGATGGGACGCTGGTGCACGATCATTGGACTATTTATCAGCATCGGCACGGCCTATGTGGCGATGGGTTTTGCGAGCATCATGGATTACGTGCAGGCGCTCTTTAGCTTTTTCATTGCGCCGCTGTTTGGGACTGTGCTGATTGGCATGCTGTGGAAGCGCGCGACACCACTCGGCGGATTCTTAGGACTACTGGCGGGAACACTTACCGCGCTTGGGATTTTCCTTTCGATGAAATTCGACCATAACCTGGTGGCCGTTTTTGCTCTCTCGTCGCAGGCCAAGGGATTGGCGCAAGATATGTATCAGGCACTCTGGTCTTGGTTGGTGTGCGTGCTCGTCACAGTCGTGGCGAGCCTCGTAACCGCGCCCAGACCCGCGGCGGAATTGGTCGGACTCGTGTACGGCGTCACACCGATACCGAAGGAAGAAAACGTACCGCTGTTGCATAAGCCAATTGTTTGGGCGGGCGTGGCGCTAGTGCTGTTTGTGATCCTGCAATTCATGTTCTGGTAGGGCTCATGAGTGAAAAGCATCACATTATTCCAGTATGGTTCTTCGTTGGCCTGCTGCTGCTGACCTACGGGGCTCTGATTCTCGTCAGTGGCATCGCGGAGTGGAAGGACCCGCCACCTACCGTACTGGCAAAGTTGCATGCGCCCGTCTGGTGGGGCAGCCTGATGGTTATGCTGGGCGCGGGATACGTCGCGGCATTCCGGCCGCGGAGGAACGCATGAGCACGTTTGGCGTCATCATCGGCAATCGGGGATTTTTCCCCGACGTGCTGGCGCGCGACGGGCGCGAGGAAATCTTGGGAGTGCTGGCCGAACAGGGCCACAAAAGTTTCTGCCTGACCCCAGAGGAAAGCAAATTCGGTTCGGTGGAGACGTACGCGGATGCGCGGCGCTGCGCGGAGCTATTTCGTTCGCACGCGGACGAGATCGACGGCGTGATCGTGTCGCTTCCGAATTTTGGCGACGAGCGCGCTATTGCCGACACCTTGCGCCTTGCCCGACTGAATGTTCCAGTACTGGTGCAGGCCACGCCCGACACGCCTGGGAAAATGACCATCGCGCACCGGCGGGACAGCTTTTGCGGAAAAATGTCGGCATGCAACAACCTGAAGCAGTACGGAATTCCCTATTCGCTTACGAAATTGCACACGGTCGCGCCAAGTTCCGCGGAATTCAAGAAGGACCTGGAGTGGTTCTCTGGCGTGTGCCGGGTGGTGAAGGGTTTGCGCAATCTGCGCATCGGAGCGATTGGAGCGCGGCCTGCGGCGTTCAACACCGTGCGGTACAGCGAGAAATTGCTGGAAGCCAACGGCATTACGGTCGAAACCTTGGATC
>Ga0210405_10005425_pt1 | contig 11645 bp, 9 predicted proteins | sample IncBWH11MmetaG_FD_155492 | JGI IMG/M metagenome (GOLD analysis project Ga0210405, IMG submission 155492) | Forest soil microbial communities from Barre Woods Harvard Forest LTER site, Petersham, Massachusetts, United States - Inc-BW-H-11-M | ecosystem: Environmental > Terrestrial > Soil >... | reverse complement strand
CTGTCCTCGATTGCCGCTGCGCGCCAGGAAGCTCAATCTTTGTTCGAGTTAAGCCAAGATCTCGGGGCATCGCTAAGTCTCGGCGAAACACTCTCCGTTTTCTCGGTAAAACTGAAACCGATGGTTCCCTACGATGCCATCGCAATTTATATCCGTCGCGGCGACGAGTTGATCCCCGAATACGTAAACGGCGATAACTACCGGCTCTTTGCCTCGTTGCGCATTCCGCTCGGGGAGGGCCTGTCCGGCTGGGTGGCACAGAACAAGAAGCCGATCGTGAATGGAAATCCTTCAGTCGAGCCCGGCTATCTCAACGATCCCGCAAAATCCAGCACTTTGCGCTCCGCTCTGGCGCTCCCGTTGGAAGGAGTCGACGGCGTAATTGGTGTTCTCGCCCTCTATCGCGCCGAGCGTGACGCCTTTACCTCCGACCATTTGCGCATTCTTTTGGCGGTGAGCGGCAAGATGGCGCTGGCCATCGAGAACGCACTCAAATACCAACAGGCTGAAAGCTCCGCCACCACCGATTACCTCACCGGCCTGCCCAATGCCAGATCGCTATTCCTGCAACTTGATCGCGAATTAGCTCGCTGCAAGCGCGACAACATGTCGCTGACCCTGATGGTTTGCGACATGAACGGTTTTAAGCGGATCAATGACCGCTTCGGGCATCTCGAAGGAAACCGTGTGTTGCGCCTGTTCGCTCAGGCTTTGAAAGAAACCTGCCGCGAATACGACTACGTCGCCCGCATGGGTGGCGATGAATTTGTGGTCATTGCTCCCGGTCTGGCCGCCGACGCCGCCGCCAAAAAGGTGGATCAGCTTCGTCCGCTTGCCCGGCAAGCAGGTTTCGATGTTTGCGGAGAAGACATTCTCTCTTTGAGTGTCGGCCTGGCCGTATCTCCGGATGATGGCAACGATGCCGAGCAACTCTTGACTGAGGCCGACCGGCGCATGTATCTCGAGAAGCAAAAGCAGCCTTCGCAAAAAGATCAGCGCCTGCATACGCGCATGAAATGCCGGCTCACCATCGAGTTGCAGCCTCAAGCCGGCGGTGGACCGATATTTGGCAATCTCATCGACATCAGCCTCGGAGGCTGCTATGTCGAAACCAGCGCCATTCTGCGTTCCGGTTTCCATCTCAAGCTGATTTTCTCCATTGACGATGCGACCCTGAGCGCCGAGGGAACGATTGCCAGAATCCATCCGGGGTCCGGCGTGGCCGTGCAATTCAAGGAGATGAGCCGCGAGTCGCGCGAAAAGATGTACCGCATCCTCGAGTTCGTGCAGAACACTACCACTCTCTACAACGACAGCTACATGCAGAAACTTTTCGATCGTTGATCGGGGTGGCTCATCAAGGTCGCTTGAAGCCCATCCTGCTACGCTCGTACACTTAAAGAATGCACGTCCACGGTCATGGCGGAGACGGTCCCAAGCGAGTGCTCAAGATTTCGCTGGGCGTGACCCTGGGTTATATCGCGCTGCTGGTTGTGGCCGGCATTCGCTCCCATTCGCTGGCCTTGCTCTCTGAGGCCGGACATAATCTCTCCGATTTTCTCGCGCTCCTGCTCTCGCTGGTTGCGGTCTATTTGCAGTCACGCCCTGCAAGCTCAACCAAGACGTATGGCTATCATCGCGCCGGAGTACTAGCAGCGCTGGTCAACGCCGTCTCTTTGGTCGCCGTCGCATTTTTCATTTTCTACGAGGCCTTCCACCGCCTGCAGCATCCCGAGCACGTGCAGGCCTCGGTGATGATGTGGGTCGCCGCCGCTGGCGTAGTAATGAACGGAGTGATCGCGCTCCTCCTGTTTCGCTCGAGCCGGGGCTCCGCTAACGACGTCAACATTCGCAGCGCTTTGCTGCATGAAGTTGGTGACACGCTTTCCACCGCCGCCGTGATCGCCGGCGGCTGGGCCATCCTGATTACCGGCGATTACTGGATCGACTCCGCGCTCTCCTTCGGAATTGGCGTGCTGATCCTGTGGTCAGGATTCGGCATCGTGCGCGAGACCCTGAACATTTTGCTCGAAGGCACGCCCCGTGGCATAAAGCTCGAACTGGTCGAGACCGCGATCCGCTCCATCGACGGCGTCAACGACGTCCACGACCTCCACGTCTGGAGCATCGGCTCGGAAACTCACGCGCTCTCCTGCCACATCTCGATTGCCGACATTCCCCCCTCGGTCAGCGAGCGCATCCTGCGTGACGTCAAAGACCGTCTGCACCACAGCTTCCGCATCGACCACACCACCATCCAATTCGAGTGCGTAGACTGCGAAGTAGCCCATGGCTGCGTGATGCCTGTGGGCGAGAGCGAAGCGCATCACCACCATAGCCACTAGCCCTGTGATCCGATCAGAACAGCGTTTTCGTCACTTTCATGACTCCCGCCACGAGGTCGTTAACTTGGTCAGTAGTTGGCTCCGCATTCTTGTCGTGATCGCACAAGTTTCGAATGTCCGCCAAGTGCTGGATAGAACGCCACGCTGGGATGTCGATCACGTTAGCGTTCTTCAGGGCGTCGTTTAGATCAGAGATGCCGGGCGACTTCTTCGCGATTTTAATGCCATGGTTTTCACACACCTGACCGAGGTGCCGCTCCAGAACCACTCCGGCCACGGCACCCGCAGCCCGCGTGAACTTATTCCTTGCGAGCTCCGCCGCTGCTTCCAGCTCGGAGTCGAGGAGATCCGCTTGAACCAACTGGCGAATGTCGAAGAGGGAACTCTCAAACCGCAACTTTGCTGACTTTAGTATGGCCAACTGCTGGCGGAACTGAGGGATGGCGGCCTCTGGCCCGACAAGCTTCGTTACTGTCTCTCCATGAGTGCGGGTCACGCTTAGGTGCTGAAGGTAGTCCTCAATTTTATAGCTCTCGTGCGTGATGTCTTTGCGTGGTTTCGGCTTCTCATAGTGGCTCGCAAAATCCGGAAGGCGGTCGGGCAAAAGCTGCCTGACCAGTGCCTTCGCTTCCGAGTACCAGAGCTGATAAGTATCCCTGAACGAGGGAAGTGACCTGAGGAACTCCTTGACCACCTTCTCGTTGCCGAGTTTCTTCAGCCCTCTGGCGAGGTCCTCGGGAGAGCACTCTCGCTTGCATTGCAAGATACAATTCGTCCCCCTTGGTAATCAAGGACTCGAGATCCGTCTTGTAGCGATCTAGATTTGAAGGCACACCCTAGCCCCTCGAAGTGAAATCCATTCTACGGGTTCTGATTCTGTTTCTCATAGATCTCCCGCGCCCGCTCAATCGTATCCGCCTCCTCGGGAGACTTGTCCGGCCTCAGCCGCACAATCCTCGGAAAGCGTAGCGCATACCCGCTCTCATGCCGCTCCGACTCCATCATGTTGTTGAACGCGACTTCCAGCACAATCTTCGGCTCAACCGTGCGCCGAAAGCCTTGATCCTCAATCGTGTGATCCAGAAACCACCGCGTCATCTCCGCGATCTCCACGTCGGTCAGTCCTGAGTACGCTTTGCCGATATTCACCAGCCGGTTTTTATTCACATCCCACACCGCAAACGTGTAATCGCTGAGTACGCCCACGCGCTTGCCGTGTCCATATTCAACTGCCGTCACCACGACGTCCAGCGTGGCCAGTTCACGTTTCATCTTTAGCCAGGATTTTCCGCGCTTTCCCGGCGTGTAAGTCGAATCGAGATCTTTGATCATCAACCCTTCGTTGCCTCTCGCCTGCGCAGCCGCGAAGAGTTCTTCCAATTCGTCCGCCGACGTTACTCGAAACACCGGCGCCCGAATGACGGCTGCTACGGGCCCTTCGTCTTCCATCCCGAAGCTCAAATTGCCCTGGACTTTTTTCGCGTTTCTCTGTGGCTCTGTGACTCTGTGGTGAAGAACTCTCTTTTCCGATCCCAGCAACTCATCCAGCACCCGCGCCCGCTCCCACAGCGGACGGTCAATCAGCAACTCTCCGCCCGCATACAAAACATCGAAGGCAAGATACGCAACAGGGACCTCCCGCAACATTCTCTCGCTCACTTTCTTCCGCCCCAGGCGTTGCTGCAAAACACTAAACGGCCGCGCCCGCCCCAGGTTCGCCGCCTTCGCCTCAGCCGCATCGGTAGGCCGCTCATCGACCACTTCTGCCGCCGCAGAAAGACTCTCCGGATATTCCCACGCCACAATCTCACCATCGAGAATCGCTTCCTGAGGCAAGCCCGCCAGCGCGCCCGGCAACTCCGGAAATGACTCTGTAATCTCATCCCGCGTGCGCGAGAAAAACTTTACCTCGCCCTCCGAAACATGCGCCTGCGCCCGAATTCCGTCGTACTTGTCTTCCACCGCAGCCTCGGCAAAATAATTCAACCCTTCTTCAGCCGATTCAATCGGACTCGCCAGCATGAATCCCAACGGATGAAACAACCGCATGCTCGCCGTCGCCAGCCTGCCCTCGATGGCAAGCCGCACCGTTTCTCCAATATCCCCCAGCAGCATGTTCGCCCGCTGCACCTCCGCAAGCGAGTGCCCGTAAGCTCTGGCAATCGCGTCCTCGACCAGGCTCTCCTTCAACCCAATCCGCAGATCGCCGGTCATGATCTTCACAATGTACTTGGCTTCGAGCGGCGTCGCCCTCGCCAGCAAATCGCGAACCAACTCAGTCTTCGCCGCCGGCCCCCGCGCCGCAGCAATCTGCCGGAAGATACCTTCAACTTCGAGGAGCCCCAATCCTTGCCCCGACTGCTCCGGCAGAACCTCTCCAGCCACAGCGCCCAAGTCACCATGCTTTTGATACGCAGCGGTCAGCTCCGCTTCGTCTCTGCCAGAAAGCTCCCGAACCACGCGCCACAACAAAGAGCCTCCCACTTGTAGCGTGGTCTCCTCCCACGCCGGAAACGCTCTTCCGGAGAGAAACACCGCCGACACCGCGGCCTCTTCTGCGCTCCGAGATTTCAGGTAGTCTGCCACGATCCCAGTTTTCAACAGCTTCTTGGTGGTGGCGGCAATCGCCTCGCAGCTTTCAGCTAGCCTTCGCATGTCGCGTTAAGATGTCTTTTTCGAGATGAACAATAAACGAAGATTCACACTTCGCCGAAACTGGCGAATAGCCCTGTATTTCAAGCATTACCCCATCCCGCCTCCGTAGGAATGGGCCATCCCTGTGATAACCTAGGGTTTGGTGCGTTCCCACGCCCCGGAGCATCTAACCACCGTGCGTTCTCTGCGAAATTTCGTGCGTTTTCTCATCGCCGTACAGCTTCTGCCCGCGCTCGAAAGCGGCGAAGAAACCCTCGTCGGCGGCCAAGCTGTACTTGAGGGTGTGATGATGCGTTCCCCGCACGCCTGGGCCATCGCCTGCCGCAAGCCCTCCGGGGAAGTGGTCACCATGAGCGAACCCCTTGATCGTCCCTCGGAGACGCACAAATGGATGGCCTGGCCCATCGTCCGCGGTGTGATGACGCTCGGTTATGCCATGTCGCTCGGTTACCGCGCCCTCCGCTTCTCCGCCAACGTCGCGATTGAAGAAGTAATGCAAAGCAGCGAGCCCACCACAGCCCATGTGGCCACGGGCGCCTCGCCCGTGCCGCTGAAGCGAAGCGAAGCGGGACCTTCCACGAACGCCGGCGCTAAGGGTTCCACAAAATCCCAATCCCGCGAAAAAGCCGCCACCATCAGCGGATGGCTCGCCGCCGGAAACGTAATCCTCTCGCTCGCTTTCTTCATCTTCATGTACAAATATCTGCCACTTCTGGCAGCCACGGAGCTGAAAAAGTACAACCCTGCCCTCGGTGGCCAGATTGTGTTTAACCTGGTCGATGGCGCAGTGCGCTTGGTCCTCTTCCTGCTCTTCATCTGGGGAGTGTCGCTCTTCCCCGACATTCGCCGCGTCTACCAATATCACGGCGCTGAGCACAAAACCGTATTCGCCTTCGAGAATGGCGACCCGCTTTCGACGAGCGCAGTGCAGAAATATTCCACATACCACCCGCGCTGCGGCACCAGCTTTCTGATGACCGTGATGCTGATCTCGATCGGCTTCTACATGCTGATTCCCTACACGACGTTCTGGGCGCGTTTCGCTTCGCGCATTGTGCTGCTGCCGGTAATCGCCGGAGTATCGTACGAGGTAATCCGCTTCGCCGCGAAACATCGCGGCTCTCTCTTCGCCCTGATGACCGCTCCCGGCCTCTGGCTACAACGCATCACCACCCAGCCTCCGTCAGACGAGATGGCTCAATGCGCCATCACTGCCCTCGACCAAGCCATGGACCTCGAAAAAGAACGCGGCGGCGAACTGGTGATTGCCTAGGGTTCCCAACCCGGGAAAATCGTCGTTGGTCGATTGTCGTTGGTCGTTGGCCCCTCATAAATCCAGCATTAGTCTTCTTGAGAGGTTCCAACATGTCAGCATCTTTCAAGGATTTACGCGTCTGGCAGGAAGCAATGAAATTTACCGTCGAGGTTTACCGGGTAACGGCAGGGTTCCCCAAACACGAGTTGTACGGTTTAAGCCAGCAAATCCGGCGCGCAGCCGTTTCGGTGCCCAGCAATATTGCCGAAGGAAAGGGTCATCGTTCCGATCGAGAATTTGGACATTTCCTGCTTCATGCGAGAGGATCGCTGTTGGAAGTGCAAACGCAGATTATGATTGCAAAGGAATTACAATACCTGAAAAGCGAGGACGCGAAGCGTCTGTTAACGTCATCGGATGCGATAGGCCGAAGCCTTAACAGCCTGATCAATTCGATCAACGAGAAAGCAGCCTGAAGCGAAAGGCCAACGACTAACGACCAGCGACTAACGACGATGTTTGAACGCCTAGACCAAATCGAAGCCCGTTACGAAGAGCTAACCAGCGCTCTGGCCTCGCCGGACATCGTCAACGATTCCGCGCGATATCAGAAGACCGCCAAAGCGCACAGCGAAATTGTTCCCATCGTCGAAAAATATCGGGAGTACAAAGACCTCACCCGCGGTATCGCCGAAAGTAACGCCATGCTCGCGGACGAAAAGGATCCCGAGATGCGTGCGTACGCTCAGGAAGAACTCAACAAACTCGAGCCCCGCGTCGCCGGCATCGAAGAAGAGCTGAAAGTTCTTCTGCTGCCGAAAGATCCCAACGACGAAAAAAACATCATCCTCGAAATCCGCGCCGGAACCGGCGGAGACGAAGCCACGCTATTCGCCGCCGAAATTTTCCGCATGTACACACGCTATGCCGAATCTCAGCGATGGAAGGTCGAAGTCCTGTCATCCTCGGAATCATCAGCAGGCGGCCTCAAGGAAGTGATCGCAATCATCGAAGGCAACCGCGTCTTCTCGCAGCTCAAATACGAAAGCGGCGTTCACCGCGTGCAGCGCGTTCCCGCGACCGAGCAGCAGGGACGCGTGCATACCTCCGCAGTCACCGTCGCGGTCCTGCCCGAGGCCGAAGACGTCGACATAAAAATCGAAGCCAAAGACCTGCGCATCGACACCTTCTGCTCCTCGGGGCCCGGCGGCCAGTCGGTGAATACGACGTACTCCGCCGTCCGCATCACGCACATTCCTACGAACACGGTGGTCAGTTGCCAGGACGAGAAGTCGCAAATCAAGAATCGCGAAAAAGGCATGCGCGTGCTGCGCTCCCGCCTCTACGAAATCGAGATGGAAAAACAGCAGCAAGCTCTGGCCAAGGAGCGCAAAGCCATGGTCGGCTCCGGCGATCGCAGCGAGAAGATCCGCACCTACAACTTCCCGCAAAACCGCCTCACCGATCATCGCATCGGCTTCACCATCCACCAACTCGAACAAGTCATGGACGGTAAACTCCAGCCGCTAATCGAAGCGTTAACCACGCACTACCAGGCGGAGAAGTTAAAGAACGAAGGCGGCACAGTGATGTGAGTTTGTGGGGACAGCCACCCCTTCGACAAGCTCAGGGCAGGCTCTTGGCGGTCGCGCCTGGCGGAAGCCCGGCAGCGGCTCATTTCAGTTTTGTCACTTGGCAATCTTCGATCTTGAAGGTCGCCAGGTCACAGAAATTCAGCAAAGGAATCCGTCTCATGTCCGATCTGCACTCGACCCTCGCAGATGTTCTCACTGACCGCTTTACCGCGAACGCCGCCCGTGTCCACGAACTAGCGGCTCCCCTTACCAACTCCCAGTTCTGGCAAAAGCCCTACCCCTACGGCAACAGCTTCGGCCACCTCGTCCTGCATCTCACCGGCAACTTGAACTATTACATCGGCGCGCAGATGGCGAAGACCGGATACGTTCGTGACCGCCCGCGTGAATTCAACGACCCCAATCCCCCGTCGAAGGACGAAGCTCTGAAACGTTTCGATGAAGCCGTACACATGGTTGTCGCCACTATCCGCGTGCAATCGCCCGACGATTGGTCGGTAGAATATTCCGGCACCGGAACCGACGCCAAGAATCCTCTTGAAATGGTTGTGCAGTGCGCCGCCCACATGCAGCACCACATCGGCCAGATGATTTACCTCAGTTACGAATGGAACCGCAAGTCGGCGGCGTGATCGAATTGAACACCAAGCTTTGTCTTCACATCGAAACCTGCCCTGCGCGAAGTCGAAGAACTCTGTGGTGAAATGATTCTGTGCAACTAAAGCAAGCCCTCGCCGCCGCCGTCGCGCGCCTGACAGCGAACCACGTTCCTTCCCCGCACATGAATGCGGAGCTTCTTCTGATGTTCACGCTTAACTCCGATCGAGCCTATCTCTACGCCCATCCCGAGCGCGAACTCGGCGCCGATGAACAGCGCCGTTACGATGCTGCCCTCGCCGAACGCGCCCGCGGCGTGCCCGCGCAGTACATCACCGGCCATCAGGAGTTCTGGGGCATGGATTTAATCGTCTCTCCGGCTGTTCTCATCCCGCGCCCCGAGACCGAGCACGTAATCGAGACCGTGCTTGATCGTGTGGGGCGGGCACTCCCTTCGATAAGCTCAGGGCAGGCTTTGTCCATCAGTCCACTGCGCATCGCCGACGTCGGAACGGGTTCCGGCTGTATTGCGCTTGCGCTTGCGAAAGAGTTGCCGCAAGCCGAAATCCATGCAATCGATATTTCTCCATCCGCACTTGAGATTGCACGCGCCAACGCCGTTCGTCAGCAACTGGAATCGCGGATTCAGTTTCACCGGGCTGATCTGCTTTCAATCAATGAGTCAGGATTTGAAAACAGTTCCTTCGATTTCATCATCTCCAACCCGCCTTACGTCGGCGAATCGGAAGAAGATCAAGTCCAGCTCGAAGTCCGAAAATTCGAACCGCGCACCGCAGTATTCGCAGGCCACACCGGAACCGAGGTGATCGCGCGCCTCATCCCGCAAGCCCACGCCGCGCTTAAACCCGGCGGCTGGCTGGTGATGGAAATCAGCGGAACGATTGCGGAAGAAGTAAAACGGCTGCTTGCCGGTTGGAAAGATGTACAGATCATGCCGGACCTACAATCGATTCCGCGCGTGGCACAGGCGCGCAAAGACTAGCGCGGAACACTTGCCGGTAATATTTCATCCACATCCACAATGTTGGTGGGATATTTGCCGGTATAGCACGCCGAGCAGTAAGAAGTTTTCTCGCCTTCGCCGCAAGCTTTCTTGAGCCCTTCAAGCGAAAGGTAAGCCAGCGAGTCGGCTCGAATATACTGGCGAATCTCGTCGACCGTTTTGTTGGCGCCGATCAGCTGATTTTTCGACGGCGTGTCCACGCCGTAGTAGCAAGGCGAAATCGTGGGTGGACACGAAACGCGCATGTGCACTTCCTTCGCCCCGGCGCTGCGAATCATGCGCACGATCTTCCGGCTGGTTGTACCCCGCACAATCGAATCGTCGATCAGCACCACCCGCTTGCCTTCAAGAAGCGAGCGCACCGGATTCAGCTTCAACTTCACTCCAAAGTCGCGAACGCTTTGGCTCGGCTCGATAAACGTGCGCCCCACGTAGTGATTGCGAATCAGCCCAAAGCGAAACGGGATACCGCTCTCCGCCGCATAGCCTACGGCCGCCGTCACTCCGGAATCGGGCACGGGCACCACCAAATCGGCCTCCACCGGCGCTTCTCGCGCCAACTGCCGGCCGAGTTCTTCGCGGCTGGTCTGCACCGCGCGCCCAAAAACAATACTGTCCGGCCGCGAAAAATAAACGTGCTCAAAAATGCAACTCGATTGCGGCGCAGCCGTCGAATAAAAGCGCGAAGTGATACCTTCCGGGCCGACCACGATCAATTCGCCCGGCTTTACGTCGCGTTCGTACGTTGCTCCGATGAGATCGAACGCGCAGGTTTCGGAGGCAAACACAATTGTGTCGCTCTTCTGTCCTTCCAGCGCCGGAATACGCCCCATCGCCAAAGGCCGGAAGCCGCGCGGATCGCGCGCTGCGATGATGCGGTCCGGGCTCATCACCACGAGAGAGAACGCACCCTCCACTCGCCGCAGCGCATCCGCAATCGCCTCAGGCAGCGTCTGCTCCCGCGAAAGCGCGATCAGGTGCACGATCACTTCGGTATCGCTGTTCGTCTGGAAAATCGATCCCTGGCGCTCCAGCCGGCCGCGAACTTCCATCGCATTCACGAGGTTACCGTTGTGTGCGACGCCAATCGATCCCTTGTTCGATTGCACCAGAATAGGCTGCGCATTCAGCAGGGCCGAGTCGCCTGCGGTCGAATACCGCGTGTGCCCGATGGCAAGCGTACCGCGAATCTTCGAGAGCACCTCTTCGGTAAAAATATCAGCCACCGTGCCCATCGCCTTATGGACGCGCGAAGTCAGGCCATCGGACGTGACAATCCCCGCCGACTCCTGCCCGCGATGCTGCAGCGCATGCAGACCGAGATAAGCAAGCTTCTCCGCCTCAGGATGAGCAAAAATCGCCACCACCCCGCACTCGTCGTGAAATTTGTCAGCTCTTGGCATTTGGCAATTAGCCTTTAGCTCAAAAAATCCGGTAGTGGTGCAGTTCGGCCTTTTTGCCCGGCGTCATCCTGAGCGTAGCCGTTTTTCAGGCATAGCGAAGGATCTCCCGCTTAACCGGCGTAAAGCGTCAGCCAAACTGCGTGACCAAAATCCACTCAATCTGCTCCAACCAACTCCGCATCAGCTCCTAGCGCCATTTCCAAAGCGTTTTCGTAAGCTGCTCTCAGTTCCGCAACCGTCGCCGAGACAATCAGCCGGTGGTTCAACGAAATCTCGAGCCGCTCCGGAACTGTCTCCCCGAGCACGTCCGCAACAATTCCATGCTTCTCCGCTACCTGTTTGATTCGCGCGACGTTCCCTGGGTCGCAGGAGACCACGATCCGGCTTGCATCTTCACCAAATAGTACAAACTCCGTGGGAAGCCCATTCGACGCCAGATTCACCCGCGCTCCAACTCCCTTCGCAAATGCTTTCTCCGCGAGCGCGACCGCAACTCCGCCCTCGGAACAATCGTGCACCGAATCCGCCAAACTCTGTTGAATCACTTCGACCACAGCCTTTTGCAGCGCAACTTCTTTCTCCAGATCGAGTTCCGGAGGATATCCCCACAGCGCGCCGAGAATCTCTTTCGCATATTCCGACGATCCGAACTCACTCTCCACATCGGCAATATCGGCCTCTTCGCCCGCGCGCAACAGCACAATCGTGCGTCCCGGCGAAGCGAAATGCATCTTCGCAGTTTTATGCACATCCTCAAGCGTGCCTACCACG
>Ga0210405_10005424_pt1 | contig 11645 bp, 8 predicted proteins | sample IncBWH11MmetaG_FD_155492 | JGI IMG/M metagenome (GOLD analysis project Ga0210405, IMG submission 155492) | Forest soil microbial communities from Barre Woods Harvard Forest LTER site, Petersham, Massachusetts, United States - Inc-BW-H-11-M | ecosystem: Environmental > Terrestrial > Soil >... | reverse complement strand
CTAGGGGACGCGACGAAGGCGCGCCGCCAACTCGGTTGGAGCTCGACGACCACGCTTGTAGAATTGGTTCGAGAGATGGTCCAGGCCGACTACACATCGGCCAAGCGCGATACCCTAATCAAGACGGCTGGTTTTCGTGCGTTCGACTATCACGAGTGACAGGCTGACCTAATGAGGCGACGATGAGCATTCCCAGCAATGCACGTATCTTTGTCGCCGGCCACAAAGGACTGGTCGGCTCAGCCATCGTGCGCGCGCTAATAACGTCCGGCCACGACTCAGCGGCGCTCATCCTGCGCACCCGCGCCCAACTGGACTTGAGAGATCAAGGCGCAACCTATGCGTTCTTCGCGGAGGAGCGACCCGATTACGTGTTTCTTGCGGCTGCAATCGTCGGTGGCATAATGGCCAACAATACTCGGCCCGCCGAGTTCATCCGTGACAACCTGGCGGTGCAGGACAATGTGATCGACGCTGCGTGGCGCAACAGCGTCAAGCGCCTGCTGTTCCTGGGATCGAGCTGCATTTACCCAAGGTTGGCGCCGCAGCCAATGCGGGAAAAGGACCTACTGACCGGGCCCTTGGAGCCAACCAACCGGCCATACGCGCTGGCGAAGATAGCCGGGATCGAGATGTGCTGGAGCTACAACCGGCAATACAGGACGCGCTATCTGGCGGCCATGCCGACCAACCTGTACGGCCCCAACGACAATTACGATCTGCAAGGCAGTCACGTGATCCCGGCGTTGATCCGGAAGTTCGACGAAGCAAGACGATCCGCCGCGCCCAGTGTTGTCGTCTGGGGCAGTGGCCGGCCTAGGCGCGAATTCCTCTACTCGGAGGACATGGCAGAGGCCTGCGTCTGGTTGATGAATCTTCCCGAAGCTCGCTATGACGCATTGTTGGGCAGCGATGAGTCGGTGACCGGGCGTTTCGAGCCCCCTATAGTTAACATCGGGGTCGGCCAGGACGTGACGGTTGCCGAACTGGCCGACCTCGTGCGGGAGGTCGTCGGCTTCAAAGGCAAGATCGAATACGACGCGAGCAAGCCTGACGGTACGCCGCGCAAGCTGATGGACGTATCGAAGCTGAGCGAAAGCGGCTGGGAAGCAAAGACTTCCTTGCGCGAGGGTCTGACGCGTGCATACCAGAGCTACCTGGCCCGCTTCGCCGAGACGGAGAACAGCTAGAAGTCATATCCGAAGGTGGAGATATCTTTAGCGAATGAGGCAGCGATCAAGTGCCTCTCGCGCTCGCCGTAGATGCTCCTGTAGTGTTCATGCTCGCGCCGCTCCAGGTGTCGAAGCGGAATATTCCCGATTCCGACACTGCTCAACATATTGTCAAAATCCTGCTGAAGCTTCTCGAAGCGCAAAACGAAGTCCAGCTTCTCATTTAGTATTTCGTGGTAGTGCAGTGAATTGTAGCGTTCGCATGGATGGGGCTTCAGACTTTTAATGAAGACTTCGAACGTGCAATCATCTCCTAAATTGGACACCTGATGCCACCATTTCGTGGCCCACATCGACACTACTCGTTCCCATGGATTTCTTACGACTGAAAACGTGGTGTACGTCTTCCATATTGACTCGCCGTAACGCTCTCGCGCCTGCCTGGCCGAAATATGCTTGGTCCACGGTTCAATGACCCACCAGTCTTGCTCTACCAGCGCCGACTCAATAGATGTTCCTCCAGTTCTTGCGACATGGATAAAGAGCAGCTTTCTGAGATGATCGATCACTTGATCGGCCCAACAGATCTCGGTTAGCTTTCAAGCGCATCACGCGGTCACGCCTGGGTGATGGGCGGGCTATGCACGCCCAGCGGTGCTCTCCCGGTCGCCGCCGCAGCTTGCACCGCAACCGGATCACGCAACTGACCGTGGCTGCGGTGCGCTTGCAGCATTATCGCCGGCACGAAGCCGGGCAAGCGCCGTCGTCAGGCGGGAGGAGCTTTGCCCACAACTCGAGCAGGCGAATTCACGTGATGCGACTCATGCAATTGACCCACCGGCGAGTGGTCGATACACTGTATCAACGCTTTGGGAGCTAACATTCCGGGACTTCACCATGGCGCGGCAGTCAGCCGAAGCAATCGTCAACCAATGAGGCAACGGACTGGCAGTTCGCCTGAACAAGAGGGTGGCGAAGGCGGCGTGTATGAGTGAGGGTACTCCCGTTCGTATCACCGCGCGGCCAGGGCGGATCGTTGTGGAGGCAGTTTCGAGGGAGCCAACACTGGAGGAAATGCTGGCCGCGTTCGACTGCCGTCGACATGGCGGCGAGGTGATGGCCTCTTCGCCGGTCGATGTCGAGGTGCTTTAATGTCCGGCAAGAGGGCTCCCTGGGCGCCGGACCGTGCGGAGATCATCCTTGTCGAGCCCGGGCCCGACGCCAGCGCCGGGAAGTCGGGCTCCCATCCGTTTCTGGTGTGCTCGACGCCAGGTTCAATTCGGACAACCCGTTCGCACTAGCACTACAGGGACCCAGGGATGAAGTCGGGTACGTAGTCGCATTTCAGCCGAAGTCGTTCGATTGGCGGGCGCGCAACGCCAAGGCGCATCCGTGGGGTGGCGGGCACGACGACGCGCTGGCGGGCGCGCTGAAGAAGTTGGACACAATTTGCGGTGTCTGCGGGCGTTGAATCCCCTGGTGCAGGATCTTCACGCCCATGTCAGACCCGGATTTGAGGCAGGCCGATGACGGGCGGGAAGTCCTTGAGAGTTGTTCTGACGTGTGGCCACCCGCACTCGGGCTATAGGGTGGCGCACGATGCTCTTGTGTCCGTCGGGTTGGCGCAAGCACTGCCGTCGCATCACGACGCGATAACGACGGAAATTCTTTACGAAGAGATTTTTGGCTCCCAGGACTTGACGTCATTCACTCAGTGTATTGCACAACAGGTTCATCCCGGGATTACGCAGCAACGGCTGGCGGCTGATCTTTTTATCAAGAATGCGTCGCAGCATAGCTGGGGCTGGGCCGACTCAAGAAGTACTTGGTTGCTCGAATTCTGGCGGGACTTCGACCGCGACGTTCGATTCGTGCTCGTCTATTCGCCGCCGGAGCTCGTCGTAGCGGCTATGCTTCCGAGCAGATCGATAACAACCGAATCCGTCCAGGCAGCGGTAAGGTCCTGGACGGTATCGAACAGCGAGATATTGCGTTTTTACTACCGCAATTCGGGCCGCTGCCTGCTCGTGAATTCACACACCGTGGAACAGGCGAAGGACGTCTTTGTTCGGCAGGCAATTGATTGTTTTGACTTGAAGCTCGGAAATTTACCTGCGGAACACGAGATCGGCCGTGGCAAAGATGGCCTGATTGCAGGAGTCCTGGCGAAGAAACTGATCGCAGAAGAGCATCAGGCGCTGGCCTTGTATGAAGAGCTTGAAAGTGCTGCGTCCTTCGGTGGCGTGTCGTCCAAGCTGGAAGCGGAAGGGAAGCGGGAGTGGCAGGAATACCTGGATCTACTTTGTAGTCTGCGGGAATTCGATCGCAGAAATCGCGAATTGTCGGCGGAAAAAGAAGCGCTGCTTGTCGACTCCCGACGAATTGCAGGTGAATATGAACAGCACCTTCTGAAGCACAAAGAAGCCGAGTCGTTGCAGAAGCCGGAGATTGCGCATGCGCTCGCGATCAGCCGCGTCTGGCGCAACCAGGTGACGGAAGTTGTCGTCGATATGCGGCGCGAGATAGATGGAGAAAACTGGTACTACCCGGAGCACGATGGACGGTGGGGCGGACCGGATAGGGTCAGCGTTGTCAGAATGCCGGCGTTAGCAGATGGGCCATACGAACTGCAGTTGGAAGTGGTCGACGCCATGGAGCGCAGCATTTTGTACGGCCTGGAGCTGTCTTTGAATGGGACGGCGCTGGGAATTAGCCGCGACTGGAGAAGGTATCCGGCGACGATTCGGGGAACTTTTTCGGCTCCAGTACCGACGGGTGGAGCGGTATGGGAGTTCCGCTTTGGCTTTCCTAAGACGATGTCGCCGGCGCTGAGGGGGTCGCAGGACACCCGGCAACTTTCGATACGCCTTCGCAGCATAAAGCTTCTAGCTCGCGCATGATGGTGGTACTAGCCTCGGTGCGCCAAGGGCCATGAACGACATGTCGCTGCAAGTCTCAATGGACCATCTCCGACGCCTGGCGCCCGTGACCGGGTTGATATACGTGGGAGCTGGGAGCGGTCCTGCGATCGCTCGCTTCGAGGATTGGAATATTCCAGAGGCCATCTTTATCGAGGCGGAAGAAGCGGCGTATACCAGCCTGGCCAGGCTCGTACATGGGCGTCCTGGTTGGTCGGCGCGCCTTTGCGTTGCAGGCAACCAGGAGGGCGAGGAAACGTTTTACGTGGCGAGCAACGCTCAGGAAAGTAGCGTCTTTCCGCCGGAAAGACTTACAGGCCTCTGGAGAAATCTCAAGACGCGGGAGCAGCGGCGGGTCGGCGCCGCTACGGTCACGGGCATTCTGTCGGATCCCAGCCAACGGACGCAGAAGGTGAATTGGGCCGTCGTGGACTGCATACCCGCGCTGCCGATATTGCTGGGAGCGGGAAGATTCATCGCCGACTTCGACGTTGTCCTTGTCCGAGCTGTTCTCGATGAATCCATATTTGTAGGTCCGGGAGCCGCCAAGGGGGAACTTGACGGTTTGCTTCTTGAAGAAGGATTCCGCTGCCTCGTTTGGGAGGAGGAGCACCACCCGGCTGTCGGACAAGTGGTATACGTTCGCGATTGGAAAGCATGGTCCCAACTGCGGGTGCGCGAAGTCGAAGTGCGAGCCTCTCTCCAGGCAGAAGAGAACGCGAGACTCAGAGGCGCGCTTCAGAATGAGCGGGCCGACCGGGTGGAGGCGATCAACGAGGCGCGTCGCCAGGTCGAGGAAGCGCTCAGGGAACGGGACGAGCAATGCGCGCTGGCGACACAGCAGCAGGCAGAGATGGTGCGCCTCTCGCAGGCTTTGGAGGTGCAAGTTCGCCTTGCTGACACGCGCCAACAGCAACTCGAACAGGCGGTCAGAGAGCGGGACGAGCAGTCTGCGGTAGCGGCGGAGAGGGAGGCCAAGCTGGCCGGCCTTGCCGAGGCTCTGAAGGAGCAGTCTCACATCGCTGAGGAACGCATGGTGGGTCTTGCGCGCCTTACTCAGGCTCTGGAGGAACAATCTCGAACTACGGAGGGCTTGAAGGCCGAGCTTGCGCGCGTTACGAGGGTTTTAGAGGAGCAAACACGCGGTGTCGAGGAATTCCAGCAGCGCCTGGAAGAAGCGACCGAGGAGCGCGCGAAACAGTCCCAGATATCAGATGCGACGCGCTTGGGGCTGGAGCAGGCAATAAGAGAACGTGATGACGAACGCTCCCTGGCCAATGACCGGCAAGCCGCATTGGTGCGACTCGAGAAGATTTTGCAGGAGCAGGTTCGACTGTCGGAACAGCAACAAGAGCAGCTCACTGAATTGGAAAGGGCTCGAAGCGAGCGAAACGAGGCCGAAAGTCAACGGGAGGCGCAGCTCGAACAGGCGCGCAAGGACGTAGCGGAACGCGATCGCCGCATCTCCGAGTTGGAAGCGGAGCACGCCGATATGGTGGTCCGGCAGAAGCGCCTCGATCAGGAAATCTTCAAAGCAGAAGCGCAGCTTGAACTCATCAAAGACGTGATTCTCCGTGAAAAAGCGTTCTGACCCCGCATCAAAGGTGACGGTAGGCAAATCGAAAAAGACTCCGGTCCGGTCGCATCGTCGGCGCTCCGCGGGCGTCGCTGTGAGCCAAGCCTCGAGCGGGCCGATAGGTCAGGAAAACTCAGCGGCACGCTCGGATTCCGACGAGACAGCAATTCTTGCCCGGGCAAGAACATCCTGGTATTGCGGTGACTGGAACGCTTTAGTCGCGGTCGATCCTGCTGTACTGACGCGACACCCGGACCGCGGAACGCTGGCTCTGCTCGTGGCTTCGGCGCAGCAGCAATTGGGCGAGCATGACGCGGCGAGGCGTGGAATTCGCCTGGCGATGCATTGGGGGTGCAGTTCCAGACTGATCGCGCAGGTCCTGATAGCTGGCCTTCATAACACCCTTGGACGAGCTGCCGCTCTGAGCGGCAACAACAGACAAGCAGTTGCTCATTTTGCGGCCGCAGTGGCGCCTGGCGGCAAGTCGACCGATGGCGCATTGCTGAGTCATGTTCGTTCCGTCCGGGAACTGGCGCACCTGGGTCTCCTGCCCGATGCGGCGGCGCTTCTGGATCAGGAAATTGAGAAAGCGCGAAATGGCGGGGTCCGGCCGGCGGAGACGCAGGCGCGCATCGAGATACTTCAAACAGAGGTGGAGCTGTTGCGGCATGAACTCTCGCTGGCGCAGCAGCGGCAGCAGCTCAGCGTCGAAGGCGGCTCTGCGATTCCGATACTTCCTGCCAGGCCGGAAGATCCGGAGTGGCTTAGTGCTCTGAAGAGGAAGTCTTCGTCGCAGCTCGGGCAGGATTTGTGGGTTCTGGAACAATGCGGCTATAAGCGAGATGGCTTCTTTGTCGAATTCGGGGCGACAGACGGAGTTCTGCTCAGTAATACCTTTCTTCTGGAGAAGGAGTTCCATTGGAGAGGTATTTGCGCGGAACCCAATCCCAAGCTCTTCGAGGAATTGAAGAAAAACAGGCGATGCATTGTTTCCCGCGCATGCATCGCGGGGCTCACCGGCGATGAAGTCGACTTCATTTTTGCCGATGCTTACGGCGGGTTCGCGAAGTACGCGATGGATGACATGCATGCCGGGAAGCGTGCGGCATATGCGGCCGCTGGAGAGACTGCGCGCCTCAAGTGTATTTCCCTCGACGATTTTCTCAACGAGAACAATGCGCCGCGCGACATTGACTACTTGAGTGTCGACACCGAAGGAAGTGAATTCGAGATTTTGTCATCGTTTCGGATTCGGGACTGGAATATCCGATTGATAACAGTAGAGCACAACTACTCCCCTCAGCGAGAACGCATTCGAGCGCTGCTCTGCGGCGCCGGGTACCGGTTCCACGAACACGAGTGGGATGATTGGTACGTGAGTGAAGCTTTTCTCGGAGAGAAAGGTCAACAGTATTGAACCAGGCGCACACGGCATTTGCGCGGCGGCAGTGCAGGGATGCGCGTCCCAGCAGCTAACCGAAGCGCGGGGCGACTGCTGACGTAAAGGCCAGGTATGCGCATTAAGTACGTTGGACATTCATACCATCAGAAGACTCGATCAACAGATTTCTTCATCGAATTACTTCGTCAACTAGGAACGGTGGATTTCGTTTGGGACGAGAGTTGGAAAGCAAAGGAACTCGGGGCAGATCTCTCGGGTGCTGACAGTTACGATCTGGTGGTTATCTTTCAAACCGAGAACGCCGCCCTTCAGGCATCGAAGCTCGGACTGAAGAACGTTGTATTTGTTCCGATGTACGACGGTGCAAAGCACCTGGCCGACTCCGACTGGTGGTCGCTTCGAAACATTAAGATTCTATGTTTCAGCAGCTTTCTCTATGAAAAGGTGCAGCGCCTCGGGCACAAACGGAGCGCGTACTTTCAATATTATGTAGATCCAAGCCGGGTACCCGAGGTCAGAGATTTCTCCGCCGTTCGCGTCTTCTTCTGGCAAAGGCGCAGAGAGATATCTCTGCCGGAAGTGCTGACGCTTCTTGAGGGGACGACGGTGGAATCAGTTCACCTGCACTGCGCGCCCGATCCGGGACAGGGAGGCGTCGTCTTGCCGACGGAACAGGAAGCCGCTGATTACAGGATTCGCACGAGCCAGTGGTTCGCGAGCCGAGACGCACTGCATGAGGCGATGGCTCGATCGAACGTTTTTTTCGCCTCCAGACCGGACGAAGGCATCGGACTGTCTTTTATCGAGGCGATGGCGATGGGGATGGTAGTGATAGCTCCGTCGGCGCCGACGATGAACGAATATATTGTCGATGGGTTGACGGGGTTGCTTTACAAGCTTTTGAAGCCGCAGCGTCTGGGAGTTGGAGATCTGGACAGGTTGAGGCAGATTGGTCAGCGAGCACGGGAAGCCATGTTTTCGGGGTACGAGCGGTGGCGGGAGGATGAAAGCAGACTGCTCGAATTTTGCAGGTCTCCGACCCAGCTTGGCGATTCGTCGCGGTATCGATTGGCGAGAACGCCGAAGGTGCTGAACGTGCCCGGAACGGGAGAGGAGGCGCTCGAAAGCGGGGCTCGTGTCGGAGGACGGCGCGCCGGGGAGAGAGCGGTGCGGAGTCCGCTTGTGACCGTGGCGACGGTGGTGCGCGATGCGAAGGACGAGCTGCTTCTGACGCTATCGAGCGTCGTGCAGCAGGACGTGGATGACTTCGAGATAGTTGTCATTGATGGCGGATCGACCGACGGGACTCTTGAGGCGCTCGGTGCCATCAGTGGGGTGATCGATTATTGGGAGTCGGGCCCCGATCGGGGTCCTTATGACGGGATGAATCGGGCTGCTGCGGTCGCGCGTGGAGAGTGGATCATATTTATGAACGCGGGTGACTATTTCTGCTCGAATCGTAGCCTGAGAGAGCTTCTGGGGACGCCGTCCAGCGAAGAGGATTTTGTCGTTGGCCACCATGTCTATTTGTCGACGGGAGGGATAGAGGAAATCCATCGAGTAAGAGACTTCGAAAAGACCTGGGCGGAGCTTCGGGCCGGAAATCTGCCCAATGATTGGCTGACCGGAGTCCCGGGACATCAGACGACGCTCGTGCGGGCGAGCCTTCTCAGGCGCCATCCGTTCAATCTGGACTTCAAAATTGCGGCCGATCACGACTTCATGTATCGAATGCGGGCGAGTGGTTCGAGATTTCACGTGTCTGACGTGATCGCATCGGTGTATCGAGGGGGTGGGCTGTCGTGGCAGCATCAGACACGGTGTTGCCAAGAGTGGTTGATGACGTGCAAAGCCCACAGCGAGAACGCTAGGGGCGTCGATTCATTTTTCGGCCCCATGTTGGTGAATTCTTTGCAGGTCGGGAAGAGAGCGGAGGATTGGTTGGTCGCTTTCAGGAGCTACCCGGGGCGGGTGATCGGGCGCGTCGGAAGGCTTGTATTAAGGGAACTGGGGAAAGCGTACGGGAAGATGTGGCGGCGAGGCATTTTCCTGGACCTGCGCGCTGCACGTCGCGAGGGCGCCTGGGAAGTGACGGGATTTTCAAATTTGGAGAACTGGGGACGCTGGACCGACGGAGAAGTTTCGACTGTTGAAACAGGCATGCTCTTGAAGGGCATGGTGGTCTTGAGAATAGACTGCCCGAAGGTCTTCAAGCCAAGCCTGGAAGAAGGCGCTTTTGTCAGGATCGGAGAGACCTGCGTTGCATTTAAACAGGGGTGGTCAGGCGGAGTTGCCGTGTTCCGCCTGAAGGTACCATCGCCGGCGTCGACCGTGGAGTTTGTCGTTTCGATGCCAGTGAGCCCCCTGGATCTCGGGTTGAGTTCGGATTGCCGGAAGCTAGGGCTTGGCGTGCGATCCCTGGCTATCAGGCAGAGCAGGGGCTGATTGAATGCCGGGTCAGAAGATGAAGATTGCTCTCTTGAATGCGTTTCCAAATCTATCTCACTCCGCCGAGAGGGAATTTATACAGCGTTGCCTAGCTGTCTGCGCAAAACTCGGGCATCAAGCAGTCGAGGTGGCGACTTCGGATCAGATCCTCGCATTCGATCCCGCGCTTGTGGTAATCACGCACGAATTTGTCGCGAAGACCACGCCGCACTTCACGGTCGGATTGCTGTGGGGTCCCACGAAGTTCTATAGGGATGAACCAGAGCGGGTGAAAGCGATCCGTTCATGGGATCTGGTGCTGCCGATAAATGCGGCGACCCGAAACTTCGCACAGGACATTCATTTTCCGCTGAGACACTCGAGCGCCATCAGCACGTTCAATTTCTACCCTTCAGCGCCAATGAACGAACTTGCCTATCCGGATCCGGCGAGGCTCAGTCTTGCCTACGTCGGTGCGCATTGGGATGGACCGAGACACGAGCAGCTGTTTCGTGCTCTCGCTGAAGCGGTGGATCTGAACGTTTACGGCCCGCCAGGTGCGTGGGCGTACCTGCCAGATCATTACCGTGGTTCGCTGCCGTTCGACGGGGATGCCGTGATCAGGACACTGAACCGGCACGGCGCCGTTCTGGCGGTGCATAAGAGCGCTCATGTCGACGAGGGCGCGCCGAGCATGCGCGTGTTTGAGGGCTGCGCCGCCAAGTGCCTCGTGATCACGGACCCGCTCGAACCGCTCGTCGACATCTTTGGAGACAGCCTGAAGTATGTCGACGCAAACCGCAGCGCGCGGGTCGTTGCGCGTGAAATCGCGGAAATCATGAGGCAGTACAAAGGCAATTCCGCGCTTTTTAATGATGCGGTCGGGCGTGCGAATGCCATTTTCGAATCGAAGGTCTGTCTCGAGAGACTTCTTTCCTCTTTGATTGAAGAAGTGACCGCGCGCCGTCGAGCTTCACGGCTGGTCGAGATGGCCCGTGCGAGAGGACCGGAGGTGACGGTGATCGTTCGTTGCGGCTCGAGGCCGCTGTCGATGGTCCAGCGCGCTGTCGCCTCGCTGGAAAAGCAGAGTTACAGGCCGATCGGCATCGTGTTCGTGCGCTTCGCCGAGGTAGATGGATTTCGTGGCTGGTTGGATGTCTTGCGGGAGAACGGCCGATTCCTCTTTGTAAACGAGCTGCGCGCTGATGGTGGCGGCGTGCGAAGCACCGCAATGTGGGCCGGACTGCGCTCTGTTGAAACAGAACTCTTTTGCATGCTTGATGATGATGACGAACTGTTTCCGAATCATCTTGGTAGCCTTGTCGAGGTTCTGCAGAAGAACCAGCACGTTTCCATCGCGTACTCCGGGGTGGTTCGCAATGAGGAGGATGGTGTCTTCTTGAATGAGCACGTTCGGTTCAAAGGGGATCTGGGTGTGGAGATTCGTGAACGGCGCGAGCTGAAGTTCTTCGACGATTTCAACATCAATCGACTGCTGCGATTTGATAACTATATCCAGTCGAATGCCTGGTTGGCGCGAAGGCATGTCTTGACGGAAGATGTGCTGGACGATCCAGAACTCGAAGTGGCGGAGGATATGTACTTCTATTTGCTCCTTGCCAGCCGGCACCAGTTTCTCTTTTCCGATACGGTGTCAGCCGTCTGGAACTGGCGGTCGATGGCTGACGACAATTCGATGACGTCTGTGTCGCAATATCGATGGGCAGTCAATGGCGGGCGCCTTCTACGACGCCTGGCGCAAGTAAGCTTCGGGGGTGGCTTTCAAGGCCGCGACGTCCTCGGCCGCGGGATGCTGATGACCGAGCCAGGCGCAGCAGCAGTGGGAGCACCGCCAAAGCAGAGCGCTGGAGAACAAGAAGGTGCCGATGCCGCTGGCACGCTACGGGGGGCTCGCAATGACTCCGATGACGGTTACAAGATCGACTTTTCTGCGACTAAACTGCCTTATTTTATTGTGGACGCTCATGGTCTTTCAGAGCCGGAAACTTGGGGTCGGTGGACGGTCGGACCAAAGCTGCTTTTGAGGTTTCGCAGGCCGCTTCCGCGCTCGTTTACGCTGCAGATCGACGGCCATGCATTCGACAGCAATCATGAGAAGCCGATTTCGGTGCTGGTTGGTCGGACCGAGG
>Ga0210405_10005420_pt1 | contig 11649 bp, 15 predicted proteins | sample IncBWH11MmetaG_FD_155492 | JGI IMG/M metagenome (GOLD analysis project Ga0210405, IMG submission 155492) | Forest soil microbial communities from Barre Woods Harvard Forest LTER site, Petersham, Massachusetts, United States - Inc-BW-H-11-M | ecosystem: Environmental > Terrestrial > Soil >... | reverse complement strand
CGGGGAACCCGCCGGTCCGCCGCCGCATGGAACAAGTCCTTGACCGTGCGCAGCTCGGCGTCCCGGCCGGTCAGCGGCGCTTCCAGCCCGTCCACCCGCTGGCTCCCGCCCACCCCGGACAGCACCCGGGTGGCCCGCCACAGCCGCACCGACTCGGCCTTGCCCTTCAGCACATGCTCCCCCGCATCAGCGAACCCGATCGCACTGCCCGCCAGCCGCTGCGTCGCCGCATCGGTCAGCACCTGCCCGGCCCGCGCCGCGGCCTGCACCCGGGACGCGGTGTTCACCGCGTCCCCGGCCACCATCCCCTCGCCGGCCGCACCCAGGTTTACCGCCACTTCGCCGGTCACCACCCCCGCCCGCGCCGCCAGCCCCGGCACCCCCGCCTCGGCCCCCAGCTCGCCCACCACCGCGACGAGGTCCAAGGCGGCCCGCACCGCCCGCTCCGCATCCCCCTCGGTCGCCGCCGGAGTTCCCCACACCGCCATTACCGCGTCGCCGATGAACTTCTCCACCACCCCGCCGTACCGGCCGATGACCGTCCGCGCCCGGTCGAAATACTCCGACAGCAGCTCGCGCACCGCCTCGGGGTCCCGCACCTCCGACAGCGGGGTGAATCCGACCACGTCACAGAACAGCACCGAGCACACCCGCCGCTCCGCCACCTGGCCGGCCGCCGCCGCCACCGCCCCAGGCCTGGCAGCCATGGCGAGCGGAGTGCCGCACTCGCCGCAGAACTTCTGGCCGGGCGGACTTGCCGTCCCGCACGAGGGGCAGGCGAGTGTGAGCGCGGTGCCGCACTCGCCACAGAACTTCTGGCCGGCAGGGCTTTCCGCTGAACACCGTGGGCACATCATCTTGGGCGAAGGCTACCGTTCGCCAGCAGGAACTGAGAAGACCAGAAAAGCCACCTCGTCCCCCCGAACGCCGAGAGCACGCAAGGACAACCTCGGCAACTGAGCTGGAGGCCTAGCTCCTTCGGCTGGCACAGCGACCCCGTCGGCATGCCACAGAGTTACGGCGGCCGTGATCATAACACCTGCGTACGTAAGGGTAGCCTGCAGCCGGCCGGAGCCGCCCAGACCAAGACGGAATGGGCCAAACAACAATGCTGGTAACCCCGCTCCAATCAGAAGAACAATGAGCGCTGCGACCGCAAGTCTGTTACCGTCCCGTTTCATCATATGGCCCATTCAGGGAAAGGTACTACGAGCCCTCGCTGGTACCGGGAGGGCACAGCCACAAACAAAGAATCAGCCGTCGCCAAGAGCGCGGCCAGCCGATATGAGTGACCGCCGTACGCCAAGCGCGCGCAGGCTTCCATATGAGCGACGAGGTGATTCGACAATGCTTAAGCCAGTCCTCGCTTAAAGGCGCCCTCGTGAGCTCAACCTGATGCCAGGGTGATGCTCCACGAGCACTCCGAATTGACTTCGAGGTGGTAGGTGGCCCCCTGGTCCTGCGGGTAGACCGTTGTGGTCTGGCCGCCACCAGAGCCGAGTTCATTGGCGATCGACTGGTCGTCGTAGTTCCCGCTGCTTGGGCTACCGCTGACCAGCTCTGCGATGAAGTTCCCCGAACCTCCGAACGCCGAGCAATCGTAGCTGTAGCGTGCCGTAACCGCCGAGCTATTGACCGTGAACGGCGCGGAGTTGCGGATACCGCTACCAGAGAACGTAAACAGCACGCCCGAAGACTGCGCGGGAGCTGAGGCAGACGCGGAGGCAGCGGTGGCGCGTTTGACAGTCCTCGTGACCGTGACGGTAGGCGCAGGAGCAGCCGCGGCGGTGACCGTGACGGTGGTCGCCGGGGACGGCTTGGCTGTCTTTCCCGCTGCCCCGATCGACACACCGACGAGCAGCAGGACGAGCCCGGCCGCCGAGGCGATCAGGGTATTGCGGGCGCGGTGACGGCCTGGCGCCGAGCCAGGCGCACGCTGGGGAACGCCTGGGCCTGGCGGATAAGCACCGTCGGCCGACTCACTTGGTAGCTGCTGCGTCGGCCGGCCGGGAGGCTGGTATGGATCCGCCTGCTGCGGCTCGCCGGCGGGGGACGAAGCCGGGTATGCGGCGGAGGGATACAACGTGCCGTCCGCCGGGGCACCTTGCTGGCGGTGTCGTCCGGTTTCCTGCCCGAATGCGTCGTGGCGCGCGGCGGAGTCAGGAGGCTGAGGGTGAGGTAGCGGCTGTGTGTGCTGTGTCCACTGGGCACCATCCCACCAGCGCTGCGCTCGTAGCCCTCCCGTGTCCGGGTACCAGCCCGGAGGAGGTGCCGCCAATGTGCTGACTTGATCGTCTGGTGGCTGCTGATAACTCATCAGGCCCTCCCCCACACAGCATCGTTGACCGCGCTATCCCAACCAGGTTGACGCTCTGGCAGCCGATGCGGTGCACAAGGCTGGTAAACCCGACGCAGGTTTGTAATCTGCTGTGCCCTCGGACGCGCGTCACGGGACCTTAACGCCCACCACTGCCGCTTCGCCGATGATCTGTATCCAGAGAAGCGCCGCGTATTTTTGGGCACGATCAAACTTGTGTCTGGCGCCAGTGCTTGATCGCCTGGTCCATTCGCGGGATGTCGTCGCGCAAAGTGACCCAAACCTCGTCATAGTCGATTCGGTGGTAGGCGTGCGCGGCGGTGATCCTCATGCCCTTGACCTCCCGCCAGGGAATCTCAGGCGTTGCCTTGATGACCTCGTCGGGCAGCTTAGTGGCAATGTCGCCCCGGCGACCGATGACGGCCTCGCCCGCGAGACGCGGCGGACGTTCGGTGTCCCAACGCTCCCTCCCAAGCCTCACCAATTCGGCTGCTGCATCGGCTGCCTCCGCCAGATCTGCCAGAAGGTCATCGACTCCTCTGGTCACAGATCCACGGCCTCGGCGCGAATGTGGTCGTCGCGGGTTTTGAGGGCACTACGTGCGACGACGTCCACTCCGACGCCCAGGAGGTCCTCCAGATCCTGGAACAAGCCGATGTGATCAAGAAGGGATGCACCGGGCTCGAAATCGACGAGCAGATCTAGATCGCTGTCCGGGTGAGCCTCGCCTCGAGCGACTGAGCCGAAGACGGCGATCCGATGAGCCCTCCGCTTCTGCGCGACGCCGAGAATCTCTGCACGGCGACGGCGCAACCCCTCCATGGTCAGCACGTCGTTGGTCACCCCTCAAGGGTATCGCCACGCGTCCTGGCGAGGTCTCCGAGCGAGATACGTAACGAGCCACGAGTGGCGCCGTAAGGGCGGGCACGGCTGGGCTGGTCCGGATACTCTCGGAACCAGACCGTGGGTGCTTGCCAGTCGGAATTTTTCGAATTTTTACTCAGTATATATTGCGTGGGGCGGGTGGGGCTCGAACCCACGACCGGCGGATTATGAGAACTACGGCCCCGTGCATCATGCGCTCTAGCTGCACGGATACCACGGAGCCGTGCCGCCGATGGCCCTGAGCGCACTGGTTGCACCGATGGCTCGGTCCACGAACCGGTCCACGGCCGCGGGGCCCGATCCCTTAATCCTGCTACTGTGCGTAACGTTGTTAGCAGCGCCCGGCCTATGTCAGGAGCCTGGGCCCAGCCCGGAACATAACTAACCGTGGGGTCTCGGCGCGCCCACGCCGTCCGCACGGCCGGGTTGACGGTGCGGCGAGCTAGCATCGTGGCATGAGCGCGCAGCCTTCAGAGCAGGACAGTCACGACGTCATCCGTCTCGGTGGCGAAACGGCTGTCGTGGTTCCGGTGCACGAATACCACACGCTGAAGGCCCTGCGGGACCGCGCATCCGCCAAGCAGGTCGAGGAAGCCGAGATCGACGCCGCCATCGCCGAGCACGAGGCATGGAAGGCGGCCGGGCGGCCGGGCCTGAAGTCTCACGACGAGTTCATGGCTGAGGTGTTCGGCGGCTCCCGGTGAGGATCATCTGGTCAGAGATCGCGCAGGCGACCTTTGTCCGCTTCATGGCCGACCAGGCGGGGATGATGGCCGTCAACCGCGCCGTGGAAGCCTTAGCTGACGATCCGGCGCCTCTGGGCGCGTTCGTCCGCGGCGCCTACCGTAGGCTGCGCGTCGGTCCTTACCGGGTGCTGTATGAGGTCGAAGGGAACCTGATCACCATCGTGCGGATAGACCGGGTCTAAGCTGCCGACCACCGACTCAAGCAGCTGGCAGAGGGCCTCGAGTAGTGCACTAGCACGTCCCACGGCATGACAACCAGTTCGTCATTATCGGGCTGTCGCTGGTGCCGGGCCCGGTGTGGCCTGTGGCCCGCTGTAGTGTCGGCCTAGGTCCGCGGCACGGCCCTAGGTCGCTGACCGGCTCCACACCGCCGAACGAGCCCTCGCTGAACCCGAGCCCGCTGTCCGGGACCAGGCAGTCCGGGAAGCCGCCGAGATCGTCCAGCCGGCCTATCGCGAGATCGCGGGCAGCACTAGGAACCTGTCACAGATCACCTGCTCGACGCGCGGCCACCTGCCGCTCTGGAAACGGTCCGCCAAGTCGCCGTAGAACCAGCACCGCGGCTTGCGAATCCTCGGCCGGGAGTAGCGGGGAGCCGACGCCTCAGGCGATTCGCGTCATAGGCGACGAGCTAGCCGCCCCAGGTGACTCCGACGGCGTCGGCGATGTGGTCCGGTTCATCGAAGTCCCCTGCGGTCGAGTGAGGCAGTTCTAGGCCATCATGGACTCGCTTGGCGTGCAGGTCGTAGTGCACGGTGTACACAGCGGCCGACGGGTTGGCGCAGTGCCGGGTGGGAATCACCAGGAACCGGTGGCACTGGGCCAGCGTGGCCCGGCCTAGCGACCCATCCTCCGGCCCGAACACGTAGAGCGCGTGCTCGGGACGCACGAAGTCAATCAGCGATTCGGCATTCCTTCGCAACTCGACGGCCACCGGGACCGCTTCCTCGAACGCGTCGAAGAACTGATCCGAGTGCCTGACTTCGACTTCTTTGGATCCGCGCATCCGCTCCTCGCGCGGCAACCGCTGTCGCTTGGCCCCGTCGAGCCGCACCCGGTCGCCGCTGAACCATACCTGCCGCACCCCCTAACAGGATGCGGCTCGCACGGCTGCGCCGACGTTGTGCGGGAACTTAGGATCGACCAGCGCCACGGCGGGGGTGATCCCATCACCCCGCCGAATCGGCCCGGTCACGATACCCATGAATTCGATGATGCCGATCGTTACGTCTGAGAGCGACCCGATTTCGCGCGTTCTCGCCGTTAATCGACCGCACGGACGAGGTGAACGGCACAACGCCCACCACCATCACCACCTCACAATCCCGCGGAGAGTTCGCTGGCCCTGGGAGAGCGCTGCGACATGGAGCCGCTGACCGGCTTCGCTCACGCCCTGATTTGTCAGAGGGGCGCGTTACCGTCATTCTCTGTGCTCGCCCACGAGGCGGCATGTGAGGAGCGGACGATGAAGGAACTGGTCTTGCCGGTGCCGAAGATGGTGTCGGCAACGTATGTAGTCCCGGTACCCACGCCAATGGGCACGACCGAAGCAAGGCAGAAGGCCAGTACGGCGGTCGAAACGAGGCTGACCGGGCCGCTGCGGACGCTAACGGCGGAGTGGCTCGCCAAAGGGGTGGTGAAGGTGGGGGTCGAGGCAGCCGGTCCGCTACCATCCGGGTTGCTGGACAGGGAGCTGTTCGGCACTCCGGAACAGCGGGTCTTCCTCGCCCGTGCGCGCGCGTTCGTCCGGTTCAGTGCCACGCAGCGAGCATCGCTGATCGGCATGCAGGAATGGAAGGCGCGCGGCCCGGCCGCGGCGCTCGCTGCCGCGCTCGGCGCACCTGTGCTGGACCCGCAGGCGCTCCAGGTTCTGACCGCCGAGGACGCGTTGGCGACCTTGCCCGACACGACGCTGACTATTCCGGCCAGCATCAGTGGTGACATGACCATCGGCCTCACGTTCAAATCCTGGGTGCGCGTACACGACGTCGGCTATCAGGGCATGATCGCGGTCATGACCGATGGCATGCGCCGCTTCGGGCTGCCCGAGCTCAGGCTGGGCCCCGCATCGCCGGAGCTGCGGGAGGAGCTAACCACGCTACTGAACGGGGTGGCCTTCCGGATCTGGTCCGACCTGATCGCACGCGCGCAAGATACCCCGAAGGCTACCGGCTTGCTCCATCTTCCGCGCTTCCTGCGGGTACCGGCCGAGATGGACATTCACCGCCGGGACCTGGACCTGGCAAACGGCGTCCCGAATCGGGGCGGCATGTTCGCCCTCATCGGGCTGCAGTTCGATCCGGTGCAAGGTGAAGACTCCGGGGGCTGGTTGACGGTATGCCCGCCCGCTTGCTGGGACACCAGCTGGGAGGACTTCATCGCCGATACGTGCCACGGGATGTTCGGTTTCGAGAAGCCGCGCTGGCACTACATTCCGGAGTTCGGCGCTCTCGTGGATGCCTTGGCCAGAGCGGCGCAGACCCTGCCGGAAGCCCGGTCTCGGTTCCTGAGCGGCGGCCTGCCGCCCGGCGGTCGGCTCATGGTCCGGTACGACGCAGCAGACGCCGGCGAACTCCGGTGGGCCAGGGTCGAATCCTGGGAGGACGCTGGACACGCGGTCATCCGCGACACCGGGCGGGAACTCGCACCCGGAGTGCGGCCGGGCGCTCTGGTGGCGATCGAGACCAGGTTCATCGCTGACTGGGGCATCTGGGTGGACGGCAGCGGCGTCGTCGAAGGCGCCGGCACCGAAGGCGCCGGCCACCATCTCGCGTAGCTGATCCACGCCGGGGACGCCTGACCGCGGTGGTCAGTCACACAAGAGCTGACACGAGGAGTCGGTTCTAGCTGCCATGCTGTGGGCTGGCTGGCGAGACCAAGGAAGTCGAATCGTACAGTTGGTCCTCGGCAACCGAGATTTCCAAACTTTTATTCAGGTTCTGTTAGGTGGGGCGGGTAGGGCTCGAACCCACGACCGGCGGATTATGAGAGCTACGTCCCGGCGCTCCCGACGCTCTACCTGCACGGATACACGGAGCCGTGCCACCGATGGCCCTCATTGCACTGTATGCACGGATGGCTCGGTCCACGAACCGGTCCACGACCACCACAGCGAGCGCCTGACGTCAACTACGGAGCGTCACCACACACCGCGCGAGATCCGCCTGATTGGCTGCTTCACCGTCAGATGACCGCTTCCACTGCGTCCCGAACTGGTCATTATGGCGCCGGGTGGCCAGGGCACCGGGCCACATTCTGACATGCCCGGCGCACAGGCGCGTCCGCCCGGCTGGCGGCGGCACGGAGGTAGGAGACCGCCGCGAACACGGCGTACTGCCAGAAGCCATCGGTCTGCGACCAAGGCGACCTCATTCAGCAAGCCGCTTCGGTCCTGCCCTGCAGGGGTTGCCGCGGCCAGCTCCGCGTACTGGAGCTTGTGGTTTGCCGGCTGCGGAAGGCGGGCTCGGATAAGAACCGCCCGGACAGTCCCTGCAGGGCAGCGGACCGGCCCGGCTGGCCTGGCATCAGTCCGGCGTGTCTGTGGCGAGGTGGAGGAGCACCTCGCCGGGGAAGGTGTTATCCCGCGGGTGCAACGGCGCAAGCTCGCTCATCAGCTCGACGATGTCAGCGCCGCGGGCGAGCCCGTCCAGCAAGACTCGGCGGGCGGTCACGCTGTCATGGGGGATGGGCCTTTTCCTGGCAGGCATATCACGACGGTAGGGCACGACCAGCGGTCACCGCGCGGCATGCTGGTGGGTGCCCCTAGTTTCGCAGGACGAGTCCTGGGTGGTGGTTCTTCGCGCCAGCCGCGATCCCAGCGGGACAGGGCGGACCCGGCTGTCCGCGTCATGGACCCCAGGCGGTCTAGCTTGGCCGCGCCGTGGTCTTGTCCCGTGGTTGGCGGTGGAGCAGACTACGCGTGTGGAGTCCCCGGAGATCCGGTACGCCCGCAGCGGTGACGTGCACATTGCTTACAGCGTCGTCGGCGACGGTCCGATAGATGTTGTTTTCGTCAGCGGCTGGGTCCTGTCGAACTTCGGTACTCCATGGCAGGGCACTGCCGTTGATTTCTATCGCGGTATGTCGTCGTTCGCTCGCCTGGTCTTGTTCGACAAGCGCGGCATCGGAATGTCGGACCGCACGCACGGGATCCCGGATCTCGAGGCACGGATGGACGATATCCGCGCCGTGATGGATGCCATTGGCTCCAGGCGCGCCGCGATCATGGGTTTTTCCGAGGGCGGGCCCATGTCGATGCTGTTCGCAGCGACCTATCCAGAGCGGACCGCTGCTCTGGTGCTGTACAGTACGCCGGTGTCGTGGTCCCGGACCGAAGACTACCCGTGGGCGCTGACCCGTGAGGAATGGCGCGCTTTCCTCGCCGACGAGGAGGGTGTCCGCGGCACCGATGAGTGGTGCGACAGCAGGCTTCGCGGATTGGCTCCGACGACCGCCGGCGACCCGGCCACCAGGCGGTGGTGGCGCCGGTGGGTGCAAAGCAGCGCCAGCCCCGGTGCGATCAAGGCGATGTCGCTGATGAACAGCGAGATCGATGTGTCTGGCACGCTGTCGTCCATTCGGGTCCCGGCGCTTGCTCTCAATCGCACTGATGACCAAGACGTGCCCATCGATTCGATGCGTTACCTTGCCGATCGTGTGCCAGGTGCTAGGTTCGCCGAGCTGGCCGGCGTTGACCACGGATGGTGGGTCGATTCCGGGCAGATCATCGACGAGCTCAAGCCTTTCCTGCTCGGGCTGTGGAAGCGCGGTGAGTGGGACATGGTCGAGACCAACCGTGTGCTCGCAACCGTGCTGTTCACCGACATCGTGAACTCCACCGCAATGCTCGCCGAGGTCGGTGACCGGAAGTGGCGCGACCTCCTTGAGCAACATCACGCCCTGGTACGCCGGCAGCTCGTGCGCTATTCCGGACGCGAGATCGATACTGCTGGGGACGGCTTCTTCGCCAGTTTCGACGGCCCCGCGCGGGCGATCCGGTGCGCGCGGGCGATCAGCGACGGCGTCCGCGAGCTGGGGCTACATATACGCGCGGGACTACACACCGGTGAGTGCGAGATAACCGATGGCAACATGACGGGCATCGCCGTGCACATCGGCGCGCGCGTCGCAGCCGAAGCTCAGCCAGACGAGGTCGTGGTGTCCAGCACCGTGCGGGACCTCGTCGCCGGTTCAGGGCTAAAGTTTCATGATCGCGGTTACGCCCAGCTCAAGGGACTGCCCGGCGAATGGCGACTTTACTCAGTGGACCCCAGTGTCATCTGACCGCCCGCAGCAACCCGCGCGACGGCACCTTCGAGCAAGAGGCTTCACGACCCAAACCCCCGCGATCGGATCTTCGCGGAACCGTCCGTATTCGGCGATCTGAAATTGTTCGAACCAATAACAATGCTCCGTTTGTCGCGCTACGGAACTGCGAAGAGCGCTGTCGTTTACCGACTTCAGGGCGGAAGGCTCAGCGCATCCGCGTGCCCCGGCCGGACCACCGTGGGGTGACGGCGACCCAACGCCGCCACGTCGGTTAGCCCCGAGCGGTTGGCGATAGCGAAATCCGAGGCATCAGTGGTTCCCAGCGGAGGCTCTTATACAAATTCACCAGGTCGGCCATCCGTGTATAGTCGGTGCTCGTCAAGTCGACGGGCGCAATGTCCCCATCGGCCAACGCCGAGCCGGAAGGCTGCTCACCGCGAGTCTTCTGCTTCCGAGTCAAGCTCGGCAAGGATCCTGGTGACAGATTCCTGGAGTTTCGGTAGATCGCGCGTCACTGTGTTCCACACGACGTCGAGATCGATATCGAAGTAGCCGTGGCTCACCCGATTGCGCATGTCGGTGATCACGCGCCAGGGCACTTCAGGATGCGCGGTCCGAACCTTATCGCCTACGCCTCGTGCCGCTTCGCCGATGATCTCTATCCAGTGAAGCACCGCGCTCTGCAGCAGTTCGTCGGTGTCGAAGCGCGTCCGGTCGTCCTGGACGTAGCGCCTGATCCTATCGATCGCGGCCAAGACGTCCGCCAGACGTTCACGGTCGTCTCTCACAAGGCGACGGCCTCGGCCAGGACCCGGTCCCGGATGCGCGCCTTCAGCCCACGCGGCGTAGCCACATCCACATGACGCCCGACGATCTCCTCAACGTCAAGCGCGAAACCGCTGAGGTCAAACAGCGTGGTGTCCGGACCCGGGGCTACCAGGAGATCCACGTCGCTCGTCTCGATCGCTTCCCCGCGAGCTACCGAACCGAACACACGCACATCACGCAAGCCGCGCTGGGACGCGGCCGCGAGAATCTGCCCCCGAGCCGCCCGAAGGGACCCGAGATCCGGCGGCCGTTCCTGCTGCGGTGGACCTGGCACCATGAGTCCTTTCCCAACACACATGCTACTCATGTACTCCGCCACTTCACGGAACCCCAGGTCAGACCACCCGCGGCGCGTCATGCCAGGCTAGCCAGCCGACGGCAACACCCGTTGTCCAGTCCCGCATACTCTTGGCGAGCCATGCAAGCAGCCAGTCCGGTCCTTCCGGCCGTACGCCTGGTACGCCGGACCCGCTCGACAGCTACTCTATGTGACCAAATGCGGCCCGACGGTTCGAACATCGCCCCGCCGACATCGGTATACAATCCGGTCCACGGCTCGCCGACCACGGGTATCCAAACCGCTGGTGGGGCGGGTGGGGCTCGAACCCACGACCGGCGGATTATGAGTCCGCTGCTCTGACCGGCTGAGCTACCGCCCCGGCATCGGGTGCACACTACACCAGTCGGTCCCGGGCCGTCGACGCGGCCAGGGGCAGGCCCGGCAGGCTAGGGTTTGCATTGGTTTCGGTGAAGGCGGGAGGGGCGATGGCGGTGGCGGATCAGGAGACGTTCGGCTTTCAGGCGGAGGTGGTCCAGCTCCTGGACCTGATGATCAACTCGCTGTACAGCAACAAGGAGATCTTCCTGCGCGAGCTGATCTCGAACGCGTCGGACGCCATCGACCGGTTGCGGCTGGAGCTGCTGGCCCAGGGCGAGAGCCCGGAGGACGAGGGGCCGCTCCAGATCCGCGTGTCCTACGACCGGGACGCGGGGACGATCACGGTGGCCGACAACGGGATCGGGATGAGCCGGGCCGAGGTCATCGAGCACATCGGCACCATCGCCAAATCGGGGACGCGGGAGTTCTTCCAGGCCCTGACCGGCGACCAGCGGAAGGACGCAACCCTCATCGGGCAGTTCGGAGTGGGCTTCTACTCCGCGTTCATCGTGGCCGACCGGGTGGAGCTGACCACCCGGCGGGCCGGGTCGGCCCCGGAGGACACCGTCCGGTGGAGCTCTGATGGCCGGGGCCAGTACACGCTGGAGGCGGCCGAACGCCCGGGCCGCGGGACTACGGTGGTGCTCCACCTCCGGGACGACGATCGTGACCTGCTGAGCGGGTACCAGCTGCGCGCCATCATCGCCAAGTACTCCGATCACATCAGCCTGCCGATCGTGATGCCGCCCGAGAAAGGAACAGAGCAGGACGCGGAGGCGGGCGACGAAACCGTCAACCAGGCTTCGGCGCTGTGGACGCGGCCCAAGAGCGAGATCAGCGACCAGGACTACACCGACTTCTACAAGCACATCGCCAGCGACTACGCCGATCCGCTCAGCTGGGTGCACAGCAAGATCGAGGGGACCTACGAGTACACGCTGCTGCTG
>Ga0210405_10005416_pt1 | contig 11655 bp, 11 predicted proteins | sample IncBWH11MmetaG_FD_155492 | JGI IMG/M metagenome (GOLD analysis project Ga0210405, IMG submission 155492) | Forest soil microbial communities from Barre Woods Harvard Forest LTER site, Petersham, Massachusetts, United States - Inc-BW-H-11-M | ecosystem: Environmental > Terrestrial > Soil >... | reverse complement strand
AAGAAATGCGTTTCTCACCCCGAGAAAGGCCCCCACCATCAGCATCATTTTTACGTCGCCAAGCCCCATACCCTCGCGCCCGCGCACCAGTTTGTAAATCGCCGCCGCTCCCCACAGTAAGAGGCTGCCAAACGCCGCGCCTAGAAGCGCCTCCATCACGCCTAAAACGCGCTCTGGCGGAAGCTGGTGGAAGAGCCGCAAGCTCAAGAGAAAAGTCACTCCATCGTTAGGCGGCACGAACGCTGCGAACAGCACTCCCGCGGCAAAGCCCGGCCAGGTAATCACGTCGGGAAGCAGCCGCACACGCAGATCCGTCACCGTCAAAATGATGATCAGGCAAATGAAGAACAGCCACTTAACCGTAGCCTGTGAAATCCCAAACTCCAAAAAACAGCCCACGAACAAAAGCCCCGTCGTCAGCTCCACCAGCGGATACATCGGCGAAATCGGCAGCCCGCAATTCCTGCATTTTCCTTTGAGCCACAGCCAGGCAAACACGGGCACGTTGTCGTATGGTTTGATCGGCGTCAAACACCGCGGGCACCGCGATCCCGGCGAAACAATAGACACCTCTTCCGGAATGCGCGTAATACACACATTCAAGAAGCTCCCGATCACAATCCCAAATAGAAAAAAGAAGGCGATGACCACGGTTTAGTCAGCCGCTTTTCGGCCTCACTTAGTACTGTCCCACACCTATCTAACCGCCTCAACAAACCCCGGCCAACTACGTGCTCCATTCCTAACACCTGTTGAGCCTCGCCAAATATAGAGTCGTCGAGTCGCTGAGAAAAGCGGCAGCAGGGCTGCCGCACTTCAAATCGTTAGCGTACAGACTCTGCGACTCAGCGTCGTTCTCGTCCGTTTCTTTGCATCTCCTGCTGGCGACTGTAAACTATCCACTGTCGACGATTCCCATGCACTGGTTTGAACGAAAAATCCGCCGCTACGAGCATCGCCGCTGGACCACCGACGACAACCGCCGCGTACAACCCTTCGACTGGGGTCTGGAACATATCGGTGGCGATCCCGCCGACCCCAATCCCGGTGATTTTGTCCGCAATTACGCCAAACACGCCATCGAAAATAGCGTGGACTGGTTTGCGACCACGCCTGCTGACGACTATGCCCTGGATAGCGACAACGTCCTAACCTTTACCAGTTCCATCGAATCCCCGTGGCCCGAGAACAACACCGCCTACGCTCGCCTCTGGCCCGCCTCCAGAGACTGGCGCCTGCCCATCAAGGCGGCAAAAGGCACCGCTGTCCTCGTCCTTCCCAACTGGAACGCCAAATGGCACGGCCAGGACGGACTCTGCGAGTGGGTCGCTCGCTTCGGCATTACGGCCTTGAAAATGAGCATGCCCTATCACTCCCGACGCATGGCAAAGGGCCACGAGCGCGCCGACCAAATCTGCGGCCCCAACATCGGCCTGACCCTCCAAGCCAACCGCCAAGCCGTCCACGACGCCCGTCGCTGCCTAAGATGGCTTGAGCAGCAGGGTTACACTCGTTTGGGTATCCTTGGCACCAGCCTCGGCTCCTCTATCGGCTATATCGTCCTGATGCACGACCCCGCCATCAAAGCCGGCGGTTTTTTGCATTTTTCCACGTATTACGCCGATGTCGTCAGCCAGGGCATGACAACCAACCATGTCTGGGAGGGCCTTCGTAACCACGTCACCGTCGAAGAACTCCGCGACTACTGGGCGCCTATCAGCCCTATGCCGTATGTTGAGCGTGGCATGGGCGCCGACCGCAAATCCTTCCTCGTCTACGGCAAATACGATCCCACCATGCTCCCCGAGCTGAGCCGCCAAATGCTCGACGCTCTTCGCCGCCACGGCGCCCACCCTCGCAGTCTCCAACTCCACTGCGGCCATTATTCCCTCGAGCTTCCCCCCTTCAGCTATATCGCCGGCTACCGCGTCCTCTCGTTTCTCCGCTCCGCTCTAACCTAACTGGTTAACTTGCCGTTCGTTTGACAAACGCACCCCGTGCCTCAAGATGTGTAGGCAACGGTGCTCTACGATGAAAATGGTCTTCCAAAGTGATCGTCGATACTTCGGTCCTCGTTGCCATCCTGGCACGTGAGTCGGGTTTTGAACTTCTGGACGATGCGATTACGCGAGCGGCTTCGTGCCGCCTTTCCGCGGCTGGATTCGTTGACACTTCGATTGTAGCTGAATCGCGTGGTGGAGCGGACGCAAGGCGTTTCCTTCAGTCACTTCTAAGGCGTGCCGCCATTTCCATTGATCCTGTCACTGTCGAGCAAGCCCGGTTGGCGCACGAAGCCTTTTCCGACTACGGTAAGGGGCGGCATCCTGCTGGCCTCAATTTTGGTGATTGGTTCTCCTACGCTTTGGCGAAGGCCACCGGCGAACCGCTCCTCTTCAAGGGGAACGACTTCAGTAAGACCGACGTAATTCCTGCGCTGCCCTGAACATTGGCGTTCCACCCATCGGATCCGCCACACGCTAGGGGTCACTTTGCCCAGCCTCAACCTCTAGTATCATCACGTCATGCAGACGCTGCTCCTCGAGGCCTTTGGCCCCCTCGTCGTCGCCTTCGTGGTCTTCGTGGCCGTTGTCGGCGCCCGCCGCCTGGTGCATCATTTCCGCCAGCGTCTAACTCCCGAACAGCTCCAGGCCGCTCGCGATTCTTTCCGCAGCCGCCTCGTACATCCCAACGCCGCGGAAGTCGAGGAGGGAATCGGCGCCCTCCTCCCGCAACGTCTCCTTGTCCTCTACGACGATCGCGACACCATCCTCACCGAGCAACTCGAAATCCGCCGCCCGCCCGCCAACCCCGAAAATCCCGCCGAGCCGCAAAACCCGGCAGAATGGATCGAAGCCTTCCTTCCTCTCGATCTTGAGAGCCAAAAATATGCCGTCGACTTGCTCGCTCAGGGCTGGGGCAAAGGCTTCTGCTTTGCCACTGACGGCGAAGGCAATTTCTATTGGATCCTCGCCAACGACACGCGGCAACCAGACGCGCCCGTCTTTTTCGCCCACACCGACCCCATAGCCAATGAGCAAGTCGCCTCGTCTCTCGACGAATTCCTCTCCTGGCCCCGGATCATCCACGCGCCAGAGGCACAGCCGGCGGAAACGCCCGCATGAAAGCCATCCTCTTCGGTGCCACTGGCATGGTTGGTCAGGGTTTCTTGAGAGAATGTCTCCTTGATCCCAATGTCGAGCAGATTCTTTCGATCGTTCGCAACCCCACAGGTCAGCAAGACTCCAAACTAAGCGAGCTAGTCCACAAAGACTTCTTCGATTTTTCCCCCGTCGAACCCCGGCTCACAGGCTACGATGCTTGCTTCTACTGCGCCGGCCCCTCTTCCGCCGGCATGACCGAAGAGAACTATTCTCGTGCCATCTATGAGATGACTTTAAGCGCCGCCCAAACCCTCGCGCGCCTAAATCCCGCAATGACATTCGTCTACATCTCCGGTGCAGGAACCGACAGCACCGAGAAAGGCCGCACGATGTGGGCGCGCGTTAAAGGCAGAACTGAAAACGCCATCCTTCGTTTACCCTTCAAAGCCGCTTACATGTTCCGTCCAGGCGTGATCCAGCCTTTGCACGGCATTCAGTCAAAAACAAGTAGCTACCGCATTTTCTATACTCTAATGAAGCCGCTCCTCCCCATCCTGAGGCGACTCTTCCCGCAATATGTCACCACTACGGAACAGCTCGGGCGCGCCATGATCCGCGTAGCTCAAACCGGCTATCCAAAGCGTATCCTCGAGTCCCGCGACATCCATCAAGCCGCACGCTAGGACGGGCACGGCGTGTCGTACCCTGCGACGGAATCCTCCCTAACCATCTGAGCATTCTGAGCCGGAAGTACCATTGGCCCCTGCATTCCACTCTCGTAGCCTAAAGCGGAACCCAAGAACATTCGGGGGCAAGACGATGCGAAAACGGCTCATTCCTTTGGCGGCAGCGGCAATATGCTGGGTAGCCTTTGGCTCCGCCCAAGCGCAAGATCCCGCCCAAAACGCCCCTCAACCCGCTCCCAAGTCATCCGCACAGGCCCTTGCGGCTCAACAGCAAACCACCACCGACTCTTCCGACCAGCCCATGTCGCTCGCGGACATGGCCCGAGCAGCCCGCGCCAAGAAGCAATCGGATGCCAAGCCCGCACTCAAAACTTCCAAGCTCCTCGACGACGACAACATGCCGCGCGGCGTTTACGCCGCTGATCCCTCCCCGGCCAAAACCTCAGCTCCTGGTGCTCAAGCTCCAAGTTCCGCATCCTCGGGCGCTCCGTTCCCCGAGTTTCGTCGCAAAGTCATTCTCCTGGACTTCTGGGCCTCCTGGTGCGGCCCCTGCCGTAACGCCCTGCCCAATCTCAAGCGCCTCCAAGCCGTCTACGGCAGCCCCGATTTCGTCGTCATAAGCATCAGCGAGGACGATGACGAGTCCGCCTGGCATGCTTTCGTGGCCAGCCACAACATGACGTGGCCTCAGCGCCTCGACTCCGACGGCAGCCTCCAAAGCCAGTTCGGTGTGGATGCTCTGCCAACCTACGTCCTGATCGGCCGCGATGGTTCGGTCCTACAAAAGTTCGTCGGCGAAGCTCCCGCGGAATCCATCGTCGAGCGCATCGGCCCCGAACTAAAGGCGAGCCTCTCCGCCAAGCCGTAGAGCAGCGACGATTCCCGCAATTCTCGGTCGTTCTCAAAAGATCGGAAAACAGGGTGAGGATTTAAATCCGGGACTGGCCGCTCAGCGCAGAAGTTCGGAAAGCGCCTCGATAGCTACTAAAGCCGAAACCGCTTCAATCTCCGCAGCAAGCGGGCGGTCTTCTGTGACCTTAGCCGACTTCGCTCGAATCGCCTCGTATGCTTTGGTGGCGAGCGTGCCTGTCTTCAATGGGGCAAGTAGATCGATCCCCTGGCATGCGCAAAGCAATTCAATCGCAATCGTATGCCGCAGATTCTCGAGCATCCGTCCGAGCCGTCGCGCCCCGCTCATGCCCATGGAGACGTAGTCTTCCTGGTTGCCCGAGGTCGAGATGGAGTCCACGGAATGCGGCACAGCGAGTGCCTTATTCTCGCTGGTCAGCGCCGCTGCGGTAACTTGCGCGATCATGAATCCGGAATTCAGCCCCGGCTCAGGCGTCAGAAACGCGGGGAGCATGCTCGTCAGCGGATTGGTCATCTGCTCGATGCGCCGCTCGGAAATGCCGCCGAGGGTAGCCAGCGCCACCGCGACTTGGTCTGCGGCCATGGCCAGCGGCTGCCCGTGAAAATTTCCGCCGCTGATAATGTCGCCGCTTCCGTCTTCTTTGACAAAGACGAGCGGATTGTCCGTTGCGCTGTTCAGTTCCACGGCAGCCATCTCACGCGCTTGCGCTAGCGAATCGCGCACCGCGCCATGCACCTGCGGGGTGCAACGCACACTGTACGCATCCTGCACACGCGGATCTTTTTCCGCCGAGCGATGCGACTCGCGGATTTGACTGCCTTCGTTCAAGTGCGCCAGGTTTCGCGCCGTGGTTGCGGCGCCGGTATAAGCCCGCGCATGCATGATGCGCGCGTCAAACGCTCCGGGGCTGCCGCGCAGCGCATCGAGCGAGAGGGCAGCGGCAACATCCGCGGTATCGATCAGAGTGTCGGCTTCGCGCAGGGCCAAACTCAACAATGCCAGCATTCCCTGGGTGCCGTTCAGAAGCGAAAGCCCTTCCTTCGCTTCCAGCGCGACCGGTTGGATTCCTGCGCGCCGCATCGCGTCGCCGCCCTCTAGAATTTCGCCTTTGTATATGGCGCGGCCTTCACCGATGACAACGTGCGCCAGATGCGCCAGCGGCGCGAGATCGCCCGAAGCGCCGACCGATCCTTGCGAGGGGATCACTGGATGCACCTTCGCCTTCAGCATCGTGCAAAGGGTCTCGACAACCAGCGGGCGGACTCCGCTCAATCCTTTCGCAAGGGCATTCGCGCGCAGCAGCATCATTGCTCGCGTTTCTGCTTCGCCCAGTGGTGCGCCAACACCGCAACAATGCGATCGGACGAGATTCACTTGCAGGCTTTTCACTTGCTCCGTCGAAATGCGCACCGAAGCGAGCTTTCCAAATCCCGTGTTGATTCCGTAGGCCGTCGCCCCCGAAGCGACAAGCCGATCAACCACGGCGCGGGAACTTTTCATTTTCTCGACCGCAGCCGGGGAAAGGCTAACAGCTTCGCCGCGGAGCGCTACGCGATAAAGTTGCTCAAACGTCAGGTCGTTGCCGTTCAATGCAATCTTCTCGGCGTTGTTCGGGGCAAGGCTCATGGCTCGCTCCGATCGGGTTGCGGCGCCACGACGGACTTGAAAACGCTCTGGTATTTTGTGGGCAGCAATTTCGGGCGGCCATTGCTTCCGCAAATGATGTGCGTCGTCTCACCGGTCGCCAGCAATTTGCTGTCAGCGTCGCGAATCACTTCGTAAGAAAACTTTACGATACGGTTGCGCGATTCCGCGATGCGCGTGCGGATGCGCAGCTCTTCGTCGTATTTCGCGGACAGAAGATACCGGCAATGGGCGTCCGCCACAACGATGTGGCAATCGTCTTCTTTTTCCATGCGTTTGTACTCGATGCCCAGCGCGCGAATCAGCTCGACGCGGCCGACCTCGAACCACACCAGGTAGTTCGCGTGGTAGACCACGCCCATCTGGTCGGTTTCGGCGTAGCGCACCCGTACTGTCGCGTCGTGGTATTCGATCATCCTCATGTCCGGTGAATCGAAGCGCTCGCCGCGTGGATTATTCCACCTTTTCATTCCACGTCGGTGCTCCAAACGGGTTTCCGTTTTTCTAGAAACGACGCGAGCCCTTCCTTGAAGTCAGCCGTGCATCGGATGCGCGCGTTTTCCAGAATCGCGCGTTCCAGGTCTTCATCCACACTTGCCGCAGCCGCAGAAGTCAGCAGTCGCTTCGCACGCGTGAGGCTTACCGGGCTGGCGGCAATGAGCACGTCCGCCAACTCGTGTGCGCGTTGCATCAAGCGCTCGTGCGGCACCATTTCGGTGATGAGTCCGAGACTCAAGGCTTCCGCCGCCTCGACTAATCTGCCGGTCAGGAGCAGATTGCGCGCTTGCTTGTCGCCGATTTGGCGCGTCAGAAAAACGGAAACAATCGCGGGCAAAAATCCGATCTTCACTTCCGTGTAGCCAAATTTTGCTTCCGGCACAGCTAGCGTGAAGTCGCACAACGTCGCGATGCCGCAACCGCCCGCGAGCGCGGCGCCGTTCACTGCTGCGATCAAGGGTTTTGAAAAACTCCAGATGCGTCGGAACATTTTCCCCATGCGCCGCGAATCGTCCATGTTTTCTGCGGACGATTGGTTGGCGATGTCGGAGAGCATTTCCAAGTCCATCCCGGCGCAAAAAGATTTGCCCGCGCCGGTAATGATCGCCACTCTCGCGTGGCTGGTCTCGATGTCGTCCAGAGCCGATTGCATTTCGGAGACCATCTTGGAATTGATGGCGTTGCGTTTGTCGGGGCGGTTGAGCGTTAGTGTCGCCAGTTGGCCGGTGAATTCCAGAGTCAATGTTTCAAACATTTTTGCGTGTCTCCCAACGCTTTAGAGTGCCGGAGAATCGCCGGCGCTCGCTTTTGTTTACGGCTGCCACCGCGCACTGCTAGTGGCCGACATTGAGAATGCTCATTGGGAGTATGCCGCTCCCTCGGCCGGCGCTCAACCTCTGGAGTGATTCTAGTTCACAAGCGGGGCGTGTGCATACTTCACGCGAATTTCGTTGGCCATCTCCAGCAGGATACCGAGCCGTGAAGATTCAATCCCCGGATCGGCGCCTGCTTTTTTCAGCGCGGCTAGGACGTCTTCGGTTGGAATGTTACCCACGAGGTTGTCTCCCGCAAAGGGGCAGCCGCCGAGGCCGGTTAGCGCGCTGTCGAATCGACGGCAGCCTGCTTCGTAGGCCGCGAGGATTTTTGCTTCCGCGTCTTCCGGACGGCCGTGCAAATGAACGCCAAGTTCTATGCCTGCGACGTGGTCTTTCACGTCGCGATAGAGACCACCGACGAGTTCTGGCGAGGCCGTGCCAACCGTATCGGCCAGCGAAACGGTTCGCACGCGAATGCCTTTCAGCCAGTCCAGCGCGTCGGCAACAATTTCTGGCCCCCAGGGTTCGTCATACGGATTGCCGAAGGCCATCGAAATGTAAACAACAAGGTCTTTCTTGGCGGCCAGAGTTTCTTTGCGGAGCTTGTCGACGAGTAGGCGCGATTCGTTCTTCGTCATGTTGGCGTTCGCTCGACGAAAATAGGCCGAAATGGAATAGGGATAACCGATGGTTGTGACGCCGGGAGTTGCGAGGGCGCGCTCCAGTCCTTTTTCGTTCACGACGATGCCAATGATTTCTGGCACATTGGCGCTATCGGGAAGGGAAGCGTTGAGCTTGGCCATTACGTCTTCGCTATCCGACATCTGTTTCACATGTTTCGGTGAAACAAAACTCACAGCGTCAATGTGCTTAAATCCCGCAAGCACGAGCTGTCTGAGATATTCGGCTTTGTATTCGCTAGGGATGAAATCGGGTAATCCCTGCCAGGCGTCGCGCGGGCACTCAATTAGTTTTGTTGCTTCGGCCATGTCTTCCTATCGAGATCGAAAGTAGTCCACCAAGGGTCATGTTCACAGAACCCGGTCTTGCATTCGCGAATTTCGGACGTCTCCGTCGAGGCCTGGCCGAGTCGATGATCAGCAGGGCGATGCCTCCAATTGCTGAGATGAGGCCGGCCAAGGCGGCGCCTTCCTCGAGGACGGAGGGTTCGGCGAGCGAATGCCATCCATCTCGCCGCCAAGTCGCATTTTCTCCCTTGGCTCTTCGATCAAATTCCACGAAGGAACCAAATAGCAGAAGGATTCCTAGCAACAAGATCCAAAGGCCGCGAAGTCGCTTCAAGTTTGCAATACCCCGGTTTTGAATTCGCGGATTTCGGCATTTAGCGCGGCGGCTTCTAGGGCGCTGATGAGCGCGTCGCGGGTGTGGGCGGGATCGATGATGGCATCGACCCAGAGGCGGGCGGCGGCGTAGCGCGGATCGGTCTGATGCTCGTAGGTGGCTTTCACGCTTTCCAGCATTTCTTTGCGGGTTTTTTCGTCGACTTTTTTGCCTTCGCGTTCGAGTTGTTTGAGCTTGATTTCGGCGAGCGTGTTAGCCGCGGCATCGCCGCTCATTACCGCGAACTTCGCTGTCGGCCAAGCGAACATGAAGCGCGGGTCGTAGGCTTTGCCGCACATAGCGTAGTTTCCGGCGCCGAAACTTCCGCCGCAGATGACCGTTATTTTGGGGACCACGCTGTTGGCGACGGCATTCACCATTTTTGCGCCGGCACGGATGATGCCGCTCCACTCGGCATCTTTGCCGACCATGAAGCCGTTCACGTCGTGAAGGAAGATGAGCGGAATGCGGTTCTGGTTACAGTCGAGAATGAAGCGCGCGGCTTTCTCGGCGGATTCTGTGTAAATCACGCCGCCAAATTCGATGCGTTTCTGGTCCGAGCCGCGCGCCAGGGTCTGTACGTGCTTTTTCTGGTTCGCGACGATGCCGACGGCCCAGCCGCCGATTCGTGCGTAACCGCAGAGGACGGTCTCACCGTATTCCGCGCGATACTCTTCAAATTCGCTGGCGTCCCCGATGCGGGCGATGATTTCGCGCATGTCGTATTGCTTTGCGGGATCGCTGGAGAAAATTCCATAAATCTCATCGCCAGGATAGAGCGGCTCGCGCGCGGCGACATGGCTGAAGGGAGAAGGATTTGCCGCGCCCATTTTATCAACCAGCGCGCGAATTCTCGCGATGCACGCATCATCGTCGGGCTCGCGAAAATCGACGGTGCCGCTGACTTGCGAGTGCATTTTCGCCCCGCCCAAATCTTCGGCGGACGTGACTTGTCCGATGGCCGCCTGAACCAACGCGGGACCAGCCAAAAACAATCCAGACCCTTCCGTCATCAGGATGTGGTCGCACATGAGCGGCAAGTATGCGCCGCCGGCCACACACATGCCCATGATGGCGGCGAGCTGAGGAATTCCCATCGCGCTCATCACCGCGTTGTTGCGGAAAACGCGGCCGAAATCATCGGTATCGGGGAAGACATCTTCCTGCAGCGGCAAAAAAACGCCGGCGGAGTCGACCAGATAAATCGTCGGGATATGATTTTCGATGGCGATATTCTGTGCGCGAATCACTTTCTTTGCCGTCATCGGGAAAAACGCGCCGGCTTTCACGGTCGCGTCGTTCGCAATAAGCATGAGTGTCCGTCCGCAAACTTTCGCGAGCCCCGTTACCGTTCCTGCCGATGGCGCGCCGCCCCATTCCTGGTACATCTCGTAAGCGGCAAAGACGCCGAGTTCGAAGAGTTGCGAGCCGGGGTCGATGAGCTTCGCGATGCGTTCCCGCGCCGTGAGACGGCCTTTCTTGTGCTGCGATTCAATGGCTTTCGCGCCGCCGCCCTGGCGAATCTGCTCTTCTTCGTTTTTGATTTTCGTGAGGAGATCAATGATGCGGCGGTGGTTTTTTTCGAAGTCGGGCGACTTCACCTTCACGCTGGTTGTCAGGACGGACGCAGCCACTCGCAGACCTCGCGCACGAATTCACACCGGCGCGCTGAAGCTCCGTCGCGCGCCAAGGCAAACAGTATACGGTCCGCGGCACATTTCCGCGAGCGCAAGGCAATTTGGATCCCGAGAAAGAAGAGCTTGGAGCCTCAAGAATCTGCGCGGACAGGCGTTTGCTCGGGAGAATAAGTGAGTACAGTGCGGCCCGGAAGGCCCGCAGACAATCGTCGCAGCGTGTAAATAAATGGACGCGGTGGGGTTCCTTGTGAGCACGCTTCCAACTGGTAGTAGCGGTCTTCGTGCCGCACGACGCGCGGAGGAATCCAGTCCAGTTTCGTGCGGCAAGCGCGGATCTCGAGAATTTCGTCCAAATCGTTCGTCGTGAAGCGAAGTTCGTCCGGAACCAAGGGCAGCGCAGCCATCAAGGCTCTTTCTCGCACGGCGCGTATCCCGGACGCTAGATGGCTTTGCGAAAACTTGTCCGCTCCCATGGCTAAGGGATTCCCCTTTCGAGCGAGTTGGAGATAGGCCTTATCCGCAAGATAGAGAGGGAGAACGCCGAGCGTGGTATCTGTGAATGACGCGCATAAACGCACCATGCCTTCAACGCCGCAATACGCGATGAACCACGTGAGCGGATGAAGGCACATGACGGCCAGCCCAGCGAAGCCTATTGTTTTCGGATCGATCTGTGCGCCGTTCTGGATAGCTGAAAACACAGCATCTGCCGCCCAGTGTGTTACCGAGTACGAATACCAGTAGACGAGGGCGATCAGCGCCATAGCAGATTCCAGAAGCCCGCTGAGGATCACTGCGTGCTTCCACTGCACCGCCTCGTTGTGAGGCAGCGATTCGCGCCAGCGCTTCGGCAGGAGAGCCAAGAATGGGCCGACCGTATAGCTCAGCATTTTTGTTCCGTTGTGTAGTTTAAGAGCGGCGCGGTTGCTCCGGACATCTTGCCAGATTGTGAATCCAAAAGGTAACCTGCGTCTCGCCTGGAATTAGATCGCAAGGGACGCACAAGATTTCATGGGATTGACGCGGCTTCGCGCGACGTCTAGAATCGATTTCACGGTGCTC
>Ga0210405_10005415_pt1 | contig 11655 bp, 12 predicted proteins | sample IncBWH11MmetaG_FD_155492 | JGI IMG/M metagenome (GOLD analysis project Ga0210405, IMG submission 155492) | Forest soil microbial communities from Barre Woods Harvard Forest LTER site, Petersham, Massachusetts, United States - Inc-BW-H-11-M | ecosystem: Environmental > Terrestrial > Soil >... | reverse complement strand
ATGTCCGACCCTCGGGAACGCTCTCGGCCAACCACGTTTTTTACCTTTCTATTGTCTGCGTGTCTGCTGCTCAGCGGTATAGCCAGCGCCGCGCCTTCTATCGCTCTCTCCAAAAAATCTGCACCGCCGACAAGCAGGATTCTAGTTTCCGGCCGTGGCTTCGAGTCGAACGTGGGAGTGGACATCTTCTTCGACACCAAAGACAAGGCGCTCGTGGTCACCAACGGAAAGGGAGAGTTCCACGACGCGGGAATCTACGCGCCCCGCAGCGCGCGTCCCGGCAAGCATTGGGTCACGGCGCTGGAGCGGAATAACGACAAGGGCGCCCAGCAGGTTTTCTGGTTCAAACGGACTGGAGCCAGTTTCGATTCAGCCCCAAGCACGATGCAATGAATCCGTTTGAGAACGTGCTCGATCCTCACACGGTTGGTGGCCTGGGAGTCAAGTGGACCTATAACACTCAACACCTCTGGGCTTGGGGCTCGCCAATGGTGGTTGATGGAGCGGCCTACGTCGCGACTTGGGACGACCTGTACACATTCGATGCCAACACGGGAGCCTTGCGCTGGAAGTTCAGCCTTTTCCCTGAACTTCTCAGTTCGGACCCAGCAGTGGCAAATGGAATACTGTACATCGGCACGTTCGATGAGGGAATCTACGCGCTGAACGCTGAAACCGGTGTTACGCTGTGGAGTAACGCTTGCGATCGTGGCTATTGTCGTGTGTTCTCTTCACCGGCAGTGGCGAACGGAATGGTCTACTTCGATGACGCAGAAGACGATAGCGGTGACGGTACTTACGCCTTAGACGTCAAGACCGGTAAGCTATTGTGGTTTTCCCCGACTAACTCTTCCTTCTCCTCGCCTGCAGTTGCAAACGGCGTGGTTTACGTCGGATCGGATGATAGCAATCTATACGCACTGGACGCCTTTACAGGCGTCAAGCTATGGAGCTATACCGCTGGTTGGGTTGTGCGTACTTCACCCGCAGTGGCGAACGGGATCGTTTATTTCGGCTCGTACGACAAGAACGTGTATGCGCTAAACGCCAGCAGTGGGGCCAAGCTATGGAGCTATGCCACCAACGGCTATGTTGAAGGCTCGCCCGCAGTGGCGAACGGGGTGGTTTATGTCAGCTCCGACGATGGGAATCTTTACGCGCTGAACGCCTACACGGGCGATCTCCTCTGGAGCTACACCGCTGGAGCTTATGTGGGCGATCCCACTGTCGCAAATGGCGTAGTCTATGTCGGATCTTGGTCGCCAAACGCCATCTACGCGCTGAATGCAACTACTGGAAAATTGCTCTGGAGCTACGCTACCGGTGGGCGTGTTCTGTCCGATTCTGCAATCGTCAATGGCAAGGTCTATTTTTCTTCTTACGACGACGGCCTTATCTACGCATTTGACACGGCCGAAAAAGAAAACGGTAAGGTCGAGGAGCTGTGGCCAGCCTCCGAACCTCCCGATCTGAAGACGCTTCGCCCCGACTTCACCTTCAAGGTGTCCAAGCCGGGCGCGACACCGTCAGGCGCGGAACGCTGAGGTTTACTGGGATAACTGTCGCAAACAGGCCATTACACTCAAAACACCCGAACGATGGTGGCGGACTGTTCCGCGAACTATTTCATAAAGTACCTCTCAATCAGATCCTGTGATCTCTTTGCGCCCTCCTCAGTCAACCACACAGATTTCGCTTTCGTTGCGGGATCAGAAATGTAACCTTTCTGGTGGAGGCGATCGAGCACATCCCAACTGTGACCTTTCCATGCCCTCAATCCCGGCTTGTCTTTGAATGTAGTCAGATACAGTAGAGCTAGTACCGCCTCGTCAACTTTTTCGTCGTCTATTTCCACGCTGCACCCCTATGCTGAAAGGCTGGAACGAACTCGGAAAGGAGAACATCCATCTCCTCACCGACACCATAGCCAAACTCATGACTAATATTCCGAACACGGTCTAGCCTGGTGAGGAGGCCTCTCCGGGCATTGCCTGCCAATGTGTTTGTGATTTTGAGGGATTGTTCGAACATGCGGACCAGTGCATCGAAGTAGCCTGCATCGTCATGGCTCACACCTTTGGAGAATCCGGCAGCCCGCTCGCAGTAGAAAACCATTAGCTCGGCCAGGCCTTCGGGGTCACCAAGCGCTTTCTTGTAGTCGGAGATTGCCTGCTTGGCTTTGCTCACAGAAGTCTCCTGCCGTCGGAAAACGTCGGGCCAGAGCCAGCGGTCGATGGTTTTCTTGTACGGCTCTAGAACGTCTTCTCCCAACCCAAAGGCGGGCATGGAGAAAAGCCTGATTTTCTTTCTGTGCAGCATAAAGATTTTGAACCAAGCTCAACAAGGCTGTGCGATCAAACCCCGCGAGCTTTGCCTTAACATTTGCCCACGTGGGCTTTGATTTCGACTGTCGGTTGGCCATATGCGTCCTTGCATTCTACGCACATGAGCTCGTGATGAGCGAGAGGCTTGGTTCGCCGTATCACCGATTGACTAGAGTTATGAGTGTAATGGCCTGTTTTCGTCAGTTGCCGTAAGCCAATTTCGGCACGGGCGGTCGGAAGCCGTCACTGCTTGCTCGCGGCCATCCTTCACTTCAGGCCAAAAGCGTAAACCTTGCCGTCGAACGAGGCGACATAAACCATCCCATTCGCCACGGCGGGCGAGGACCAAACGGCACCGCCGGTGGTGTAGCTCCATAGCTGGGCGCCGGTGCGGGCGTTCAGTGCCCACACGTTGGCGTCGGCTCCGATATAAACCACCCCATTCGCCACGGCGGGCGAGCTCACTGACGTGACGTTGTTGGAGGTCCAGCTCCACAGCTTGACGCCGGTGCGAGCGTCCAGCGCTAAAAGGCCATTCGGCCACTCGTGGAAAAACGGCCCAAGGGGTCAGCTTGGGCCTGAATGGAACTTCATTTCGTTTGAACGATCTGAGAGTTGAAACCCATTCTACACCGGTGAAGTGAATAGCGAACAATCAACAAATTGGTATCTAGAGGGTCCTCAATTCCACTCAGTGACATCCATTCCTCGCATAAAACGGGGTTAGCACCCAAAGTCGAGGGACTGTGCAAGTTGACCCCCGAACGGCGCAGAGGGATAATTAGGCCGCCTTTCCAAGGAGGCCTTATGAAACGTTCCCCCGGGCCCCGTAAGACAGCTTCCAACCTTCCTGAGTCAATCCATCGCCAGCTCAGCATGTATGCACTCGCGGCGGGGGCAGCCGGAATGGGAGTGTTGACGTTAGGGCAATTGTCCGAGGCTAAGATTATCTATACGGCTGCCCACGAGGTCATCGGGCCGAAGCACCGGTACAACATCGACCTCAATCACGACAAAGTCACCGACTTCAGCATTCAAAACGCCTACGCGTGTGGTCAGGACTGGTGTGGTGACCACCTTTCAGCCATTCCGGCCGCTGGGAACGGAGTGGCAGGCCCAACAGGATTCCGACTCCGCTATGCCTCCGCCCTCAGAGCGGGGGCGTTGATCGGCCAGAAACAGCCTTTCCCTGGCCAATTGATGGCCAGCTACAGCGGGGCATCGTATTTCGGCCGATGGTTTAGCGCTACCAACCGCTACCTCGGACTGAAGTTCAAGATCAAAGGAAAGATTCACTTCGGCTGGGCGCGGCTGAGCGTTGTTGGTCGACAGCGCATCACGGGTACTCTGACCGGATACGCCTACGAAACCATCCCCGGGAAGTCGATCAAAGCTGGCCAGACCAAGGGCACGGCGGACGAGCCTAGAGAGGATTTCTCCGGCGCTTCCCTGACCACTCCCATTTCCGACAAGCCGCAACCCGCATCACTTGGAATGCTTGCTCTCGGTGTTCAGGGTATCCCGCTGTGGCGGCGGAAGGAAACGCAAGAAGTTATTGGGCAGTGAAAGAACTCCAGTTATTTCCATCTGAGGAGGATTTATGAACAGATCTTCCATGCCCCGTAAGACCGCCAACCTCTCCGAATCAGTTTGTCATCAGCTCAACATGTATGCGCTCGCGGCAGGAGCAGCAGGAGTGAGTGTGTCGGTGTCGTGCCAGACTTCACAAGCAAAGATCATCTACACGCCCGCCCACGTCACAATTAAGTTGCACGACAGTTACAAACTCGATCTGAACCATGACGGAATCGCAGACTTCACGATCCTGAACACGTCATACCACAACACCAGTACGTGGTTTTACAGACTTTCAGAGAAGGCCGCTCAAGGGAACGCTGTTGTAGCAAGCTCCCGGGGCCAGCAGGAGCTTGCCGAAGCCCTTTACCATGGAGCGCGGATTCCAGCCGGTCACGCCTTTTACCACCAGCCTGCACTGCTGGCTTCGGCTGTCTACAATCCGGGTGGGACCTTTTCTGGCGGAAATTGGGTCAATGTACAAGACCGCTACCTTGGACTGAAGTTTCAGATCAAGGGGAAGACTCACTTTGGGTGGGCACGCTTGAACGTTGCCGTCCACGGGACGTCCGTTACCGGCACACTGACTGGCTACGCCTACGAGACGATCCCAGGCAAGCCGATCATCGCTGGAAGGACCAAGGGACCCGGGGACATCATCGATCGAACGGACGCAGCTCTCGGCGCTCCCACTCCGAAACCAGCCAGCCTAGCCTCGTTAGCGCTGGGATCGCCCGCGCTCTCAATCTGGCGACGGAAGGAAACACTAGGCACTTCCCAGTTTTAGCTGAGCCCGTGAAGGAGGACTCTATGAAACGCTCTTCGCGCCGGTGCATGCCTGCTACGCTATCCGAGTCACTCCATCACCAACTCAACGCGTACGCACTCGCGGCTAGCGCAGCGGGAGTGGGCGTGGGCGTGTTGGCATTGGTACAACCTTCTGAGGCTAAGATCGTATACACGGCAACTCACCATGTGATTGAACAGAACAGTCGTTACAATCTCGATCTCAATCATGACGGAAAGACCGATTTCCTCATTCGTCAGTTCGGTGGTTGCAGCACCGTGACGTGTGCCGCCGAACTCTACATTGACGGCTTGAACTACGGAAAAGGCAATCTGGTCGAAGGCGTGCACCAGCCCTCCAATGTCGCATATGCACTGAAGGCGGGTGCACAGATAAGTGCAAAACGCCCCTTCCAAGGGGCCTTGATGTATTACCGTCTCTGGGACCGAGGCACTCGTGGGACTTGTAAAGGCCAGTGGGTGAATGTCACTAACCGTTATCTCGGCCTGCAATTCATGGTGAAAGGTAAGATTCACTTCGGGTGGGCGCGCCTTAGCGTTACCTGCCCATCGAAATCAAAGGCTCTCGGGGTTCTGACCGGCTATGCCTACGAGACCATTCCGAACAAGGCGATCATCGCTGGCCAGACGAAGGGCCCAGCTGACATCGACAAAAGCGGTGAACAACTGAATCCGGCAACTCTCACCATGCCCACTCCGGAACCCGCCACGCTAGGCTCACTGGCAATGGGAGCACGTGGACTGGAGATCTGGAGGCGGAAGGAAACGCAAGAAGTTATTCGGCACTGAAAAGAGACTCGATCTATTTGCACCTGAGGAGGATTTATGAGGAGACCTTGCGGGCCCCGTAAGACAGCCAATCTTTCCGGGCCAGTCCATCATCAGCTCAACATGTATACCCTCGCGGCAGGAGCTGCCGGAGTAGGGATGCTCGCCTTGGCGCGATCTGCTGAAGCGAAGATTGTGTACACGCCGGCAAATGTGAAAATCGTGCCTAACCACACGGTTCGTCTTGATCTCAATCACGATGGGAAAAGTGACTTCACCTTCAAGAACGTGCTTTTCACCTCCACTGGCGCTACCTCGTTTCGCTCCGACCGACTCTCGATCCTTCCCGTCAGCGCGAACCAGATTTGGGGGCGGAAGACATCCCGCGGTTATGATTACGCCTCTGCCCTTGTGGCAGGAGTTAAGGTTGGAGCCTCAGGGGCATTTTCAGCGGGCCCACGATCGATGGCCTTCGGAATGGATCAAGGTGGCTCCTTTTACTGCGAGGGCAAATGGAACAACGTTCAGAAGCGTTATCTCGGCTTGAAGTTTATGATCCACGGCAAGACACACTTCGGATGGGCACGTCTGAACACAAATTGCAACCTCTACAAAGTCGAGGCCGTGCTCACCGGCTATGCGTACGAGACCATCCCTGGCAAGGCCATCATCACCGGCAGGACCCATGGGCCCGACGCGGAACAACCGGATCCCGCATCATTAACTCGACCGGCTGAGAAACCTGCATCGCTAGGCTTACTGGCAATAGGAGCGCCGGGACTGTCGATCTGGCGCCGGGAGGAATGCGGTTTGGCAACTTGCGGTTTTACAGGGTCGGCTCAATGAAACTTGTTTTCGCAGTCTTCGCCCTTCTGCTGTTGCGTTTGCCCAGCGCGGCACAGATTCCGAATTTCAAGCTTAGACATAGAGGCAATTGCGGGAAGTGACTGTGGTGAAACATCTGAACTCTGCTTTATCCGCTACCAGGATCTCTTTGCTGATCGCAGTTTTATGTTGTCCCCTCCCGGCATTCAGCCAAAGCTTTTCCGGAGTTCTCACCTGGCACAACGATAACGCGCGAACCGGACAAAACCTGCAGGAGACAACTCTCACTACCGCGCTCGTAAACTCTAAGAGTTTTGGCAAGGTATTCTCGTACTCGTTCCAAGGCAAGGCTTATGCTCAGCCGCTGTATGTACCCAATGTCAGCATCCCCGGTCAAGGGACTCACAATGTGGTCTACGTCGCCACTGAGCATGACCAGCTCTACGCCTTCGATGGTGATGGAAAAGCGTCTGAGCCCTTTTGGCAGGTCAGCTTCATCAATCCCACCAAGGGGATCACTACGGTCTCGACTAAACACAGTCCCTGTGATTCCCTCAAACCCGAGGTCGGGATTACGTCCACTCCTGTCATTGATTCTGCCACCGGCACGCTGTACGTGAGCGTGGAGACGGATGAGAAAGGCACGGTAATACAGCGTCTGCACGCCTTGGACATCACCAGCGGAGCCGAAAAATTCAACGGCCCTGTCCTCATTCAAGGCTCTTTCAAAGGCGTGACCTTCGATCCGACCGAGATTCAACGCGCCGCACTGCTTTTGGAGGGTAGAAACGTCTATCTGGCTTGGGCTTCGCTTTGCGATCCGCACCCCTATCATGGTTGGGTACTCGCATACAACGCCCAAAACCTGCAACAACAAACCGCGATCTTCAACACAACTCCAAAGGGTGATAAAGGAGGCATCTGGCAAACTGGCGGGGGCTTGGCTAGTGACGGCAGGTCTGTCTACTTCATGACCGGCGACGGAACCTTCGACGCCCACACGGGCGGCGCCGATTATGGAATGTCAATGTTGCGAATGAGCCTTACGGGCGGATTAGCGGTTGCCGACTACTTCACTCCCTTCGACTGGGCCCAGCGTTCTGCCAAAGATCTGGACTTGGGTTCAGGGGGTGTTCTTCTGCTTCCTACGCAGAATGGAACGCATCCTCGTGAAATAATCGGAGCCGACAAGTCTGGGGACATCTTCCTTGTCGACCGCCAAAATATGGGAAGATTCCATCCCAAGACCAACGACGTCGTACAGCAGCTCCATGGTGCGGGCAAACGCTACATGAGTTCTCCTGCATACTGGCAGCAGAAAATCTATTATGCCGGGGTCAACGACTATCTCAGTATGTATTCGATAACCAACGGCTTGCTGTCGACCTCACCGATTTCGAGAAGCTCAACAACCTTCGGTCCTCCAGGCGTTACGCCATCGATATCCGCCAATGGAGCCAACAATGGTATTGTCTGGGTCTTTGAGGTTTATGCAAACGCTCCAGGAGTGTTGCGCGCCTACGATGCCACCAACCTCACCAAGGAACTCTATAACAGCGACCAGGCAGCAAAGGGTCGCAATACGCCCGGGCGAGCAACGAGATTCTCCATCCCCACGATTGCGAACGGCAAGGTGTACCTCGCGACCCAGACCGAACTCGACGCTTACGGGCTTCTGCAATAGGTAGTTCCGCTCGGAAAATCGGAAAACCTCAACCTAGGACCATGGAAATCTGGAATTGACTACCTCTAGGAATGCTCCTAGGAATTCTTGCTCCTCGCACAAAACGGGGTTAGACCGAGTGTGGCGGGATTGTAATAACTTAGTGCCGCTGATGCTACTGAGTTGATCTGGAGCGAGATGATCTTACAAGCGGGTGGAAAATAGGGTCAAACGATTAGGGGGGTGAGAACATAACGGGATAAATTCTGCACTTGACGAGATAGTAAACAGCTGGTTTTTTGGTGAGAATACAATGGGATAGAATATGCACCCTCCTGCGGCTCTGTGATCGAGGTTCTGCAAAATAGATGCTCGCCGACCGAACAAACGTCTCACATGTAAAACCGGTAGGAGGGGTGCAGACTTTCGTTCTCGGGGATATAGGATAAGATCTCTCCAACTTTCCGCGCAAATTTGAGGGTGATAGGTTCCCCGTCGGCCATGTCTGCGTTGTTGTAGTTCATTTTTGTCAATGCAAGCGTCTCCTTAAACAACTTGCGCGGAGTGTTGTCTCCGTGATGGTCGATCAGTTCCCAAGGTTCTGGTACGTAGCCTCTGGGGTACGTCCCAAGCTCGGGCATATATCCCATCGTGTAGAGGAAATGTGTCCTCTCGTTGACAGAGCAGAGCGTGCCGCGCAGTGGCGGATATGCTCCGACACGAAAGAATCTCACCCCGGTCTGTTGTATTGACAGGAGATCAAATTCTTTCACAGGCTGCAAACCCCTTCGAAAGCCAGCCAGTTCATTTTCGTAAAATCGCGAGGTCTTATGCACAACTATTCTGCGCGGAACACCACCCTTTAACTCGTCATATTTCTTCAATACGAGGCTCATCAGCTGTTCGGCCGCAGCCTCGTCCAGATGTGGATTCTTACCTTTCTGTTGGTCCCAGTGGAATTTGTGTCCCCGCAAAACAAATGCCTCCCCTGCTCCGGTAAACACTTGAGCAAGGCTCGTATGCATCTCGAAAGATTCCTCAAGCAGGTGCCGATAGAAACTGATTCCGATGAAGCAGGTCTCAGGGTTTAAGCCCTCGACTTTCCAAGGAAGAGCGCCGCCAGCCTTGTAGTAGAGGGCAACACAGAAATTCCACGCCTTGGTCGCAAGAGGCTGAGCTTTCTCCGAGAACAGACTATTCTCCAGTCCGATTTGAATCGGCCTCTGCCATTTCATCGTCCGGCCCTTCAATGCGCGCCGAAGATTGTGCCCAACAAAGTTAAAATCGCTCTTCGCATCTTTCTCAAAGAGCGCGCCGAGCATGTGCCCTTGTCCCCTTGAGGCTTCGATCTTGAGCAGTTTGGAAACCAACTTGTCCTTTGGACTACCCGCAGAAGTCAGCGTCTTCCCAGCTTGCAAACAATACTCGACCAGTTCGCTGGGAAGAGCGCAAATGATCACGTCAGGAGGTGAGTCGCTCTCACACAGCAGCTGCACCTTACCGCTGAGCATTTCCACCGCGTCCTTGAAACCAGTTACGTGATCTTGATTGCCCACAATGTTTTGCAAGTCAGTGGTCGTTATCAATCCGAGATGCGAATCGAGCGGCTGCAAGTCGGTCTTGAAGGGCGAATCTTTATTCATGCCGGGAAAGCTCGGCACTTGGCGCGGGCTACTCTGACTGCCCGGAATTTCTGCCGTGCACTTAGTGAGGAAGTCCTTGGCTTTCTCGTGGGTCTGTCCAGTACCAACAATGCCCACTAAAATGTGCGATGGGTGAAGCGCCGAGCCGATGCCCGCCGGACCCGCAGTCGCGAGGCCTCGCTTTGGTGTTGTGTCGGGGATGTTATGTGCAAACAGCAGCATCGGTTCATCGAGAAGATTGAACTCAAAGCCGGGGTGAGGCTTCCGGGCGGAAGACCGATTACTCTTCTTCGGAGTTATCACTTTGTTCGTCGGTCGCGGTTTCCTCAAGGTCACTCCAGTCGAGATCGTAGTCCGAATTTAGAATAGTACTCAGAGTCTTGCTGTCCTTAGCGAGTCCGAAATTTGCGATTCCGGCAGCGAGGTCGGGGGCGACTACCAAATACTGACTACCGCACTGGATACGAATATCTGTTTCACCGTGTTGGAGAAACCAAACCCAGAAATAAAGATGGTTGATGACCTGATAGTTCCGCTCCTGAGACATGCGCGATGTGGAAAGAGCACCGGCGTCGGTCGATCTGATGAATGTGTGACCGTCGCGAGTGAATACGTACCCCGGCTCCAATTTGAGGAACCACTCTCCTCCTACCTCCCTGAAGGCTGCGCGTAAGGAGTGGTGGACCCAGAAAACTGTCTGCTGAGAGACTTTGCCCTTGTAGGGATAGGCCACTGTTCTCGTAGGTGTACGGTGGGGCGATGTCCATTGAACCTCCCTGCTGGTACCATTCGGCCCCGGCGGGAAATAGAACCTCAGCTTGTCACGCTGCTGTAGACCCAAACGCAGCAGATGGCGCGCAAGGGCAGCGTTCCAAATTCCTACTATTTTATTGCGAGCGTGCGGATTGCGAAGGTAGTCCGTGCTGTTTTCCGTTTCAACCGTAGTTGAAATTACAGCACCCGCGAACGGAGAACCCGGCGAACGGGGATCTCGAAACCCGATATAGCCATTGCCATGAGGAACGGAATCTTGCGGGAGATCCTCCATCTGGCAGGTGATCTCAGACATGCGCGAATCGGATAACTGAAAGTGGTACAGCGTCGGGGGATACTCAATCACTGGAAGCAGATTGCTGTAAATGGGCTCTTTAATCCTGTCTTTTAAGAAACTGGTTAGCTGGGCTTCGTCGGGGATGACCAGACCACAAAGCTGCAAGAAGCTGGCCGTTACGAATCTATCCCGCTTCCGCGAGAAAACGATTCGATGTGGATTTGCGTTCACCGCAGGGTTCTCGACTACATATTTCTGAATGACTTCCAGTATCCCTCTCCAGCCTCGGGATCAAAGACCACCAGAATTATGGGTAGATTTGCATTCTTCCAATATTCAAGGTCGTCAGCGTCGGCATAGAAATCAAAGCTCTGCCCCTTCGGATTTCGGATGTAGGATTTGCCAGATTTCACCTGCACCTTTATCAAATGCCCGGTGGCGGTTCCGTCCTTGCCGAGTTCAATTTCGCCGTCAATGCCCACATCGTCATTAGGTGTTGGCCGCCAGACGCAGTCCATGTCGTCCACCGTACGCTGGACGAACATAACGCCCTGATTCGCGGGTCGCCTGTGCGGGTTGAAGTGCTTGGCATAATCCTACCCTTGGCCCGCATTATAAGCTCGCGAGAAAGAGAAGACCGTCGGACGCCCGTTCCGCGAAGAGGTGACTGGCGTAACATGGCGTTATCACTCATCAACCGCGAGTCAAAATAGTTTTCCCCGTGCTCACGTGTACAATCGCTCGCGGCCCGAGTCATGCGGCTCGTGCCTTCGCAGAGGACAGGCACGCCGTGACCTCACGGAGGACCTGCTCGTAGTCAGCGGCTATCGCCCGCTCCACATGAATACGAGCGCCTTTTACGCCTGCTTCCCGCGCCAACCTCTTGAACTCACTCTGAAGAAAGACTTCCAACTGCTTCGGTGTCAGGACGGCAATGGGAATAGTAGCGGACTGGCCGGTCTCGGTCTCGATCCTCACGCAGTATGGGGATTCGAACTG
>Ga0210405_10005412_pt1 | contig 11660 bp, 10 predicted proteins | sample IncBWH11MmetaG_FD_155492 | JGI IMG/M metagenome (GOLD analysis project Ga0210405, IMG submission 155492) | Forest soil microbial communities from Barre Woods Harvard Forest LTER site, Petersham, Massachusetts, United States - Inc-BW-H-11-M | ecosystem: Environmental > Terrestrial > Soil >... | reverse complement strand
CTGCCCTGCGGGCTGGTGCTCCCGAACCGGATCATGAAGGCCGCGATGAGCGAAGCGCTCGCCGATTCGGGGAACTCCCCCGGCACCCGCCTTGAGCGGCTCTACCGCACGTGGAGTCGAGGCGGATACGGGTTGCTCGTCACCGGCAACGTGATGGTCGATCGCACCCAATTGGGCGAACCCGACAACGTGGTGATCGAGGACGAGCGTGACCTTGACGCACTCATTTTGTGGGCCAAGTCTTCTCACGACGCCGGCGTACCGATCTGGGTCCAGCTCAATCACCCGGGTCGCCAGTCGAACCCTCTGGCCGTGGGCCATATTCCGGTGGCGCCGAGTGCCGTGCCGATGAGCCTTCCCGGCTCGCGGACACCGCGCGGGCTGACGTCGTCTGAGATCGAGGACATCATCGAACGATTCGTGACGGCGGCCGCAGTCTGCGAGACAGCCGGATTCGACGGCGTCCAGGTGCATGGTGCGCACGGCTATCTCGTCACACAGTTTCTGTCGCCGCTGACAAATCTGCGTGACGACGACTGGGGCGGCGACCCAGGACGACGGATGCGGTTCCTCCTTGAGATAGTCCGCCGAATCCGCGCGCGGGTATCGCCTGGCTTCGCAGTGAGCGTGAAACTCAACTCGGCCGACTTCCAACGCGGTGGATTCAGCGAGGACGAGTCTCGCGACGTGGTCGTTGCCCTGGCCGCCGAAGGCCTCGACATGATCGAGATCAGTGGCGGCAACTACGAGTCGCCGGCCATGGCGGGCTCCGCTGCGGCCAGTACCCGCGCCCGCGAGGCATACTTCCTCGATTACGCCCGCTCGGTGCGGCAACTGGCAGGCGATGTGCTGCTGGCGGTCACGGGCGGATTCCGGTCACGCGAGGCCATACAAGAAGCGCTGCGCGCCGGTGACTGCGACGTGGTCGGGCTCGCCCGTCCGACGGTGACGACCCCCGACGCCGCGGCTGCCATCCTGTCAGAACGCATGGAGGTGCTGCCGACCCGCGAACTGCACTACGGGATGCGCCGTGTCCTCGGCAGATTCGTCGATGTCAAGGCGCTCGACGGCGTCCTGAACATCAGTTGGAACACCGATCAGCTGCATCGACTGGGCGCCAGACGCGAGCCTGACCTTGATCGAGGGCGGCTCGCCACCACGGTTGCCCTGCTCCGCCGCAACGGCGCAACCTCGTTCCGCCCCAAGCGGGGTATCCGATGACACGTCAGTCTTACGACCTGCACGGGAAGGTCGTACTCATCACCGGCGGAACCGGCGGAATCGGCAGCGCTACCGCCAGCGAACTCATCGGCCGTGGCGCGAAAGTGGCGCTCGTGGACGTCGACCCCGAGACGCCACAGATCGCCTCGCGTATGTCGTCGCTCTCGGCCATGGGCTCGATCGCCGACGTGTGTTCTCGCGACGCTCTGGACGTCGCCGTCGCCGATGTCGTCGATCGCTTCGGGCGGGTTGACGTCGCGATCGCCAACGCGGGCATCTTGTCTCGCGCCGCCACATTGCGCACCATGCCGACGTCGTCGATTGAGTCCCTGCTCGCGGTCAACGTCTGCGGCGTCGTCAACACCGTCCAGGCGGCCATGGATCAAGTCATCGCCCACCGCGGCCAATTCGTCCTGATCAGTTCCGTATTCGCGTTTCTCAACGGCATGGGCACGATTCCCTACGCCATGAGCAAAGCAGCCGTTGAGCAACTCGGCCGCGGACTGCGTGTGGAACTCGCCGCGCACGGCGTGTCGACCACGATCGCCTACTTCTCACTCATCGAGACCAACATGATCAAGCGTGGCGTCGACGAAGATCCCGTCGTCGACGAGCTGCTCGCGACCCTGCCGCGGGCCTTGCTCAAACGCCTTAAGCCCGAGACCGCCGCGACGGCAATCGCTGACGGCCTCGCACATCGTTCGCCACGCATCATGGAGCCCTCCCGATGGAAGCCCCTATCGGCGCTGCGCGGGCTCGTCGCCCCCGCGATGGATTCGCATCTCGCTCGTGACCGGCGGACCCTGGCCGCCTTGTCCCAACTCGACGCGCGATCCCACACGGTGCTGTGACAACCAACCATCCCAATGTCCCTGCGAGGACGCACGATCGAATCGAAAGGCAAGAAATGACTACGTGGAAAAACGCGCCGACTCGCACAGTCGACGTCGACGGCGTCGAGTTCGCCTACCGCGAACTCGGCACCGGGTCAGACGTTCCAGTGGTGTTCCTCCACCACCTGACTGCGGTTCTCGACGACTGGGACCCGCGAATCATCGACGGTATCGCCGCGCACCATCGCGTGATCGCCTTCGACAATCGCGGTGTCGGCGGGACGGGCTCGTCGGTGCCACACACGGTCGAGCAGATGGGCGCCGACGCGATCGCCTTCATCCGCGCCTTGGGTCTCGAAAGGGTTGACCTATTCGGGTTTTCGCTCGGCGGCGGGGTCGCCCAGATGGTCGCCCTACAAGCACCGGAACTCGTGCGACGAATGATCCTCGCCGGCACGGGTCCGCGCGGCGGCGGCGGCATCGACCAAATCACCAAGATCGCCGTCATCGCCTACCTCAAAGCGGGCCTCACATTCAGCGATCCCAGGAATTTCCTGTTCTTTCCCCGAACCGCCGAGGGCAAACGCGCCGCGTCGGACTATTTCAACCGCCTCAAGGAGCGCACCCACAACCGCGACAAGCGAATCTCAATGCAGGCCCGCATCGCTCAGCTCAAAGCCATCCGGCACGCCGGGCAGAGCCAACCCGACGACCTGTCACTCATCACCCAGCCCGTCTTCGTCGCAAACGGCGACCACGACCTCATGGTCGACAGCAGCCACTCAGCCGACATGGCCCGCCGACTGCCGAACGCCCGACTGAAGATCTACCCCAACTCGGGACACGGCGGAGTGTTCCAGCACCACCGAACCTTCCTATCCGACGCGCTGCAATTCCTCAGCGAGAAATCAGCTTCACACACCGTCAGGAGAACATCATGAACACAGATCAGAGTCAGCACAACGACGCGATCACGTCGTACAGGCATGCGCCGTCGCGCACTGTCACCGCAGCGGGTGCCACCTACGCCTACCGCGAACTCGGGCCGAAGGGCGGGGTTCCCGTCATCTTCTTCGTCCACCTCGCCGCCACGCTGGACAACTGGGATCCCCGGATCATCGATCCGATCGCTGAGCGGCATCACGTCATCGCTTTCGACAACCGCGGCGTGGGAGCCTCCACCGGGACGGTTCCCGACACCGTCGAGTCGATGGCCGACGATGCCTACACGTTCATCAAAGCGCTCGGTTTCGACACCGTCGACATCTTCTCCTTCTCCCTGGGCGGGATGGTCGCCCAGGCACTGGTGATCAAACATCCTGAACTCGTCCGCAAGCTGATCCTCACCGGAACCGGACCTGCAGGCGGAGAAGGCATTGACAAGGTTGCCAGAACCACCTACTACGACACGCTGCGTGCCGCCCTTTCCCGTCGGGACCCCAGGGAGTTTCTGTTCTTCACCCGCGACGACACCGGCAAGCGCGCTGCCCGCGCATTCGTCCAGCGCCTCGAAGAACGCACCGAGGATCGAGACAGGCCAATCACAGTGAAGGCCTTCCGAACCCAACTCAAAGCGATCAAACGTTGGGGCCGCTCAACACCTGCCGACCTGTCCGTTATCACCCAGCCGACATTGATCGCTAACGGCGACAACGACCGCATGGTCCCCTCCTCCCTCTCCGAAGACATGCACCGTCGGATCGCTGGCTCGAAACTCACCATCTACCCGGACTCTGGCCACGGCGGGATCTTCCAGTACCACGCCGAGTTCGCCTCCACCGCAATCAAATTCATTGACGATTGACCCGGAACCCACGCACGCCCGTCGCAGACACCACCCGCCGCGCGTGAGACTGTCGATTCTCATTTCCGGTGTCATATCGCGATCCCTTGACCGGCGCCGATGCGAGTCGTCGCACGTCGTGTCATCTGGGTTTTGTCTCAAACCCGTGTCATTTTTTGAGGTACCGCGTCTGAGGTCACCTCGGCATGCTCTGCTCATAGGTCCGCAGGCCATCCCGCAAGAGCGGTATTGCGTCACGTGACGCGACAGAAGTCAGTCAGACAGGGCGGGTATTGGTACCGAAGCTGATCATCGAACGGCTCCGCCCAGAACGCTCGCACACGCAATCAACCTGTTCGACAACGTATTTCGGCAAAATTCATCATGGATAATCGTCATTATCCATCATTCGTCGGTAACGTAGAGAACGTGCTCGATGACCGCGATCCCGCGCGACCGCCCTGTGCAAATTGACCGGGATGCCGACGGCCCTGGGCCGATCCGCTCCCGGACTCGTTCACCGCATTCCTCGTTCGGTGTCCACGTAGTTCGCCGTGAAGTCGCCGTCGTTACCGTTCCACCGATGCGCCGGCCAGTCGAGAAGCAGATGGATGGATTCCTTACAGGGCATGTCGGTGGGTTGGGTCAGAATGGTCACATGGCTAGCAAAGGATGGCCGCGTGACCGCTCCACAGGTCCCGGTGGCGGAGCGGTCGCCAGGCACCAGCTGACCGAAAACATCAAGGGTTAACGCATTCGACGTGATCCGGCACCGTGTCGCCGAAGGGGGCGCCGGCCACTTCACTCCGCAGCCGAGGAAGGCGGCGCCGACCGGGCTGGGTCCGCGGAAAGTCGCATCGACGGCATTATTCCTGCGGCCGCGCCGCTCGCACGCGACGGTTGTTGCGGATCAACATGCCGTCTGAATCACCGCCGCTGGCCGCTTTAGGAGGGTTAGTCAGTTCGGCCAGTCGACGTCGGAACGCGGCGGTGAGCTTGTGGCTGATGTCGAGTAGTCGCTTCTGATCCTGATCCGATAGATCGCCGAAGGCGACGGCGACTTTGCCTTGATGTTCCTCCCATACCAGTCGTTGCTGGACTCGACCGGCGTCGGTTATTACCGCGATGGTGCTGCGTCCGTCGGTGGGGTGAGCGTAGCGCTCCACCATTCCCTCCTCGTCGAGGGCGTCGATCAGCGCGGTGACCCGGCGTCCGGTGACTTCCAGAGCCTCCGCAAGCCGCGTCATCGTCAATCCCTCCGGGTGGCATTCCAAAGCATTGAGCGCCCGCAAGCGCGCGTAGCTGACGGTGTCGTCGGGGATGCAAGCCTGCACCCACCGAGTCCACGCTGGTCCCATGTCGGTGAAGGCAGCAACCAGCTCGATTAGACGTTCATCCCGACCCACACTTGACATGAGATACCTCGCTGGTACTTTATGTAGATAGCTAGTAGTTGGTGTACATCACCAATTTTACAGTAGAAGTCGGAGGTGGAAAGCGCACTCAACCCGTTTCGGGGCAAACCTGATTTTCATCGGGCCCGTCGGCCAGAGCGCCGAGACTGCGTCCCACTGGCGCTGGATTCCGCGTGGTCATGGCTCACCGGCGGATCAGACGGCGATCAGAATGGGTGAACGGGCAGCCCTATTGGTGCCGCCCGTTCAGAATTCATCCAATGACCAGTGGTTACCCCGCTGGGATAACTATTACCCCGCTTGTTCATTTCCCCCACCTACAAAGCGCCGTACCGTTCCGCCCAGTGAGGTCCTCCTTAGGGCCAGTGCCCGGTGGACGAGCTGGACCGCCTCGCGGGAACGGTCAACGGCTGATCCGTGAAGCCGCAGGCAGCGGCATCGCCAAGTCGACCCGATCGCACACCATCGGCCAGTTACAGGAGAACGCAGTGAACGAAGAGACATCGAAGTACCCGCAGACAGTCGTCATCACCGGCGGCAACTCAGGCCTGGGATACGAATGCGCGAAGACATTGTTGTCGGCCAGCGACGCGACGTGGCACGTAATCTTGGCGTGCCGCGATGCGAATCGTGCTCAAGCGGCAGTCGATCAGTTGACCGCTGACGGCGCGGCGGCAGGACGAGTCGAGGCCATGTCACTGGATCTGGCATCCCTAGCGTCGATTCGCGCCTTTGCAGCCGACCTCACCAACATGCTGAGCGTCAAGGTGATCCCACCGTTGCACGCGATAGTGTGCAACGCAGGCGTGAACCCCGGACCCACGCTGTCGACGACCGCGGACGGCTTCGAGTCCACATTCGGAGTCAACCACCTCGGGCACTTCCTGCTGGTCAACGAACTACTGCCGACATTGCAGCCACCAGGTCGTGTAGTTGTCGTAGCCAGCGGTGTCCATGATCCGGCGCAGAAGGCCGGGGTACCGCTGCCGGCTTGGAACGATCCATCCGCCTTGGCCCGAGGCGAACTCGGTGCCGCTGCAGCCTCAGACCGTTCGTTACCCGCCGGTCAACGCCGCTACAGCACTTCGAAACTGGCCAACATCTACTTCACGTACGCCCTGGCCCAGCGGCTACCCGAAGGTGTGACTGCCAACGCCTTCGACCCCGGCCTCATGCCCGGAACGGGCCTGTTTCGCAGCACGCCGGCACCGTTTCGATTCATCATGAACAAGGTTCTACCCCACGCGATTCCGCTGCTACGTCGGGTGTACTCGCCCAATATCCACACCCCGCAGGAATCCGGAGGCGCGCTGGCCCTTCTGGTGACCGATCCCGAACTCGCGGCGATCACGGGTGGATACTTCGAAGGACGCCGACAAATCCGCTCATCCGACGAGTCGTACAGCGACGAACGCGCCGAGGAACTCTGGAACGCTAGCCTCGCGCTAACACAGCGGTGACGATGTGGATCGGACCGACGCTCCACCGCCTGCCTTGCATCGGATACGACACCCACAAGGCAAGTACAGGTCCGCTACGAACCACTTCTATTATTACGTTGTCCGTCAACGCTATTCGGCTAATCGACGCGAATAGAAAGACGCGGGTTCTTGGCAGATGTCAATATTGAGACACCGAGCGGAACCATGGACGCCGTACTGGAGATCCCTTCTGGCGCAGGACTCCGGCTGGCAGTCGTGGTCATCCACGGCGCCGTCGGGTTCCGACAAGCCCACCGCGAGTTTGCTCGTCGCATGGCCGACAACGGTTGCCTGCGGTCGCACCCGACCTGATCGCCCGCGGCGGCATGATTCGTTGCAGCACTTGAGTTGTTGGAGCGGCCACACTGCACCGGCGGCATGCGCGAGCGATCCGCTCAACTGAGGGAGCGGCCCACGGTCACCAGGGATGTTGACCGACAGGACAATTCCCGCCAATGTATAGGCCTACCAAAACTGGGCACAGCTTTGCCGACCACGCTCCGCTGCAGTCGCCGCCGCGCGTCTTCGGATTCGGCGCGAAACTTGAGCCGAGATCTAGCGCCACATCAATCCGCCGTGCACGTCGCGCACAACACACAACCCCGCAAGGAGCCCGATGTCACCAGGATCCGGGAACGCCACAACCGCCGCAACGGAACTACCGCCACTTCAAAACATCGATGAGAACTGGGAGAAAGCGCTCGCCGTAGTAGCGCATCCCGATGACCTGGAGTACAGCGCCGCAGCGGCAATCGCCAGGTGGACACGTCAAGGCAAGACCATTACTTACTGCATGGCCACCAGCGGTGAAGCCGGCATCGACGACATGATGCCCGAAGATGCTGGCCCACTGCGAGAACGTGAACAGCGCGCGGCCGCCAAGGTGGTCGGCGTGTCTGACGTCCGGTTCCTTGGGCACCCCGACGGCGTCGTCGAATACGGGCTTCCGCTGCGCCGCGATATCGCCCGCGCAATCCGACAGGCACGGCCCACAATCGTGATCACCGGCAACTTCCATGACGCCGACGCCATCGGCACGCCCAACCAAGCCGATCACATCGCAACAGGTCGCGCCGTCATCGATGCGATCCGAGATGCCGGCAACCGGTGGCTTTTTCCCGAATTGCTCGACGAGGGCCTCGAGCCGTGGGGAGGCGTACGCGCGGTATTCGTCGCAGGGTCACCCATCGCCGGACATGGCGTCGACGTCACCGATACGGTCGCCTTGGGAATCGCATCATTGAAGGCACATTCACAGTACCTCGCTGGCCTGGGAGACGGCGCGGCCGAACGAACCGAGGTGATGCTCACGATGATGGCTCGCCGGACCGGCGGCAGGTTAGGTGTCTCCCACGCAACAGATTTCAGGTCCTCTCGTTCAGCCCGGCAAGCGTCCCGGCCGACGACGGCCTCGGCCCCACGTAGTCGACGTCAGCCTTGGCCTGCGATCGGACGGCTAGGACCGGAGTCGAAGAACCCTAAGCGCGACGTCGTCGCCTTCGCACCAGTTCGGATAAATCATCGAACGCTTCGGCGAGTAGCGAGTCGAAGTCGGCTGCGGGATTGGGCATCCAGTCGCGGATCGCTTGGCCGAGTGCGGCCACGCCGACCTGAGCGGCGAGCGTGGCCTGCCGTTCCGGAACGCCGCGTGCCATTAGCGCTTCGGCGGAAACATCTTGCAACAACGCGAAGTTGGTGAGCTCTCGTTCGCGCAGTGCCGGTGTGGCAGCGACGAGCTCCCATCGCGGCTGGGCAAAAGGCCTAATCTCTTCCAAGGTCGGCACCACAGCGCGGGAAGCCTGCCGGAGCACCGCGAGTGGCGTGGGGGCGCCGGGCACGTCGGCGATGGCTTTGGCTAGCGCGGTTCGGAAGGCAATCTGGTTGTAGAACAGCACGTCGCGTTTGTCCGGAAAATGGCGGAAAAAGGTGCGCTCGGTAACGCCTGCTGCAGCGGCAATGTCCGCGGCGGTGATGGCTTCGTAGCCCTGTTTGCGGTACAAGTCCAGCGCCGCGATCTGCAGACGCCGGCGAACTGGTTCTGCGCTGCGCGGCATTTCACGAGTATACCCCATGATGTGTCAGTCCCTGACATTGACTTTCGGCGCCCGTTGACGCACACTGGTAGTGTCAGTGACTGACATATCAGCTAGGTAGAAGGGCTTCACTCATGACCACCGTTACCGGCACGTCGTTCGACATCCCCACCCCAGACGGGAACGCCGACGCTTACCTCTCCCACCCTGACGACGGCCTGGCCCACCCGGGCGTGCTGTTGTTCTCCGACGCCGTCGGCCTGCGCCCGTTGGTGCGCGAGATGGCCGACCGGCTGGCATCCAACGGGTACACCGTGCTGGCGCCCAACGTGTTCTACCGGCTCGGGCGGGCCCCGGTGTTCAAATCACCCGACCAGCTCACGCCCGAAGAAAACTTGGAGTACATGGGAGCGGTTGTCATGCCGGCAGTCGCCGCCTTGACGCCCGAGTTGGTCATGCGCGACACCGGGGTGTACCTGGACACGCTGGCAGCCTCCGAGTACACGACCGACGGCCCGGTGGGGGTGACCGGGTACTGCTTGGGCGCAGGGTTCATGCTGCGCACCGCCGGCACCTATCCTGACCGGGTCGCGGCCGGTGGCGGATTCCACGGCGGCTTCCTGGCCACCGACGCGCCCGACAGCCCACACCTGGTCGCCGACAAGGTCACCGCCGAACTGTTTTTCGGCCATGCCGACCAGGACGAGACCTTGCCGCCCGAGCAGATCGAACGCCTCAACAAGGCCCTCGATGCCGCCGGCGTGCGCTACCAGGCCGAGGTATACGCCGGCGCGCCCCACGGCTACACACAGGCCGATTTCGCGGCCATCGGCCGCTACAGCCCCGAGGGCACCGAGCGGCACTACCGTGACCTGCTGGCCTTGTTCGACCGAAACCTGCACTAGTTCCGGCACGGACCACCGACTCAGCGTCCGCGGACCACGTGCACCGCTGCGGCGGTCAGAATCTTGATTGGAGCACCAGCGGTGCAGGATGGATCAGCAACACTCGAAGGTTGGTCGCGCTCACCACGCGACCCGAGCGAGGTGTTTGTGTCCGACGTCATCGGGGTGGGCCCAGACGGTGACTACTGTCTCATCGGAGGGCGCTGCAGGCAATGCGCGCGAGCAGTCTTCCCGCTACGGGAAATGTGCGTGCACTGCCTGGCGCCCGACGTTGACCCCATGCCGTTGTCCGGCGATGGTGTCGTGTACTCCTACACGGTCATTCGCCAAGCGGCTCCAGGGTTTTCCGTGCCGTATGTGCTTGCGTCCGTGGACCTCACGGCTGGAGTTCGAGTCATCGGCCAGGTCAACGATCCGCCTGGGGCGGTAGCCATCGGCACTGCTGTTCGGCTCAAAGTCGAACCTATTGGCGAGGATTCAGCCGGACGGCGAATTGTTGGTTTTCGGTTTCATGTTTCCAAGGAGGACCACGCATGAGCGAGGTGTACATCGCAGGGGTCGGAATGACTCCTTTTGGACGGCACCCGAATACCACGTCGATCGAGCTCGGCGCCAGGGCCGTGATCGAAGCCCTCCAGGATTCTGGTATCGATCCACGGCGCGTGGAGGCCGCCTACTGCGGCAGCGTTTACGAGGGGATATCGATCGGCCAGCGGGTTCTCGCGCAGGTCGGCATGACCGGTCTTCCCGTGACGAATGTCGAAAATGCTTGCTCCAGTGGGGCGGTCGCGCTGCGTGAGGCTTCTCTAGCGGTTCGCGCCGGGGAGCATGATGTTGTTCTGGCTCTCGGGGTGGAGCACCTAACCTCGAAGTTCGCGGGCGCCATCACGCCCGACGAGACGGATTTAGAAACCGTCAATGGGTTGACGATGTCAGGGATCTACGCGATGCGTTCCCAACGCTATATGCACGATTACGGGGTCGATCACGCGCAGGTTGCGCTCGTCAGCGTCAAGAACAAACAACATGCCGCGAACAACTCGCTTGCCCATTTCAGGAAACCTGTCACGGTCGAACAGGTGCTGTCCTCGCGGCCGATCGCAGACCCGCTGACCTTGCTGGAGTGCTCTCCGGCCACTGACGGTGCGGCTGCCGTCCTGGTCGTCTCTGCTAGGGTCGCGGCCCAGTTCCGTGACCGCTGCGTGACTCTCGCAGCATCGACGTTGCGGTCTGGGGAACTCGAAACCCCTGACTCTCAGATGAGTTTCGAGACCCTGACGCAGCTAACAGCGGCGCAGGCGTACGAGCGCGCGGGTGTTGGGCCTGAGGACGTGTCACTAGCCGAAGTGCACGACTGCTTCTCGATCGCGGAAGTTCTACGGGTCGAGGGCGCGGGCCTGTTCCCCCGCGGTGAGTATCTCCATGCTGTCGCGGCGGGTGAGGCGACCATCGGTGGGCGACTTCCGATCAACCCCAGCGGCGGTCTGCTGGGCAAGGGCCACCCTCTGGGGGCAACCGGAATCGCACAGGTCGTTGAGCTAGTCAGGCAGCTGCGAGGGGAGGCCGGCGACAGGCAGGTTGACGGCGCTCGGGTCGGTCTCGCGCACTGTCGTGGCGGAAAGACCGTCGGCATTGATGCCGCCGCGTGCACCTTGCAAATACTCGTGAAGTAAGCCGCGACAATGAGAGGTGACCATGACCACGAATCCTATTTTCAACGACAACAAACTGAAGCTGGGGACATTCTGCACCAATGGGCGCGCAGGCGCCGCACACACGCTCGTGCCCGAAGGCAATAAGCTCAACTGGCCGCGCGCGGTCGAGATCGCCCAGAAGGCCGATCGCGCGGGGTATGAAGCCGTGGTCCCCTTGGCGCGGTGGAAGGGCTATATCAAGGAAAAGCCCAATCACGTGTCAGGAGAGGTACTTGATCCGTTCACCTGGGCGGCGGGCATTGCGCAAGCAACGGAACAGATCGGTGTTTTCGTC
>Ga0210405_10005411_pt1 | contig 11662 bp, 14 predicted proteins | sample IncBWH11MmetaG_FD_155492 | JGI IMG/M metagenome (GOLD analysis project Ga0210405, IMG submission 155492) | Forest soil microbial communities from Barre Woods Harvard Forest LTER site, Petersham, Massachusetts, United States - Inc-BW-H-11-M | ecosystem: Environmental > Terrestrial > Soil >... | reverse complement strand
GCGGCCGTAACCCGCGTGAAAACGATCCAGCATCTTCTTCAACCACGACGTTCCTTCGCGGCAAGGAATGCACCAACCGCAGGATTCGTGCGCGTAAAAGTGCATGATGCGCCGCGCCATGTCCACCATGCAGGTGGTTTCATCCATCACCACCATGCCCCCAGAGCCGAGCATCGACCCGGCTTTGGCGACAGAATCGTAGTCCATAGGAATGTCGATTTCGTCGGCGCTCATGATTGGGCAAGAGCTTCCGCCAGGAATAACAGCCTTGAGTTTTCTCCCGTCGGGAATTCCGCCCGCCATCTCGTAGATGAACTTCTTCATGTTCATCCCCAGCGGAATTTCATAAATCCCCGGCTTATTAATGTGGCCCGCGACGCACAGCAGCCGCGTGCCGCCATTTTTCGGCGTCCCGCGCTTGGCGTAAGTCTCACCACCTTCCAAAATAATGGCTGGAACAGCGCTCAGCGTCTCGACGTTATTAATGATGGTCGGGCAACCGTACAACCCGACAACGGCAGGGAAGGGCGGCTTTATGCGCGGATATCCGCGCTTACCCTCGAGCGATTCCATCAACGCCGATTCTTCGCCGCATTCGTAAGCCCCCGCTCCGGTATGCGTAATCAAATCGAAATCAAATCCCGAACCCAGAATGTCTTTGCCGAGATATCCGGCGGCATAGGCTTCATCCACCGCGGTCTGCACTATGTCCAGGACGTAGCGATATTCGCCGCGCACATAAATAAAGCCACGGTGGGCGCCAAAGGACCGCCCCGCGATCACCATGCCTTCGATCAGTTGATGCGGATCCATCTCCATCAGTGGGCGATCTTTGCAAGTGCCAGGCTCCGATTCGTCGGCGTTGCAAATCAAATATTTCGGCTTCGGCGAATCTTTCGGCACAAACGACCACTTCATGCCCGTAGGAAAGCCCGCTCCTCCGCGTCCGCGCAGGCTGGACTTCTTCACTTCATCAATGATCGATTCCGGCGTCATCTCTTTCAGCGCTTTCGCAAGTGCTTTGTAGCCGTCGTGCTGCAGATAAACATCGATCTTGCGCGAATCCCATATCCCCCAGCGCCTGCTGATGAGCGGCGTCTCTCCCGGCTCGCGCTCGTGCAGCGCGCCAGCAGTGACCGGCTCCGGCGGCGGAACTTTGCCGTCATCCAAATCCTCGATGATGCGGTCAAACTTGAGCAGCGTCAGATTTTCGAAGAAGTCGTAGTTGACTTGCATGGCTGGCGCGCCGGTGCAAGCGCCGATGCACTCGACTTCTTCGAGCGAGAAAACGCCGTCCGCGCTCACTTCCTTGTGGCCGATTTCCAGGCGCTTCTTGGCGCGATCCAGAATCTCATTGCCGCCCCGCAGCATGCAGGCCACGTTCGTGCATACCTGCACGTGAAACTTCCCCATGGGCTTGCGGTGCAGCATCGAGTAGTACGCCAGCGTTTCCTCGACCTGAACGTTGTTCAGATCCAGCCGGCTCGCAATCTCCGCGATCATCTCGTCGCTCACGCAGCCGTACTCGTCCTGCGCATACATCAGCATGGGAATCAGCGCGCTGCGTTTGAAGGGATACGCGTTTTGCAATTTTTCAAAGCGCGCGGCGAGCTGTGTGGATAGTTGCATGAAGTTAGCGGTCGACCTCTCCCAGAACAATATCAATCGTTCCAATGCACGCCACGACGTCAGAAATCAATTGGCCGATGACCAGCTTCGGCAAGGCTTGCAAATTGATATAGGATGGCGAGCGAAAATGCGCGCGCAACGGTTTCGGCGAACCGTCGCTAGCGATAAAGCACCCTAGTTCGCCGCGCGGCGATTCAACAGTCACAAAGGCCTCGCCAGGTGGAGGCGAAAATCCTTCGGTAAAAATCTTGAAGTGGTAGATGAGCGCTTCCATCTCCGTCTTCATTTTTTCGCGCGAAGGCGGCACGATGCCCGGCGCTTCGGTCCTGATGGCCCCATCATCTTTGATCTTTGCCATCGCTTGACGCGCGATATTCAAGCTCTGCCGCATCTCCGCCACGCGAATCATGTAGCGCGCAAAACAGTCGGAATCCGTCCGGGTCGGAACGTCAAAATCGAATTCCTCATAGCTCGAATAGGGAAACATTTTTCGGTTGTCGTAGTTGATGCCCGCGGCGCGAAGTGTCGGGCCCGTCATGCTCAGCGCTACCGCGTCTTCCGCCGAAATATAGCCAACGCCCTGCGTGCGCCCCATCCAGATCCGGTTTCCGGTAAGCAGCGATTCGTATTCGTCGATGCGGCTGGGCATCATCTTCAAGAAGCGCTCGACCGCTCCTCGCCAGCCCGCCGGAGGTTCCAGCGCAATGCCGCCGATGCGGATGTAACTGGTCATCATCCGCTGCCCCGAGAACATCTCGAAAATCTTCAGGATCTCTTCGCGCTCGCGGAAGCAATAAAGAAAAACGGACATTGCTCCGAGGTCGATGGCGTGCGTTCCCAGCCACACCAGGTGCGAAGAAATGCGCTGCAGCTCCACAAGAAGGACGCGAATGTACTGCGCCCGCTTGGGAATTTCGAGCCCCAACAATTTTTCCACGGCAAGGCAGTAAACGAGGTTGTTACCTAGGGGATTGAGATAGTCCATCCGGTCGGTAAGCGTGATAGCCTGCGAATAGGTCTTGTCTTCGCAACTCTTTTCGATTCCCGTGTGCAGATAACCCAAATCAGGAACAGCCCGAACGACCGTTTCCCCGTCCAACTCCAAAAGCACGCGCAGCACGCCATGGGTCGAAGGATGTTGCGGACCCATGTTGAGGACCATGGTCTTTGTTACGCCGGTAGCGGTCTCGACGGTAGTCATACCGAGCTCTTTCTGAATCCCGTGACCATGGGCACGTCGCGATATCCCTCCACGGGATAATCCTTGCGCAGTGGATACCCCTCCCAGTCTTCGGGAAGCAAGATGCGCCGCAAGTCCGGATGGCCCTCGAAACGTATTCCGAAAAGGTCAAAAATCTCGCGCTCCAGCCAATTTGCCCCAGGCCACACGGGCACCAACGAGTCCACAACCGTGTCTGATCCAGACAAGCGAACCTTTAGGCGAATTTTGTCGCGCCGAGGAATCGAAACTAGATGGTAGCTGAGTTCGAAGCGCGGCTCATGAGGGAATCGGTCCACGCAAGTGGCATCCGTGAGCAAATTAAATTGCAGTTCCGCATGATCACGGCAGTGCTCGGCTACGGCCCGCAGGATTTTGCGGGGCACCACGATGGTCGTCTCACCGCGGAATTCAATCACTTCCTCGATGGCGTTCGGATTCCACGCACGCAGCTGCTCGGCCACAACACTAGCGCGTTGGCTGGTATTCTCGGTCACCGTTTCCAAGCCCTCAGGCGCAGGCTAATACTTATGCCAGTCGAGCGCGCCTTTTTTCCACAGATAGAAGTAACCCACCAAAAGTATGGCGATGTATAGCATCATTTCCACGAATCCATACATGCCAATACTCGGGGACATTCTTATAAAGTCCCTGTAAATGTACGCCCACGGATACAAAAAGATTGCTTCCACATCAAAAAGAATGAAAACCATTGCCACCAAATAGAATCTTACGGAAACTGGCGCGCGCGCATCACCGGTCGGTTCCATGCCGCATTCGTAAGGCTGCTGTTTCGCGCGGCTGGGACGGCGCCATCCAATCAGCACCGAGGCAGCCGTCAGCGCCCCGGCGAGTGCCGAGGCAACCAGGAGGTGTATGAGAAGCGGAGTGTACGCTTGTAAGCCTGAATCGCTCATAGGCGAAGGGCTATAATATCCATTCAACAGCCAGTCGGTCAAATGGCCAAAAATCCAGCGCGTGCGCCGGCGAAATCACAAGTCAATGCGCCGCAGGGGAAGTGGACCTACAACGTATGCTCTTCGGGCATAACACGGATGTGAAGGTTGGCGAGTCGGTCTTTCACGTCCAGACCGAGGACCGCGGCACCGCCAACGCCTTGATCGACACGACTGTCTATTGCCGCGGACGTGTCCTGCACCGCCGGACCAATAATTACATTGATTTGTTGCCACTCGATCCGGTACGCGAAGCCGTGCTGAGAAAACGGATCGACGAACAGCATCGCACTGTGACTGAAGAGATTCGAACCGGCGCCTTGCACCTAGTGGCGCCCCCCATGCCCGCCCCGGAAAAAGCCCCTGCGAAGAAGACCGACTCCCCGGCGCATTCGAATGCCGTACCCGCACCGGCGCTCGCCATGGAATTGATCAATGCGAAAAACTGGCTGGCAGGGAAGCGCGCGAATTTGCACGTCGCTGTCCGGAAAAAGCAAAATGGAGAACCGGTCTCCGGTGCCCTCGTAACAGCGCGAATCGACGGCGCATCCGCGGTCACGGAATTTTCGACAGAGACAGGACCCGATGGGCAGGCGCGCCTGGAATTCGAAATGCCCCGCCTTGCCGGAGCCGAGCCAGCTCTGATCATCGAAGCCACGCAAGCGAATTCGAAAGGCCAGTTGAAGTTTCAGTTAAAGGCGCGGCCGCGCGTGCCCACGGTCTAAAAATAACGCACGGTATGCGTTAGAATTAAACATAGCGATGCAAACAGCGATTTCGATTATCGTCAATGGAGAGCAGCGCGAAGCGAAACCCGGCGCGATGGTCGCCGATTTGCTCGTCGCGCTAGGTCTCAACTCCGGCCGCGTAGCGATTGAGCGAAATTTGGAAATTCTGCCTCGCACCGCTTGGGCGCAAACACCGGTGGAACCGGACGACCGCTACGAAATCGTTCAATTCGTCGGCGGGGGATAAGCGTAAAAATCGCCCCGGGGCTTATAAGTCAAAATTCTTAAAGTCCTTCGAGAATGTGGCCCATCTTACTTTTCTTCGTCTGGAGATAGGCCCGCGAAATTTTCGAGATGCGAGGCTGGCAGGGAACACGCTGGACCACGCGAATTCCGGACTGCTCGAGCTGCCTAACCTTTTCCGGATTGTTCGAAAGCAGCCGGATTCTCGTGGCTCCGAGTTTTTTCAGGATTTGCGCGGAGAAATCATAGTCCCGCGCGTCGGCCGCGAATCCCAGCGTTTCATTGGCCTCCACCGTATCCATCCCTCCGTCCTGCAGTTGGTAGGCGCGAATCTTGTTCATAAGTCCGATGCCTCGCCCCTCTTGCGGCAAATAAAGCAGGACTCCGGCTCCAGCCTGCCCAATTTTCCGGAGCGAAAGCTCAAGCTGTGCGCGGCAATCACACCGCAGCGACCCCAGTACGTCGCCCGTGAGGCACTGCGAGTGCACGCGCACGAGCGGCGCGCTTTTTCCGTTGAGTTTTCCGCGCACCAGCGCAATGGCTTCCTCCAGCGGACCGCGCCCTTTGAATCCGTAGATCGTGAACCGGCCGTAGCGCGTCGGGAGAGCGGCTTGCGCGATAAGTTTCACGCTGCGACCTTTTCTCTTCGTGCGCCTGTCCGGATTTCTTTTTGGGGTCATGGCAAACGAGCAGTATAACAGGTACGCCACGGCACACTTTACATCGCGCCTGCGATTGGCTAGCGTTAGCGAAGAAGCCCACGTAGATCGACCATGGACACCGCCACAGCCGTTCGCGACCTCCTCTTCACCTTGCTTCTAAAGGTGGGCGTGGCGTCCTCGATCGCCGCGCTGCTCGCGCGCTGGAACACCTTCCGCCGGGTGCTCTTTACCGAAGAACGCGACCCCGACCAAAAGCTGAAGCTGATGCTTTTTATGACCCCGCCGCTGCTCGTCGGGGTGACCCTGCGGCTGGTGGGGTATCCGTACCAGTTCGCCGATCTTTCGCTCGAAGGCGCTTTTCTCATGGGCTTGCTGGGTGGCCGCGTGGTTGGACCGATTGGCGGGGCAATTATCACGATTCCTGCGCTGATCAATCACGAGTGGCTGGCCATGCCCGCTGCTTCGACCGCTGGCTTGCTGGGGGGATTGATCCGCCAAGCCATCCCCAACAAAGAAGATCTCTGGAACTTCGGCCCGTTCACCTTTCTAAACATTCCGAAGGCGGCAGTACGGCTTTTGAAGAAAGCGCAATTATCCTGGGAAATGGCGCCGCTGGGTGTGTGCGTCGCACTGGAATTGGGCCGCGTGGCGCTGGTCCAGGCGACCAAGCCCAAGTGGCTCTTTGCGATTCACCCGCAGTGGGACTGGTGGCTTCTCTTGACGGTGATCGCCACGCTGATGTCCGTCGCCGCCCCTCTGAAAATCTGGAACAACACGCGCATCGAGATGAACCTCGAGCGCCACCAGCAACTCCTTCTGAAAGCCCGCATGGACGCGCTCTCCCGCCAAATCAACCCGCACTTCCTTTTCAACACGCTGAACACCGTCTCCGCGCTAATCCGCTTCGATCCCGATAACGCGCGCGGCGTAGTCCTCAAACTCAGCAACATTCTTCGCCGCCTCTTGCGCAAGCACGAAACTTTCGTGCCCCTGCGCGAAGAGCTGGAATTCATCGACGACTATCTCGACATCGAGGTCGCCCGTTTCGGCCGCGACAACCTAGACATCATCAAGCACATCGACGAAGAAACCCTCGAATCCTTCGTCCCTAGCATGCTTCTCCAGCCGATCGTCGAGAATTGCCTGAAACACGGCCTCGCCCCAAAACTCGACGGCGGAAAAATTCAGCTCCGCACCACAAATCGCGACGGCCGCCTCCACATCGAAATCGAAGACAACGGTGTAGGTATCTCCGAAGAAAAAATGCCCCACGTCTACGTCGAAGGCATCGGCCTCAGCAACGTCCGCGAACGCCTCCGCGTCCTCTACGGCGCCGATTTTCATCTGCAAATCGAAAGCCGCACAGGCCAGGGCACCCTAATCAGAATTGACATCCCCGAACTGGTCTCCGCCATGCAAACCGTCGGATGAGAGGGGGAGCGAAGTAAATATGTGGTTACTCGAATCGAGGTGTGTGACGCCGTTTATGGCCAGTCCTGCGCACCGTGAAGAATGCGGAGGATTTCCACTGCGTCCTCTCCGATGCGGTAGACAGCTAGATATGGCAGGCTGGCGAATATAAGCTCGCGGGTGCCGGCCTTGCGTCCTTGTCGGCCCCGCTCGGGGAACTCCACTAAGGCGCTCACGCTTTCATGGATGGATAAGGCTACGCGGCGGGCGACGGCGCTGCTGTTATGCTCCTCGATGTAATCGCAAATATGAGTGAGGTCGCGGGCGGCAGGCTCCGTCCAGCGGACGCGCATCAGCCGGGATACCGGCGGTCAATCAGTTTCCTGACGTCTTCATGCTCGACGAATTCGCCACGGTCAGCAGCGGCAAGCCCCTTCTCCACTTCCTGGAGGAACCACTCATCGTAGTTGACCATGCGCTCCACGGCTTCCACCACCAGGGCCTCGCTATCGCGCCCCTGTTCGGTGGCAAGGCGGGTGAGCTTTGCTTGCAAGTCAGGCTTAAAACGTACTTCCATGGCTCCAGCTTAGGGAATGAAAAGAATGGAGTCAACCACCTGTCTCCAAACTTGGGGGTGCCCAAATGACTAAGCTAAGGACCTGCATCATCTTATCGTGCTGAACGCCGTGTGTTCTCTCCAGTTTCGTTCGTGGTAAACTGCGGTCTATGGCTTGCAGGCAGCGATCGAAAGAGGATCTTAAATACCAGCACACGAGGAACGAGTGATGCAAATTGAAATTCGCGATGCGTCCTTAGAGGCCAGAATCCAGAAACAGCTCGAAGCGACCGGCTGCGGCAGCATCGAGGAAGTGTTGCTCCGCCTGCTGGAAACGCAGGAGGAACAGGATCGCTGGCTTTCGGAGAACCGGGAAGCGATCCGTGCGAAGATTCGGCGCGGCCTAGATCAACTCGACCGGGGTGAGGGGATTCCCGAAGAGCGCCTCAAAGCTTACTTGGCGGAGCTGAAAGCCAAGCCTGAATGAAAGGACGCTACGTTCTTGCGCCGGAAGCTGCGCTGGATCTTCTCCAGATTTGGCGCTACATCAAAGAACAAAGCAGCCTCGAAATAGCGGACCACGTTGAATCCGTCATTCTGGAGAAAGTCGTTTTTCTAGCGGGAAACACCGGCGCCGGCCATTGGCGCAAAAATTTGACCGAGGAAGCTGTGAAGTTTTTCCCTGTCTACTCCTATTTGATCGTCTATCGACCTGATACGGAGCCTTTGCAGGTTATCCCGTCCTCCATGGACGTCGCGACGTTGAACAAATCCTCAAAGACCGTCTCTGAGAGTTGGCGGGTGCAGGAACGCGATGCTGATGGTTATAATGGTCCTTGCGCGCCCGTAGCTCAGCTGGATAGAGCATCTGGCTTCGAACCAGAGGGTCGGGAGTTCGAGTCTCTCCGGGCGCGCCACTTTGCGAACAAAGAAAGCTTTGCAGAAATTCTCTGGCGCACAACTCCTGCTGTCCTCGCGTTTTCCTTACTTCTTCGGATTCACTAGCGCCTGGTAAACTGCCGGTCGGCTCTGATACTCCACAGCAGGGCTGTCCGGTCCCAGCACACGCTGCACCATTCCGATGAACACGACATCGTTTGTCGGGTCTATCCAGAACCACGTTCCTGCAGCTCCGTCCCAGAAAAACGTCCCCCGCCCATCGGGCAGATTGGCCTCCGCAGGGTCGAACTCGACAGCGCAATCGTATCCATAGCCCAGCCCCGGCCGCATCACTTGCGCTCCGATTCCAAACTCTCCCGTCAAAAGATTCGGCGCCAAATGGTTCGTGCTCATCAATTGCACCGACGCCGGCGATAGAATCCTCACGCCATTCAGCTCGCCTCCGTTCGCCAGCATCTCCGCGAACCGAAAGTAATCCTCCGCCGTGGTCACCGACCCGCCGCCACCCGACGGCATCCCCGGTTGCTCTGCGTAGTCGCCGCCGAACCCCGGCGCCGGCACCACTTCGCCTTTTTCATTACTGCGGTAGATCGTTGCAAAGCGCCCCCTCTTGTCGGCGGGCACGAAGAATCCCGTATCTTTCATGCCCAGCGGTTTAAAGATATGTTCTTGCATGAAATCGGGCAGCGTTTGCCCCGACAACTTTTCAATGATGTAACCCTGAATATCCATCGAAGCGCTGTAGACCCACTTCGTCCCCGGCTGGTACGCCAAAGGAATCTTGGCCAGCTTGTCGATAAACTCCCGCAGCGACTTCGACTGCATCACGCCGGCTTTCTGATACGCCTTGTCCACCGGCGTGTTGCCAAAGAAACCGTACACAAAGCCCGCCGTATGCGTCATCAACTCTTTCATGGTTGGCGGATGAATCGGCTCTTCCAAAATCATGTTTCCCGCCGCATCAACCCCGGTACACACTTTCAATTGCGCAAATTCAGGAATGTGCTTCGCAATCGGATCCGACGGCAGCCACTTGCCCTGCTCGTAGAGCAGCATCATGGCCACACCGGTCATTGGCTTGGTCATCGAAAACGCGCGAAAGATCGTGTCGCGTGTCATCGGCGCGCTGCTGGCCGCGTCTCGCATTCCGTACGTGCGGTAATCGACGACTTTGCCATGCCGCGCCAGCAGCGTCACCGCGCCAGGAAGCTGTTTCTGATCCACTACTTGTTGCATCAGCGCGTGAAGCCGCTCCAGCCGTTCCGAAGAAAAGCCCACCGTTTCCGGCTTCACCACCGCTATGTCGATGGTTGCAGGCGCATTGCTAGCACCTTGCTGGCCAGCAACCCGTGCCGCGCCGCCCGCAAGCAACACAACTCCCAGCAACGCCCCTGCTATTCCACAACGCGAAAAGCGTGCCTTCATCGCAATTTTCTCCTTGTCCGTCCTCACAGCCCTTGACGCCATATATCCACGCGCGGTCTCACATTATCGCCCCAGTTTGTGGCTCTCATTGCACTTGAGCGAGGACGGCAACGTCGAACTTTGAATAGTACTTCTTCACGTCGCGGGCGCCGTACTTGTCGCGGAATTTGCCGACCACGGACGAAACCTGTTTGGCATCAGTAACCGGAACAACCTTGAGTTCAGCCTCCGCGCTTCCCGCCTTAATTCGGATCGACGGCTTCTTGAGCACGTTCTTATACCACTGCGTGTCGGCCCCCTGCACAGGCAAGAGGTACAGCCTCTCGTCATCCAACACGAACCAGACTGGCATCGAGATGGCGCGCCCTGACTTTCTGCCCGTCACGCTAATGTTAATCTCGCGAGACCGGGAAAGTATGTCCTTTAAAGCATCGTTCCGCGCTGCCATGTTCACTCCTATTCCTCGCGCTTCGGCGTAATGATATGCAGGGGCGTCCTAGTAATGCTCCCAAGCAACTCTCCAGTGTTCCTCTGGGCGCGTCGACTTCACAAGGAGGTGCCTTCCCGAGAACTCGAATGCGCGCGGCAGGTCTTTGCCGATAAGGCTCCGCACCAGTGCGCCCTCAACGTGGAAGGTGAAGGTGTGCGTGCTTTCGTCGATTTCATAGGTGCCAAAGGAGGCCTCGTACCCGCCTTGCGAATACTGCTCAGGCCCAGCAGGGGTCTGTGCCTGCGGGTTGCGTTCCATGACCTGGACCGACATGTGGCCGTCGCGTGTGAAGACCAGCAGTCCGGTAGAGTCGGCCCTGTGAATTTTCCCGTCTGCGCCTTCCGCTTCGAGCGAAACTAGCCGCCACGCCCCGACGAACCGGTCCCGTATGTCCGTATGGACTTCGTGATCTTGCCAGCCGGACAACGTCGAACCGGAGAATGTCGTCATAGCGATAGACAAAACCCCCGCTCCAAGCAAAAGCGGTTTCTTCATGCTCAGCGGCCCACCATTTTTTGCAGCTCTTCGGGGTACCGCGCGCCTTGCAACGGAATCTTTGACGCTGCGGTTTCCAACTGCCGGAGATCTTCGGGTGTAAGTTCGACGCCAGCGGCTCCGATGTTTTCTTCGAGTCGATGCAGCTTGGTTGTACCCGGGATCGGAACGATCCACGGCTTCTGGGCCAGCAGCCAAGCGAGCGCGATCTGAGCGGGCGTCGCCTTCTTCTCTTGCGCGAACTTGCCGATTAGATCCACCATCGCCTGATTTGCCTTGCGGTTCTCTGGCGTAAAGCGAGGGACGATGTTGCGGAAATCGCTTTTGTCGAACTTCGTATCTTCCCTGATCTGTCCTGTCAGGAAACCTTTGCCAAGCGGACTGAATGGAACGAACCCGATGCCGAGTTCTTCAAGCGTCGAGATCACTTCCGCTTCCGGCTCCCTCCACCACAGCGAATATTCGCTCTGGAGCGCGGCGACGGGCTGAACTGCATGCGCACGGCGAATCGTCTGGACGCCTGCTTCCGAAAGTCCGAAATGCTTCACCTTGCCTTCCTTGATCAACTCCTTCACCGCTCCGGCGGTGTCTTCGATTGGAACATTCGGATCGACACGGTGTTGATAGAACAGGTCGATGACGTCCGTCTTGAGTCGCTTGAGCGAGGCTTCGGCGACCTCCTTGATGTGCGCGGGCCGGCTGTCCAGCCCGGCCTGTTTGCCCGTGGTCGGATCCAGTTTGAACCCGAACTTGGTGGCGATCACCACTTGCTCACGGAGGGGAGCGAGGGCTTCACCCACTAGTTCCTCGTTCGTGAACGGGCCGTAGACTTCCGCGGTATCGAAGAATGTGACGCCGCGTTCCGCGGCTGCCCGGATGACCGAGATCATCTCCTGCTTATCTCCGGCCGGACCGTAGCCAAAGCTCATTCCCATGCAGCCGAAGCCGA
>Ga0210405_10005410_pt1 | contig 11662 bp, 10 predicted proteins | sample IncBWH11MmetaG_FD_155492 | JGI IMG/M metagenome (GOLD analysis project Ga0210405, IMG submission 155492) | Forest soil microbial communities from Barre Woods Harvard Forest LTER site, Petersham, Massachusetts, United States - Inc-BW-H-11-M | ecosystem: Environmental > Terrestrial > Soil >... | reverse complement strand
CCCATTTTTCCGTGTCACACGATTTTTACACGGGTGTCACACGGCACCTACACGGGCCTACACGGTTTCTTCTTGGGTGGTAGAACCGGCGCAATACTCAAAGCCCCCCAGGCTAGGGTCGAATCGGACAGGATAAACCAGTGAAAGTGCTGCGTTTCTGTTCAGGATGGTGGTCAAGTCGAGAAAACTGCTACCTGCCGGAAAAAAGGCGATCACTGTAGAGGACTTCCTCACCATGAGCTCGCCGCTTGAGTGCAACGACTGGAACGATGCGTCCCGCCACAAATATCCTCTCCGCTCTCTGAGAGTCAGTTGGACCCGCGATGGCTAACACCCCATTCCGTGGCGGTTTTTTTCGACCGGTTACGGAGGAACACCGCAATGAAAGGGACTGCATCACTGGAACGCTTGGTGTGCGAACCGGAAAAAAGTTTATGCTCTTTCGTTACGCAATTCTGTCTATCGTTTTGTCCGCGCTGACGGTACCGCAGGGTTTGCCTGTGGCACGTTTGGTTCCTTCAGCCTAACGAATCGCTAGGGAACAGTCCCACCGGCCAACGACGCCCAGTTCATCGGGGTTGCAGCGGCGAAGCTGGGTCGGCGTATCGGCGCAACGCGGGTTAGATAAACGGCAGCGTGGCCAAGTGGGGGCCCAGGCGCCAAATTGGCCGTACGGCTCTCCTACTATGAGGGCCACATCTGCAAGACAGGGAGAAACCAGGGAAAAGCAACAGCGATTCTGACAATAGCTTTCCGACCGTTCACCAGGCTGCGTGACCTCGATTCATGTTGCGTAACCCATTGCCAAATTTCCATTTTCGCTTCCGCGGTGAAGCTGGTTGCCAACCTTTTCCCTTGGCCAAAGGATGCGACGGGATTTCGCCCTGCGGGCAAGCCCCAACACACGACGAAAAGGCAGAAACTCGGGCCGCCTTCTCAGCGTCCACGAAGGGCTCGGGCGCAGTCGTTTGCAGTTTGCCGCCATGCGGCCACCGCTTTTTCGGATTCAGTTTCAGCCTCGCCCATGAAGAAATCGTAAGCTCGGGAGTTTGCGTGACCCACGGCAAAACGAGAACCAGGCCTGGCCCGATCTTATGCAGCTCCAGTTCGCAGCTTGCGCGAGCTGTGGAAATGAAGTCAAGCGCGGGCCGTACGGTACGGGCGCCGTACGCGTGCCGTACGGGGGCGTACGGTTTATTTTTGGGGGTGCAATCTGGGGAAAATCGCCATCGCACTCATTGAGAACTGGCCGACTTTGTCTGGTCAATGAGTGCTACGGCGATGTTACAACAGTGACCCGAGTTTTGTGCCGATTGGATCCACCGTGACAGACATAGAACTACCCGAGAATACCAAAAGTACCGGTCGTTCTATTCTTATTGTACGGTCATTGTAATTTTGGTCGTGTTCACCATCGACCCTGCCGATCCCGAGATCGAGATCGTATAGGTTCCTGCGGGAGTGCCCCCAGTACCGCCACCACCGCTACCGCCACTACTGCCACCCCCGCAGGCCGCCAGAAACACCAGACCTGAAATCATCAGACAAGCCAGCGATGTCCCCACAAGCTTTTTCGGGCGTGAGCTAAATCCTGTACCTATCACCGCAATCCCAAGGATGGGCAGTAGCATCGCGTAGAACAGGGCGCGGGATCGCGTGGAAACCGGAGCCAGCGCTGCACTCGGTCCAGTCGTGCTGATCGTAAGTTTCGAGGTACCGGACGCATTGCTCACGGATGACGGACTAAACTTGCAGGTCGGAGGAGCGGTCGTTGCGGGAGCACCATTCAGGGTAATGCTCCCGCAAGAAAGCGCTACGCTCTGGTTGAATCCGCCCACAGACGTAATCGTGACCGTACTGGTCGCCGATCCTCCGGACGAGACTGACGTTGGCGAAGGCGCTGGCGCCGAGAGCGAAAAACCGGGAACAGGGGTTCCGGTTCCGGACACGGCCACTTGCTGCGAGCCTGTGCCGGCATTGTCCGTGACAATTAGATTCGCGCTCGACCCTCCAGCCGCGGTCGGAGCAAATGTGACATTGATTGTGCAGTTCGCCAACGGTTGAACCGTGCTGCAGTTGTTGGTCTGTTTGAATTCGCCAGCATCGGCCCCTCCGAAGGCTACGCTTTTTACCGTCAACGCTACCGCCCCGGTATTGGTTAGGATCACGGGGGCCGGATTGCTGCTGGTTCCCACCGTCTGTGAGGGGAAGGTCACCGAGGAAGGTGAGAATTTCGTCCCCGGAACCGGCACCGTGGAGTTGATGAGCACGAAGACGGTTGAATTGGGGCTCTCTATGATCAAATCCGGCTTTCCGTCTCCATTCATGTCCACAGCTTGCACGTTTGGGCCGCCGCTGTGGGCAGGATATGAGTAAGGTATAAAAATCTCAGATGGGTCAAACGTACCATCTCCATTTCCCAGGAAAATACCATTGGATGTTTCCGACCCAATATAGTCGTAAGCAATTACGTCCAGTTTGCCATCCCCGTTGACGTCGGCCAATGCAGCGGGCGACCTAAAGAAGCCGGCAGTGCCAACAGACGTCGGCAGAGTGAAAGTACCATTTCCATTACCCAGGAAAACCAGGATGGGCGGGCTAGTATTGCTGACGAGGTCAGCCTTGCCGTCGCCGTTCGGATCCCCCGTAAGCAAGCTGAAAAGTCCAGTCGTGGTATACGGGAACGCCGCAGGTTGGAATGTCCCATCGCCATTTCCCAGCAGGATTGCCAGACCGGACGGCCCAGCCGCCGCGATATCCGGCTTGCCGTCGCCGTTAAAATCGGCGGTTACAATCGAGGCGCCTCCTCCATCGAAGAAGAGCGTCGGGGAACCGAAGGTTCCATTTCCATTCCCCAGCAACACCGCAACCGAATTGCCGACCGGGACGGCAAAATCCAATTTGCCGTCGTTATTGAAGTCGGCAATCGCAATCGTGGGCGCAAACGAGCTCTGGCCGCTCTGTTGATACAAGATGGCGGCCTGAAAGCTGGCATCCCCGTTGCCAAGCAAAACGCTGTAACTCCAATCCCCACTCGAATTCCCTCCTACTGCTATCAAGTCCAGGTTGCCGTCTCCATTCACATCAGCGGTCGCAATCGCGCCGCTCGATTGCGGCAGGGTATAGGTGTGGGCCAAGCTGAGAGCCCCGGTGCCGTCGTTGGTCAGAATGTAAAGGGTGTTTAGGCTGCTGCCGGGGCCGGTCGAGATCGCCGCTACGCCCGGAGCTCCACTCTTGACAAACTTCCCCACCACAGCAACCTTCGCAGAACTTGGCAGCAGTATGGTCGGGGGACCCTTGAACGTGCCATTGCCGTTGCCCAGCAAAATTTCTCCATCCGCCGCGATATCTGGCTTTCCATCCGAATTGAAATCCGCAATGGCAATCCCCACTTCTCCAATCGGCATCGGCTGATAGTAATTGGGGGTACTGGAGAATGTGCCGTCGCCGTTGCCCAGGTAGATTCCAATCAGGTCCGCCGTCAAGACCAGGTCCAGCTTGCCATCACCGTTCAGATCGGCGGTCGCAAGCGCTATGTTTTCGAAATCAAACCCGGATTCCGAGAACGGGCCGGTACAAGCTGTCGTAGGTGCCTGAAACGTCCCGTCTCCGTTACCCAGTTGAAGGAAAACAGTCGCGCCGCCGGTGCCCAATGCCGAGGTCGCAAGGTCTAACTTTCCATCCCCGTTGAAATCGCCCACCACCGACGAGCTAACTCCGTCGGTCCCGGTCGAGACGATGGGGGGCGATTGAAAGGTTCCGTCACCGTTGCCCAACAAAACGATTTCCTGTCCCGGCGTGCCAGCCGTAATCACCGCTACATCGGTCTTATGATCGCCATTAAAATCGCCGAATACCGACAGCTGTGGCAAGCCCTGGAAACTGCCCAGGCTGTAGGGGACTGCCGCCGCAAACGTGCCGTCGCCATTATTTAAATAGACAAGAAGAGTAGTGTTGTTGGAAAGACCCACCACGTCTGCCTTCCCGTCACCATTCAGGTCGGCCGCCGCAAGTAGGGTCAAGCGGGCGCCGCTATTGGTGCTGATGGGCGGCTGAAATGTACCGTCGCCATTGCCCAGCAAAACTAGCAGGGTCCCAGTCCCTTGTTGGAGAACATCGGGCTTGCCGTCGCCATTAAAATCAGCCACTGCCAAGGCGCCGCCCGCAACCGGGGTGCCAGGGGTGAAGATGCCATCGCCATTCCCCAGATTCAGGGTTCCGTCTCCTGTCAGGATGTCCGGCTTACCGTCGCCATTAAAATCAGCTACGAACACGGGTCCTCCTCCGGCGAACGTCGGAGGCATGGAGAAGTTAACCTGAGCATGCACAACCGGCGCAAAGACAGCACCAAGTAGTGAAAGGACAATCAGAAGGCGAACAACGGCAGCGTTAGACAGAGACGAAGACTTCATGGCGCGCACTCCTGAAAAGCTGAACTAACAGGGGCCCCATGCCGCACTCGAAGACGAACGACTAAAGCGAGGGTGCGGAACGTACTGGAAGCATATAACACACCCTCGAAATTTTAGTTGCAGAATTATTCGCGACGTGCCGTTCCCGCCGAATCGCGGCCTGATAGGACGTATGTACTTGTTTATTGTGGCCTTACGGGATTAAGAGATTGGTAATTGTCGCAACCAGGCCATTACACGTTTTGCGAGTGATATGGCGATTAGTCTCAACAACTGGGGGACGCCCGCCGTCAGTGTATGTGGCGGAAGGCATCAACGAGGGTAATCGCACCCGCAGCAGCTGCAGCGAACCACAATTTGGATCGGCGTCTGGCCGCGATGATGGGGAGTACGATCATTCCCAGCAATATGAGCCAACCGAAAGGACCTATTACGTCCAAAATGAGGCCCCAATTGACCACCCTTCTGGGAACAAGCATTATCAGCCAATAGAAAGCAATGCACGCGATGCCGATCCACCCCGGAATGCTGATTCCACGGTGCTGAGGAGAGTCCATTGCAGCCCACTTTAGCAGCAAGCGCCAGTCTGCGGAAGACACAACTTTCGAAAACAGGCCATTACACGTTTTGACCGCCTGTCAATGAGCGCTATGGCGATTGTTACGCCAATCATCACTAGGAGTCGTCGAGCTTGGGCAGTTCTCCAAACTCTTCAGGGTGCTTCTTCACGTACCCTTGTTCACACCTTGTTCGGAAATCGTAATGATTGGTAACACTATTGGAAGGATAGCTGCGTTTGTGGTAATCGAGTCTGAGGCCAAAAATTCATGGCGGGGAACATTCGTCGAACGCGTCCCGTGGGAAGCGGAATTACCTTAACGTTTTGAACTTTCTGGTCCAGAGGAGTAAAAATGGTTCTCCAATTCTTGCTGTTTGTAATCGCAGTTCTGCTTGTCTCGATTTTCTGGGAACTGACTAAGATTAACAAGCACCTCAGGACTCTTCTTACCCAGAGAAAAACGGACCATGACTGGGCGAAGAAACACGCCGCATGAATCGGGAAACAGGTGGAACGGCGGGTGCAAATGTTACGATCGGGTCAATCGGTGCTATGGCGATATTTCGACGGTTAGGGTCAGGCTGTCGGTTTCGCGCTCAGTCTTCAGGCTTGCGAGAACACCCGCCTAGATGAGAATAAATCAGGCCAGACAGGCCCGCTAGTACCCAAGCGATTGACAGAAGGTTTATGCTGTTTTCAAATCCGCGAAAGGTGCTGCATGTCGATCGACAGGTTTCATCGAATGTTTTTTCCCCACCTGGTGTGGTCCGTTCTCGTTGGATTGATTGTCACGACGATTGCGGCTGTGTCCGTACCTCAATTCTCGCGTGGAAGCCAACTGTTTCTCCCATTTGGGGCACACCCTGCCGGGTCATTGGGCGATGTAGTCTTCAACGCCAGTTGGATCTTCATTCTCGTCCACACGAAGTGGCTCTGGAAGACAGAATGACGGAACCGCTGCGATCTCAACTGACGAAAACAGGCCATAACACTCAAAACCCCTCAATGAGCGTTATGGCGAGTGGCTGTTGAAAAACTCCGTTTTCCTCAAAACATCGAAAATTTGGAGGATAGAAAATGTCTAGGAAAATCGAGAACGTCGTTTGTAGAGCATCCTGACGCAATTTTATTTTTGCGAATTTCGCGCGAAGGAGTTTTTCAACAGCCACGCGATTTAACGTCAACCATCCATGTCCTTTGAAGAGCATGCCTTGTGCGCAATCCACACGCGCGGCATGCTCTTGACAGCTACCGATGGCTGCTATAGTGGCCAGCATGCCCGCAGAAATAGTCATCCGCGGCGTGCGCCCAGAGGAGAACAGTTCGGTGCACCAGTTAGTGCAGGCCATCGCGGATGAGGCCTTTGCCTATTTGTTTGCGACATTGCCAGTACCCATCGGTGAAGCGAATTGGTTCTCGGCTTGGCTGGCAATCTCAGGGGAAGAAATTGTGGGCGTAACCATGACGCGGGATGAATGGGTTAGTGACTTGTGGGTTCGAGCCGACAGCCGAAGGACCGGAATCGGCGCAAAGCTACTGGCCCACGCGGAACGTGAAATACGCAGCCGTGGCCATGACGTTATCCGCCTTCGGGTGGTCAAGTCCAATACTCGAGCTGTCCACTTTTACCAAAGCCGCGGATGGAGAGTTAACCGCGAATTTCTGCATGAGAAATTCGGTCACGTCATGTTGGAGATGATCAAATTTAACGAGACCGGCCCGATATGGCAGTCCGATGATCGCTGACAACAGGCGCTTCCACTCCTTGACTGGATCAGCCAGTTCTCAATGAGTGAAATCGGGATGTTACGTCAGCCTGCTCCATTCTTGGGTGTGCGCCATTCTCACTGCTCGATCTTCGTCCCCAACCCCGCATACAAATAGTTCTCCCCATACGCCTTCTTCAGTCGCGCAAACGCTGGTTCACCTGTGCAATGTCCCGGCGAAATCCTCTGCACCTTCCACTTCGTCTTTAGATTCTCCACCAGCACGTCAATCTCTTCCACCGGCGTCGTCACCAGGTGCAATCCACCAAACACAATCTCCGTCCTCGGATCGACCGCGCTTGCCGCTTCCAATATCACTTCAATCCCCGCGTGCGAGCACCCTTCCACCAGCAGCAATCCATTCGGTCTTTTGATCGCCAGCGTCAATTCCGGCAGCTCCAGCGTCCCTTTGTTCTGCGAAACTGTTCGCACCAGAAAAATTCCCGGCGAAACTTCCGTCAGTTGATTCACTGGCACAAAATTCCCCGTGTCATACAGCTTGCCCCATGCGAAGTGTTCCGGATCCGCTCCCCCGAAATACCGCATCTTCGCCGGCAAGCTCTCATCTGCCCGCAAAAACGTCTTCGGAAACGGCAGTCCCCCAAATCCGTTCCCGCCATCCGCGGGCACATAGACCGTAACGTTCGGATTCACCTGCAGCACATATCTCAACCCTGTCGTGTGGTCTGCGTGCCGGTGCGAGATCACCACAAAATCCAGCTTCGTCAGGTCGACTCCCAGCGCCTTCACATTGTGTTCAAAAATCGCGGCATCATTCCCCGTATCGAACAGAATTCGCTTTCCGTTGTGCTCCAGCAAAGCGGAATATCCCCAATTCTTCGTCAGTTCCTTCGATTCCCCGAACGCGTCATAGAGGATTGTCACTTTATCCTGTGCCCCGCAGGGAACTGCCGCCACATACACCAGCAGAAACGCCAAAATCCTCAAAGCGTGGATTCGCAATCAACACCTCCAGCCGGAATTTCCGAGTCAGTATAACAAGCAGGATGCCGATAGCTGCTGTTAACAGGCGATAGCGCAAGTTTGCGCCGTCTGTTCGCCCGTCAGCTGGGGTTTTGAGCGTAATTGGGATTTTACATTAGTTGACGCTCGATCTCATGAACTCCGGCCCGCCGTACGACAGATGCTTAGGGTACGTAGGACCACACCGTTCCCAAGCCGGCGCTGCCGCCGTACTGAGTGGTGCCGAACAGTTCGCCGCTGGAAGTTCGCAACACCTGTGCTTTACAGCTTCTGCGCCAAGACCAACTGCACCGATGGGGCCCTTCCCAGCTCCGGGGTGATCTTCGATCAGAAGGGGAATTTATATGGGACGACCCACGTGGGCGGAGCCTACAGCGGCTTCTGCGGCCAGTACATCCCGGGATGCGGCGTTGTATTCAAGCTCACGCCAGAAGGCAGAGCGACAGTCCTCTACAGCTTCTGTGCGCAGAATAACTGCTCCGACGGAGCACTCCCGGGAGCAGGGCTGGTCTTCGACAAGAGCGGAAACCTGTATGGAGCGACAGCGTGGGGCGGTGTGACCAACAACCTTTGCGCCAGGGGATGTGGCGTCGTATTCGAGCTCACTGCCAAAGGCAAGGAGACAGTCCTCTATAGCTTCTGTAGAAACTGCTCCGGCGAATATGCCAAATCAGCAAAACCATTCCGCTGGACTTATACTGACCCTCAAAAGCAAATCCGCATTAACGAAATCACCGGGACTGCTTACTAGCAAGATTTTCAAACGGTGCTAATAGTTTGATCAGTTCACCTCGGTATTGTCCCGGACTACAGTGTCCCTACGGCAGTGTACCGGAATACTCAGCTGCAAGCACAGAGATTGCACGCGCAATAGCACTCTCGACTGCCTTCGAGGTATCGTTGCCTCTACAAGCAGATCACTGCGTTGCCTCGGCCCAGGGTCGACGGGTGGGGCGCTGCTCCCTCGACGCACGCGGCCAAATGCGATGTGGCGGCGGGGGAGTGTCGACGTTGGTCCTCACCGTGGCTGCCTGCTGCCTGCTGTCACATTTCGTCGGGGCATCTCCGGTCAAACCAGTCAGGCGCGTTCCTTTTATCAATTCACTGGGTCCGTCGTATCTCTTCACTGCTCGCGTGAGTGAAGCGATCAATATGGTTCTAGAGAAATTGCCGTACCAGATTGAGCTCTATCACGAATATCTGGAAAGGATCCTGTTTCCGAATGAGCCTACCCTGCAAGAATTTCGTGACTGGTACATTAGCAAGCATCGAGATCGCAAGCCACACGTAATCGTTGCCGTGGGGTTAGATGCTCTCCGGTTCATGGGCAACTCGCTCGAAACAGGTTGGCGTGCCCTACGAGGCGGGGGATTCAGAGGAAGCTTGCTTCCACCCGGCGGTTCGGCGTTATACGGGCAGCCAACCGTTTGGGAAACCTATAAACAGTACATCATCGGGTTCGTTTTTTTCTGCTTGGTAGAGGCTCTGCTCATTTTCGGGCTGTTGTGGCAGCGGGCCAAGAGGAGAAAGGTCGAGCAGTCCCTTTTCGAGCGCCTGACGTTCGAGACCTTGGTTTCCGATCTCTCCACTACTTTCATCATGCTGCCCGAGTCGCAAGTCGGCGCGCATATGGAGAAGAGTCTCGGCCGGATTGCAGAGTTTCTAGAGATGAACCGGATTACAATCTTCGAGATTTCTCGTGAGCAACCAGAGCTGATCGTAACCTCGGCTTGGCACAGCGCGGCAGTCCAGCCGGTTCCGATGGTAGTGAAGACAGACGACTATCCGTGGTGGACGACGCTCATTCTGCGCGGCGCAGTAGTACTTGTCTCGGACTTGAATGACCTACCTGAGGAAGCATCCGCAGAAAAGGAGTATCTCAGGAGGATCGGCGCTGTTTCCACAGCCACGGTGCCGTTGAGGGCGGGAGACGAATCCTTTGGCTGCATATCATTTCTCAGCACGACTCATCGAGTGTTGTGGACTGAGGAACTGGTGAAGCAGCTCAAGATATTATCGGAGATATTCTCGAACGCCTTGATGCGCAGACGTGCGCAGGAGGCACTCCAGAGACTGAGCGGCAAACTGATCGACGCCCAGGAAAAAGAACGCAGCCGTATCGCACGAGACCTTCACGATGATATCTGCCAACGCCTTACCCTGCTTGCGCTCGAAATCGAACATGCCATGGAACATTCTGGCGGTATACCCCCGCCGGCGGATCGCCTGCAGGAAGCCCGGGAGCACTGCTTTGAAATCGCTGGCGACGTCCAGGCTTTATCACACGAGCTTCATTCCTCGATGCTTGATATTCTGGGCTTGACTGCCGCCATGAAGAACTACTGTCGCGAGTTCTCGCAACAGCACGATGTTGTGGTTGAATGCGCCCACGCCAATGTGCCCGATTCTCTGCCTCGAGACGTTTCACTTTGTCTCTTCCGAGTGGTGCAGGAGGCCTTGCACAACGCCGCGAAGCATAGCACCGCGAACTTTTTCGAAGTGCACTTGCGGGGAACGCCTGAGGGAATCGAACTTGAGGTGCACGATGCGGGCATAGGTTTTGACGTGGAAAGCATGCAGAAAAAAGGAGGGTTAGGACTGATCAGCATGCAGGAGCGAATCCACAACCTGAAAGGCATATTTGCAATCGATTCCAAAGCGAAGTACGGAACAACAATACGAGCTACGGTACCGCTGTTTGCAAGCATGGGCACAGCACCTGCCGCCTCCAAAAACGTCAACGTGGAGGTGGGTGAGATGGCATGGAGGTGCAGCAGCCAGATTGTCCACACCGGGCATCGTGATGTTTAAGAGTGTCGCCTCCGCGTCCGTGAGTCTAGAAGATTACCTTCGGCGTGAACTGTCCGGAGCGTGGGCCGCCTAATGCGTACTGAGCGCTCTGTCCGCCACCGGCTCCCCGCCGCCCAGGGCGTAATTCGTCGTGCCGCCAAAGCGGAGAGATCATGCGAAAGACGGGATTGTAGTCCTGCCGTAGCCCCAAAAGGTAACTGGAGCGAATATCGATCCGGGAGCTCCGAACATGGGATGATTGAATACATTGAAATCTTCGGCACGTCGGTCGGATCCGTTGCTCTACCGGAAAATTCGGGCGCCCTCTGATTGTGCGAAGGCAACAACTGAGATTGAAAAAAAGATGAAGAGGAATGCTGGTAGCTTCATCACAACTCTCCCAACGTGCTCGCACGCCGCGATCAGTTTCGCTTAGTGCCTAGGGAGTACTAAGACCATTCCGACGCGGTGGATTAATGGAACTAGATAAGCTTCTAGTGGGGGTCTTGCTCCAGGTGATTGGCTTTGCCGAGGTAGGCATAGAGCACCTTCTGTCCGCTGAGTTGCTTGCCACCGGCCGCTGGATCAGCTGTGACAAATACGGCATTGATCGCCTTCACCAGCTCAGGATTATCCACCTTCAATACCCAACGCCCTGGCGCTTTGGCATCTACGTGCAGGAAGCCCAAGCTGCGCGGCGAGTTTTTGCCCGCTTCCGGCACTGCCCAGACCTGGAAGCTACGCATTGTGTTTTCTACCTTGTCTTCAGTCAAATCGAAGGCGTAAAAGGTGAGCGATTTGCCTTCTGTGAAGAAAACACGTCCAAAGGATTTGCTGGGCTTTCCATTCGAGTCCGTATCGCGGACATCAATGACATGCAACTGGCGAGCCGCCATAAGCTCTCGGATATCCTCGCCAGCGGCAGCGAGTTGGCGTTCCTGATCGAGGGTGGCACTCGCGATCCGCAACTTATCTGAGAGCTCTGTGATGCGAGCCTGCTGCTCCACAAGGGAGGCTTCATCGTTGAGTCGCAATTGATTAATACGAGCCGCCTCCTCTTTTGCTTCGGCCAGCAGTTTCTCTTGGTTGCGGGATTCGTCAAGCAATTGTGCGTCCCGACTAGAGGACCTTTCGGCGTCTCCTTCTTCTAG
>Ga0210405_10005409_pt1 | contig 11662 bp, 8 predicted proteins | sample IncBWH11MmetaG_FD_155492 | JGI IMG/M metagenome (GOLD analysis project Ga0210405, IMG submission 155492) | Forest soil microbial communities from Barre Woods Harvard Forest LTER site, Petersham, Massachusetts, United States - Inc-BW-H-11-M | ecosystem: Environmental > Terrestrial > Soil >... | reverse complement strand
GCTCCGTGAGGGTGACGCGCTGGGTGAGCGGCTGTCCAAGGTCGCGCAGGAGCAGAACATCCTGCTGATGATGTGCGACCAGTGCGCGCTGGAGCGCGGGCTCGCGGAGGGCACTCCGGGCAGCCCGGGCGGGGTAAAGCCGAAGGGCGCAGTGGCCGGGGCTGTGGTGGGATGCTTCCCTGACCTGTATGAGGCGCTGTCGGGGAATCCCCCCGATCACGTGATCACGATCTGACGCCGCAGCGGTCGCGGTTCACCCCGGAGGGCAACTGGTCGTCGGCAGGCGGCTCATCGCCGAGCCCGGAGGCGGATGACCAAGCGGCCGAGCTGGTTGGTCGACATCTGCGTCATGGAGAAGTAGGCGGCGCCCATATGCTCGGCCAGCGCCCGGCACGCGGCGGGGCGTAGGTCCTCGTACATCGGCACCGCGACATCGGCGAGGGCCGGGCGGGCGGAGTCCACGACCAGCGCGTCGACGCTGTCCCGGCCGATTCGTTCCGCGATGTCCACACACTCCCGGTAGGGGTCGCCATCGCTCATGGCGACATTGGGATAGCCGTCGGAGACCATGACGAGCAGCGGGCGTAGCGTCGGATCCAGATGCTGCGCCCGCCGGATGAGCTGGTAGGCCGACCACAGCCCGTGGGCCATCGGCGTACTCCCGCCCACCGCGAGCTCGGCAAGCTGCCGCTGCGCGACCGAAACGCTCGAGGTGGGCTCGAGCACGGTCTGGGCCGAACGGCCGCGGAACACGATGGCGGCCACCCGGTCCCGGCGCACGTAGGCGTCGTGCAGCAGCGACAGGATCACGCCCTTCGTCATGGCCATCCGTTCCCGGGCGCCCATCGAGGCGGACCCGTCGACCAGGAAGACCACCAGGCTGCCGACCTTGTGCTCGCGCACCTTCTGCCGCAGGTCGTCGCGGTGCAAGCGCAGCGGCTCACCCGGTCCCCGGCCGCGGCCGATCTGGTGCGGCGCGGCCGCCCGTAGCGTCGCGTCGAGCGCGATGTCGGTGACCGGATCCTGTGCTCGCGACCGGACGTAGCGTCCGCGGTGATCGGTCGCCTGGCTGAGCATGCGTTTCCCGCTGGCGGCCCGCGCGCGCCGGGTCCGCCGCAGCTCGACCAGTGGCACCTCCACTTTTCCCGCGAGCGCTGCGGTGACGAGGCGGCCGCCCTCGCCGGTGTCTGCGCGAGCTCCGCTGTCCTTGGCGTTCCCGCTCTCGGGCGAAGGTGGCGGCGCGGTATCGGCCGGTAGCGCGCTACCGTACTCCGACCGTTCCCCTGGGTCATCTGGCGGGCCCGGTCGCGGCGTGCGCGGCTGGTGCATCTCGACGTTGCCGGGATCGGTGCGGGTTTGCGCCGGCTCTGCTGGATCGTCCTGGCCGTCCTGCGGCGGGACCGGGACGTGGCGTTCGATCCGGCGCCGGGCCCGGTGAGCGAGGGCGAGCGTGGCGGCGTCGCTGATATCCGCCGGGGTCGCGCGACGCCGCGAACGCAACGCGGCCAGCGCCATGGCCGTGTGGTGCATCACCACGTCGGCGCGGTGCCCGGCCACACCGGCGTCAACGCAGGTCTGGCCGATCGTCCGGGCCAGGGCCGGAGCGATGCTGACGCCACCGAGCCCGGCGCGGGCCGCCTCGATCGAGGCGCCCAGACCGCGGTCCGCCTGCTCGTACTGGGCGGCGAAGCAGGGGTCCCGGCGGCGGAACGCCGCCTCGCGGTCGGCCACCTCGGCGCGCTGTTCCACGTCCGCGGACCCGCGCACGTCGACGCACACGCCGAAACGGTCGAGCAACTGCGGACGTAGCTCGCCCTCCTGCGGGTTCATGGTACCGACCAGCACGAACCGCGCAGGGTGGGTGAACGAGATTCCCTCACGCTCTACGGTGTTGATTCCCGACGCCGCGACGTCGAGCAGCGCGTCCACGACGTTGTCGCTGATCAGGTTGACTTCGTCCAGGTAGAGCACGTTGCGGTTGGCCGAGGCCAGGATCCCCGGGCTGAAGCGGGTGGCCCCGTGGCGCAGCGCAGCCTCGACGTCGATACCGCCCACCACGCGTTCCAGCGACGCGCTGACCGGCAGCTCGACGATCCGCATCCGCTCGGTCGCGACCGGGATCACGTCCGGGTCCAGCGCCTTGCAGGTTACGCACATCGCGCCGCGGTCGGCGGGGTCGCAGCGGTACGGGCAGCCGACCACCACCCGTTGCATCGGCAGGATGCCGCCGAGCGCGCGGACGACCGTCGTCTTTCCGCTGCCGCGCTCACCGCGGATCAGCGCACCGCCTACCAGCGGGTTCACCGCGTTGGCGCACAGAGCGAGCTTGAGCTCGTCCTGTCCGACGATCGCGCTGAACGGGAACGTCCCGCGGCGGTGCATCACGCGACACCTGGCCTAGATGTTGATCGGTCGCAGGGCCGGCAGCTGCTGGACCGGCGTTCCGTGAGTACGGCGGGCCTCGGCCGCAACCACCCGGTTCATCAGCCCGCTCATGCTCTCGCCGGCCAAGCGCTCCGGGCGGCGATGCTCGTACACCATCTCGGCCACCGCCCCCACGTGCTGCGCGTCGACCTCGACGGCGGCCTCATAGGCGGCCAGCGCCTGGGCCGCCCTGGCCAGCACCAGGTCCGCCCGGTGCCCGTCCACCTCCAGCAGGATGCTCAGGTGGGCGATCACCCGGCGGACCGCCCTGGGCACCTCGATGTCCGGGCAGCGCTTGATCGCGTCCCGGATCCGGGTCCGCAACGCCTCCTCCCGCGGCTCGAACTCGAGGTTGACGGCGACCGGATCCCGGTCCCAGCGGGTGCGCAGGTCGGCAATGTCCACCCGCTGATCGACGTCGGTCATCCCGGTGACGTCCACGCATAGGCCGAACCGGTCGAGGAGCTGCGGGCGCAGATCGCCCTCGTCCGGGTTCATCGTCCCGACGAGGATGAACCGCGCCGGATGGGCGATCGAGAAACCCTCCCGCTCGACGACGTTGACGCCCATCGCCGCCGCATCAAGCAGCACGTCGACGATGTGGTCGTCGAGCAGGTTGACCTCGTCGACATAGAGCACGTTTCTGTGGGCAGCGCCGAGCACTCCCCCTTCGAACCGCTTGGCCCCGGTGGTGAGCGCGGCCTCCAGATCGATGGTCCCCACTACCCGGTCCTCGGACGCGTTCACCGGCAACTCGACTACCCGCATCCGGCGGGTGGCCCGGGGCAGTGGATCACCAGCGGCCTCGAGCCGGGCACGGCATTCATCGCAGAACCCGTCGGGCTGATCCGGATCACATCCGTACTCACAGCCCTCCACGACGACCTGTTCGGCCAGCAGTGCAGCGAGAGCACGTACCGCGGTCGACTTGGCGGTACCGCGCTCGCCACGGATCAGGACGCCACCGATTCCGGAATTGATCGCGTTGAGGATCAGCCCTAGCTTCATCTTCTCCTGGCCGATGATCGCGGTGAACGGGTAGACCCGACGCTCCAGTGCCATGAAATCGTCTCCTTGACGCCTCTCGCGGCGGTGCACCACCGTGAGAGGCAGACGTCAGCGAATCACGAGGGTGTGATCATCGACGGTGGCCCGGACCACGATTTCCCCCGGCCCGGCATCGCTCCAGTCGTCGTGCTCCTTGCCGTCCATGAGGACCTGGTGGCCACGCTCGCCGTAGGGATAATGCGTGACCCGGAACGTCGTGATCGACCCGACGCGGGCGGTGCCCGGCGAGATGCTGACGACCAACGCGTCCTTGGCGGCATCGTAGGTGGCTTGGCTGACGTTCACACCCGGATAGTCGACGCCCTCAAGCGTGGGCTGACTGAACTTCTCCAGGTTGAGCTCGTTGTACGTCCGGCGCAGGCTGCCTGGGCCCCCTATGTAGCCGAGCGTCGCCCAGGCGTTCGGGATCCCGCGCGGCCATTCCTCCTCCAGGCCGTAGGTGAAGTAGAACTCGCCGTTGTCATACGTCGCGCCACCTCGCGTGTTCATCCACTGCTCGAGCGCCTCGGCGCGTTCGACGTCCCCGATCTCGCGCGCATAGGTCAGCGCGCCCGAGGTGGAGGCGGGGTCGATGCGGTCGTCTGTGCCGACCACTGCGGGCGGCCAGATAATGTGCAGGCCGTCGTCGTCCACGCGCCCGAAGTTCTTGATCATCCCCTCGTAGATCCGGGTCGCGAAGGCCGGCTCGACGGGCAGTAGCTGCATCGCCGGGCCGATGAAGAACGGCCCCAGCTGCTGGTGCGGCTCGCTCATGCAATACGGGATATCCCTGTCGTAGTACGGGGCGCACCAGGCGAAGCCTCCGTCGGGCTCGGTGTTCCCGCCGGCGATGTTGTCCTTGGCCCACCCCAGCCACCGGTCATAGCCCTGCCGGTAACTAGTACCGAAGACCTCGTCGTGCAGGTGCGCGGCCAGGCCGCCGACGGTCACGCACACCGGGAACATCTTCCCGACCTCGCAGTCGATGCCCGGCAGCAGCGGCGAGCCGTTCTCGTCGACGTCGCCCAGGTGCTGCTCGCACATGATCCGCACGATGTCGGTCACGCTGTAGTCGTACTGGATCTCATCGTCGTAGACCAGGTGCTGAGACTCGAGGAACCTGTCGTTCCCCGTCATCACGTAGCCCAGCATCAGCTGGTGGGCGAAGTACCCCTTGTACATCATGTTCGAGGACCCGTTGGCGTAGATCGGGTCAGGGTCGAACCGGCGCCCGACCGCCGGCGAATGCTGCGGGTAGTAAGGGTGCTCCGCGCGCGGCGTGCGCCGGGTGGCCAGCATGAGGGACGCCTCGATCTCGTCAAGGTGAGTGTTCAGCCCGTTGCCGATGTAGCCCGGAGAGTTGTACACGCCGGCGAACCCCGGCGGGATCAGGCTGCGGTACTGCAGGTAGGAGTAGTGCCGCTGGTTCGGGTCATGGCCGACCTCTTCCACCCAGTCGAACCACGCCGCGTACTGGGGCATCCGCGAGACCAGCAGGCGCGCGGACTCCCCCACCACCTCGCGCCAGGCGGGAACCTCCTGGGCGATCTTGGCCAGGACCCGCATGCCGTAATCCAGGTCGTAGGAGGGCTTCTTCCAGTACGGCCAGCCAGTGACCCGGTCCCACGCGTGCGACAGCGACCCACCCTTGGTCCAATCGTCCTTGACGTTGGCCTTGCGCCAGTTGAACTTCAGCGCACCCAGCCCCTCACGGCTCAACCGCGGATAATCATCCGGCTGGACAGACATCAGGGGAACCCCAGCAGGCATATCTCGAGTAGCCACGCTGCCACACCTCCAAGTTGCATTTCGTGATGGACCTGGCAGAGACGCTACACGGGACAAGGCCTGCCGGCAATGACCTCCACGGGGCGCGCAATCCGGGCTCGAGACCCCGGGAGCCCCACCTCGTCGACGCTGATCGCGGCCCTGAACTGCGGCGATACGCCAGGCAAGACCAGCCAGACGAGACCTCTGCATCCAGGTCCGCTTATATGGCGAGGCTGGTTCCATAAGCAGGTAGCGACCGAGACCCCAGGCAGCGACCGAGACCTCTGCGCGTGATACCGCGCAGCCCCTTAGCTGCTCGATGCTGCCGTTGCAATCCTACGGAGCGCTGTAGAGAGACGTTCTCGCAGTTCACAGCCTAATCGGTTGCATTTTATTACTCATCGATGGTCAGCGTTGCTCGCGATGATCCGACGGTCGTAAGCGCCCGCATCCGTGGAACGGCGCGGCCTCGATAGGCTCATCCGTGATGTAGCTGTACTACGACGTCTGGCGTCCAGACGGTCGAGTGATCGGCGCCGGATTCGAGAGGTCGTGAGGAATCATTGAACCGGCTCGCCGGCAGGGTCTGCGTGGTGAACGGGGCCGCGAGCGTGATCGGTGAGGCGGTCGCCGGGCGGTTCGCGAGCGAGGGCGGCGTGGTGGTCGGCGTCGACCAGGTCGAGCACGCCGTCGGCCAGCTCGCGGTGCAGGCCGATCTGGCCGACGAGGCGCAGGTCGAGGCGATGTATGAGCAGGTCGTGCGGGAGTACGGCCAGCTCGACGTCATCTACAACAACATGGGGCTGATGGATCCCGGCGACCGCTCGGCGCTGGACACCAGCCTGCAGACCTGGCGCCGGGTCCACGACGCGAACCTGACCAGCATCTTCCTGTCCTGCAAGCACGGCATCCGGTACCTGCAGAGCACCGAGCCGGCGGGCGGCTCGGTGATCAACGCCGCGTCATTCCTGGCCGACATCGGGGCGGCCACGGCCCAGATGGCGTACGCGGCGGCCAAGGCCGCCGTCGCGCAGCTGAGCAGGGATCTGGGTGTGCACCTGGCGCGAAGCGGAGTGCGGGTGAACGCGGTGCTGTTCGGGCCGATCGACACGCCAGCCCAGCGGTCCGTCTTCGAGCGCAATCCGGGTGCGCTCGACAAGCGGCTGGCGCACTGGCCGATGGGGCGTTTCGGCACGCTGGAGGAGGCAGCCGCCACGATCGCGTTCCTGGCCAGCGACGATTCCGGCTTCATCACCGCCGCGGCGCTGCCGCTCGACGGAGGCATCACCAAAGCGTTCACCGTCCCGGAGTGACGGCAACGCCGTGTCCGTTTCCGCCAGCCTCTGATTGGCGGCCGCCATAGCGTGACGTTATGGACGAGACGACACGGGGCGAGGCGTACGGGGTGGCAGTGGCTGATGTTTCGGTCTCAGCAAGCCGCCCAGAGGATGGCCAGCACGGTGCGAGGCGGCGGGCGGCGTGGGGGCTGGCGGCGCTGCTGGGTCGGCGCTGATACCACGGTCCGTTCGGGATAAGAAAGGAACGAAGTGATGACCGAGGTCATCCACGCGCCCGGCCGGCCGTACCAGGTCCGCGGGCACCGACTGTGGGTCGAGGCCGAAGGGGACGGCCCGCCGCTGCTGGTGACTCACGGTCGCATGGCCTGCCGCAGGAGGGTGGCGACTTCGGGGCTGGGTTGCTTGGGCTCATCGGGCGAGAGCGTGATGCTGTCGGTGGACGCTCCCGCCTCGAGCAGGGCCTGGACGGTGGCGATCCAGTCGGCCCGACGGTTGGTGCCGGGCCGTTCTCCGCTGCCGACCGCGGCCCAGTCCAGCGGGGGGCTATCCCAGGTAGCATCGCGCGCCTCGAGGTCGGCGCCGTGGCCGAGCAGCAGCCGGACGGCGTCGGCGCTGCCGGAGTAGGCGGCGGCGTGCAGCGCCGTGCCGCCGTTCTCGTCGCCGCGTGCGCCGGCATCGAATCCGAGGTCGAGCATCAGGGTGAGGGCCGCCAGGTTACCGGTCTCCGCAGCGCGGATCAGCGCGGCGGCCTGCTGGGCCTCGCTGATCCGGTCCGGCAGGCCGGGATCCTGGGTCAGCTGCTCGGTCACGGCGGCCTGGTCGGCGTGCTGGAGGCCGGCCAGGAACAGGTCGGTGTCCGAGATGTCGCCGGCGGCACCGTACTGGCGCAGCAGGTCCGCCAGGTCGGCGCGGCCCTGGATCCTGGCCAGGGTGTACGGCGAGCGGCCCTCCCGGCCGGGGCGGTCGGGCTCGGCGCCGTGGGCGAGCAGCAGGTCGAGCAGTTCGGCCGGACAGCCGGACTGCACGGCTTCGTAGGCCGCCGAGGCGGGCGCACCGTCGTCGTCGGCGTAGCGGCGGGGATCGGCTCCGGCCTCGAGCAGCAGCCGCACCCCCTCGGTGTCGTTTTGGCTGATCGGCGCGGCGAGCGCCATCTCGGCCATCTGGGCCACGTCGGTAATGTGGCCCAGCATCAGCCGCAGGCTCTCGTGCTCGTCGCCGCCGAATCCGGCCAGGTACAGGTCATGGTCGTCAGGCACGGCGCCGCGCTCCAGCAGCAGCGCGACGACCGGCGGGTTGGTCGCGCCGGCCACCGCGCAGCGCAGCGGGGTCCAGCCGCCGCGACCGCGCGGCCCGCCGGACCGGCCAACGGGATCGGCTCCCGCGTCCAGCAGCAGCCGGGCCACGGCCAGCAGGCCGTCGATCCGGGCCGGGTCGAACCGGTTCCACTGTGAGGCGCACGCCGCGTGCAGCGGCGTCCAGCCGGTCCGGGCGTCGGCGCGGGTGGCCAGGCCGGGGTCACGGGCGATCTCGGCGCGGACCCGGTCGGCGTCGCCCAGGATCACCGCGGTGGCGAAGTTGTAGCTGGCCAGTTCGGGGGTGGCGGCCAGCATCCGGACCGCGCGGCCGGTCCAGTCGCGGATGCTGGCCTCACAGAACATCTCGGCCTGCCGGGCTAGGTCGGTGGTGCGGGCCGGCCCCGCGGTCTTGAGCCGGGCCCAGCTGGCGAAGCCGTATTCGCGGGCCACGGCGAGCTGCGCGCTGGCTAGGGTCGGCGCGGCGGAAACGGCGCGGATGCGGTCGGCGGCGGCGGTATCGCCCGACTGCGCGGCGCGCAGCAGGTCGCGGGCCTCGTGGCGCAGGTGGTTCAGGCTGGGGCGGGCCGGAAGATCGGCCATGACGTCTCCTTCACCGGCCTGCGATCCGCGCGGCAGGCCGACAAGGGAGATCGCCGGTGTGCTGCTGCCCGACCAAACAGAGGTGGACTACGTCCTGCCCGCGGACCCGGAGGCGCCCTCTCACGCCACCGCTACGGTAACCATCCGGGCCGGGCCGCGTCCAGCACCCGGGTCAGGCCGGGCGGTGGTACCGCCGGTTGACTCCCCGCTGCAGGTAACGGCGCGGCAGGTTGAACAGCAGCGCGGCGGCCACCGTCGCCGCGGCGACCGCGACGGGCGTGTGGAAACTCAGCACCTGGGTGGCTAGGACCACCAGTACGACATAGACCAAGGTCAGCAGCCCGGTCAGGAGTATGTACCTCATACTCTGAACGCTACGTGGACACCGTTCCGGAAGCGTTACGGCTAGGCGGGCGGCGCGTTCGTCCAGGCGTTATGGTCATCTCATGCCAGGACCCGACCGGAGCCACGCCCTCGATCACGTCGTCGTGATCATGTTCGAGAACCGCTCGTTCGACAACCTGCTCGGCCGTCTGTACCAGCCGGGCGAGGTGGCCTCGTTCGACGGCGTGGCCGGCCTGGACCTGTCCAACCCGGTGCCCGAGTGGGCCGCGGGCGCCGACCCCGGGACGGCGCCCCGGCTGATGCCGTACGGGACGGCGACCGACATGAACTCCCCCTCCCCCGACCCCGGGGAGGAGTACCCGCACGTCAACACCCAGTTGTTCGGGCTCATCGACCCGCCGTCCAACCGGGGGATGGTGATCCAGCACATCGCCGCCCCGTACAACGCGCCGGCCGATCCGGGGCAGCGGCCGACCATGGACGGGTTCGTCACCGACTACATCAGCGCGTTCATGGCCGAGATGGGCCGGCCGCCCGTCTTCGAGGAGTACGCGCAGATCATGACCGGCTATACGCCGCTGCAGGTCCCGGTCACCTCGGCGCTGGCCCGGGGGTTCGCGACCTTCGACCACTGGTTCTGCGAGGTGCCGTCGCAGACGTTCCCCAACCGGTCGTTCTTCCATGCGGGCACCTCGTCGGGATACGTGATCAACATGGAACCCGCCGAGTCCTTCCCGCTGCACAACAACGCCGAGACCATCTTCGAGCGGCTCGAGGCCGCGGGCCTGACCTGGCGGGTCTATTGCGACCCGCCCAGTCACATCTCCCTGACCGGCATCATCCACGCGCCCCGGCTGCGCGGGCGGTGGGCGACGAACTTCTTCACCACGGACCGGTTCCTGGAAGACGTGGCCACCGGGCAACTGCCGGCCTACTCGTTCATCGAGCCCAACCTGCTGTACGGGCATAACGACATGCACCCGGCCTTCGACGCGCTGTTCCCCGGGGTGGACCTGGATCCGCCGTCCGCGCTGCTGGGCGGCGAGGCGCTGCTGGCCAAGATCTACGACGCGATCCGCTGCTCCGCCTCGCCGGACGGATCGAACGCCTACAACACGCTGTTTATGGTCTGCTTCGACGAGCACGGCGGGACCTACGACCACGTCCCGCCGCCGGCCGTGCTGCCGCCGGACCCGGCCGCCCCGGCCGGGCAGATGGGCTTCCAGTTCGACCGCTCGGGCCTGCGCGTACCCGCCATTGCCGTCTCGCCCTGGATCGGTGAACAGACCGTGGTCAACGACCAGTACCGGCACACGTCGGTGATCCGGACGCTACGGGAGCACTGGAAGCTCGGCGGGCCACTGACCGCCCGTGACGGAGCCGCCCTGGACCTGGCCCCGGTGCTGTCCCTCGACACCCCGCGGGATCCAGACGACTGGCCCGACGTCACGCCCTGGCCGGTCCCCCCGTTCGATCCGGCGCACGTCTCGTTCGAGGCCCGGCTGAAGGGCCTGTGCAAAGCGGCCTGTTTCCCGGTGCTGGCGCTGGCCAAACAGATGGGCCTGCCCGCCCCTGACCTCGACCCGGACGAGGCCATCGGCCGCGCCGACGCCATCGCGCTGATCGACGAGGTGTTCGGGCACATGTTTCCCGGCCTGCACGCGAGCTAGGCGCCGACGGTGAGTACCGCGTTCACCGGCCACGAGGAGCGCTGGCAGGCCCGGCTGGGGAAGCTGCGGGACGTGGTGCGCCAGGAACTCGTGGCGCGCCAGCTGACCAGCGAGCTGAGACCACCGCCCGTTCGGATCATCGATCTTGGCTGCGGTCAGGGGACACAGGCGATCGCTCTGGCGCGGCGCGGGTATGAGGTGACCGGGGTGGATGCCTCCGCCGAACTGCTGGCCCGCTTCGAGCGGGACCTGACCGCCGAGCCGGCCGAGGTCCGCGCCCGGGTGCGGGTCGAGCGCGGCCTGATCGAGAATTGGGCCGAACGGTCCGGGGTCTCCCGTGCCGAGGCCGTGCTGTGCCACGGGGTGCTGATGTACGCCGCGGATCCCGATCCGGTGCTGCGCGCCGTCGCGGGGCTGACCGCGCCAGGCGGGATGGCGTCCCTGCTGGTCCGCAACGGCGACGGGCTGGCCATGCGGCCCGGGCTGCTCGGCAACTGGGCGGCGTGCGCGCAGGCCTTCGACTCGGTCACCTACGCGAACCGGATCGGGGTCACCGCCCGGGCCGACCGGCTGGCCGACCTGACCGCCCGGCTGGCGGGCCACGGGCTGGACGTCACCGCCTGGTACGGGGTGCGGGTGTTCACCGACACCGCGCCCGGCGACGCCGAACCGCCGCCGGACCTGGAGGCCCTGCTGGCCTGTGAGGAACGAGCCGGGCGCACCGACCCCTACCGGCAGGTGGCCGCCCTGCTGCACGTGATCGCCCGGCGCCGAGGCTGACCGGCAATGGCCGACGAGCTGTGGGCGCGGCTGCTGGGCGAGGCGTGGGCCGCCCTGGGGGGCGGAGGGCGCGGTACCGAGCTGCAGGTGACGGGCGTTCCGGGTTGGTTGCCGTCGCACCTACCGGTGGAGGACACCGCCATCGCCTGCGCCGGAGCGGCGCTGCTGGCCGCCGCGGAGCTGCAGGCTCAGCGCGGCGGGCCCGTGGCCCGGACCGCGCGGCTGGACCGGGGGCACGTCGCGACGGCGTTCCGGAGCGAGGCGTACCTGCGGCTGAACGGCGTGTCGGCCGGGGCGGGATTCGCGTCGCTGTCGCGATTCTGGCCAACCCGCGACGGCTGGGTGCGTACCCACGGGAACTACCCGTGGCACCGCGAGGCGCTGCTGCGGGCGCTCGGCACCGGCGAGGATCCGGACCAGGTGGCGGCGGCCA
>Ga0210405_10005408_pt1 | contig 11663 bp, 8 predicted proteins | sample IncBWH11MmetaG_FD_155492 | JGI IMG/M metagenome (GOLD analysis project Ga0210405, IMG submission 155492) | Forest soil microbial communities from Barre Woods Harvard Forest LTER site, Petersham, Massachusetts, United States - Inc-BW-H-11-M | ecosystem: Environmental > Terrestrial > Soil >... | reverse complement strand
GCGTGCTGGTTGGCGCGTGGCCGTTCGCGCTGGCCGAGAGGCTTCCGTTCACCACCGGGCTTTACTGGGCGATCACGCGAGTGACCTGATCGGCCAGCTCATCGAGTCCGGCCGGGACATCCTGGCCGAGGTCGACGCGGATCCGCCACGGTCGGCAAGGCGCTCAGCACGGTCCGGGACGAGCGGGCCGGGCTGGTGCTCGGCCTGGTCCACGAGGGCCAGTTCACCCTCGGCATCACCGAGGACCCGACTGTCGTGGCCGGGGATCGGCTGCTGATCGCAGAGGCCACGCCTGTGGGACGCCGCCGCTAGCGAAGCGGCATGCTTTAGCTGGCCGAGAGGGCGGGCTCCGGAGCGGCGGCGGTCCGGGTGGCGGCGGTCCGGGCGGCGGCGGTCCGGGCGGCGGCGGTTTGGGCGGCCGTGGCCGCGAGACGCTCGCCTTGGCGCCGGGCGCGGCGGCCGTAGAACACCATCCACAGGGTCAGGAGGCCTGCCACCGCGTAGGGCATCACCTTGGAGACGGCCAGCGCGGTGCCGGTCGAGGTGGTCTCGACGATGACGATCCTGGCCGCGGCTTCGGCCAGGTAGGTTACGCCCCAGACCACCGTGAAGAGCCGGAAGGCGTGGCGGAATCCGTAGTACTGCCAGAGGCCGTCGAAATCCCGGCCGCGCGGGGTGGCGGGGCCCATGAACTCCAGGGCGAAACGGAAGATCAGCGGCCGACGCGACCGGAGCGAGGCCAGGCACAGCAGCCCGAACACCGCCGTGGGCACCGAGCCTTCGACCAGCACGAGGCGGGCGTCGCCGGTGAGCAGGCCGAGGACCGAGCCGACGGCGATCCCGGCCAGCACCAGGACGCCGACGGCATCCAGGCGCCGGTGCCGGATGAGGCCGCCCAGCACGGCCACGCCGGGCAGGACGCCGCTCAGGACCAAGGCTGATACGGCGCTCAGCCCAGCCGAGCGCAGCATCTGGTAGGCCACCAGGGGACCGGCGACGTCGAAGACCACGATCTTCGCGGCAGACAACATGCGGCTGCGATCACGGGTCTTGGTCGTGGACTGAGTGCTCGTCGTCATGTCCTCAACGCTAGGCAGATGCCGCGCGCTGGCCCAGTGCGACAGCTCCTGTCTTGGGCCTGACGGATGTCACGGCTTTTACCGTGATAGTGGCACCTGTACTGCCGCGCTGACTTGGATCGCCGTTGGCCACCACGACATCCATGGGTGAGTCAGGTGCCGGTGGGGTGCCAGACGGTTTTGGTTTCCAGGTAGGCGAGCATGCGCTTGAGGCCGGGGGGCTGGGTCCAGTCTTCGGCGGCCCCGTCCTCAACAGCAGGACGCAGGACGCGCTTGAGGTTGTCGGCGGCGGCGACGGCCAGGTCGTCGGCCAGGGAGTCGTGCGCGCCGGTCAGGTCGATCGCGTTGACGTCCATGTGTGAGGCGAGCCAGGGGGCGACCTCCGCCATGCGGCCGGTCAGCACGTTGATCACTCCGCCGGGCACGTCCGAGGTGGCCAGCACCTCGGTCAGGGACACGGCGGGCAGCGGGTAGCGCTCGCTGGCCAGCACCACGACCGTGTTGCCGGTCACGACGGCGGGCGCGACGACCGAGACGAAGCCGAGCAGGCTCGAGGCCTCGGGGGCGATCACCGCGACCACGCCGGTCGGCTCGGGCAGGGAGAAGTTGAAGAACGGACCCGCCACCGGGTTGGACGCCCCGCGGACCTGGGCGATCTTGTCGGCCCAGCCGGCGTACCAGACCCAGCGGTCGATGGCCGCGTCCACCACGGCTTCGGCCTGCCGGGCGCCCAGGCCTTCGGCCGCGCGGACTTCGGCGGTGAACTGGGCACGCCGGCCTTCGAGGAGTTCGGCGACCCGGTAGAGGACCTGGCCACGGTTGTAGGCGGTCGCCGCCGACCAGCCTGCGAACGCCTTGCGGGCGGCGACCACCGCGTCCCTGGCGTCCTTGCGGGAGGCCAGCGCCGCGTTGGCCAAGAACCCGCCCTTGTGGTCGGTCACCACGTAGGACCTTCCGCTCTCCGAGCGGGGGAAGGCCCCGCCGATGTACAGCTTGTACGTCTTGCGCACGGCCAGGCGGCCAGGCGGGGCGTCCCCCGGGGAAAGCACAGTGTCAGACATCGAGGTAGGCCTCCAGGCCGTGCCGGCCGCCTTCCCGGCCGTAACCGGATTCCTTGTAACCCCCGAACGGGGAAGACGGGTCGAACTTGTTGAACGTGTTCGCCCACACCACGCCGGCCCGCAGCCGGGAGGCCATCCACAAGATTCGCGACCCCTTGTCGCTCCAGACCCCGGCGGACAGCCCGTACGGGGTGTTGTTGGCCTTCTCCACCGCCTCGGCCGGGGTCCGGAAGGTGAGCACGGACAGCACCGGGCCGAAGATCTCCTCGCGCGCGATACGGTGCGCCTGCGAGACCCCGGTGAACACGGTGGGCGGGAACCAGAAGCCCTTGACCGGCAGCTCGCACGGGGGCGACCAGCGCTGCGCGCCCTCGGCCTCGCCGACCTCGGACAGCTCGCGGATCCTGGCCAGCTGGGCCGCCGAGTTGATCGCGCCCACGTCGGTGTTCTTGTCCAGAGGATCGCCCAGCCGCAGGGTGGCCAGCCGCCGCTGCAGCGAGGCCAGCACCTGTTCGTAGACGGACTCCTGGACCAGTAGCCGGGAGCCCGCGCAGCAGACGTGGCCCTGGTTGAAGAAGATGCCGTTCACGATGCCCTCGACGGCCTGGTCGACCGGAGCGTCCTCGAACACGATGTTGGCGGCCTTGCCGCCCAGTTCCAGGGTTACCTTCTTGCGCGTTGGCGCGCACTCCCTGGCGATTTCCTTGCCCACCTCGGTCGATCCGGTGAACGCCACCTTATCGATCCCGGGGTGGGTAACCAGGGCTTTGCCGGTGTCGCCGGCGCCGGTGAGGATGTTGACCACGCCCGGCGGCAGGTCGGCCTGCTGGCAGATGTCGGCGAAGGTCAGCGCGGTCAGCGGCGTGGTCTCGGCCGGCTTGAGCACCACCGTGTTGCCGCAGGCCAGCGCGGGGGCGATCTTCCAGGCCAGCATCAGCAGCGGGAAGTTCCACGGGATGACCTGGCCGGCCACGCCGAGCGGCCGCGGGGCAGGACCGTAGCCGGCGTACTCGAGCTTGTCGGCCCATCCTGCGTGGTAGAAGAAGTGCGCCGCGACCAGCGGGATGTCGACGTCGCGCGATTCCCGGATCGGCTTGCCGTTGTCGAGCGACTCCAGGACGGCCAGCTCGCGGGATCGTTCCTGGATGATCCGGGCGATGCGGAACAGGTACTTGCCGCGCTCCTTAGCCGGCAGCACGGACCAGGTGCGCTCGTAGGCCCGGCGGGCGGCGGCCACCGCGCGGTCCACGTCGACCGGGCCCGCCTCCGCCACCTCGGCGAGGACTTCCTCGGTGGCGGGCGAGATGGTCTTGAACGCGCGGCCGTCCGCGCTGGAGGCGAACTCCCCGTTGATGAAGAGCCCGTAGGACTCGCGCAGGGAGACGATGGACCGCGATTCCGGCGCGGGGGCGTACTCGAACTTTCCCATGTCAGTCCAGCGTGAAGTAGTCGGGGCCGGAGTAACGGCCGGTGGCCAGCTTGGTCCGCTGCATGAGCAGGTCGTTCAGCAGGCTGGAGGCGCCGATACGGAACCAGTCGGGATCGAGCCAGTCCTCCCCCGCCGTCTCGTTGACCAGAACCAGATAGCGAATGGCGTCCTTGGCGGTGCGGATGCCGCCGGCCGGCTTGACGCCGACCTGGCGGCCGTGGGTCGCGCGGAAGTCCCGAACGGCCTCCAGCATGACCAGGGTGACTGGGAGCGTGGCGGCCGGGCTGACCTTGCCGGTCGAGGTCTTGATGAAGTCGGCGCCGGCCAGCATAGCCAGCCACGAGGCACGGCGCACGTTGTCCAGCGTGACCAGCTCGCCGGTCTCCAGGATGACCTTGAGGTGGGCGGCATCCTCGACGACTTCGCGGACGGCGGCGATCTCGTCGTAGACCAGCTGGTAGTCCCCAGCCAGGAAGGCGCCGCGGTCAATGACCATGTCCACCTCGTCGGCGCCAGCCTCGATCGCGTACTTCGCGTCGGCCAGCTTGACCTCGACGCTGGTCCGGCCGCTGGGGAACGCGGTGGCTACGCTGGCCACGTGGATGCCGGTGCCCTTGACCTCGGCCGCCGCGAGGTGAGCGAGGTCCGGGTAGACGCACACCGCGGCGACCTGGGGCGCGGTCGGGTCGGCGGGATCGGGGCGCTTGGCCTTGGCGCAGATGGCCCGCACCTTGCCCGGCGTGTCCTGGCCCTCCAACGTGGTCAGGTCGATCATCGAGATGGCCATGTCGAGCGCCCACTGCTTGGCCGTGGTCTTGATCGACCGGCTGGCGAGCATGGCCGCCCGGGCCTCCGCCCCGACCTGGTCCACCCCGGGCAGCCCGTGCAGGAACTCCCGCAGCGAGGAGCCCGCTCCGGCCCGGATATCAACTGGCGCGCTCATCGGCGACTCCCTCCTGCGACCATTCTCACCTACGGTCGCGACCACGAGGTAAGCCACCAGTTGACCAGCCCGCGGTCCGGTCGGGCCCCCGTGCCGACCGGACCATCTGCTAGGACGACCGCGCCCGCGGAAATTCATCGCGCAGATCGCTAATCACCCGGGCCGCTCCCGCGTACTAGTGACTGTGAGGCACTGGCTCCCGCGGCGATGCATTGACTACTCTCGTGCCAAGCCATGGCTAGGGAGGGCGATGGACCAGGGTTTCCCGGACAGCGATTTCCCGGACGGGTCTGAAACGGAATTGCAGCGGCGGGTCGCCGAAGGTGTGGAGCCACGCACGATTCTGGAGGAGCTTTGGCGAACCATGCAGCCGCGGCTATACGGGTACGGCTGCAAGCGCCTCGGGGACACCAGCCAGGCCGATGACTTCGTGCAGAAGGTGTTCCTGAAGATGCAGGTGAACTTCGCCAAAATGATCGCACGCGAGCCGGTCGAGGCGTGGATATTCACGGTGGCCAGGAACGAGATAGTCGACTGGTACCGAGAGCGGGCCAAGAGCGATGTGCCCGCCGAAGCAGAGCTCCTGGACCGCGACTCGGCCGAGGAATCGTGGCGCATTCCGTTCGAGGAGCAGATCGAAACGCGGATCGGGGATATCAAGCCGCTGTATGCCTACCTCCGCGCCATTCTCGCGCGGGGCTGGCTGCGCGATGACGACCTGCGCGCCTACTGGCAGGGAATCGTCGAGGAGGTACCCCAGCGGACCCTGGCCGAGCGGTTCGGGGTGAGCCAGGGACGCATCTCCCAGCTGAAGTCGGAGGTCGGGCAGAAGGTGCGGATCGCCCTTTACCTGTCCGAGATCCTGGGCCTGGTCAGGACGCCCCAGCGGGAGGCTGACATCCGCTCGCACCTGGAACTGCTGGACCTGACCGCCGCCCTGACCGCGGCCGATCGCGCGCTGCTGCGGCACGCGGGAGGGGCGGTCCGGCGCGATCCCCTCGGCCAGCCCTACCTGCTCCCCAAGGATGCGGAGCGGGCGATCCAGGCCCGGCCGGCCGGCCGCTCTGCGAGCCTGCGCGAGCTGCACGGCGCCGAGTCCAAGTACGCGGCGGCCATTCCCAATCCCAGTCCCCATTGCATTGAAAGCCCGTGTGCGGTCCACACGGCTTCCCGCGGCTGATTCCCGCGACTCACTAAGGCGGAACGATGATGAGTGAACTCGACGAGCCTGACGAGATCGGCCGTGAGCTGGACGCGATCTTCGCCGAATTCTTCGGCCCGCCGACCGAGATGGACCTGCGAGGGGTCGACCCGGCCACGTTCGCGCTGGGCCTGTCGTACGGGTTCGACAGCTGGCAGCACGCGCGGGTGGTGGCGAACAACCGCCGGCACGTCGCGACGGCGGCTCAGCACTGGGCCGAGCACCATCCCAGCCCGGAGTTCCTGACCCACGCGGCCGGGACGGACGAGAGCGCCGTGCGGCACCGGGAACTGCTCGACCGGGCGCACCCGGGGTGTGCCGCCTGCGAGGAGCAGCTGCAGCGGCTGGCCGGGCCCGACCCGGACCGCGTCGACCCGTTCGCCACCCCCGACGACATCGACCTGGCCTGGCTGGCGTTTCAGCCGGTGGAGGTGGTCCGGCGGCTGGACAGCGAGACCGAGACGGCCCGCCCGCTGCACATCCGCGGGCGGGCCGAGGACCGGTCCATCACCGCCGAGCCCTACGGCGGCCGCGACTGGCGGATCACGGTCCGGGATCCGCGCGCGCGTCACGCCACGGTGTGGATCGGCTGGACGGGTCGGCAGATCACCCAGCACGCGGTGGTCTTCGAGAACGACCTGGCCGAGATCGACGCCGAGGCGCCCGAGGAGGGGGCCCGGCCGCAACGAGTGCGCGTCCGGATCACCGACCCGCCGGTTCCCCAGTAGCCGGCGGCCCGCACGTACCCGGATCGCCCACCGGAAAGCCGATGTGGCTTACGATTGAGCTGGCTTCGGTTCCGATCGGATATCCCTTGTACATCTACGCCGAGTTCAAAGTAGAGATCCGTCGCGGGCGTGAGGGCAGGCACGGCCACCGGGTGACGGTCGAGTGCGAGAAGCCGGACGGCGGCCGGGTCGGCCCCACTGACGCTCAGCCCATCACTTCCTCGGTCACCAGGCTGATGCCCGCGGCGAGTGCCGAGCAGCGGATCGATCTGGGCGAGGAACTGGGCCAGTGCATGTTCCCGCCGCGGGTGCTGGCCGCCTTCACCGAGACGCTGCGCGGGCTCGACGCTGGCACCGGGATCCGGGTCCGCCTGCTGTGCGTGGATGAGGAGATGGCGCGCTGGCCGTGGGAGCTGGTGCGCATCGCGGCGCCGGCCAAGGCCCGGTCCAGGTACCTGTTCCGCGACGAGCGTTTGTCCCTGGTCCGGACGGTCATCGACCACCGGCCGGTGGACCAGCCCAAGGAGCGGCGCAAGCTGGTCATCCTCACCGTCGACGCGACCAAGGTGCTGGACGAGCAGGAGCTGGAGCCCGACTTTCCCGAGCAGCTGGCGCACGCCGAGTCGCTGCTGCGGCTCGACCTGACCCATCCGACCCGCAGGACCATCGACGAGCTGATCGACCAGGTGGCCGACGGCGAGGACCCGCTCGACATCTTCCACTTCACCGGGCACGGCCGGGCACCGCGCGACGGCCAGGCCGGGGCGCTGGTCCTCTACCGCGACCAGGACACCGGCAGCGAACACTACCGGGGCGACGAGCTGGCCAAGCAGCTGCACCGGGCCGGCACGTCGCTGGCGTTCGTCAACGCGTGCTACACCGACCAGGCGGCCACCGGCGACGGGCCCGGCATCGCACAGTCGCTGACCGGCATCGTGCCGGTGGTGATCGCCATGCGAGACGCGGTGCGGGACCGCGACGCCAAGGACTTCGCCGAGACGTTCTACCAGTGGCTGCTGAGCGGCAGCACCGTCGACGAGGCGGTGGCCAGGGGCCGGGTCGGCCTGGACGAGTCGCTGCCCGGCTGGGGTTACGTGGTGCTCTACAGCCGGGCCAGCAGCGGCCGGTTCCTCGAGCCGATGCCGGCCGCCGTGCAGCCGGCGCTGGCGGTGGCCCAGCGGACGCCTGGTGACGGGGTCCGGCGCTGGGCGATGCTGGGCGGCGCCCAGGGACACTGGCAGGTCATCCCGGGCGAGGCCGGGCCCGAGCTGCTGCCGGTGGAGGACCCCACCAAGGCCGACATCAGCCACCTGCGCCTGGTGCATGCCTCGCTGGCGCTCAGCGGCGACGCCCGGGTGGTGGCCCAGGTCAACCGGGACCGGCTCGCCCTGGCCTGGGTGGACCGCGTACGGCCGCGGCTCGACCGGTGGCCGCAATCGTTCGAGCTCGCCCTGGACGCACAGGAAATACGTTTGCTCGCGGTGGCCGTGGACTACGGTGACGAGGTGATATGCGTACTGAGCACCGATCAGGCCACCTACCGGGTTGACGTGGCGCCCAAGGCCCGGCCGCTGGTGACCCCTCTGTTCGAGGAGCCGACGCGCTACGCGACGATCCTGGCGGGCCAGATTGACACGGTGGACTCCGGCGGGCGGCTGCGCGGCTGGGACGTGGACCAGGACCGGTACGGCATCGCGGAGGTCAGCTCGCTGGACGGGGCCCGCTCGGGCGGGCGCGCGGTCTACGCGCTGGCCGGCCGGGACGAGGACGGACGGCCCATCGTCGCCGAGACCGGCCCGGCCGGCTCGCTGGTGGCCCGGCCCGGCGTCGCGGCCGACGAGGTGGTGGTCGTCCGGCCGCTTTCCGCGGCCCAGGCGCCGGCCGAGATCCTGCTGAGCACCGACGGGCACATCGAGCGGGTCGGCACGTGAATCGGGTCGCGCTGCTGCGGGACGTGTCGGCCGAACTTCGCCACCGGCGTCTGGTGTGGGCCGGGATCAGAGGCGACGACGCCGAGCCGCTGGCCGATCTCCCGCAGTTCGAGGGCGCGTACACGATTATCAACGCCTACTCCCGGAGGCTGTCGGTCGACGGCCACGCCTACGAGGACCTGACCGGCGTCCGGGTGGACCTGGAGACGTGGGACATCGATGACCACCTCGACGCGCCGCAGACGGCCAGGTTCCGCCGGGTGATGCTGCAGGCGCTGTCGGCGCCCAGCGCGCTGCTGCCCTACCGCCCGTCCAGTTTCCTGTCCGCGATTTACTTCGCCCGGCGGGACCGCTGTCTGAACCTCGGCCTGTTCGGCGGGCACCAGGCCGCGTTCGAGCACAAGCCGTGGGTCGAGACGTCACTGTCCGACCTTGGCGTCCGCACCATCCCGTGGACCTACGTGGCCGACGAGGAGCAGCTGCGGACCGACGACATGCTGCGGCGCGGACCGCTGATCCTGCGCCGCAGCCGGACCTCCGGCGGTGAGGGCATCGTCCGGGTGGACGACGCGGGGCAGGCCAGGCTCCAGTGGCCGCGGGTGGCCGAGGCGTTCGTCAGCGTGGCGCCGTTCCTGTCCGGCGGTGTGCCGGTTAACGTGGGCGCCACCGCCTGGCACGACGGAGTGACGGTGCACTACCCGTCGGTCCAGCTGATCGGGATACCCGACTGCGTGACGCGTCCGTTCGGCTACTGCGGCAACGACTACGGGCGGGTCAAGGACCTTGGCCGCGACATCCTCGACCAGATCGAAACGGCCACGATCACCGTCGGAAACTGGCTGCGCGGCTACGGTTACCGCGGCACGTTCGGCGTGGACTTCCTTGTGCACGACGGGGTGCCGCTGTTCACCGAGGTCAATCCGCGCTTTCAGGGCTCGACCCACGCCTCCTGCAAGCTCGCCATCGACGCGGGCGAGAGCTGCCTGATGCTCGAGCACCTCGCGGCCATCATGGGCATGTCCGCACCGCCGCAGCGCCCGGTCGCCGAACTCGCCGCAGAGGCGCCCGCGCTGGCGCACTTCGTTGTCCACTGGGTCGGCGACCAGGCGGAGCGGCTGGATCCCTCGCCGCTGGTGCGGCTGGCCATGGCGACCGGGCGGTCCATCCGGGCCGAGGTCCAGACCCGGCCGGCGCTGCTCACCGAGCGGGGCGCCGCCGTCGCTCGCATTGTCTGCCGGGAGTCGGTGACGCGGACCGGGTTCGAACTGACCCAACCATGGGCCGGGGTAGTTTCGACCTGGAAGGCCGGCGCGGCCACGGCCACGGTCGCGGCCGGGCCCCCGCAGCGTGCGGAGCAAGTGATGACGCCAGGATCCTTGGGGGGCTAGATGAGGCAGTTCAAAGCCCGGCGAGAGCCACGTTCGGGAACCAAGACGTTCTTCGAGCACGGGCGGGACGAGTACCTCGCGGCCAAGGTCGTGCCGTGGGTGGAACCGCGGCGGTTCTGCAACGCGCTGGAGGAGATCCACACGCCGCTCGGCCCCCTCTACAAACGCAGCGGATACCCCTGGATCACCCTGGTCCTGGGCAGCGGCTGCCTGGAAGCCGGACACGACATCAGCGGCACCCGGGTCCGCGACGTGCCGGCCATCGTGCAACGACTGCTGGCCGACGTCGACCCGCTGCCCGACGGGACGAACGCCGCCAAGCTGGCGGGCGCGTTCGCGGCCTCGCTCATCGCCGACCGGCTGGGACCGTCGGCGTCACGGGGCAGCGGCGACGACAGCGAGGCGGCGGCCGAGCCAGGCGATCCCCGCCCACAGGCCGGCGACTCGTTCGACACCACCACCGACCTGAAGACGGCCAAGCTCCTGCTCTGCGCCGCCCTGCTGACCCGCCTGTACCACCTGGCCAGCGCGGCGGCCCCGGACGCGCTCAGCCGCACCGGTCACGACCGGGTCAGCCTGCCGATCGGCCGGGCCGGATCGGCCGAGCTCGAGACCGACGCCCTCCAGCCGGTCCTCGTCCTGCTCGAGGAGCTGATCAGCTCGGCCGAGGAGAACGGGCACGACTCCGAGGATGCGGTGCTCCACCAGGCGCTGGCCACGATCGACAGCTCGCTCAGCCCGCGGGGCCACCAGCCGTCGCTGCGGGTGGCCGACATCCAGCTGCTGACCGAGCTGTGCTGGTATTCGCTGACCCAGGGCACCTCCGTTTACCCGGGCTGGAACGACCTGCTGCTGCACCTGAGCACCCGGAGCTCCCCCGCGCTGTTCGACCGGTGGCTGCCCCGGCCCGCATTCGACGACATCGACGCCGCGTGCCAGTTCGTGGAACAGCGTTACGCGGCCACGACGCGGCTGTCCTGGGCGCAGCTGGAGGACGACGACCAGACCGACCGGGAACGGTTCTACGCGACGGTGGCGGCGGTGCTGCGCCAGCAGGCCGCCCTGCGCGAAGGTTTCCTGCAGTCTTCGCCGCTGCAGCCGCCCATCGCCTCGGCCTTCGTCACGTCGTTCGACCTGGAACTGGAGATGGCCATGTGGCGCTCCAGCACCGAGCCGTTCGTGGTCGCCGTGCCGATGAACCTGCTGCAAGACGTGGCCGAACCCGCCACGTGCCTGGCCTCGGTGTGCTGGCTGGGCTGCCTGATCCGGCCCGACCACGACCTGACCCACTCCGAGCAGCTGGAAAGGCTGCGCACCCCCGCCGAGGCGGACTGGTTCCTACTCAACGGCGACACGGCGTACGAACTGACCTACGGCAACTACCCGGTGGTGGTGCGGCTCAGCGGATCGCCCCTGATGCGGGCGCCGCGCTTGTGGACCGAAGACGGCAGCGACTGGAACGACCTGTGCCGACGGCTGCTGAAGGACTACCACATCGAACTGCCGAGCGAGCCGCCCGACCTCAACGAGCCCGAACTGCGGATGGCGCACGTGGCCCTGCTCGATGAGTACTCGGCCATGCAGCACGCGGCGTCGGAGTTCCTGGTCTACCAGCCCGACCGGAGCAACGAGCGGGTCCGCCAGGGGCTGCCCGCCGCGCTGTTCGGGACCCGGAGCTCGGCGTTCGCCAGGTTCTGGATGATGATGGGGGTCCAGGTCAGCGACAGCAGCATCCGCTACCGGTTCGCCTCGCAGATGACGGTGCCCACCAGCATCGACGGCGAATCGGTCAAGAAGGCTCCGACCCCGAGCCGCGCCGGGCTGGTGGTCAACTGGCGCACCGACGACACGGTTCGCGACCTGCTCGGCTGGTACAACTTCGATGTCGTGACCGACCGCTGCG
>Ga0210405_10005407_pt1 | contig 11663 bp, 10 predicted proteins | sample IncBWH11MmetaG_FD_155492 | JGI IMG/M metagenome (GOLD analysis project Ga0210405, IMG submission 155492) | Forest soil microbial communities from Barre Woods Harvard Forest LTER site, Petersham, Massachusetts, United States - Inc-BW-H-11-M | ecosystem: Environmental > Terrestrial > Soil >... | reverse complement strand
TCACACCTACGCGGAGGTTTGTCATGAAAATCTATCAAACCAAGGACATCAGAAACGTCGGCATTGTAGGCCACGGCGGCACCGGAAAAACGCAACTGGTGTCGTCGTTACTGTATTCCGCCGGAGTCACGCCGCGCTTCGGCAAAGTTGCGGAAGGCACCACCACCACCGACTGGGACGAAGAAGAAATCGCCCGCAAAATCTCTATCCAGACCGGCATCGCCTGCGCCGAATGGGCCTGCACTCTTTGTGCTGGCAACACCGTCAAAATCAATTTCCTCGATCTCCCCGGCTATTCCACTTTTATCACCGAAACCAAAGCCTCTCTCATCGCCGCCGACGCCGCCCTCATCACCGTTGACGCCCACGTTGGCGTCCAGGTCACCACCGAAAAGGTCTGGGACTATTGCGCCGAATATGATATTCCCCGCGCCTTCGTCCTCACCTGGATGGATCGCGAACTCTCCAGCTTTGAGCGCTCCCTCGAATCCCTCGTCCAGGTTTTCGGCCGCACCGTCGTCCCGCTCCAGATGCCCATCGGTGCCGAAAAAGGTTTTCGCGGCGTGATCGATCTCGTCTCGATGAAAGCGCACATGTACACGCCTGACGGCGACGGCAAGGCCACCATCGAAAATATTCCCGATGCCCTGAAGGACGAAGCGGAAGAGGCTCACGAGCGGCTAGTCGAAATGATTGCCGAAGGCGACGACGAAATGATGGAGGAATTTTTCCGCGAAGGCACTATTCCCATCCAAGATCTAATCCCCGCCGTCCGCAAAGCCATCGTTTCCGAGAAAATTGTCCCGGTCCTGATGATCTCTTCCACGCGAAATGTCGGTAGCGCCAGTCTCCTCACTTTCCTCGCCGACGTCTTTCCGCATCCCGACGAGCACTCCCAGTTCGGCTTCAAGGACCCCGGTGGCAAGGGCGACCGCATCGACCGTAAGTACGACGATGCGCAGCCACTTTCCGTGTTCGCCTTCAAGACCCTCGCCGACGCCTTTTCTGGCCGCATCAACTATTTCAAGGTGAAAAGCGGCGTCCTCAAAAACGACGCCACGTTGCAAAACTTCAATCGCAACATCCCCGAGCGTTTCCAGCACACCATGGTCGTGCAGGGCAAACAGCTCTCCGAAATTCAGGAACTCCACGCCGGCGACATCGGCGCCATCACCAAGCTCAAAGAATCCGTAACCGGCGACACTCTCGGCGATAAAGCCGCTCCAATCTATTATGCCCCTGCCAAACTTCCCGAGCCTTCCATCACATTCGCCGTCGAACCAAAAACTCGCGCCGACGAGGACAAAATCGGCGTCTCCATCCACAAAATTATGGAAGAAGATCCCGCGCTCCGTTTCTCGCGTGACCCACAGACCAAGGAATTTCTCCTCGCCGGCAGCGGCCAGCAGCACATCGAAGTCGTTGTCGCCAAAATGCAGAAACGCTACAACGTCAACCTCACGCTGAAGCCCCCCAAGGTCCCCTACCGCGAAACCATCCGCGGCAAAGCCGACGCTGAAGGCAAGCACAAGAAACAGTCCGGCGGCCACGGCCAGTTCGGCGTCTGCCGCGTCAAGTTCGAGCCCATGGAACGCGGCAAAGGTGTCGAATTCGTAGACGACGTTTTCGGCGGCGCCATTCCCAAGAACTGGATTCCCTCCGTCGAGCGCGGCATCCGCGAAGCCGCCGCTCGCGGCTTCCTCGCCGGGTTCCCCGTCACCGATTTCCGCGCCACCCTCTACGACGGCAAATATCACGACGTCGATTCTTCCGACATGGCCTTCCGCATCGCCGGCTCGCTCGCCTTCAAGGAAGCCATGAAAACCGCACGCCCCTCGCTTCTCGAGCCCATCATGCATGTTGAGGTCTACGCGCCCGACCAATATTCCGGCGACCTGATGGGCGACCTAAGCTCCCGCCGAGGCCGCATCGCCGGCAGCGAATCGCGCGGCCACAACGTAATCGTCCGCGCCCAGGTTCCTTTCTCCGAAATGCTTTCCTATGCCACTGACCTGACTTCCATGACGCAAGGCCGCGCCAGCTACTCCATGGAGTTTTCTCACTACGACTACGTTCCCGGTGACCAAGCCGACAAAGTAATCGCTGCCCACAAAGCCCTCCACGGCGAAGCCCTCGTCGAAGAAGAAGCCTGATTTTTCCGGCGCGGACATAACTAATTCTAGGGGCACGATACATCGTGCCCTCTTCGCTTCCCGCTCCGGATGATTTTTCTTGAAAGGACCTTGCTCGTGTAGTGACCGAGCGAGGCTCGGTCTTCTTTCCTGGGAACGTCAATCTCCCGATTGGCGTTCCCAGGAAACTCAAACGCGTGCCATACGGGCTTGAATTTTATTCCAGTTTGTAGGGGCCGAGCTTGTTTACCCTGAGTAGCGAAGGGCTCGGCCCTCTTCGATTTACTTTGGGAACGATCTTCTCTTCACTGGTCGCCGGTCGCTGGCCACCGGTCGCTGTCTTACGCAGGCAAAACCTTGCCCTTCGTCTCATGCCCAAACGGCAGCAACAATAATCCAACTCCAAACGCAATCGCGGTAAACGCCACAGGTTTCCCAATCGTGTGAAAGTGCGCGACGCCCGCGCCCACCAGAAACGTAAATCCCGCTCCCGCAAACCGCCCCACCGAAGTAGCAAACGCAAACGCGCTCCCGCGGCACTCCGTCGGATACTGTTCCGGCAACCACAGCGTATACATCGCGAAATTCGCCCCGCCAAGCCCCAAAAAGAACAGGCACACAATAAACCACTTCAACGGGTCCGTCGGCAGATAGAAAATGTACCCGAACGCAATCGAAATCGACAGCAGCATGCACACGTAATAAAGCCCCAGCGTCACCCGCCGCCCAAGCCATTCCGCCAGCGGTGGCAGCACGATGCAGCCAAGGATCGTCGCCAGAGATAGCAGCATGGTCGCCATCGAAACCACATGGGTGATGTTCAATCCAGTAATCTTATTGCGATTGATAATGTCCGTAATCGCCGCCGGCACGTACACCGACCCAGCCCACAACCCGATAATCGAAACCAGCACGTACAACGAATTCATAATCGTCCGTTTGCGGAACTCGGGTACAAACAGCTTGCCCAGCGGCCGGAAAACAGACCCGGTCCGCACTTCCGACGCCTTGTTCTCCCAGACCTTGGGTTCCTTCACTCCGTATCGGATGAAGCTCACCAGCAGCGCCGGCAATCCTCCGATGGCAAACATCCACCGCCAGCCATAGCGCGCCCCGATCTGATAGTTCGCCAGCGCCGCCAGAAAGAATCCCACGTAATATCCCGTGTGCATCCAGCCCGCCGCCATCTTGCGCCGGTCCTCGGGCCACTCTTCCGCCACAAACGTGCCGCCCATGGCCCACTCGCCGCCGATACCAATTCCCGCCAGGAAGCGAAATATCGCCAGTTGCCACACGCGCGTGCTGATGCAACACAAAAAGGTGAAGAGCGAATACCACAAAATCGTCAGCATCAGCGTGCGCACGCGTCCGTACTTGTCCGCAACGGGGCCCCACAGAAACGCGCAGCCCCAGCCGACCAGGAACAATGCGAACAGCAGACCGCCGTAATAACCGACGCCGCCCAGATCGCTGCGCAATCCGGAGCGGGGAAGAAGTTCCTTCAGCGCTGGAACCATCACCAGCGCGAAGATGTAGGAATCCATCCCGTCGAGCGCCCATCCTCCCCACGATGCGAAGAAACCGCGCCATTGATTTTTTGTGAGGGGTGTTGGTGCGGGTGTAGCGGTAAGTGTTTGTGTGCTCATAGGCTCCTGCCACCCGCACACTACTGCCATAGCCTCCCTACATCAACTCTTTTCTTGCACCCGGCTCAGAGCAAGTCTCTCAGTGCACTCTACGGGTTTTCCACGAACTCTGAGGTGATTCCCTCTCTTCTCCTACGTCAGCTTCGGCAAAAACATCCCCGTCTGCCGCGCATGTTCCTCAAATCCATCACCAAATTCCTGCCGCAGAAAATTCTCCTCGCGCCTTGCTTTGATGTAAAAGCTTAGCCACACAATCGCAAATCCCAGCCAACCCCGCAGATGCCCCCTGATCATGGCCGTGCCGATGAAGCCAACCAGAATGCCCGTATAAATCGGATGCCGGATCCACCGGTACAATCCTTTGCGAACAAGTTCGTGTTCTTTCTTCAATGTCACCACGCCACTCCAGTTCGCTCCCAGGCTAAGCCTCGCCCATATGCTGGTTCCCACGCCGAGGGCCGTCAGAGTTAACCCGGCCCATAGCACTCCCTGAGTCTCCGGCGGAAACTTCATGTCGAGCGCCTTCCACCCATTCCCAAACAACAGCCAGAAGCCCAAAACAACAGGCAACGCGTGCTGTGCCATCTCCCACGGCGTCTCAAGCTTCTTCGCCCGCTTCATCCCAAACCACAACAGCACCCACACAGCCATAAGCGTGTTCCACAGCCATGTGGCCAATTCCAAAGCCCGCTCCGCACCCAGCCATCCCCAGTTCATTGCTGGCTCCTCGATTCGCTTGTCCTTAACAGTCGCGGACGTGTTGTCGCGCGACACCAATCCTCAATTGAATTACGCTCCATTATCCTTTTTGTATCATTCGGAAGCTTGAAAACGAACGAATTTGTGTCTGCTGAGCGCAGGACAACCGGAGGGTCTATTACGGACGGCGGCGAATCGGCGCCCCGTTTTGCTGACGATTCACAATGCGTACGGGTGCGGGAACAGGGAAGAGGGTTGAATTGGCGGCGCGAAGCCAGGAACGAAACGCGTAACGATAATCCCGGAACGCGCGGGAAACGCTGGCGGGAATTTGCTGCAGGCGCTGGGACAAAGTTTTCATCGGCTCACGTTTCCTTGGTTCACGCTTCGATCGTTCATGCTTCCTTTACTATCAAAAAAGCCGCTTCAGGTGACCGGCACTTCCGCGGAAACCTGCCATTCTTTTTCTTCCGGCAGCAGCGACTTCACGATGTCTTCCAGCTCGTGCGAACTCTTTACATGTTCCGGATAGTTATAGGCCGAAAGATCAAAGGTCAGCCCGTATTTCGCGCGCACGTCCTGCAAGCCTTCCTGCAGGCGCAGCGCGATGCGCTTGGCGTTCAGCGTGTCGGTTTCCGGCAGCACGATGGCGAAAAGATCGTCGGCCAGGTGATAGATCGAGTCCGTGGGGCGCAACCGCTTGGCCATGGCTTTGGCGGCGTCGCTGAACGCGCCTTTTTCGTCTTTCACCGTGGCGCGGGAAGCCGGGTTCGCTTTCGCAAGCACAAGGGACATGGTTTTCTCCATCGTAAGCGCGCGGCGGAATTCCATGCTCAGGCGATCCCAGAAATGGTTCTGGTCGGGCATGGAGTTGAGCAAATCGGCGCTGGCCTGAATCTGAAGCGTGACGTTGCGCTCCAGTTCGGTAAGCAGGTGCTGCTTCAGCTTGGTAAAGGTGCGCTGGCGGTCAAAGAGGTAGCCGACGAAGAGCAATGTAAGCCCGCAAAATCCGAAGAAGGCCACCCGCATCGTCCACTTGGTGCTTTCATCCGGATGGACATGAACGAACACCAGGGGATACATAAACATGGCCAGCCCGCCGGCAAGGATCAGCACAAACACGGCGGAAAGAATGGTGAGCTGAAGATTGCGCCGTTCAAGGCGGTCCAGCTCCTGGCGATCAATCGTCGGCATCAGGGCACCTGTCTGCAAAGGGGACATACCCGCAGCGCGGGCTCCCGGACCATGCCGGGATTCCTCTAGGTTCCGTTTTGCCAAGGTCCTGCGCAATAGGCGCGGGGTACTGTAGTGATGTAAGCGACAGGGGGTGAGGACCAGTGGCCCGCGGAAAGTCAACAGTCCACAGTTAACAGCCATGGTTGGACCAGAGGGCCCCCCCACCCTGTGGCCGGGAAGAGATAGCAGGGAAAAGGCTAGACCTTACCGGATGGTGTTCAGCAACGCCGTATGCGTGACATAAACTAGCCTAGCGTGTAAGCGCTGGGTAAACTGCATATAAAGTAATTGAGCGCCGGAGGTGCGACACGTGTCCCACACATACTCCCAAAACGTAGTTCATATTATCTTCAGCACCAAAGATCGCCAAAAGCTCCTGCCGGGAGACTTTCGGCCCCGAATGTGGGCCTACGCAGCGGGTGTTTGCAAGAAGCTCGACATTCCCGTTCTCGCCATAGGAGGAATGGAAGATCACGTTCATCTGCTCCTTCGAATCCCCCCCGACATTGGGGCTCGCCAAGGCGGTTCTCGCCATCAAATCGAACTCTTCCCGCTGGGCGAGTGAGGAAGGCCACAAATTCGCATGGCAGCAGGGCTATGGGGCATTTAGCGTGAGCAGTTCGATCGTCTCCGATAAGACCGTTCGATCTCAATGAACATCGACGGATAGTATTACCGTTAGTAACGAGTGGTATGGTACTCAGACTAAAAATTATTTATAATAGTATTGACATATAAGTATTATATATTTATATATTACTCACGCCCAGACGTAAGACAAGTCAGCAACATTGAATTGAGGCTTGATGGTGGGCGCGCCAGTCCAGTCCATTCTGGATCCTGCCCCTCCACACTCTCCACCTTTCGTTACAGCAGTCGAACACGTCCGTCGGATGCGAGGCGGGTCGCAACCGCATTTGATGCGGTGTTCCGATGGGCACTTCTATGTGGTCAAGTTCCAAAACAATCCCCAAAGCTCAAGAATTCTTATAAATGAGTATTTTGCAGGAAAGCTGGCAAGGCTTCTGGGACTGCCCTGCCCCAATTCTTGCTTCGTCGAAGTTCAGCAAGACCTTGTTGGCCGCACCCCGGAACTTTCAGTCGAGTTGCCATGTCAGCGCATTCCAGTGGCGACGGGACTCGCGTTTGGATCCGAATATCCGTCAAGAGGACGCGGTGCGCACAGAACCATGCAATCGGTGGTCGAGCTTCGTCCGGCGTCAGCTTTTGCCGCGGTTGAGAATATTTCTGATCTCTTTGGAATCCTAATGTTTGACAAATGGACCTCCAACACAGATCACAGGCAAATACTCTGTGTTGCGCAATCATCCAAGCTTCCAACGACCCTTCGAATGTTCATGATTGATAATGGTTTTTGCTTTGGTGGTCACGACTGGAGGTTTACAGATCTACCTCGTCACGGCCTCTATCTCGATAGGTCCATTTACTCGACCTTCGACAGCTTTCAAACGCTTGAACCCTGGCAGGAGAGATTAGAAGCGAGCGTGACCTTGGAGGAGCTTACCAAGATCACCGAAGAAATCCCGGGCAGCTGGATCAAAGATGACCGCGATGACCTCTTGAACATGGTGAAAACTCTATATGAGCGTAAGAGAAATATACTAGCGCTGGTTCGTCTAAGCTTGAATGCGGTGCACAGCAGCCTCGGCAGGGGGGGTGGCCGGACTACTGGCGCAGCCTGATTCAACGAAATTTACACAGCAAATCTTGATTTCCGACGTATTTCTCAAGAAGACAATTCCCTCCGTCGAACTCGTGCTCGCACGGGAATGATGTTTCGTTTCGAAACACCAAGGGACATTTCTGCGAGGCCAAGTTTCTTCCAATTCCAATCACTTACAACTTTTCCGATCTGGCCCTCCGATTGCCTTTCCTAGTTTGGGGTATCCGCATCGGAAGGCTTGAGATCGGCTCACGGATGCAGGTCGAACAGTGTTTCGGAACGTGAAGAGGAATCTGGCCAAGGAGCTTCGCAGTGAAGAAACTGATGATTGTTGTTTGCATTCTGAGTATAGGCAGCTTGGCACGGGCGCAGTCGGCGCCACCTCTTGGCTCCGCACAGAGCTTCGCAATCCTGGCCGCCACAACGGTTACTAATTCCGGCTTGACTGTTATCAAGGGAGATTTGGGTGTGAGCCCCGGTACCGCTGTGACTGGCTTCCCGCCGGGTACGGTAATCGGAGGAACAATCCACTCCGATGATGCGAGTGCCACATCGGCACAGGCCGACGCGTTTATAGCGTACAACGCTCTGGCTGCCGAAACTTGCGGGACCAATTTGAGTGGCTCGATTCTAGGCACAAGCGTCAACGCTGTCACACTTTCTCCTGGCGTCTATTGTTTTGGATCCTCGGCGCAGTTGACCGGAACCCTCACCCTCAGCGGCAAAGGCGTCTACGTTTTCCAAGTGGGAACCACGCTGACTACCGCTAGCGCTTCCTCTGTGATCCTTGCCAATGGCGCGTCCGCAGGAGATGTGTTCTGGCAGGTCGGCACCTCCACTACTCTTGGCGTCAACACTATTTTTGTGGGTAGTATTTTCGCAAACGTAAGCGACACGGTCACCGGTGGCAGCAGCGTTGCTGGGCGGATTTTTGCAATCACGGGTGCTGTGACGCTGGACACTAACGCGATAACGGAATCAGACCCGGCAGTCGGCCGTTGGGAAATCGTTCACACGAGCGGAGACAGCTCTGCTCAAACAATGTTATATCCGGGCGGTTTTTCCATTTTTCTCAACGCGGATGGCACAGGCTACACTTACGGATCAGTCGCCAATTCCATCTGTGTGATTGACGTTGAAAGTTTCAACGTCGTTCCTACCTGGGTCCCCTTGGGAGGAAGCAGTTATCAGGTCACCATTACGGTTAACAACCTTGGATTGGGACCTAACTTCTCCTTTATTTACACGGGAACATACAGTGCCGTCACGCCAGTTCCCGGTGATACGTCTTATACGATTCCTGCGATTTCGGGAACATACTACGCCACGGGAGACGTGTCTGCATGCAACCTCGCCACGCAGAGCAGTCCCGGCAATTTCGTTGCAACATTTCTTACAACAATATCAAGTGGTTCAGCTTCTGGCTCTCTGGATAGTTTTAGTGCTGACAATGGTTCCCCATTTGACTCGACGGTGAGTGCAACCATAACTTTCAGCGCGCCCCCTGCAAACGGGCAGATGGCTGGCACGGTGGCGCTTGCGTCTAACCCGACTTTTACCGGTCTCCCATGCTTCGCCACAACATCTGGGGTTGTAAACCCACTAATTATCAATCCCGCGCTTTCCAGCCAGACAGGCATTGGCGAATACATGTTTGCAGAGGGCTTTGATCCCAACGGCGCTCCTACTACTTTGTTCCTGAATGGATTTTCGGCCAATTTGTACACGGGCGCAAACACGGATCCAAATGCGCTACAAATCGCAACCACCGAGTGGGCCGTTGCTGCTGCTATCGGCGAGGACAATCCCGCCGCCGGAGTGAGTGGCGTGAGCAACGATGGCACGAACATGGCCATGGTGTTCTCATACGGTGTCGTGGGCGGCGTCTGCGAAGGTGCAGGCGGCGTGGACACCCCATTCTACTTCCTCTCAGGTAAGCACGTTGACCACAAGCATAAACACCATCACGACCATCGGCTCGGGTCAAGATCGCATCGCGAGCACGACGATAGTAGTGGAAACAATCGAGAACATTGATACCGTGCACGAAGCGGGGATGGCACTCGCCTTCCACTCGTGCCGTGGCGAATATGCTCGAAGTGGCGGGTGGGCGACAGATCCACGGTTAGAACGGTTTTGGGTGCCGCATTCTCGTGGTTTTCGAGAGTGCGGGTTTTGATTTTCCTTTTTCTAATTCTTCCCCACTTCCCGTTACCCTTTCGGCGCAAAATCGTCCTAGTCCATAGAATACTATTGTATAGTAGTTACTAACGCGAGACAATGAGCCATGTTCGCGCGGGGATGGGCCTGTCTACACACCGCGCAGCTTCCCGTCCCAAAAAATCTTGCAGCTAAGCCCTGCATTTCCATCACTTCAAAACTGATAGAAAGCAAAAGACTTCAAGTTCTTTATTTTGGCCACTTACGAAAAACAGGGGGGAGGGAGAGTTACCGGGTGGTACATAGGAGGCTTCTTCCCGCCATTGGTTCTTCGGCTTCTCCTGCTCGCCACGCGCCTGCCCGCCGCAGCTTCAGCGAAGGCGGGCTTCCAACTCCTTTGTTTCCCCTACATACGAAAATCCCCTTCTTAAGTCCTTTCTTTCCCCTACTTACGCCAAAACAGGGGGTACACCTCCCCGAAAATGTCGGCGCGCCGACATTTTTAAAATCCTGGCCAAGAGTTGTAGTTGTTTTCTGTTTCCCGCTACTCATAGAGCGTTCGGAAAACAAAGGATGGCAGAATGCGCGCGGAGTGGGAAACAGCGTTCCTCACGGATGTGAATCAGAACATCAGAATCGTCCATCGGGTTTGCCATACCTATTTTCCCCGCGATGCCATGGAACGCGAAGAAGTCTTCCAGGACATCATGTATCAGCTCTGGAAATCCTATCCGCAGTTCAAGGGAGAATCGAAATTCTCCACATGGATGCACAAGGTCGCGCTGAACACGGCGATCACCCACATTCGCCGGAGTACCCGGGAGCCTCGAACTGAAGAGTTGCCTGAGCCGATTGCCCATGCGCCCGATATGAACGAGCACATGCATCGGGAAGAGGAGGTTCGTCAGTTGTATGCAGCGATCGACACACTCATGGGCATCGACAAGGCGATCATCCTGCTCCATCTGGAAGATCAGGACTACGACGAGATTGCCGCCATTACCGGTCTCACCAAAACAAACGTGAGTGTTCGCCTGGTGCGAATCAGGCGGGCGCTGAAAGAGTACGTTGAAAGAAATCAATAATTCAGAGGAGGAACTATGGCACCGAGCAATGGAATAGAGAATGTATGGAAGGAAGGTATTGCCCGTGAAGCGGAACCTGCGCCACTCACCGGGAAGGACCTTCAGGTGATCGTTTCGTCGCGCGTCAGGAAAGAGTTCAAGACCGTCAGCGAGTTCGTATGGGCTGCAATTGTGTATCAGATCATTCTCTACTCGTTCCTCGCGCGCACGTTCATCCGGCATTGGGGCGACGTGCAGATCATGCTCCTGTGTCTCGCCGGAGGAGCGTGCTACATCCCTCTGACCGTGGCGCTGATACGCAGGATAAAAACATTGTTCCGCCGTCCCTCGGAAGCGCCCGGCACTCCGGTCCCTGATGTCTTCCGCAAAGTGGAGGGTGAGTACGCCCGGCTTGCCGATTTCTTCCGGTTCAAGAAGCGCATGGACTGGATTGGTGTTCCGGTGAGCTGCGCGATTATTGTCCTGGTCACGTTCACACTCTTCGTCAAGGGAGGCGTTGAAGGGAATCCTTTGGGAGGCCTAGTGGTCTTCGCCGTCTGGGTTGGGCTGTCGGTGATTGCCATCCATGCTGAAAACAAGAAGCGGTTCATTTCTCCGCTCCGGCATCTCGAGCTGCTCCTCGATGATCTGAAACGTTCCTGAAGCGCTTTTCTTAGCGCTCACCCTTCGACTCCGCTCAGGGCAGGCATGCTGGGCTTATGTCTATCGCACCTCCGGCGCTTGAGGAGAGTGTCGCGACAATCGCGTGGGTGTAGAATCCTGGCTTGGAATCCTTATGAGATGTCCGCACATCTAAGGATTGTGGAGTACGGGAACCGAGGGTAGTGATATGAAAAAGGGTATTTTCGTTCGAGTTGTACTTGGGGTTGTGGCGATGTTTGCGCTTGGGTGGCTGCCGCAGGTGGCGCTCGCTCAGCATGGTGGAGGAGGCCACGGTGGTGGCGGCGGGGGATTCCACGGAGGCGGCGGTGGCGGCGGATTTCATGGAGGGGGAGGCGGGTTTCACGGCGGAGGAGGTGTT
>Ga0210405_10005406_pt1 | contig 11664 bp, 7 predicted proteins | sample IncBWH11MmetaG_FD_155492 | JGI IMG/M metagenome (GOLD analysis project Ga0210405, IMG submission 155492) | Forest soil microbial communities from Barre Woods Harvard Forest LTER site, Petersham, Massachusetts, United States - Inc-BW-H-11-M | ecosystem: Environmental > Terrestrial > Soil >... | reverse complement strand
CGTCAGATTTTCGTCGATGAGCTGGAGCGATTCGCCACCGAGGTGGCTGACTCGCGCTGTGCTGCGATCGCCAATCGGCTCGCCGCGCCGCTTCGGGTGGCGGTTTCCGGACGTCGGGGCGTAGGCCGCAGCACTGTCGCGCGCGCGCTGGCTCGCGCTGCCGACCTGCGCGGGACGATCACCCTTTCCACATCGCCGGAAGTCGACGTGGACGTCTACGTCGTCGCCGAAGTGGTCAAACCCGAGGATCGTGACGCGATCGCGGCGGCCAACCGGCCGGTCGTGGCGGTGCTCAACAAGGCGGATCTGATCGCAACCGGCCAACCGGGCCTGCACCGCCACGGGCCGACCAGCGCGGCGAGAACCCGCTGCGCAGGGCTTTCCGCCCGCACCGGTCTGCCGATCCAGCCGGTGGTTGGAGTGCTCGCGGTTGCCGCGCTCGACGACGTGCTGGACGACGCACTGTGGGCCGCGCTGCAGGTGCTGGCCACTCGGCCCGCCGACCTGAGCTCGCCGGACAGCTTTCTCACCGGCGGGCACCCGGTGGCCGTCGAGCTGCGGCGGCGGCTGCTCGACACCCTCGACGTGTTCGGCGTCGAGCAGGCCCTGGAAGCGATCCGGGATGGCGCGACGCGTGACCAGACCCGCGCCGTGTTGCGCCGCCTGAGCTGCATTGACGATGTCGTCGACACGATCGGGTCGATAGGCGCACAGGTGCACTACCGCCGCGTGCTGGACGCCGTCGCCGAGTTGGAGACGCTGGCCGTCACCGACCTGCGAGTCGGCGAATTCCTGTCTTGCGACGACACCGTGATCGCCCGGATGACGACGGCCGTAGACGTCGTCGAGGCGGCCGGCATGCAAGTCGATCGCTGCGATAGCGGCGCGGCACATCTGCGCCGCGCCATGGGGTGGCAACGCTACAGCCGTGGGCCCGTGGCGGGCCTGCACCGCGCCTGTGGCGCGGACATCGTCAGGGGCTCGCTGCGGCTATGGTCAAAGGTCGGGAGTTCAGCGTGACCGACCAGGCAGGCAGCGGCGCAATCGCCGCAGAAGGCGCAGCAGACGCAGTCGATGCAATGGTGGCGGCGATCGGGCCGCGGCTGGGTGCGCCGACCATGCAGCGCCGCGACGTGGTCCTGGTGACCGGGCCGTGGCTGGCCGGGGTCAGTGGCGTGGTCGCGGCACTGTGCGAACGGTTGCCCGAGCACACGTTCATCGAGCCGGCCGAGCTGGCGGCGGGCGAAGCGCCGACGGCGGTGGTCTTCGTCGTCTCGGCGGCGGCCGCGTTGACCGAATCCGACTGCGCGCTGCTCGACGCCGCGACCACCGATACCGACGCGGTGATCGGTGTGGTGTCGAAGATCGACGTGCATCGCGCCTGGCGCGATGTGCTGGCCGCCGACCGCGACGCGCTGTCGGCGCACGCACCGCGCTACCGTGACGTGCCCTGGGTCGGCGTGGCTGCCCTGCCCGAGCGAGGTGAACCGCGCGTCGACGACCTCGTCGTCGCGGTACGCGAACAACTCGCCGACACCGATCTTCCGCGACGAAACAGGTTGCGCGCGTGGGAATCCCGGTTGCAGAACATCGCTGATCGCTACGATCGTGACGCCGACGGCGCGGGTCGGCGGGCGCGGGTCGAGGCATTACGTGAGCAGCGCAGCGGTATTTTGCGGCAGCGACGGCTGTCGAAGTCCGAGCGCACGATCGCGCTGCGCAGCCAAATCCAGCAGGCTCGCGTCCAGCTGTCTTACTACGCCCGCAACCGCTGCGCCTCGGTGCGCTCAGAGCTGCAGGAGGATCTGGGAAGTCTCACCCGACGCAAACTGCCGGAGTTCGAGGCGTACGCCCGCGGGCGCATCGACGAGGTGGTCGGCGAGGTGGACAGCGGCACCAGCGAGCATTTGGCCGACATGGCACAAGGCCTGGGGCTGCCGACCGGCCCGTCCGCACCCGCCGCACTCCCGACGATCGAGATACCGCCTCCACAGCTGAAGTCGCGGCGACTGGAGACCCGGTTGATGATGCTGGTGGGTGCCGGTTTCGGATTGGGCGTCGCGTTGACGCTCAGCCGGTTGTTGGCCGACCTGGCTCCCGGACTCACCGTGGCCGGGGCCGTCGCATGTGCGGCGATCGGCCTTGCGCTCACCGTCTGGGTGGTCGGCACTCGCGGCCTACTGCGCGATCGCGCATTGCTGGACCGTTGGGCCGGCGAGGCGACCGGCCTGCTGCGGTCCGCGCTCGAGCAGCTGGTCGCGACTCGGGTGCTAGGAACTGAGTCGTCGCTGACCACGGCGCTGGGCGAGCAAGACGAGGTCGAGAGCGCGCGGGTCAACGAACAGGTCGGCGTGATCGATACCGAGCTGCGCGAGCACGCCGTCGTCGGGGCGCGGGCGGCGGCGCTGCGAGGCCGGGAGATGCCGACGCTACAGGCCGCGCTCGAGGCGGTGCGGGCGGAGCTTGGCGAACCGGCTCCGTCCGGCGACGATGCGGGCCGCGGGGGGGTACCTCAGCGTAGCGAGGGGACGGCCCAGGGAGAAACCGGGCAGTTGGCCGGGGCGGAGACCAGTGAACCGGGAACCGATGACCCCGACAGCCCGGCAGCTGCCGGCAACGACGAAATTGACGAAACCGCGTCGCCGAATACCGCCGATAACGTGTTCTGAATCGTTCTTGTGAGTGATCCAATACTCTCCCGACCTGCCCTTCCGATATTCCCCGCGATAACCTGTACAAAGGGCCACCGCAAAGCCGCACGGGCGAAATGGTCCGCTCTGAGCCTTAGAGCAGCCGCCCACGCAGATGAGTGCAGGAGATTTCGATGACTTCAGCGACCGTTCCCGGTCTGGATACCGCGCCGAGCAACCACCCGGGACTGCTGTCCTGGGTGGAGGAGGTCGCCGAGCTCACCCAGCCGGATCGGGTGGTGTTCGCTGACGGTTCCGAGGAGGAGTGGCGACGGCTTTGCGAGCAACTGGTGGAAGCGGGCACCTTCAAGCCGCTGAACCCGAAGAAGCAGCCCAACTCCTACCTGGCGCTGTCGGACCCGTCTGACGTGGCCCGCGTCGAATCGCGGACCTTCATCTGTTCCGAGCGCGAGATCGACGCCGGTCCGACCAACAACTGGATGGAACCGAGCGAGATGCGCTCGACCATGACCGACCTGTACCGCGGCTGCATGCGCGGCCGCACCATGTGGGTGGTGCCGTTCTGCATGGGCCCGCTCGGTGCCGACGACCCCAAGCTGGGCGTGGAGATCACCGACTCGGAATACGTCGTCGTTTCGATGCGCACCATGACCCGCATGGGCAAGGCTGCATTGGAGAAGATCGGCGACGACGGGTTCTTCGTCAAGGCATTGCACTCAGTCGGCGCTCCGTTGGAGGACGGGCAAAAAGACGTCCCGTGGCCGTGCAACGACACCAAATACATCACCCACTTCCCGGAGACCCGCGAAATCTGGAGTTACGGTTCGGGTTACGGCGGCAATGCCCTACTCGGCAAGAAGTGTTATTCGCTGCGAATCGCTTCGGCCATGGCTCACGACGAGGGCTGGCTGGCCGAGCACATGCTGATCCTCAAACTGATTTCGCCCGAGAACAAGGCGTACTACTTCGCGGCGGCATTCCCGTCGGCGTGCGGCAAGACCAACCTCGCGATGCTGCAGCCGACAATTCCCGGCTGGCGGGCCGAAACGCTCGGCGACGACATCGCCTGGATGCGATTCGGAAAAGACGGCCGGCTCTACGCGGTCAATCCGGAGTTCGGTTTCTTCGGGGTTGCACCGGGCACCAATTGGAAGTCCAACCCGAACGCGATGCGCACCATCGCCGGTGGCAACACGGTCTTCACCAACGTCGCGCTGACTGACGACGACGACGTGTGGTGGGAGGGTCTGGAAGGCGAGCCGGATCACCTGATCGACTGGAAGGGCAACGACTGGGAGCTTCGCGAAACGGAAACCAAAGCGGCACATCCGAATTCGCGGTACTGCACGCCGATGTCACAGTGCCCCACGCTGGCTCCCGAGTGGGACGACCCACAGGGCGTGCCGATCTCCGGCATCCTGTTCGGCGCACGCCGCAAGACCACCGTGCCGCTGGTGACCCAGGCGCGGGACTGGCAGCACGGCGTCTTCATGGGCGCCACCATGGGCAGCGAGCAGACCGCGGCCGCCGAGGGCAAGGTCGGCACCGTGCGCCGCGACCCAATGGCCATGCTGCCGTTCCTCGGCTACCACGTCGCCGACTACTTCCAGCACTGGCTCGACCTGGGCAAGAACTCCGACGAGTCCAAGCTGCCGAAGGTGTTCTTCGTCAACTGGTTCCGTCGCGGCGAAGGTGGCAAGTTCCTGTGGCCGGGCTTCGGCGAGAACAGCCGGGTGCTGAAGTGGATCGTCGATTGCATCGAGCACAAGGGCAGCGGCCAGGAAACCCCGATCGGCATCGTGCCTTCCGCCGACGATCTCGACTTGGACGGGCTGGACATCGACGCCGCCGATGTGGAGAAAGCGCTCGTGGTCGACGCGAACGAATGGCGCAAGGAACTGCCACTGATCGAGGAGTGGTTCGAATTCGTCGGCGAGAAACTGCCGACCGGCGTCAAGGACGAGTTCGAGGCGCTCAAGCAGCGGCTGGCTGAAGCCGACTAACCGCAGTAAGCGCGAGCAGACGCATAAGCTCCCGCGCGCACGGCGCGTCGGGAGCTTATGCGTCTGCTCGGCCGGGCAGAAGTTCCGCCCGTGCTTGCTCGATCTGCTCCAGTGCATATTGGGCGACATTCGCGTTCGTCATCTTTTCGCCGTTGTGGGCCAATGACTCATAGATGTTGTCGCCGAGCACTTCTCGAAGGTGCGCGATCGTGGCGGTGATCTCCGGAAAGGTCGCCAGTGCGAAGGCGGTAGCGGCGAATCCGACGATCGTTGCGGCGGCCTCGTACTGTCCGATCCGGTCGAAGTGTGCGGCGAGGACTCCTAGCGGGCTGACCATATGGGCGTAGCTGCCGGTGTCGTAGAAGTTGTTGATCGCACGGGTCAAGAAGTCGAGGGTTTCCGTCGGGGCGCCATGGGCGGCCGCAAGCCCTGACAGGTTCACCGCGATATATGACTCGGTCATTTTGTTGCCGCTGTCCTGAGCGATTTTGAGGCCTCGGCGAAGTGCTTCGTAAGCGGCATGCGGACGGCTGTCACGCCAGGCATATCCGTAGGCGAGCAACGCGAAGCACTGGGCGCCGGGGTCGTTGGTGGTCTCTGCGTCGGCCAGCAAGTCGTCTGAGGCAGCCTGGGCCTCGTCGATCTCCCCAGCGGTCATCAAGGCCATCACCATAGCGGCCCGGTTGTAGGTATTGATGCCTTTCCCGCGGGCAAACCGCTTGCGGCACAGCTCCAGCCACCGATCGGACAGGCCCATCGTGATATACGTGCCACCCAGAGCGGTCGGTTCGAAGTCGTAGAGCATCCGATCGAACCGGCCGCCATCGATGATCGCCACGGCCGCATCGGCGTATTGGACGGCGTCGTCAATTCTCCCCGTCCGGTAACACTCGGCGGCGATCACGTACAGCTGTCCCAGCCGCGGATGCTCGACGGCTCGGGCTGCCTCGATCAGTTCCTCCGCCCACGTGGAGGGCTCGTGCAGTTCAATAAAACCACCGATGAATCCCGCGTACACGGCGATGCTTGCCGCGGTGTCGAGGTCATGGTGGTCCACGCTCCACCGAAAAGCGGCGCGTAGGTTGGCGAGCTCGACGCCGAGCCAGGTGTAGGCCTCGAGCTGCCGAGGGCTGTCCCAGAGGGCGAGCACATCGGTTTCACGTCCGGCGAAGTAACGCGCATGCGCGGTGTGAGCCCCATCGGCGCCACCAGAAGCCAACAGCTGCTCTTGGGCGAATTGGCGGATCGTCTCCAACATCGAAAACCGTGTCCGCTCCGACGTCCGGTCGGCAACCACCAGCGATTTGCGCACCAAGGCGTCTAGCAAGTCAAGCGTGGTGAAATCGTCGCCGGAGTCACCCACCGCGCCGGCGGCTGCCGGGTCGAAACCACCCGCGAATACCGAACACCTTGCCAGCAATGCCTTTTCGGCGTCGTCGAGCAGGTCATACGACCACTGCACGGCGTGGCGTAAGGTGTGATGGCGCTCCAGCCCACGCCGGCGCCCCACTAGTAGCCGGAACCGGTCATCGACGCGATCCCGTACCTCCGTGACGGTCATCGACTGCAGACGCGATGCAGCCAACTCGATCGCCAGCGGGATTCCGTCGAGGCGCTCGCAGATCTCCACCACGGCAGCGTCGACCGGCACGGTACCTGGTGCCACGGCCATGGCGCGCTCAACAAACAGCGTTGCGGCGCTCGAGTCGACGCCGCCGCGCACATCCAACGATGGGACCGGCCAGAGTTGTTCGTCGCCCACCCGCAATCCTTCGCGACTGGTGGCGAGGATTTTCGCAGTCGCCGATTGCGCGAAGATCGCGTCGACCATGTCTGCCGCGGCATCGAGGACGTGCTCACAGTTGTCGAACACCAGCAGGCGCGACCGGCCCTCCAATGCCGCGGCAACGCTGTCGGCCAGGCTCATCCCCGGCTGCTGGATGATTCCGAGCACGGCGGCGACGGCGTCGGGCACGGCCGCGGGGTCGCCGACCGGGGCCAGCTCGATCATCCATACGCCGTCTGGGAAGTCGGGTGCCGACCGCGCGGCAACCTCCAGCGCCAGCCGCGTCTTCCCTACGCCGCCGACGCCGACCAACGTCACCAGCCGGTGTGCTTTCAGCGCCGCCGAGACATCAGCGAGTTCCGACTCACGCCCGACAAAGCTGGTGGTTTGCGGCCGCAGGTTTCCGGGTGTGGCGTCCAGGGTTTTCAGCGGCGGAAACTCGGTACGCAGGCCAGGTGCCCGGACCTGAAACAGCTCAACCGGTTTGGCGAGGTCGCGCAAACGCCGCGGTCCCACGTCAATAAGATCGACGTCGCTGAGCAGACCCGCGGTAACGCCGTCGAGCAGAATCTGACCGCCGTGGCCCGCCGACATCACCCGCGCCGCGCGATTGAGCACCGCGCCGAAGTAGTCCGCGCCGCGCAACTCCGCCTCGCCGGTCGCGATCCCCATCCGCACCGGCAATTCGACAGCCAACTGTGCGGCACACGCGGCGTCGACAGCACAACGGGGTGACGCGAACGCCGCGCACACCCCATCGCCGGTGTGCTTGAACAACCAGCCTGCATGCCCCTCGATGGCGTCGCGCAACACCTCGTCGTGGACCGCGAGAGCCGCACGCATCGCGTCTGCGTTGGCTTCCCAGCGACGGGTCGAACCCTCGATATCGGTGAACAAGAACGTGACGACGCCCGAGGGCGGGCCAAGTTTGCCGCCGTTCATCAGAGGACCCCCGCACGCTGGGGATTGTCGGGCGACCTCATGTTAGGTCTGCGGCCAGGACGGGGGTGCCGATTTCACCTAGCTGTCATCCATCGCGCGGCCCGGCCGACGAGGCGCAGAGCGGCAGATCTAAGATCTGCTCCTTCGAGGGCTGTGGGTACATCAGGTTAGCCGAATAGAAAATATCGGGTTGCCGAATTACCAATTCCAGCCGCTCTGACCAGCGAATTTGAATCGCTGTCGTCGATCTCTTCGTAGACGGCCTACGTTGCTGGATTACTGCTCGGCCGGTATCTTTTCACGGGGGTGAAGGTAGGCCCTTTCCAGCTTCGACGATGCGGGCGACTGAAGGGTGAGGATGACGACTACGGCCCCCGGCCCCGCTACCGCCGCGCTGTCGCGGCCGTTGTTCCGCTCACTGGGGACCGTCGCCGTCTTCATCCTCCCGGCCCTGGTGGTGCGCATCGCCGGCATCCACCCGAGCCCGATCCTGGGCCTGCTCACCTATGGCGCTGCGGTCGTAGCGGCCAGCTTCCTGCTGGCGTGGGCGGCTGAAGCTGCTCAGATCGACGTCTCGGGTGGTCTGGCGGTCGCGGTGCTGGGGGTCATCGCCGTCCTTCCGGAGTACGCGGTCGACCTGTATTACGCCTACACCGCAGGCCATGTGCCCGAGTACACCCAGTACGCCGCGGCGAACATGACCGGCTCGAATCGGCTGCTGATGGGTATCGGGTGGCCTGTCGTCGTTCTGGTCAGCATGCTGGTGGCACGCAGGGCCACCGGCCGCAAAGTCGGCGAACTGGATCTCGACGTCAGCAACCGGGTGGAGATCGGCTTCCTGATGTTCGCCGGGGTGGCCGCCTTCCTGGTACCCGCGACCGGCCGCATCCACATCGCCTTCGGGGTGATATTGCTCGGCTGGTTCGGCTACTACCTGTACAAGCTGAGCCGCGGCGAGGTCGAGGAACCTGAGCTGGTCGGCACCGCGGCGGCGTTGGGCGCACTTCCCGACCGAGCACGCCGCATCGCGGTGTCCGTACTGTTCATTTTCGCCGCGTCGGTGATCGTGACCTGTGCAAAACCGTTCGCCGAGAACCTGATCGACGCCGGCACGCAGCTGGGCATCGACCGCTTCCTGCTGGTGCAGTGGCTGGCACCGTTGTCCTCGGAGGCGCCGGAATTCATCATCGCCACCATCTTCGCGGCGAGAGGCAAGGGCGCGATCGCGATCGCGACGTTGATCTCATCGAAGGTCAACCAATGGACCCTGCTCGTCGGGTCATTGCCGGTGGCATTCGTGATCGGCGGCGGAGGCACGTCGATCCAACTGGACGGCCGTCAGATCGAGGAAATGGTGCTGACCGCCACGCAGACCTTGATGGGTGTGGCGCTGATCCTCGGCCTCCGGTTCCGCCGCCGGGCCGCCTGGGCGCTACTCGGCATGTTCATCGTGCAATTCCCGATCACCTCGACCGAGGGCCGGCTACTACTCAGTGCTGCCTATGCGGTGGTGGCCGCCGTCGCGCTGATAGTCAATCGACGCCAGCTGGTCCCAACGCTGTTGGCGCCGTTCGCCGGTCGCGCCAAGCGGCATGGCGGACACCCGCATCAGCCGGCCGAACCGGCGTCTGCCTCCTAGCCGACATCAACTGCGGGCGGCATCGTGTCCGCCGGCGGCTCCAGCTGTCGAGCGACCAATCACGTTTCGGCGCAACGATTTCGGGAGGTAGACCGCACCTGGCCCGGCCACCGCTACGGAGTCGGCAGGATTGGAGATGGCACATCGTTTCAGCGAGAGACAGCCGCAGCCGATGCACGAGTCCAAGTTGTCGCGGAGAGCGAAAAGACCGGCGATCTGGTCATCGATGCGAGTCCGCCAGTCCTTGGATAACCGGGTCCAGTCGGTGCGGGTCGGGGTACGGCCGTTCGGCAGCTTGGCCAGCGCGGCCGCGACCTCGTCTAGCCGCAGTCCGACGTTGCGGGCGGCCCGGATGAATGCGAGGCGCCGCAGCATCGTTCGTTCGAACCGGCGCTGTCCTCCCGCCGTCCGAGATGCCGTGATTAGGCCTTCCTTCTCGTAAAACCGGATTGCCGAAGCGGCGAAGCCGCTGCGATTCGCTATTTCGCTGACGGTGAGCAAATCCCGGGCGTCCATGTGACCTACCTCACTCGCATTTCAGGTTGACTTAAAGTTTACTTCAACTATCAGTATGCCTGTATGACCCAGAACACCCGCCCCGTCGCGATCGTCACCGGAGCATCCCGCGGATTCGGCCGGGCGGTGAGCGCCGCTCTGCTCGACCGCGGTTGGACCGTCATCGGTGACGCTCGCCGCGCCCACCAGCTGGAAACCACAGCCCGAGAACTGCATTCGGCGCAGCTGATCGTCCTCGCCGGAGACGTCACCGACGCGTCGCATCGCGGCGCATTGCTCGCCGCCGCGGCGGACGCCGGGCCGCTTCGCCTGCTGGTGAACAACGCCAGCAGGCTGGGCCCCAGTCCGCAACCGGCCCTGGCCGATTACCCGGCCAACGAGCTGTGGGCCGTATACAACACCAACGTGCTTGCCCCGCTTGCCCTGATCCAGGCGGCGATGCCGACGCTGATCGACAGTGCCGGAGTGATCGTCAACCTGACGTCGGACGCGGCGGTCGAGCCGTACCGAGGCTGGGGCGGGTACGGCTCATCGAAGGCCGCGCTCGATCAGCTCTCGGCCGTCCTTGCTGCCGAGAACCCCGGTGTGCCGGTGTACGCCTTCGACCCCGGGGACATGCGCACCGAGATGCACCAAGCCGCCTTCCCCGGTGAGGACATTTCCGATCGTGCCGAGCCGCAGTCCGTCATGCCCGCCTTGCTCCGGCTGCTCGACACCCGGCCCGTCTCTGGTCGTTACCGGGCCGCGGACCTAATAGTGGCCGGAGCGCCCCGATGATGCTCGTGAGCCCGCACACACACTTCCACCGATCCTCAATATCCGACGCCACCGAGCCGCCGGAAGCGCACGGCATTCCGCGTGACGCAGTCAAGCTGCTGGTCGCCCAGCCGAGCGGGATCAGCCATACGCGATTCGTCAACATCGGTGACTATCTGCGCGCGGGCGATCTGGTGGTGGTTAACAACTCTGCGACTCTGCCCGCCGCGGTCGACGGCCGCCGTGCTGGGCATCCGATCGCCGTCCATTTCGCTATGGCTTGCTCGGCCAAGATCTGGGTCGTCGAACTGCGACCGGCCGTGCACGCGACCGGACATTTGCGCGACATCCGGTCCGGCGAACGCATCGATCTGCCCGGTGGCGCCGCGCTGGTTACCAAGTCGTCTTACCCGGATCCCAGGGTCGACGGCTCACGGTTGTGGACGGCACGTGTGGTGGTTGAAGGCCCAGAAGACTGGGTCGTGTCCTACCTCGCCCGGCACGGCCGGCCAATCCGGTACTCCTACGTGCCGCGGCCATGGTCGCTGGATTACTACCAAACGGTATTCGCCCGACACCCTGGAAGCGCTGAGATGCCCAGCGCAGCACGGCCTTTCAGCACGGAACTAGTGACCGCGCTGGTGGCCGACGGTGTTGCGATCGCCCCGATCACCCTGCATGCTGGGGTGTCCTCGGCCGAGGCGGGCGAGCCGCCGGTGCCCGAGCGGTTCGACGTGCCAGCGGCCACCGCGCGGCTGGTGAACCTGACGCACGCGGCCGGCGCCCGGGTGATCGCCGTCGGCACAACGGTCACTCGTGCCCTGGAATCAGCCGCAGACACCGACGGCACCGTAAGGGCGGCTGGCGGCTGGACGGATCTGGTGCTTGGCGGTGACCGCCCGGCGCGGGTAATCGACGGCCTGATCACCGGCTGGCACGACGTCGGCGCCTCGCACCTGTCGCTGCTCGAGGCCGTCGCGGGTCCGGCCCTGGTCGCCACGGCGTACCGGGAAGCCGTCGACCATGGGTATCTGTGGCATGAATTCGGCGACAGCGCCCTGCTGTTACCGGCACGCGCGCTAGCCGCCGGCGCTGGCCAGGCATCCGCTTGACACCTGTCAAGTTTGGCGACGGTACAGTCTGCGCATGCAGATTCGCGAGCATCTGGGCGCCAACAAGCCCGCTGTCATCCTTCATCCGTCCGGCGCGGTCGTCACCTTCGACGAACTGGAAGCCCGCGCCAACCGGCTGGCGCATTACTTTCGCCGCGCGGGTCTGGTCGAAGGCGACGCCGTCGCGATCCTGATGGAGAACAACGAGCACATCCACGCGGTGATGTGGGCGGCCCGGCGCAGTGGCCTGTACTACGTG
>Ga0210405_10005404_pt1 | contig 11666 bp, 13 predicted proteins | sample IncBWH11MmetaG_FD_155492 | JGI IMG/M metagenome (GOLD analysis project Ga0210405, IMG submission 155492) | Forest soil microbial communities from Barre Woods Harvard Forest LTER site, Petersham, Massachusetts, United States - Inc-BW-H-11-M | ecosystem: Environmental > Terrestrial > Soil >... | reverse complement strand
CACCCTGCGCAACCTGGGTTCGCGTCTGGAAGACTGGCTGCGGCGTAACCCGAAGTTTGCAGGAAGCCGCCGCGCGCTGGCGCTCGATATGGCGCGGCTGGAATGGGCTCACATCGAAGCCTTCGATAACGCCGCCGAGAAAGTGCTTGGCCCGGAAGATCTACTGGAACTCGGACCGCGCTTTCGCGTACGGTTGCAGCCCTACATTCGATTGCTTGCTCTCCAGTATCCCGTGGACGATTTGCGGATTCAGGTGAACCGGGCGTCGGATGAGCGCGGAGCTGCGAGCAATGCCGCCCTGAAGCAAAGGCATCGCGACATGACGAAGCGCGTCAGCAGTTCGAAATCTGAGCAAATCTTCCTCGCGGTCCACCGGCTGGACTTTACCGTTTACTACCGAAGAATCAACGCGGAGGAGTATCGCCTGCTCAGCGCTCTCAGTGACGGGAAGCCGATCGCCAAGGCAATTCGTCGCGCATTTGAAGACAGTTCCGCGTCGAGCGAGGAACAACAGTCGATGCTCAAAAAATGGTTCGCAGTTTGGGCTGAGTTGGGGTGGTTGTGCCCGCCAGCCCGAAGAAAGCAAGGTTAACTCAATGAGAGACCTTCTGGAAAAGTGCTATTTGCTCTTGATTCGCGTGGGGTCGAGCCTTCAATCTCCGTTTCTGCTGGCCGTGCGCCTGTATTGGGGCTGGCAGTTTATGGCGACCGGTTGGGGGAAGCTGAACGATATCGGGAAAGTTATCGGCTTCTTCACGGAGTTGGGCATACCGGCGCCGGCGTTGAACGCATACTTCGTCTCGGCTCTCGAATTTGGAGGCGGCGTCCTTCTTATTTTGGGGCTGGGATCGCGATTGATCGCGCTGCCTCTCGTCATCGACATGCTCGTAGCCTACCTCACAGCCGATCGCGAAGCGCTGTTCTCCATCTTTTCAAATCCCGACAAGTTCACGGCCGCGGCACCATATACCTTCCTGATCGCGTCGCTCATCGTGTTAATCTTCGGTCCGGGGAAAGTTTCGGTGGATGCTTTTCTGGCCGGGCGAATCGCTTCACGTCACTTCCCTCGAACTGCCAATAGCAGACCGCAGGTTGCCGTTCAACACTGAGGCTTTCCCGGAGGGGCTACTTGAATGAACCGCCGGACCATCTTAGGGCGCCTCCTTGGAAGTTCAGTGGCAATGGGGTTAGAGCTGTCAAGCGCTTCCAACCGCATCGAGGTTGGCGGCTCAACTCTCGATGTCTCGATCGACTCCGAACAGTTCGAGCTTGGCCGAACGGCTCTGTTGGATTGGGTCACGCGATCCGCCAAAGCCGTTACGGCTTATTACGGCCGGTTCCCGGTCGCACACGCTCGCGTGCACATCATCCTTTCGCAATACGGCCGTGTTTCGCATGGAATGAGTTTTGGCGATGGCGGCCCGCATTGCAGGATATCCGTGGGCCTGCACGCGACGCAAGCTGATCTTTACAACGACTGGGAACTCACCCACGAAATGATTCATTTCAGCTTTCCGTCAGTCGAAGATCGCCACCACTGGATCGAAGAAGGCATCGCCACCTACGTCGAGCCGATCGCGCGCGCTTCGGTTGGGATCTTGAGCGCCGAACAAGTTTGGGGCGAAATGCTACGAGATATACCTCAGGGATTGCCGCAGGCCGGCGATCGCGGACTCGACCACACGCACACCTGGGGAAGAACCTACTGGGGCGGCGCGCTATTTTGCCTGATAGCCGACGTTGAAATCCGGAAGCGAACCGGAAATTCCAAAGGGCTTCAGGACGCTCTGCGTGCTATCAATCGCTCGGGCGGCACCATTGAAGTCGACTGGCCTCTAGAGCGCGCGTTAGAGATGGGCGATAAGGCGACCGATGGCCGGACGCTGATGGAACTCTATGGACAGATGTCTTCGAAGCCAGTCGAGGTGGACTTGGCTCAGTTGTGGACGCAACTCGGCGTGCGCTCCAACGGCCAAGGAGTCGCGCTGGACGATCAGGCGCCCTTGGCAGCAATACGCTCCGGCATTTGTGGGTTTAATAAGAGACGGGAGTAAATAATATGACCAACCAGATGAAGATTCAGCTGCGTCAAGTTTCAAGCTCGACCTCCGAAGCGACCCTCCGCCATCACCAGGTGCTCATCGACAGGCCGGCCGAGAAAGGAGGCGCCGATATGGGTCCCATGGGCGGAGAACTGTTCCTTGCCGGAGTGGGAGGCTGCTTCATGAGCAACCTCCTGGCGGCGATCAAGGCCCGGGAAGCGAAGATTTCCGACGTCCGTACCGAAGTGATCGGCACCATTGCCGACTCGCCAGCCCACTTCTCGGCAATCGAGCTGTATGTTACGGCCGAGAGCCGCGATCGGGAGCTCCTCGAACGGGTTGTCGAGATCGCAGACCGCGCCTGCATCATGATGAATACGCTTCGCGGGAAGCTGGACCTTCGCGTTCGGATCGGTGTGCCGGTCTGAAGCGGCAAATGAAACCCAAGGCCTTTGTCTTCGACGCCTATGGCACTTTGTTCGATGTTCACTCCGTCGTGCTGCGTGCCGGTGACGGCATCCCCGGAGATTTGCACGCGCTTTCAACTCTCTGGAGACAGAAGCAGCTTGAATATACCTGGTTGCGATCGCTCATGGAACGCTACGAGGACTTCTGGGATGTCACCGCAGCCGCATTGCGTTCGGCTATCACGCAACTCAAGATCGACGCGAGCAGTGCGCAACTTGACAGACTCATGCATGCTTATCTGTGCCCGTCGGCATTTCCCGACGTCAGACCGGCTTTGGACGGCCTGACGGGAGCGCCGCTGGCCATCCTTTCAAACGGGTCGCCCAAGATGCTAGAGTCTGCAGTCCACCACCATGGCCTGGAACATTATTTTGCCGAAATCATTTCAGTCGATAGAGTGAAGACTTACAAGCCGTCGCCGCGAGTTTACGCGCTAGCGACCGAAATCCTGAATCTTCCTGCATCCGAGATCCTCTTTTGCTCGTCAAACTCATGGGATGCTGCCGGAGCTAAGGCCTTTGGTTACAAAGTTTGCTGGTGTAACCGGTCCCAAGGGCAGATGGAGCACCTTGGTTTCTGGTCTGACGCAACCGTCCTCCGGCTCGATCAAATCCCAGATTGTCTGTAGTTCTTAGAAAAATGTTGCCCGAGGGCGTAACTCCGCGCGTCGCTGGTGCGAATGACCCACAGATGGAGTCTGCTCTCCAAGAGAACGTAGTGCCACAACAGTCGTGTGCAGACTTGGATCGCTGGATGGAGCGCTACCAGCAAGCCGATCCGGATGCGCCGGCAACTTTGGTTGGCGCCCTCAGCCCCGCTTTGCTTCGATTCTTCAAAAGCCAGGTGGCGAGCCGGGAGCAGGCTGATGATCTGCTGCAGGAAACGTGGATGCGGATACATCGCGTGCGGCACACGTACCGCCCCGGTGAGCCCGTCCTGCCTTGGATATACGCGATCGCAAGGCGGGTGCGCGTCGATGGCTACCGCCGAACGCGACGCATTACGCTGCACGAGATTACGATGGAAGTCCTGCCGGAGCGGCTGGTGCAGCCCGAGACTCGAAGCCCGGCTCCCAACTTCGAGACACTTGTTGCGGCGCTACCCGACGCCCAGCGGGAAGTGGTGACGATGTTGAAGGTGGGAGGGTTAACCCTAGAAGAAGTAGCCCGCGCCACTTCATCAACGGTGGGCGCCGTGAAACAGAAAGCACACCGTGCGTACGAGCGGCTGCGCGCGTTACTCCAAATCGAAGCCGAGGACCGGGCGAAAGGAGCTGCTCAATGAATTGCAAAGACGTGGCCCAGGCTCTTAGTCAGGAGTCGGTGTTACCCCCTGAAGCCCAAGATCACGTGAGAACTTGTAATCGCTGCCAGGAGCTCATAAATGCGCTCAATAGGCCGGTTGACGCGGACCCGCCCTCGTCAGAAGTACTTCGTCACATCGCAGATGGAATGGCTGCTGATTTGCGCCCGGTTCGCCCCGTCGCTCCCGCCTGGTACTTCTTTGGAGCTTTTGCAGGGATTTTTGTTTCCATCGTCGCCTTAGGTGTCTACCGCATGGGGGCGTTCGCGATCGCGGTCATGACCCCGCTGCAAACTGCCACAATTCTCTGCGCGCTGGCAGTTAGTACGGGTTTGCTGGCTTACTCGCTGGTGCATCAGATGGTCCCTGGCAGTCGCCATAGAATTCCTCCCAAGCTATTACCTGTTGCCGTCGCCATCTCGTTGACGATTGCGATGGCAGTTTTATTCCAGTTCCAGCATGAGCGAAATTTCTGGGCGAGCGCTTGGGCGTGCATCCGGGCGGGCACTCCATTTGGTGTCCTCGCCGCCGTGCCTTTCTGGTTGATTCTGCGGCGCGGCGCCATCCTTTCACCTGGCATGACCGGAGCGGCCACCGGGCTGTTAGCGGGGCTGGTCGGAACCAGCGTCCTGGAGATTCACTGCCCCAACTTGGATGCTTGGCACATTCTGGTATCGCACCTCGGCGTTGCGATGCTGTGTGCTCTGGCCGGCCTGGTCATAGGATTGGCCGCCGAAAATAAAGGCTCCGCCGTTAATTCCCATTTAGCTCGATTCACAAAGGAGACATAAATTGAAGAGTGTCAAACTGATCGTGGCGTATCCGCAACCCAAGGACGCCTCGGCCTTCGAAAAGATTTATCAGCAGGAGCACATCCCGATGGCGGTCGCCAAGCTCGAGGGAAAGACGAAAATCGTCGCCACCAAGACCTTGCAGTCGCCGCAAGGCCAACCTCAGTTTTACTGTGTCGCGGAGGTCTATTTTCCATCCATCGAGGCGCTCCAGCAGTGCGCGGAGTCTGCCGGAGGCAAGGAAACTTTGGCCCATGCGGTGAAGATATCGTCGGGCGGCCCTCCAGTCGTTATGATCGCCGAAGAGGACACGTTCACGTTCTGAGCAGCGCGCGCTTTTCCGCCAAGCACCAAGAGGGCCGGAAGCAGACTCTCAAGTCCACCATGGGTCCGAACGGGGCCCGCTTGTGGCCTTCCGTTCGGCGGATTAGTGACCTTTCTGCAAGATCCAGTTCGTCGAGTTGAGGCACCGATTTGGCGTCTGTCCTGCGATCGGCAAAGGATACGACGTCAGGGACTATCTGGAATCATTGCGGTAAAAGATCTAAAATTCGGAGGTGTAGAGGTCACCCTCCCGCCTGAACGCGACCGATGCGGAACGAGGAATTGGATGAGCGATTCAGAGAACATGATCGAGGCAGTCAAGCAGGGCGATCGGGGAAGTGTCAGGGCCCTTCTTGAAACAGATAACAGGCTCGTCAACCAAAGAGACGAGTCCGGTGCAACGCCCCTCCACTATGCGACACTGAACGGGCATCGTCAGATCGTGCACCTATTGCTTGAACGAGGGGCTGACATTAACAGCACCGACAGTCGGCGCTACGCCAGCAGGTTGGGCGATTCCTGAAGCGATTTCCTTCGCTTCGTCAAGCGAGCGACACGAATGGAAGATCATTTCGACGACTTGCCCGAGAATAGGGCAACTCAGAGATTGCGAGGCTATTCGGATTAGAAGATGTTCCATAAGCGTCCGTGATGGAGGGCGCTTGGACATCTCGACCGTCAGCTTGCGCCGTCGGAGTTTCAGTCTAAGGCGACCAAGAAAAGTGTGCCCGCTGCCCGAATCAAGACTGGGAGCGGGCACGAGGGAAGGTCAGTCGAGGCGTTGGACAATCGTGCAATTGATCGAGAAGCCGGAGCTTCCGAACTTGCCGCCGCCGGGTCCCGTAATCAAGCCATCTTGTACGAACGTCAGGATCTGAAACTCTTCACGCACCTGACCTCGAAAACCCTGGTTGATTGCGTCTTGCGTCCATTCGAACAACTGAGCATCCCATGCCGGACTATAATCCAGAGCAATCGTTGGTATTCCGCCAACGACATTATTCGGTCGAAAGCCGTCAGCGAGATCCGCGGACAGCCCCTGACGTTGTGGGTTGGCACATCCCTGGGCTCCGTTGGTCGAGATGAAAATGCGCTCGATCGGGCTGGAGAAGGTGTCATCGCCTCCCAAATGCAAAGCTGCCATCAACGGAGCGAATGTGTTGTGCTCGATAGCCGCTCCTAATGGAATGCTCGTATCCATGGACAGATACCACACCGGCCTGCCGAAGCTAAAACCGTTGATCAGGTTGAGCGTCACGGTCATGTTCACCGGGTCGATCGCGACCACCTGATCATGAACTTTTGAGTAATCGACGTTACCATTTGGGAAGCTGATGTCGACGGCGTTCACACCGAAGGCAACGATTGGGGCGTTATAAATAACGCCGGCTGCATTGAGAACCTGAACAAACGGACTATAGTCTTTGTCGCCGATGGCGCCAGGCTGAGCAGCACTCGGGGGAAACTCTTGGCCCGCGGGGCCCGGGGTAATACTGCGGACCGGCGAAAAATCGACCTTTCCTTTGTCGAAGACCAGGTCACCGTTCTGATCCAGATTTGCGGTTCTTGCGGCGTTGGCCATGAAAGTCATCTTTGCTGAAAAATTCAGCCCCAGCTCAGCCGCGACATTAGCGTCATCAACGTCCAGCAAAACGTACCAGACGTTGGTTCCATCCTTCATATGACCGAGATAAAGAGGAACAGTGATCGTGCCGGTCTGGTCATCAACGGGACCGGTCTTAAGTAACTGGACCGGCCCGACGAGACTTGGGTTCACAGTGGAAGGCGACGGTCCGAAGTACGAAAGATTCACCGTCGTGCCGACCGACGGCGGAGCGGGAAACAAATTGCAGCCCGGCCCTGGGCCGATCGGCCCTGGTCCGGGACCTTGCGCAGTATTGGGATTCGACGTGGCAGCCGCACCGGTTATATTCGCGTTGCGTAAGTCGATCTTTCCTGGGAACGCCCTACGTGGCGTGAGAACCCGGGGTGAATCTTGCGCCAGGGCGGTCATAGCCAAGGTGAAGGCAATGGCCGGAGCCATGGCGCGTGAAATTTTACGAATGCTAAAATCTTTACAACTCAATTGAGACTCTCCTCATTCTGAAATTGGGCTCTATCGAGATGTGTACCGATAGGCTGACCCTGCCCATGATTCGCTTGAGTCCCAGAAAAGGTTATGCGGGATTAATGAATTCGATCGCCGCGTGGAGGCATTTGAGACGCCGTTGGTGGTATTGGCGAACTACACTTGCGCGAACCCGCCATCGACAAACAATTCCGTTCCCGTGACGTAGCTGCTGTCGTCTGATGCGAGGAACACCACAGCCTTAGCGATCTCATCGGGTGTGCCGAGCCGGCCCAGCGGAACGCTACTGGATATCATTTTCTTGCGTTGCTCGCCCACGTCTGAGGACGCCAGGAGATCACTTAGTCCGGGAGTATCGATCGAGCCTGGACTCACGGCGTTCACACGAATGCGCCGTTCCTTTAAGTCCGTCGTCCATGTCCTCGCAAACGATCGGATAGCGGCTTTCGTGGCGCTGTAGACGCTATTCGATGGCAACCCCTTACTGCCGACGATGGATGCGTTCAGGATGATCGACGCGCCATCGGGCAGCAGCGGAAGCGCCTTTTGAACGGTAAAAACCAGCCCTTTCACGTTGATGCTAAAGATCGAGTCGTAAAGGTCCTCGGTGATTTCGCCGAAACGAGCGTACTTCGCAAACCCGGCGTTCGCGAATACGATATCCAGTCTGTGCTTCTGCTGCGTAATCTGGGCGAACAGTCGATCCAGATCGCTAAGCTTCGATACGTCTCCTTGTACGCCGATCACATTGCTTCCGATTTCTTTCACCGCGGCCGCCAATTCGGAATCGCGGCGGCCTGTAATGAAGACGTACGCACCCTCGTTCACAAAACGCTTTGCTGTCGCCAGGCCAATCCCGCTGCTACCACCGGTGACGAGCGCAATCTTCCCTTCAAGCTTGCCCATGTGATCTCCTTAACACCAGAAGCTTCGCCGTTAGCACGTAAACAGCTTCCCCGTTTTGATTCAGCATTGTACTTCGAACCGTCACGATTCCCTGATGCGGCTTTGACCGCGAGGGCGTGATTTCAACAATCTCGCTTTCGACGCGCAAGATGTCGCCTGGACGTGTTGGTCTAGGCCACGCGATCTCGCCACCTAACCCGACCAGGCCGTTCGCAAATGGCAGGCCACCGTTAACGAGCAGCCGCATGGCTACGGCGCCAGTGTGCCAACCGCTGGCTGCCAGTCCCTTGAACACGCTCGCCTCAGCGGCGGCCTTGTCAAGATGGAACGGTTGTGGATCAAACTCCGTTGCGAATTCCTTGATCCGCGCTTCGTCCATCAGGTAAGTCTCCGACGTGAATCGTTGGCCGACGTACAAATCGTCCAGATATAGCTCTTCTAGTTGCTGCTTTTGCATTTCACTCATGGCGAAGCGCCACCTCCCTTTCCAGATATCGGTTCAGATGGGATTGAACCTGTCGAAGCGCTTCCTCGTTTCGCTGGAGGCGGCTCATCATCAGCGCTCCTTCGAGCAATGCCACGATCAACGTGGCAACCCCTTTCGGATCAATCCCAGCGCGTGTTTCGCCGCGTTCTTGGGCTTGCTCCACGATATTCTCTAGACGGCTCAACCAGGATCGAAGGGCTTTCGCGACATGTGCGCGAAGGACCGGGTTGCCGTCATCGGCATCGATTGCCGTGTTCAAAATGGGGCAACCGCCCGGGACCGGGGATCGGTGATCGACGAAGTTCGCAATGAGCTGCTTGAGTTTGTCGATGCCATTCGCTTTTTCATCCACATGCGAGAGTCGCGCGTTCCACGCGGCCTCCCATGTATAGTCGAACGCCTCGGCGGCAAGTTCCTCCTTGCTCGAGAAGTGGCGGTAAATTCCGCCCTTTTTGAGCCCGGTCGCTTCCATCAAATCGTTAAGGGAACTGCCTTCGTATCCTTGTTTATTGAAGATCGGCGCGGCCGCCTCGACAATCCTCTTTCGGGTTTGTTCGCCTTTGGTCATGGTTGGGACCGAATGGTCTCTCACAATCCTACTACTCCAGTGGATGCCCGGAACGCTAGACGGGCTTCAAAAGTCCGCAAAAAGAAAGATGCGACCGACCGGTCTCAGAAACATCCAAGCGTTTGAGAGGTCGCCAGTGTGGTCTTGAAAACGATGAGAATTCGTGGGATGCAAAGAAGGGTCGCGGTGGCGGCGATCTGGGGGGCGATCGGACTGACTGCTTCGGCACAAATCCCCAGCCCCCTGAGTTACTCCATCGCTACCCCGCGTCCTATCAACCCAGCGGAGGGGACGACCAATCCAAGCGCGCAGGCTACTCAACTTCAAAACCCGTACCTCGGAAGCGTGCCATCAAAAAATACGGGTACAAGAATCGAGTTGTCGCTCAAGAGTGCAATCGACCGGGGCCTTCGCTACAACCTCGGGTTGGTCGAATCTAATCAGGCGAGCGCGGATGTACGCGCCGAGCGCCTGCGGGCTCTTTCGGCATTGTTGCCGCAACTGACCGGGCACGGGAGTCAAAGTTACGAAAACCTTAGCTTCAAAGAAATCGGCCTGAAGCTGCCGCCGATCCCTGGATTGCCCACGCTGCCTTCCACCAGCGGTGGATTTGGATACCAGGATGCCCGCGTCAGCCTCACGCAATCTCTCTATGACGCCGAGCTTCGAAATCAGTATCGAGCCCGAAAGAGTGATGAACAAGCATCGATACTCAACGTCCGGGATTCTCGCGACGTAGTCGTTTTCGCCGTCGGAACCGCCTATTTACAAGTGATCGCCAGCATTGCCCGCGTTGAGACCGCAAGAGCGCAGCTGGCTTCTGCTGGCGAACTAGACCGGCAAACGGCCAATCGGGTCAAGAATGAGGTCTCGCCCGAGATCGACTCCATCCGGTCGCAGGTGGAGCGGCAATCTGCCGAACAGCGGCTCACAAACGCGACCAACCAGCTCGAAAAAGACAAACTAACGCTTGGGCGGATCATCGGGTTGGCCATCGATCAGGATTTCGAATTGAGCGATCATCTGGCTTACCACCCGCTTTCTGGAATCACAAATGAGAGCGCTACGGACGAAGCATTGCGGTCTCGGGCTGATCTCCGCAGCGCCGAAGCAAGCGTCCAAGCTGCGGCGTTCACCGTTCGCGCTCAAAAGGCGCAGCGCCTTCCCGTCGTTTCCGTAACTGCGGATTATGGGGGCGCCGGCGCGAATATTGGAAACTTCAATCAGGTCTACACGATCGCAGGTAACATTTCGGTGCCAATCTACACCGGCGGCCGAATTCATGCGGACATCGAGCAGGCGCGGGAGGACCTCAGTCGCCGCGAAGCTGAGTACGAGGACTTGAAGGGCCGCGTTGCTTACGACGTCCGCATTGCTTGGCTCGACCTAAGCGCATCCGATTCAAGTGCGAAGGTCGCGCAGCGTAACAAGTCGCTGGCCGACCGGGCGCTCGTCCAGTCGCAGGACCGCTACACGAATGGCGTCACTAACTACCTCGAAGTCGTTCAGGCCCAGGAAGCAGTCACCCAGGCCAGCGAGAACTATATCGAGAGCCTGTTCTCATACAACGTGGCGATGATTTCTTTTGCGCGCTCCATCGGAGGCGCGGAAACAAAGCTCCCGGAGCTTCTAGGAGATAAATGACATGGCACGGACCGTCGAAAGACAAGTGATAGATTTGGGGAAAACAGCGCGCCCGCGAGAGGGCGATGACGCTGCTGAGAAAACCGGCAGCGAGAAACCAGAATCCGGAAGCAAGGTCCCCAGCAGAAGAATTTTCCGCTGGGTTCTGCTTACGGTTTTGGCAATCGCTGTCGCGGCCACCTCCCTTTGGTGGTTGCATTCCCAAAACTACGAATCCACGGACGACGCGCAGATTGAAGGGCACCTGGACCTGGTCAGCGCCCGCATCAGCGGAACCGTGACCTACGTTAATCCACGAGTCGAGAACAACCAGCTCGTACAGGCGGGAACTCTATTGATGGAGCTTGATCCGCGCGATTACGCTGCCGAGCTCGAACACGCGAAAGCAAATCTCGACACCCGGAGCGCGGAAGCTCGCTCCGCACAGGTAACGGTTCCGATAGTGGACGCGAGCGCGTTCGGGCAGCTCCATTCAGCAGAGGCTGCCAAAGAGCAGTCGCTCGCAAGCGTCGAATCCGAGCAGGCGAATCTGGTTGCCGCGCGGCATAAGTTACAACAGGACGAAGCGATCTTTGCTCGAGCCGAACGCGACCGCGCCCGCTACCAGGCACTGGTCGAAAAGCAAGAGATCTCGCGGTCCGATTACGACGCGCGCCAGACAGAGGCTACCGCGGCTAGTGAAGCAGTCGAGACCGACCGCGCGACGATCACGTCCCAAGAACAGAAGATCGCCGAAGCGCGGAGTCTCGTCATCCAGCGGGAGGCACAGATTGAAGCCTCGCGCATCGCTCCGCAGCAGGTTACCGATGCTCGTGCCAAATCGGACTCGGCCTCAGGGCACTTGGAACAGGCTCGTGCTGACTTGCACACCGCTCAGCTCAATCTCAGTTACACGAAGATCTACGCGCCGGTCAGCGGCGTGATCGGACGAAAAACCGTTGAGCTGGGTCATCGCGTCCAACCGGGACAGAGCCTACTCGTGATCGTTCCTTTGGACGACATCTGGATCACAGCCAATTTCAAGGAGACCCAGCTTAAGCAGATG
>Ga0210405_10005403_pt1 | contig 11669 bp, 12 predicted proteins | sample IncBWH11MmetaG_FD_155492 | JGI IMG/M metagenome (GOLD analysis project Ga0210405, IMG submission 155492) | Forest soil microbial communities from Barre Woods Harvard Forest LTER site, Petersham, Massachusetts, United States - Inc-BW-H-11-M | ecosystem: Environmental > Terrestrial > Soil >... | reverse complement strand
GAGAGTCGCCCGCTTCACGACACTCTCTGGCGCCGAGCCCGTGCTGCGACTTTCGCCTTCCGCCGCCTCTACGACACCCGCACCGCGCTCACGATGACATCCCAAGGCGTGACGGAGTTCGCTACCGTGAATACCAAAGACTTCGAAGGGTTGGGTTTTCGAAGGGTATGGAATCCCCTCCAATCGTGAAGCCGCCCTCGAGTTCAATGGGCCGGCCAGAAGTATGAAGAATGAATTATAAAGGGAAAGCGGCTTCGCCAGAATTCAAGCTCTGAATTGCGCGCAACTTCTTCGCATCGAACGCGGACGGGTGATACAGGTTAGATTGCGGTGAAAACGTAGCGTTGATCGATTTACCGTAAAGATTTGAGCAAAATGACAAAACAACAGATTATTGAGACCTACGGTAAGAGCGTTTATCAAATCAGGCTGGATGTGGCCGTCTCTACGTACACAAATTTTGTCCAGATCCCGGCAGGGGTAAAATTTCAGTTGTCGGCAGGCGACTTAGCCGATTTAGCCAAATCCGCTTTCGTAGTGGCCGACACATTTGTCGCGGAACTGGAGAAGCAGGAAAAGTCACCTTAACTTTATGTAATTCCTACTCGTCGCTGCTGAGCATTGAAACAACCGCTCCATCAGGCTTGGTGCTCGTTTTAAAGTGTCTGAAAATATTGCGCAAAATAATCTCTGGAGGTCAGACCGGCGCCGATCGTGCCGGCTTGGACTTCGCTATCGAGGTCGGGGTGGAGCACGGTGGGGCAGTGCCTAGAGGACGCATGGCCGAAGATGGCCCCATCACTCAGAGGTACCGACTCACTGAGCTGTCCAGCGATTCCTACGAAGTCCGGACGCGGCAAAACGTTTGGGATAGCGACGGAACGGCAATTTTTACCCTGGGACCGGCAATTAGTGGAGGCACCAAACTGACTCTTGATTATGCGAGCGAGATCAGAAAGCCGTTCCTTCATATTCATGACGGCAATGTTCGAAATGACCTAAACACGCTGATCAGGGCGGCAGAACGACTGCGAAACTTTATCGACTCGAATAATATTGAAATTTTAAATGTGGCAGGATCTCGAGAGAGTGGTGAGCCTGGGATCTATGCATTCACGCAGGACTTGCTTCGAGCGTTGTGGAAAACATAGCGGCCTTTGTCGCTTGGGGTTCGCTTTTACCCTTATAAGCGCTCGCTTTGCCAGTGTAACCCACCGGGGAATCGATTTCCAAAAGATCGCGCGGCTCACTATACTCTTCCATAAGCCTTCGCACAGGGAAGTATGGTCAGAGTCGGCAAGCATTATCAAGGCTCATCCAAACGGCGCGTGCCGCAACCTCCTTCTTGCGACGGCATGTCTCACGGCTGAGGACCATAAAAGTCGTTTAAGGCTTGCGTCGTCGCGATGAGCCGTTCGCGGAGGCCCGGAGGTAGATTCTTACCCTCGTGCCCAATCAGCATCAGGACATCCCCGCCAATCACCAGGCTGACCTGCAATGCATACCCGAAAAATGTGATGAACCTTGTCGGGCCTCCGGGTATCATCTCCGTGAGACCGGAGACATGTTTCAAAAAATCAGGCGCCAGACCGAGCAATTTTTCACTGATCCCTCCACCTAACTCTGCGCCAAGTACCGCGCCGTCTGAGAGCATAATGGCCACACCGGTAACGCGAGGAAGCTGAAATACCAAATCTGCGATTTTCGCTCCGTCGAGCGGTTCGTCCGTAAGATACAGTTCCTGCAAGCGCTCGTGTCCTTCGCGATGAGAACTGCGGATTTGAACGTGTCGAACTTCGGGCGGAGATGACGACATACTTGCAGGTGCATTGCGGCATTCAGGCGCAGATTCCAATCGTTCGACGGCCGGTTTGGGTTGCTCTGAACGAGCTAGGTGACTCTCAATGTCCGCGCTGGCGCCATTGGGTGGCGGATTCGCGGTGTGAGGTTCTGGATTTTCGTCCAATGATTTCGGAACAGCAATCTGCCGAACGAGCGGTTCATCCCGTAGATCCTTCTTAAACCTCGCTTCATCCTCGCCAGCAAGCTTTGCGAAGGGCGTCTCTAAACCTTCGAGTTTCGCGGCTGCCAAAGGTGTGGCGCAGAATATGTCCTGGATTTGCATCACGACAACCCGCAGGGGAATGTTAAATTCGGCCTCTGGATTGAGATGGTTGGTAAATCTGCCAGGGTAGAGCTCCTCGAGAACTCCTGCCTTGATCCGGGTTCTCCCTTCGAGAACGCCCAAGATCTTCCCTGCTTTGACAGCGATCGCTCCGCTGAGTTTGCTCCACTCCACGCGAGCCGGAGATTCAGCGTCCAACAACTCGCCCTCACGGATAATGACATCCCTGTTCTTTAGAGCGTCGCCTGCATCATCGCCTGCGAAAGGAGGCGCAGAACGCTCTTGTTTCCGTTTGAACAGTCTTTGGAAATCCATTGGACGCTTTTCTTTCCGCGTTCAGAGAATCTTAAAATGGAAAATAATGAACGCGGCCAACAACGTAGTAGTCGCCCCGAAAAGGCCGTAAATGAACGGGCTCAGATGATTGAGAACAATGGCAAAGTTGCTCCGTTCCCGATCATTCGTCCGCTTCAATGGGAGCAGTCTGGTTCTCCGGTCCGTAGATTTTTGCCTCCAACTTTTTTAACGCAAGCGCGGCGGCAACATTCACGGCCTGCACAACATTCTTTCCGGTCGTGGCCTCTCCGGAAAACCGTGGTGCTGGCCAGGATTGCAGTCCAAAAATCATGTCCATGTACTGCACGGGCATAATATCGGTTAAGTCCCTCTTGTTGTAGAAAAAGACGATCGGGATATGTTGCAGCGCCAGATTCACCCTCCCCTCCAGACACATACCGCGGTCGGAGAGTATCTCTTCGAGATCATGGAGCATCTCAAGATTGCTCGATGCCGCCTCGTATTGGCTGTCTGCGACGAAAACAACCGCGTCGGTTGCGGCCAGGACAAGGTGTCGGGTCCTTCGATATTTTTGCTGGCCCGGCAACGTCCAAAAGAGAAATTTCACGTCCAGATTTTTGACGGCGAGCTTTTGCGACTGGGTGTATTCGAAGAAGACCGATCGATCATCCGTTGTTGGCAATTCCTTGACATCCGTTTCAAGCCGCAAAGACAGATATCTCAAAGAGGTTGTCTTACCAGCGTATGCGGGGCCATAGTAAACCACTTTTAATTGCGCCTCGTAAGTGACCCAATTTACGTATGCCATGAGTGCTCTGCTCCTCGTCCTCGCGTTTCTTGTCTATCCGCGGTCCCGGTTATTGTCGTCAGCGGGTCGACTTAGATTGAGCTTTTTACCGGTCTGAATTTAATTACGCAGGATATAAAACGTTTGTTTCGAAACTTTGCGACGCTTTTGTCGCGAGTCTGATTCTGCCGGGAACGAGTTGAAGATTGAGTAATTAAGCTCCTTTTTGAGCCATTTGATCCGCCGGGCCGGAACGCAAGCTTTCAGCGATCCGCAACCGTCCGGAAGCCGATGCGATCGCTGTAGGGTGAGACTCCGTTGATTCGTTACACGCCGGGTGATCTGTCAAGCTCGGTGTTTTTCGTTTTGCGCCGGCAATCGCGATAAACAATCCTTTTTCTTGCGCGCAGTCGGGAGCGGTTCCAACTGGGTCTTTCGTTCCATTTACGATCATCCTGGAATGCTCTAGCGGTAAGGCCATGCAACTTAAATCGAATGCGTTGCCCGACCTAATATGGAGACTGAAACCGGCGATCGACCCAGCGACCCGATTTTTCCTGGTCGCGCTGTTCATCGTTGGATTTACCAGTAGCTACTTTGGCGATCTGCGTTCCAAGACTCACCCGCAGTACGCAGCTAATGCGGACGTGTTTTCGCGCACGCGGGCTGGCACTATCTACGTTCGGAACGTTGGGAACGCGCCTGGCTCGAAGCTAGGCAACGCTGCCAGTGCTTCTCTGAACGGTTTGTCACCCGAGAGGTTGCTCAGACGGAGACCTTCGACACGACTGCGTAAACTCTGGGCTGGGATGGAGCAGGGGCAAACGAGTACGCCCTAGCCTGTCTCAGCGACAAGCTGTTTGCCGCGATGGGGATGCGAGACTTTCTCATCACGCTTCCGGCTCCTCAATCCTGGAAACAGGGTGTCACTGCACCTGGCAAGCTCGCCAGCAAGGCTTGGCGCAATTATCCCAAGCTCTATATAGCCATTCTTAACCGCTCTGCTTAGGTGAAATTCCAGCTGAGTTATCGTTCTCTCTGCCGGTATTGATCACTTGGTCAAGCTCCGCTGCTAAGTCAGGCCTGAGCGTTTTTAGCGTTGCGAGATCTTTCTCCGCTGCGGCTTTCCGGCCCATCTTCAAAAGAACAACTCCGCGACATTCGTACGCTTCCGCAAGATTCGGCTTGAGTTGAATAGCTTTATTAAAGTGTTCAAGGGCGATCGGGTAGTATTGCGGTCCCGTCATTCGCAGCGAATAGCCGAGATTGTTGTGGGCTTCAGCGAAATTTGGGGTTTCCGTGAGCGCTTGCCTGAATTTAGCCTGCGCTTCGGCAAACTTTCTGGCTCGTACGAGTTTAACGCCTTGATTATCGTCCTATCGGCGATTCCCACGCTACGCATCCTTGCACTGCTGTTCCTGTTTAGCCACAACTCCAGAAAGCTAGCCAAGATTTAGAGAGAATTTGAAAGAGCAGGGGATCGCTAGGACCAAATCGTCCTTTTCAGCGGCTTCGAAGTCGACCTTTTCCTCATCCGCCTTCGCTAACTGCGCGGCGAAAACCGCCAACCAAAACAGAGTTCTAGCTAACCCTAATTATCGATTAGGTTTTTCTCTTCATCCGACTGAAGAGCCGTCTATTATTTCCCCGGCGTTTTCGCCCTAGGGCGAGCGGTTCGAGCCAAGTGGCTGAGAAAAGGCGTCGCAAACGCGCCCCACAAGAAGTGACCGCCAAGAGCTGGATTCCAAAAGGTGACGAGTAGAGAAATAGCGAAAATCAATAGCGGAAAAACTAGCACGATAGATTCGACCGCGATCGGATGAGTAAGGGCGCCAGGTTCAATGAGTCCGGTTCGGGACGAATAAACCCACATCAGAAGTGCGGACAGCGCGATTAGGGTCAAATTCGCCTCCATAACGATTGTTGTTGCTCTCGCTTCGATTCGGATCCAGAGGCTCGTCGAAATCGGGAGTACTGCGATCCAAAATAGCTGAAAAAGGTTCAGGTAAATCAGGCCAACAGTCGCCCGACTGAGCGAACGCAGCAGGCGAAAATGCCCGACCCAGAACATTGCTGCGATCGCAAAACTCAACACTAATCCAAAGGACTCATTCCACATTCGGGTGAGTTCTCTTGGGAGCTTCGTAGGATCTACGCCCTGGTCAGGAACGCGGACGCTAAACGCGAGCAGCGTCATCGCAACTGCGAAGACGCAGTCACTTAACGAGGCAAGACGTTGTAGATCGGCAGACTTGGTCATCCGAGGCGTTGCGTTTTTAGTCGTGAGCTTCGTGAGCGTTTGTCTGATCGTCATTGTCCTGATACCGCGTTATTAGCTCTACTGATAATACTTTGATAAGTAACGCCTCCGGTGCTTCCTGTTGCCACTTTTTGTAATACGAAGGTTCCATCTCCGCGACGGCGATCGAGGTAACAAAGACGAGTGCTCCAAAAACCGAAAAAGCGATTTTCAGATGACAGTGCGTCGGTAATCTCACTTGCTACAGCATCGCATTTCTCCGATCGTTCATAAAGGGATACTCAATGCGGAGGACCCAGCCTGGACCGCGCACTGGTGTCTATCCACATGTCGCCCGGTGGACCCCGTTTCTTCTGGGGCATTTAAGCAGCCGCCTTCGGCGAAGTCCGGTTTTCTCATCGAGAACTCGTTCATCCGCACGGGCGTTTTGGCGTTAAAACTATGCTTGCGCTGTACAAGGAATAGTGCTTAAGTCCTTTCACTAATTTAATGAAGCAGAGCTTCCATAGTTTTACAGCCATAGCGACACTCTCCCGTTCGGGAAGGTTAGCCGATTGGCGTGACTATTGCGGCATGACCGAACCGAAATCCAATCAAGGGAGGATAATCATCGAGTAGGTAAGACCTGTTTTAAGAGAAAAGTTTCAGATCAACCCTACTCGAAAAGAGTGGGGTTTTTTATTTTAAGGATGCGGGACTCCTGAAGTCCTGAAGGGACCGCCAGCGGAAAGACCTGCGGCCAGAGTGAATCTGAAGGTGTTTGTTCTTTTTGGCTTTTTATACGGTCGTATCTCAAGAGTAGAGAGCCTGCTTGCCAAGCAAGTTATCCGGGTGCGAGTCCCGGCGACCGTACCAATTATGGCGGTAGCTTAAAGATAGAGCCACGGTCTCCAAAACCGTCAGGTGAGGGCGCGATCCCCTCCCGCCATGATTTCCTCCGGTAGCCCAATAGCAGAGGCACCGCGCTTAGAACGCGGTCAGTGAGGGTGCAACTCCTTCTCGGAGGACCATTTTCGCCGCTGTGCCTTCAGTAGCAACAGGAACTCTCCTGTAAAGAGTTATACGTCGGTGCGAGTCCGACCAGCGGCTCCATTTTAAATCGCAGGGTAGACAAGAGGCCTAAGTCAGGAGGCTCATAACCTCCCATTCGTGAGTTCAAATCTCACCCCTGCTACCACTTTCGCGGCGATAGTTCGGTAAAGAGCCGAGCCTGTCTGTAAAACAGTCGGGCATCAGCCCCCGCCTGGAGCGTTACCAGGGCGCCGCACCATTGCCTCGCGAGCGAGCAAGCGAACGCGGTCGTCTGCAAAACGACACTTGCCCGGTGCGATACCGGGGCGAGGCTCCACTTTGCGCTGCCGTAGCTCAAGAGAAGAGAGCGCGACGCTTCTAACGCCGAAGATGCGGGTGCAACTCCTGCCGGTAGCATTTGGGGGTGACAGTCATAGGGACGGCCAATCCTTGCAAGATTGAGCGAGTGGGTGCGATTCCCTCCACCTCCACCACTTTCAATTATCCCGTAGCTCAGCAGAACCAAGAGCGCTTCCCTGCGAAGGAAGAGGCCGCGAGTGCGATTCTCGCCGGGATAACCATTTTTATGGATGGTGAACTGGACTACCGCGCCAGGCCTGTCTTGAAAACAGAGAGAACCCGTAAGGGTTTGGGGAGAGTGCCCTCCGCCATCCGCCAATTTATCGGGCATTAGGGAAGAAGTGAACCCGCCTGGCTTGGGACCAGGAGATAACTCGGAGCGTTACCGAGATGCCCGACCACTTTAAATTGCTAGGTAGAATCAAAGTAATTCGTTCGCCTGTTAAGCGAAAAGATCTTGGTGCGAGTCCAAGCCTAGCAGCCACTTTATGCCCCTGAACGCTAAGCCGTCGTGCGGCTGGCCTTTCAAGCCGGTGTCAGTCGGTGCGAGTCCGACCAGGGGTGCCAAGGTTCGCAAACATTTCAAGCGATGTACCGGGCTTTTAACTCGGCAAACTCGGGGCAGTACCGAGGCGAACCACCAATTTAACCTCCTGTAGCTCACCAGTAGAGCAGCCGGTCGATAACCGGCAGGTACTTGGGGCGGCACCAAGCTGGAGGACTTTCGGCCTGCAAGCATTAAAGTGATGCAATCGCCTCTTAAGCGATAGAACAGGGCGCGTTACCCTGGCGGGCCACCAAATGCGCGCGTGAGGTCGAACAGCATCGACGCCCGCCTGTCGAGCGGAACACAAAGCGAGGGCAGCACCCGTCGCGCGCGCCATTTTAAACGCTGGATGGCATAGATAGATGTGCGCTCGTCCGAAGAGCGAGAGAGGCTGCGGCGGTAGCAGCTCCAGCGGCCACTTTCAAAAGCGCCAGTCATTCAATAGCAGGGTCTCTGTCTTCCAAACAGGTGACGTCGGAGCGTAACCGACCTGGCGTACCAATGCCGTCGTAGTTTAGTCAGCAAAACCTCGCACTCGTAACGCGAAGATCCCGATGCAATTTCGGGCGATGGCTCCATTTTAAAACTGCCGTGTCGTTTAATGTAGGACGCGAAGTTCTGAACTTCGAAGATGAAGGTGCGAGTCCTTCTGCGGCAGCCATTCCTTTAAATGTGGACCGTATCATAAGCAGTAATGTCATCGCCTGTGAAGCGATCTAATCGGGTGCAAGTCCCGACGGTCCAACCGTTGTTTGACGCCTCCCTAGCTTAATTATAGAGCCCCTCGCTTCGAACGAGGGAGATGAGCGTGAAAATCGTTCGGGAGGTGCCACTTTCCCCGACTCGTAGCTCAACAGACCAGAGCAGCGCACTCCTAACGCGCAGGTTGCGGGTGCGATTCCCGTCGAGTCGACCCATCCAATTGCCGGATCGTCTAAACAAGTAGGACGACAGACTTTGAATCTGTCTATGGCGGTGCGAATCCTCCTCCGGCAGCCACGCCGCCAAAGCATAGAAAGCGATGCTCCTGCTCGGTAAGCAGAGGAGGTCGGTGCATGTCCGACTGGTGGCTCCATTTTTCAAGGCCGTGTGTGCTAACCAGCAAAGCAGCCGAACTTAAAATCCGGTGATTGAGGGTGCGAGTCCCTCCGCGGCTATTTTGTCGGCGTAGCCCAATCAAGCAGAGGCGCTCAGCTCAAACCTGAGATGTTGCGGGTGCAAATCCTGCCGCCGATACCATTCCCTGGAAGGTTAACCGGACAAGCGATGCCGGGACTCGGTGCTAACGAGATCGTACCGCACTGCGGTATGGGGAGCATTTCCTCACCCTTCCGCCACTTTCCCGCCCGCGTGACCTAATAGGAACGTGTCGGTCTTACAAACCGAACTTCTGGGTGCAAATCCCAGCCGGGCGAAATGCTCCTGTAGTTTAAAGAAAACCGCGAGTCTTATAAGCTCGATCGCGCCAGATTAGCGCCGAACGTCGGGGCAGTACCGACCAGGAGTACCAAATTGTGACAAAGCCAAAAAGAACAGACAAAACGTTTTATGGTAATATTCGGTCAACACGATCAAGCGACGATTGATCAGATCGTTCGATGCGCCAAAAACGGCGAGTATTCAGTTCTCTGCGCTGACGGCCATAAAGGATATGCGCAGCCGATAGGAGGCGTTGTCGCCTACAAAAACCAGATTTCCGTATCCGGCGTGGGGTTCGACATAGCATGCGGAAATTTGGCGGTGCGAACTGACGCGGATCCCGATCTGACCCAGCGAAACATTGAAGACATCATGATCGAAATCACCAAGAAAATCTCATTCGGAGTGGGCCGGTATAATGAGTTTCCGATAGACCATCAAAAACTGTTCGACGATAAAGCCTGGAATGACGGATTTCTCGGGTCACTGAAGCAAAAAGCGAAAGCTCAATTAGGCACTGTCGGATCGGGCAACCACTATGTAGACATCTTCATAGACGAAAGCCAGAAGGTATGGATAGGCGTTCACTTCGGATCAAGAGGACTAGGACATGCCATCGCAACTCACTACATGAAAGCAGGTGGCGGCCAGGACGGCATGGACGTAGACCCTGTTCTTCTGGATGCTGATTCGGCGTTGGGATTTAGGTACATCGAGGCAATGACACTCGCCGGGGACTATGCCTACGCGGGCAGGCAATGGGTTGCAAACAGGGTTTTGGAAATCATTGGATCGAAAGCCACTAAAGAAATTCACAACCATCACAACTTCGCTTGGCGAGAGAATCATTTCGGCCATGATCTGTGGGTTGTACGAAAGGGCGCAACGCCGGCGTTTCCTGGCCAATATGGATTTGTTGGCGGGTCGATGGGCGATGACGCCGTGATCTTGAAAGGAGTTCCATCAGAGGTTTCAGCGCAGGCGCTTTACTCGACTGTGCATGGCGCCGGGAGGGTGATGTCACGCACAGCAGCCAAAGGCAAGTTTGTCAGGGACGACAAGGGCAAAAAACAACGTCAGCAAGGACTTGTTCGTCATGATGAAATGCACAAATGGCTATGCGACAAGGGAGTCTTTCTAATTGGAGGAGATTTAGACGAGGCCCCGCAAGCGTACCGCAGGTTGAATTCGGTGCTGGAAGCGCACGCTGGAACCATAGAGATTGTCCACCATCTAAGACCAATTGGAGTCGCCATGGCGGGAAAGGACATTGCAGACCCTTACAAAGACTAGTCATGAGCGCACTCGAACATCAATGCCTCGTCCTGAATCGATCGTGGCAAGCCGTGAACATTATCACGGTGCAGGCTGCTCTTTCAATGATGGCCGCAGACGCTGCGACCGGCATGAACTTCACGACAGAGGGTTTCGTTCCCGTGAAATGGAGTGACTGGCTCGACCTGGCGGTGCGGCCCGAGGACGACTCTATAGGGACCCCCAGTCGGCGAGTGCGCGCTCCGAGGGTCATCATAGCCGTCAAGTTCAATAAGGTGCCACTGAAGCGTCCACGGCTCACCATGACGCATCTACGCGAACGCGACGGAGGCCGATGCGCCTACACTGAACGAGTTTTGAAACCCGAGGAGTGTTCAATGGAGCATATCACTCCGCGATCAAAGGGCGGGGCGACCGAATGGAAAAATGTGGTTCTTGCTGATAAGCGGATTAACAACATTCGCGGTAACCGAACACTGGAACAGGCCGGTCTCACCTTGAAGATTCAGCCGCGAGTCCCAGCCGCAAAACCGTTCCATGAAAGCCTTCGAAGCAGGCTCAAGTTCCCGGAGTGGGCGTTCTTTGTGAAGAAGACTCAGGGCTAATTGCGTGTTTCTATGCCGTCTGCCGTTGAGACTCCGTCCAGGTCCTCTGCAGAAATTCTCTGACATTCAAGGTCTCAGTTCCTATGGATGGATACGAGGCGACGGCAGCAATCCGGCTCCGCGAAGGACAATCAAAGCACACACCGATCATTGCGATGACGGCCAACGCGATGGAGGACGAACGGGGGAAATGCTTGGCGGCAGGGATGAACGACTATGTTTCTAAGCCGGTGAAATTCGAGGAGCTACACGCGATGCTAGCTCGCTGGCTCTCAGGCTCCCCTCATTATTGAAAACGGCCCTCACTGCACCGTTGACCGTTCTCCAAGAAATACTTTCCGTCCTGACTTCACGCGGTTGGTTCCTGAATCACCTTGTAGATCGCTCCATCCGTGCTTCGGAAGACTTGCTCCTTCAGTATTTTGTCGAAACGGGTCTTTTCGATTTCCTGGCGTATTAGGACGTCGGCAGGGGTTACGCCCAAGCCGTTAAGGAGAATGCTCCAACCAACGATGCGCAATTCTATTGGGCTCCGGTCTACGCCGTTTGAGTCCTTTTTCGAGACCTCCACTACGTAACGATATCCGTTTAGTGGGAACCTACACTGATAGTCGAGATAGACGCCGTTCACTATTGCTTAATGCGCGACCAGTCACGCAAAACCAAAAGTAAATTGCCGTGGCAACGAGCAAATCGCTCGAATGGATGGATGCCGACGGCGAGATCGAAGCCGGGTCAAATTTCAGGAACTAGCCGCCAGCACGGCTCCCCGGTTAGCCCGTAGCAATGCTGCTTACACAAACCCCCTGCTTCTGCGCAAATTCTGACAATTTTTGAGGTTCGCAGATCAGCCGGAATGCCAGTTCTAAACCCATTAAACCTGCGGAGGGTGATATTCCCGTATGATTTCGTGATTTTTGAACAACGTAACTGACGTTCCGGCATCCGCGGATCGTGCGTTTTTGGATTTTTGGACAAACACA
>Ga0210405_10005402_pt1 | contig 11670 bp, 12 predicted proteins | sample IncBWH11MmetaG_FD_155492 | JGI IMG/M metagenome (GOLD analysis project Ga0210405, IMG submission 155492) | Forest soil microbial communities from Barre Woods Harvard Forest LTER site, Petersham, Massachusetts, United States - Inc-BW-H-11-M | ecosystem: Environmental > Terrestrial > Soil >... | reverse complement strand
TTCCGGAATGATGAGTGAACCATCTGGACCCGCGGAATACACGAGGGATTTCACCAGGTCATAGACGGGCGTAGATCGATTCAACAGCGTGCCCGTGCCCAGCACGGCGCGTCGTTTAATAATCGTACCTTCGTATACGCCGCAATTTCCTCCGATCATCACTTCGTTCTCGACGATCACGGGCAGCCCGCCGACCGGCTCCAGCACGCCACCGATCTGAACACCCGCGGAAAGGTGACAGTTGCGCCCAATCTGCGCGCAGCTGCCGACCAGCGCATGAGAATCGATCATGGTTCCTTCGCCGACGTAGGCTCCTACGTTGACGAACATGGGCGGCATGCAGACCACGCCGCGACCAATGTAGCTGCCGTCGCGAATGCTAGAACCACCCGGCACGATGCGCACTCCGTCGTCGGGTGTCAGGGCGCGAACTGGATAAGTTGACTTGTCTATGAACGGCTGGCGGGCAGCATCGATGGACATATCGACGATGACTCCCATGCGAAAGCCCAGCAGAATTCCCTTCTTTACCCAGGTATTAGTCCGCCAACCGCTCTGCGCGTTGCTATCGGGCTGCGCGGCACGAACCTGCCCCCGATTTAGCGCCTCCTTGAATTCGCGAAATATCCTGAAATGATCGTCGGTATATTGGGCCGGTGGATTGTCGAACAGGTCTTCAATTTGCGACGGCTGCATGAACTCTTTCCACCAGCCCTAGCGATGTCAGTACACTGCGAATGCGTTCCTGGTTTTCCGCTTTGGGTGGTACGAGCGGGAGGCGCCATATTGGTTCGAGCAACCCCATTTCTGCCATGGCAGTCTTTACCGGAATCGGATTGCTCTCCACAAAATTTACTTCCATCAGTGATTGATAGCGCCGTTGAATCTCGCGCGCTCCCGCGAAATCATTGTTGAGGCACAACGTGATGAGGTCTGTCATCTCTTCGGGAATTTCATTGGAGACTACTGAGATAACCCCACGGCCGCCAAGAGCGATAAGCGGCAGAGCGATCGCGTCATCTCCGGAAAGAACGATGAAGTCTTCCGGCACGGTGTTAAGTATCGCGGCCATCTGTGACATGCTTCCCGATGCTTCCTTGATGCCAACGATGTTCTCGAACCCGGCGAGACGTTTCACGGTTGGCGGTTCAATGTTCACGCCGGTACGGCCCGCCACGCTGTAAAGAATGATTGGCAGGGTTGTGGCGCTGGCGATCGCGCGATAGTGTTGATAGAGACCTTCCTGGGTTGGCTTGTTGTAGTAGGGCGTAACAGAAAGAATGCCGTCGACGCCGATGCTCGCGAGTTCCCTCGCAAGAGCGATCACTTCGGCAGTGTTGTAGCCTCCGGCGCCCGCGAGCACCGGGACCGTTCCCTTGGCAACATCGACAGTGAGTTCCACGACGCGAAGATGTTCTTCGCGCGAGAGCGTGGGACTCTCGCCGGTCGTGCCGCAGGGCACCAGAAAATCGATGCCCGCGTCAATTTGCCGCTGAATCAAACGAATTAAGGTGGCTTCGTCAAGCGCACCATCGTGCCGAAACGGCGTAACCATTGCTGTGCCACATCCAGTGAACATGTGCTCGGTAAACATTTGTTGCTCCCTCTGAGACTTCCGACATTAGTTTGCTAATTCGCCGAGAATCTCCCGAAATTCGAACCAACCTTTTTTGCCCGCCACCCAGCGTGCCGCGCGAAGCGCTCCACGAGCAAAACCTTCACGGCTGCGCGCCGTATGGCGCAACGTAATGGTGTCCGCCAGAGAATCGAAGCCGATCTCATGCGTGCCGGGATGTGCTCCCGCGCGGTTGGCACTGAGGTTTACGGAACGCTCGTAACCGCTGGCAAACATTTCTTCCGCCAATTTACGCAGCGTTCCGGATGGCGCATCTTTTTTGGCGCTGTGATGAATTTCCCAGCCCCAGGCTTCGTATTCCTGCTGCTTTGCAAACAGAGCCGCTGTCTGCGCCACGGCCTGAATAAATAAATTCACGCCAACGGAGAAATTGGGCGCCCAGACCAGACCAGTTCCATTTTGTGCTACCGCTTGGCGCGCAGCTGGCAGATGCTCAGTCCAGCCGGTTGTCCCTACCGCGGCGCACACGCCGGCGGTAGCGAGCTGGAGAATATTTTCGGCGGCGGTGGACGGTGTGGAGAATTCGACTGCGACGTCGACACCATTAAGCGCCGCACGCGTAAGTCCGGCGCCGCGCAGATTATTCTGACTGTCGAATTTTGCGCGCACATCGAAACCGTATTCGGGCCCAAGTTCCTCTATGAGGCGCCCCATCTTTCCGTACCCGACGATAGCCAGACCCAGGCTCATAAGCTTGCCGCCTGCGCGACTTGCTGAGACGCGAGGAGTTGCATCACCATGTGGGCGTAGATTTCTACAGCTTCCACTAACGATTTCTTCGAGATGTGCTCTTCCGCTGTGTGCGCAACGTGAATGCTACCCGGTCCGATGAGAAACGGCTTCCCCCAGTGATCGCCCAGTACGGGAATGTCCGTGGCAAAGCTCACCACGGTGGTCGGAAGCCCATCAAAGCTGCTTAAGCGCAACGCGGGAATATGCGAGACTTCACGGATCTGGGCGCGGCCCGCGACGGCGGCGGGAAGCGCGGCGCGAATCGGTGACACATTTCCTACGGTACGAAACATGATTTCAGCGCGAGCTTCATCGGCGACCACGTTCGGTGCGTGGCCTCCGCAGATCGTGCCGATATTCAGTGTGCTTTCGCCGAGCAGACGATCGTACGGCAAAGGAATGCGGCGTATGTCTTGCAGCACATCGAGAAGAGCGTAAATCGCGGAGTGACCCAACTCTGGGTAGGCGGAATGCGCCAGCTTACCGCGTGCGGTAATCTCGAAGCGCAGGGCTCCCTTTGAGGCCAGTGCCAGGCGGTTTTCCGTGGGCTCGCCATTGATCAAGTACTGAGAGCCCGGCCCGAACTTGGCCGCGGCCTTGGCGCCGACGCTGCCGCGTTCTTCGCCAACGACAAACAGCAGAGCGAAATTCCGGACCCCGTTCTCCAGTAATCGCACCGCGGCGGCGATCATCGCCGCTACGATTCCTTTCGCATCACATGCGCCGCGGCCCCAGATGTACTCACCGTTTTCCCGCGAAGGAACGAACGGCGGGACAGTATCGATGTGCGTAGAAAGAGTTACGATCGGGTCGCCCCAGCTTGCGTAGACATTGAACCGCTGCGGCGCAACTTCCAATCGCTCTACCTGGCCGCCGTGGCGATCAGCGAGATCGCTCAAATACTCGAAGAGGTAGGTGCCGACAGCACACTCGTTCGGCGTCACGGAATCGATATCGATAAGCGTACGAGTAAGTTTGAAAAGGTCCATTTTTGTATTTCAAGGAATGGAGAAAAGGAAGGGAAAAACCGCGAGGGATACAGCGCGAGTTTCTTCGCTCCTCAATAGCTCTCCATCCGCTGTTACCGGATGACAGTGGGCAGGTATTAACCATGCCCCCCAAACTTCGCGAGGTTAGCTTCTCGTGAAGATTTCGGCGGAGATTAGAATCTTGCCCCTTTTGCGCGAGCCCCCCGAAGCTACTCGGGAAAACTGGCTCGGCTACTCATGGCCTCCGCGCCTCTATCAAGTCTTAACTAACTTACAGGAAGCCATCGCGGCTAGTCAACCGCGATTCCACGCTGTCGTTCGTTTGGTTTGGTCTTGTTTGTAAAATGTGTTTGCAAAGTCAGCAACCCGGGCGGCATTATTGCTCGCGCTCGCGAAAATTCCTGATAAAGTGCCGTCCTAGTAACAGGTTCGGGTGCCTCTCGGAGGTTTGATGCCAGAACTGGATTTACGGCCTTTGTCGCTGGGCGAAATTCTTGACCGCACCTTCACTCTGTACCGGCGAAATTTCCTGCTGTTCTTCGGCATCACGGCGCTGCCGCAACTGCTGGTACTCGGATTTAATTTGTGCCAGGTACTGTTCACCGGGCGGCCGGGAGCTCCAAGAGTCATGTCCGGCACCACAATCGGTCTGGGGATCCTCTTAGGGTTGGTGGGATTTATCGTGTACTGTGTCGCCTACCTTTTCGCTCAGGGCGGCACGGTGTATGCGATTTCCGATCTTTATCTTGGACGCAGCACCTCCATCGGAGCTTCCTTGCGGCGCATGCGCGGGCAGGCAGGGAGTTTGTTGGGCGTGTTGATACTCAATGGCCTGGTGGTGATGGTCGCTTTCATTTTCCTGATAATTCCTGGTGTGTACATGGCCTGCCGGCTCATTACCTGCATTCCCGCAGCGCTGCTGGAAAATCTCGGTCCGCGGGAATCGCTGGAGCGCAGCTTCGCGCTCACGAAGGACAACGCCGGGCGCTCTTTCGTGATCTATCTGCTGTATTTTGCAATTTTTTACGCAATATTCTTCTTGCTGGCTTTCCCGTTTATGGTGGCGGTCGGGCTTTCGGCAAAAAACCCCGCAATGATGACGGTGTGGACGATTTTGATGCAGGTGGGAAGCTCGCTGGCGGCGATATTGGTAACTCCGATTTTTACCATAGCCAGCACGGTGTTTTATTATGATTTGCGGGTTCGCAAGGAAGCCTTCGACTTGCAAATGATGATGAATCCGAATGAAACTGCTCTGCCGGCTACCGGCGGACTTCCATCGATACTATCGTGAGTGCTTTGAACCCTGGGTCCAGCGGCCACGAATGAAACGTCGCGTATTTGCCGTTCTCATTGTTCTGGCCGCTTCGCCATTCAGCAGCATCGCAATTCCAACGCAAGCTCCGCTTAGTTCTAATCCAAACCCGGCAGAAAAAATTTACGATGTTGCGTCCTTTGTGTCAGAGCTACAGAGGCTGGAAGTCGAGCTTCAAACGCAGCCCTCGCCAACCGGTATTAAGAAGTTCCGCGACGGGTTGCCTCAGTCATGGAATGTCACCACTCCTGAACACAGTTATGCGATTTCCACAAAGCCGCTGCGCGACCAGTTGAACGGAAAATCCACCGACAATGCGGAGACCTGGCTTGAGCGCCTTCAAGTGGAAGTGCAATCTGGGCAACGAGCCGAAGGGCAATCTTTGGCAGCCGCACACTCGCAGTTGAATAAAATTCTGGCCGGCAGAGGATTTGAAGGAGTGCGCCCGCCGACGTACCTTGAGCTACTTCGCGAGCGAGCTAGCGCGTGGCTGCAGAAGATGCTGATAAAACTCTTCTCTGGGCTGTCGCGCCATCCGATTGGGGCGAAGGTATTGTTCTGGGCCGTTCTGATCGCAGGAGTGGGCTTTGTCGCGCTTTGGATCTTCCGCTACATCAGCGCACGGGACTCGATGAATTTCTTCCAGCCTAGTTCCACGACGGTTACCACCCGCACGTGGCAGGAATGGATTCACGCCGCCCGGGAAGCCGCCGCGCGGGGAGATTTCCGCGAAGCTGTCCATTCAGCGTATTGGGCTGGAATTACTCGACTGGAAGAAACCGGATCGTTGCCCCGAGACCGCACCAAGACGCCACGCGAATATTTGCGCCTGATAGATACCCGGCCTCGCGGAACTGAAGTGGACGATCCTGTAGCCCAGGATTATAAAAAGCCGCTCACCGCGCTGACTTCACGGCTGGAACGAATCTGGTACGCGAATCGCTTGGCTGGCCTGGAAGACTTCGATGACAGTCTGCGCCAATTGGAGGCGTTGGGATGTTCCTTGGAATAGCAGGACCGGATCGCAAGCTGCTGATGATCGGCGGAGGCTTGCTTATCGTGATGCTCATCGCTTCCGTAGTTTTATCGCCTCCGGACGGAAGCATGTCCTCACCGGTTCCTTCCACATACTCAACACAATCAGCCGGAGCGAAGGCCGCTTACATGCTTCTTTCGCAGCTGCACTATCCGGTGCGCCGCTGGGAAGAGGCGCCGACTGAACTTCCAAAGGATGGCAGCAATACACTGCTGATCCTTGCGGGACCGACGCAAACGCCTTCCGCAAAAGAACGCGAGGCGCTGACAAATTTTGTAGAGAGCGGCGGGCATGTGCTTTTTACCGGCCCGAATATTGCCAACTTCTTCCGGGAGGCAGCGGTTTCCTGGAAAGCGCCAGATCCCGAGTGGGTCTCCTACGCTCCGAACTTTCCCAGCGCCATCAGCCGCAACGCGCCGCGAATCACCATTCAACCGCAGGCGTACTGGAGTGAACCAACCGAAGAACAATTGGCGTTGTACGGAGATGCGGATTCGCGCGCGGTAGTGTCATGGCAAATTGATGATGGAGCCGTACTCTGGTGGTGCGGGCCGACACCGCTGGTCAATTCAGGAATTACCAAGGACGATAACCTTGCGTTTTTTCTGAATTCCGTCTTGAATTGGGCGCCGGAAAATTCTCACCAAATTTACTGGGATGAATATTTTCATGGCCAGCGCAGTTCTTTGTGGAGTTACGCACGTAACACGCCACTAACGTGGGGGCTCGTTCAAGTTGGATTGGTCGCGGCCGCGGTGATTTTTACTTTTGGGCGCCGCAGGGGGCCGGTTTATCGTCAAGCAACGGTCTCGCGGTTGTCGCCGCTGGAGTTTGTGGATACCCTCGGCGGCTTGTACGAGCGTGCCGGCGCGGGATCGTCCGCAGTTGCGGTTTCGCAGTCGAGACTGCGTTATCTGTTGACGCGACAATTAGGGTTGCCGAGCGATACTCCCGATGTGCAGCTTGCGCAGGCCGCAGAACAACGACTCGGATGGAAGGGCTTCAGCGCCGAAAATGTTCTGGGGCGCGCTGATGTTGCCAGTCGCGTTGCCACGTTGAAGTCTCGCGAAGCCCTCGATCTGGTGCAAAATTTGGAGCGCCACGCACAGAAGCTTGAAGTGCACCCCCGACTCTCTCAGGAGAAAACCTAACTGTGGAACATCTTTCCGCGCTTTCCAAACATGTCCGGGATGAATTATCCAAAATAATAATCGGTCAACGCGAAGTGGTCGATCAACTGGTGCTGGTACTTATCTGCGGCGGGCACGCGGTCATGGAAGGTGTGCCGGGATTAGCCAAAACGCTCGCGGTCAAATCTTTGGCGCGAATTTGCGGTCTTGGATTTCAACGCGTGCAGTGCACAGCCGATTTGATGCCGTCGGATGTTACCGGCACCAATGTTTTTGACTTGAGCAAAAATACTTTTTCCATGCACCGGGGACCGGTTTTTACGGATTTGCTGTTGGTCGATGAAATCAACCGGACTTCGCCTCGCACACAGGCTGCTCTGCTGGAAGCCATGGAAGAACGGCAAGTGACTATTGACGGAGTGCGTTATCCGCTTCCAGATAACTTCACCGTCTTTGCCACGCAGAATCCCATCGAGTTTGAAGGGACTTACCCGCTGCCAGAGGCGCAACTGGATCGATTCCTGCTGAAGATTCATGTCGGGTATCCTTCCGCGGAAGATGAGATCGAAATTCTCTCCCGATATGAATCGGGCTTTGACTCTCGGCGCGTGAATGAAATTAGCCTTGTGCCGCTCGATCCGGCATTGCTTCCAGCGGCGCGGCAAGAAATTGGGAGTGTGCGTGTTGAGCCTGCGCTTCGCGGTTATGTTGTGGCGCTGGCGCGTCGGACGCGCGACTGGCCCGCTATTTCTCTGGGCGCGAGTCCGCGTGCGGTAATTGGTCTTTTCTTTGTGGCTCGCGCACTGGCAGGCATGGACGGCCGCGATTACTTGTTGCCGGACGATGTGAAAAATGCGGCTCTGCCGGTTCTACGCCATCGGATTTTGCTCAAGCCGGAAGCCGATCTTGAAGGATTGACCGCTGATCAAGTCATTCGCCAGGTTATCGGCGCCGTCGAAGTCCCGAAGTGAGTATTGAAATGAGTTGCGTGTCATGAACGAACCCCGGTCTCTGGCTCCGCCGGAGGCGACTTCGCGTCTGAAAAAATTCGGCAAATTGCCGTTTGGATTCGGGCCGCGATTTCTGGTGATGATGTTGTTGGGATTGCTTTGGATCGTGCCAGCCTGGTGGGCGCCGCGAATGATCGCCGGTTTGTTTGTGTGGGATTTTGTGGTGCTCGCGGCTTTCGTGTTTGATTTGTTGCGTCTTCCCAAGCCGCGCGATATTCAGGCTTCGCGAGTATGGGAACATGCACCATCGCTGGCGACGGCCTCGGAAATATTTATAAATGTGGAGAATTTTGGGCGTACCACCATTCGGTGCGGGCTGGTCGACGAAACTCCCGGTTCGCTCCGCAACATGCCAACGGCCTTGGAATCGATCGTTGTTCCCAGAGTTCCCGCGCGCGTGAACTATCGGATTTTGCCTCGCGAACGTGGGGACGCGCGCATGGGCCGCCTGTTCGTGCGGTATCAAACGCGGTTCGGATTCGCCGAGCAGTGGGCCGTCGCTGAAATTTCGCAAACCGTGCGCGTGCTGCCTGACATTGCGCAGGCCCAGAAACATGCTTTGTATTTAATTCGCAGCAAGCAAGTGGAAATGGAAAAGCGGCGCCGCCGACAAAAGGGCCAGGGGCGGGAGTTTCAAAGTCTGCGTGACTACCGGCAAGGCGACGACTTGCGCGATATTTGCTGGACGGCTACCGCACGCCGCCACTGCCTCACGACGCGGGTCTTTGAAATCGAGCGCAGCCAGACGGTGTGGATCGTTCTGGACGCCGGCCGGTTGCTCCGTGCGGAAGTGCGCGAGGAAAATAGCGAGCTGCGGCTGTCGAAGTTGGACTACGCAGTGAACGCGGCATTGTCGCTGGCCCAGGTGGCATCGCAATGTGGCGACAAGGTTGGTTTGCTGGCCTACGGGCGTAGCGTGCAGCAGAATATTCCGGTTGGCCGCGGCGCTGCACATCTCCGCGCCATCGTCGAAAGCCTCGCGCAAGTTCGCGGCGAAGCTTCGGAGGCCGATCATTCGGGCGCGGCGCGCACACTTTTGCAGGGACAACAACGGCGCAGTCTAGTGGTGTGGATTACCGATTTTGCCGAAACGCCCACGCTGCCGGAAGTCATCGAATATGCCACGCAGATCACCAAGCGGCACTTGGTGGTTTTCAGCGCGATCAGTCAACCCGATCTGGCCCTATTGGCGCAAACGATTCCGCAGACGACAGAGGACATGTACCGGCACGCCGCGGCACTGGAAATTTCGCACCGTCGAGATTTGCTGTTGCGGGGTTTACGTCGTCACGGTGTCTTTGCTTTTGAATTAGTCCCCGGGTTGCTGGCGTCGGCAATGGTGAATCAATATTTGGATATTAAAGAACGGAATCTGCTTTAGAAATTTTTGTGGGAATGGCATTGGCGAAAGAGAGATAGATGATTAAAGCAGCGAACAGCACCGCTCCCAGAGCAAACTTCATAGCCATGGGCACGTGGCTGGGTGAAAAAAATCCCTCAATTACCCCGGCGATCACCAGCATGGGAATGGTTCCGAGCAGCAGCCGCGTTGCGCGCCCTCCGGCCAGCTCCAGCGAATCGCGCCGCGACAATAGCCCAGGGAAAAGAAGTCCGCGCGCAATTTCCAATCCCGCACCGCCGGCTATGAAAATCGCCGGCAGTTCCAGCGAGCCATGGGGTGCGACAAAGCTCCATAATTGCAAGGCCATTCCAGCGTGTGCTGTCGCTGCTCCCACAACACCCAGCAACAATCCATTGACCACCAGCATCCAGATGGTTCCCAAGCCACCGGTAATTCCAAGCGCGAACATGCTGAACGCGACGGATAAATTATTGGTCATAATTCCCGACGATGCCAAAGGTTTAACGGTGACGATGGAATCGGTCCACATGTGTTGTTGTTCGATAGCATCGATCATGTGCGGGCCTAACAGACGATAAGCAAAATCAGGATTTCGCACCGTCAAGAACCAGGCTACCGACGCGGTCACTAGACAGATCACGGTGGCCGTAATTGTTTGCGGCAGCGTCTCACGGAATATTCGCGGATAGGTATCGCGATAGAACTGCACCAACGCGGCGACCTTGGGTTTGTGTCCCATGTAGATGAGGTTGTGGCTGCGCCCCAGGAGCTGGTTAAGGTAAATCTTTAGTTGCCGGTTGCTAACATCCTCGCGCACCGCCGCGAGGTCGGACGCGGTTTGACGGTACAATAGACCCAGTTCTTTCAAATCATTATGGCTGAGCGCGGTAATGCCACGGCTCGATTGCTGCACCAGTTGCTCGAGTCGAGCCCAGTACGGTTTTCTCTTCTCTACCCAGCGGATGGTGATCATGTCTTCCGGCTTACTTGGCGACCGTAACGCTTCAGTATCGTTTGTCGACCAGCTTACCATCGAAACTCCGGAGCAAACGGCGCTCGATTTTCATGTTGCTGGAATCGGCAGCCGCTTCATTGCTCTGGCGCTCGACACTTTGGTGCAAACCGGTGTGGGCTTGATTGTATTAATCGCGGGAGGTTTTGGCATCGCAGGCTTGGCTAAATATTGGCCGACTTCCTCGACGTGGGGTGCGGCGCTGATGATTCTGTTTTACTTTCTCCTCTATTTTGGTTACTTCGCGCTATTTGAGGTTCTGTGGAATGGCCAAACCCCGGGAAAGCGCTGGACGAAAATACGCGTGATCAAGGATTCGGGGCGTCCGCTCACCCCGGCGGAATCCATCGGCCGTAATTTAATGCGCATCGTGGACTGGATGCCTACGCTGTACGCGGTGGGTATCGTGAGCGCCATTCTCACCAAGGAAAATAAAAGGCTCGGGGATTTGCTGGTGGGTTCCCTGGTGGTCCGCGAATCGTCGTTGGCGGACATTAGGCCTGGATTTGGGACTCAAGCGGACGCCAGTTTCTCGAGTCACGCTCCGCTTGGTTCGGCGTTGTTATCGGCGGGCGACTTCGCGTTGATCGATTCGTTTCTCAATCGCCGATTCGACCTGGAGCCGACTGTGCGGTTCCGTATGGCTGACGACATACTTCGGCGCTTAAAGCCGCAGTTGACGCTTCCCGCTGCGAACAACTTATCGAGTGAAAAAGTTCTTGAGGCCCTGGCCTACGAACGCCGGGCCACCAGCCGTTACGCCTGATCATCAGCACGCCAAAAAGACTGCCTTCGGGGAATATCCGCGGCGGCACGGTGCTTCGTTGACAGCATCGGCTGCGGAATCTGACTTTATGGGGAATATGACATCCTCTCAGAGGGTCTTCGAACGACCTTTTCTTACACGATTTTGTTGATTCTTGGATTGGCCTTATTTTTTCGCGGCTGTGGTTTCCACGTCCGGCGGAAGATCCGGTCGGGCGAAGAGCTGACCATGGATTACAAATATCCGATAAAAGTGCGACGTATTCCCTGCCGTTGCGGCGCTCGCAATTGCCGAAAAACATTTATGGTCGAGTTCGCAAAGTAGGTCAACGTCGAGATAAAAGGTGCACTTACTCCGTGGAATATTTTCTCCTCGGCGATGGTTTAATTCAGTCGAACGATTGACGGGTCCCGACGGGGTCTATAGGATGACATTATTTAGCAGGAGGTTAGAAATGGCCAGAAAAAGCAAGCTAACTGAAGCTGCAGTGAAAATCGGAACGGCTATGGGAAAAGCAGACCGCACCGCGCACCAAATTGCAAAGGCCGGCTTGGCGGCAAAGGATGAACTGGCCGACATCGCCGCACAGATTAACTCGCTAAAACGTCAACTTTTAAAAACGAAGAAACGATTGCAGCGCGCTTTGAAGTAGGCACGGCCATTATCTTCATGTTACGACGT
>Ga0210405_10005399_pt1 | contig 11674 bp, 6 predicted proteins | sample IncBWH11MmetaG_FD_155492 | JGI IMG/M metagenome (GOLD analysis project Ga0210405, IMG submission 155492) | Forest soil microbial communities from Barre Woods Harvard Forest LTER site, Petersham, Massachusetts, United States - Inc-BW-H-11-M | ecosystem: Environmental > Terrestrial > Soil >... | reverse complement strand
TTCCTCATCGGGCTCATCGTTCGCACAGCGCCAGGGCGAGCGACCTTGGAGCGAATCGAGAACTCTCTGTTCAAAAAAATCCCTGGCTACGGACTTTTTCGAAGCCTCACTCAGCAATTGGCCGGAAAGGCGCAAGACCAAGCGTGGAAGCCGGCGCTGGCCGAGATTGAGGAGGCCCTCGTCCCCGCATTCATCATTGAAGAACATGAGGACGGGCGTTTCACAGTCTTCGTCCCTTCGGTACCGACTCCCTTCGCTGGAGCCATCTATATTCTTACTCCGGATCGCGTACACCCGCTGGACGTCCCCTTCACAAGCGCTCTCAAGGCGGTCTCTCATTGGGGATCAGGTACTAAAGATCTTGTCGCTGCAATGGAGAGGACGAAAGTTTTGCGAGCTCGATAATGGCTAGAAGACGTAACTGATCCCGCCCAAGGGCACGAAATCATACAGCCAACCACGGATTACGGAGGGGCCGATGGGCCTGAACAACTGGTCAGGAAGTGGCGTCATGTAAGCCCGGAAGTCGACTCTCAGCTGCGTCCGTTTGGGCATACGGAATTTCATGCCACCCCCGACACTGATCGCCGGTTCCACCTGATTCACCGGCCTCAGCAATGCCAAGTTGGCGAGCGGCTGATTGAGATCGAGAAAACGTGATCCCAAACCCGTGTACACTTTAATGCCGGCACCCGCGGCGATATAAGGACGAATGCTGGATTCCTTAGACGATGTGTAGAACAGAAAGTCGTACGTAACGAGGTTAGTGTGGCCGTCGAGATTGGCCTCTATTCCCGAGGACTTGAGTTCCGGTCCTCCAAAGCGAAATAGATAACGGATTTCGCCTCCGACGTAGTTGTACATGTTCTCAGTCAAGGTCACGCCGAAAGCAGCTCTCGCCGGAATGCCCGCCTGGGCTGATCCAAGGCCGTTGGTGATGGACGAATCGTGATACCACCCGTACCCGCCGATCGCACCCAATTCCCACGGCTGGGCCTGGCACACGGACGAGATAGTGACTGCAAGAGTGAAACTAAGGAGAGTAAGACGCATCATTCCTCCCGTGTTGACGCCATATCGGTCCGCTACGTGCTCTAGATCACCCGAGGATGGTGCACTTGGGCATCCAGATTCAGACTGCAGATGCTGCTGTCCGCGCCATGGGGGTATTTTATTTTGAGACGCGGGGCATGGCTGGAAATTCGACAAGGGGAACGATTTTGCTCCGGCGAGACACGAAGGCTGTTTCCAACTCAAAATCGGAAACCAGGCCCGAAACTCAACACAAACTGGTTCATGATTCCGCCGTTTAGCACAACGATGCAGCCCCCGACACAGACCAATCTCTGAAGTTCGGCGTGCATCACTATAGGCAAGTACTCCACGCTTAGGCGGAATCCCCAGTGTTTCGTCGGAAACACTTTGACGCCAGTTCCGATACCAAACGCGAACCTTGTGGCGCTGGATGCCGGAGCTGACATACGGGCTGCACCTGCACTTAAAGTGAGGAACGGATGTATCATCTTAGCGTCTTGTAAATTCCACTCGTGTGTGAAATCGCCGAGGAAGTGATCCAATGTGACACCCGGGCGGAATGAAGCTGCAACCGAGGGAGTGGGAACAAGAGGATCTTGCTTGAAGAAAAGGTGTGTATCCTGTCTCATCCATCGGAACTCGATCGCGTTATAGCCTTCGCCCTCATCGCCGTCGTACCGGATGCCACCGGCTACACCGAAACTGAAGCTGTCAGCGACATGTGCTTCAACGTTCGGCGTTAACGCCTGCTCCAGTTTCATGGTGCCACCGAATGCGCCGCCAATCAGGGGTGTGATCTCATACTTCTGCCCTCGTGCCGGTACCGAACTCACGAGAAAGGCGATAATCAGATAGCGCCCTCCGGCTAATCTTCTCGCGCAGCGCAGTTTAGACATTCCGGGCCTTCTCTTTTTCGGGCGGTCTTCTAGAGCCGCTCGAAAGATGCACTCTGGTGTGCCGCAGAGGCAAAATATATATCGTGTCGAACCTTGGCAATTAACGCGAAGACAGAAAGCCCGCAAGTCTAAGGGGCGGGTGGCAACCGGAAGCATACGCGTAGAATCGATTCCGCGACGGGTGACGATCCTATGACAGTAGCGTTGTTGATGGAGTTCCGAATCGATGCGGCCGGTGCATTGGTCAACGTCAAACGTCTTAGAGACCATACGACCGTGATTTGACCGGAAAAGGAGCGACTGGCACGTGACTACCGCGTCGAAGTAGATGCGTTTCGGGATTGCGTATACGCGTTGCAGGATCTGCGCGGGTTTGAGTTTGATCGGGCGTACAAGGTGTCGGAGTTGCGGCGCGTTGTCCTTGATAACGCGAGGAACGCCTTGGACCGTCACCTCGCGGAGAATGGATGTGGGGGAAGCAAGTATGGGCCGGATCTGGGTCATTGCTCTGGCGGCACCTGCTTCCAGCCGGTGCGGGCTACTCTGGTCTGATCTCCGTCGTTGCGTCGATCAACCCGTGTACGAAGCACATGTACCAGGATCTCTCTTCGGTACTCGAGGACGTGCAGGTTTGGGTTCTTCTGGGCTACGACTTTTCACAGCGATCGGAAATCAATATAACTAGGTTCGGCACGCGTTCGGACATTGCGAAGGATAGAGCCTTGGGGGTAACGCCTACGTGGGCAGGGAACGGAAAGCGTGAATGCTCCGCTTCGTCTGCAGTCGCCAAAATGAACACAGCACATGATAGCGTAACGACCTATCCACGAGGCTTGTGGAGTTATAAGGAAGTACCGAGAGGATCGGAGGTGACTTCGGAGGCAAAGTGCCCGGAGCAAAACCTCTCGGTACCCTTCCGTCGGTCGGATGCACGCACGGGCCGGCTGGATGTACAACTTCGCGTTCCGGCGCGAACGGTGGCTCCTAGAGCTGATGATTCTCCGACCGTCGGGTCACGCAGGGCGTTACCGCAATCGAGACCGATTGGCAGATTTCGATCCGATTGAGCAAGTGCCTTGGGCCTAAAGTCAAAATCTTTTGAACCACTAATGCAAGAAGTGCATCACCCCAAACGTGTGAGTTCTGCGCAATTTGAAAGGAGAAATCATGATTCTCGGAAAATTCGCCTTGGCGATGTTGTTATTGACTGCTCCCGCAGCTTGGGCGCAGTTTAGTAAGGCGGACATGATGAAGTTGGCAACGGATCGATTCGATACGGCCGCTACGACCTTGAAATTGAACCCGGATCAAGTAGCTGCGATCAAACCGCTTCTCCAATCTAAATGTGTCTATATGGGCCAAGTTAAAGATGTATACAGGGCGAGCGATAAGAGCGATGCCTCAAAGAAGACCGCTAAGGAGTCCTTAAAGGCCCTTCACGACAAATACAACTCCCAGATCTCCGCGATTCTCACTCCCGAACAGGCGAAGGCATGGAAGCGCTTGCAGAAGGACTGGAAGGACGACCTTATCGTGCCGAAGTCCTAGCGACGTTCGCCCGCCCAAGGCAGCGTAAACTTTAAAGAGTCATTAAGAATCCCTCGGGATGAGGGCGGCGAAAAGTGCCGCGAACGCGGGCGCGTCCGATAGATCGATTATGAATGAGACGGACCATAGATCGGTTCAGATCGTGCGGCGATACATCAGGGACGGCAACTTGTTGATAGAGAATTCAACAACCAAGCTCGAGCCGTAGCCACCGGTGATTCAAAAACCTTAAGATCAATCAGGCCGGCGGCATCTTAACATCGGAGGCTCCCATGCTTCGCACCCTTGGCAAGAAACTAGTGGGCCCTCACTATCCGTGGACTCGTGGCGATCTGCTCACGTTTTGCTTCCAGGCGTCACGCCTCGTACTGCTGTTCGGAGCCTATGCGCTGGTGGATGGAATCTTCAACGTGATCGCTTTGTTCCGTGTGGCGTCGCGTCAATTGGCGCTGCTCGTTGAAGGCGTAATCGGAATCATCGCAGGCAGCCTGACGTTCGCTTGGCCTGCCATCACCGTCATCGTTCCGCTGCACATGTTTGCATCCTGGGCGATGGTCACTGGCGTTTTTGAAATTGTCGGGGGCATTCGTCTCCGCAAAGCGGTCGCAAAAGAATGGCTCCTGCTGGTGCTATGTGTCCTGTTCGGCGTGCGGACGCCGAGCTTGCGTTCCAGTTCGTTAGCCATCCATTCACTCGCCCCAGGTCGGATTGTCGTGGGCCGTTCTCGCGAATCAATTCGCGCAGGTTCCTTGGCAGTTGCGGTCGCCATGAGCACGTTTCGGGCAGCTGTCGAACGTCTCCATCCGTTCCTGAAACAGAGCGAGTTGTTCGCGAAGGAACAGGTTCTCGGAGATGACGGCGGCGCGGGAGGAAGAGAGAAAACGGATCAGCAGGAAAAAGCCACATTCTCCAGGAGCTTGCGAGATCACCTGAGGCTTTTTTCACTCCTCGTGAACGCTGCAAACAATCAGAGCGTGCTCTCATTTGCCCATGTGTATTGCTCGTCGCCACAGTCTGGGACAAGTTCTACTCCGCCGCGGAGGTGACCGTGATTCCTACAACGTCTCCCGGTATCAACATTTCAACTCGCCGGTTTCGCTGACGACCCGAAGCCGTAGCATTGGGTGCCGCCGGGTTCGTGTCACCTAAACCCGCGGCGGTTACATTGGAAGGAGGCACGCCTTGAGATATTAAGTAATCCCGTACGGCATCTGCACGCTTCCTTGAAAGCTGCAGGTTGTACTCATCACTGCCGACGTCATCGGTGTAGCCTTCCAGGCGGGGGCAAAGGCCGCCATAAGCCACCAGAATGCCCGCGATCTTGGCGAGTTTTTCGCGCGCTTCGGGCGTGAGAGTAAAGTCGTTGAAGCGAAAGAGTACGTCCGAGATACGCACGACCAGTCCGCGCGATGTGTTTTGCGTCTCAAGTACCAGGTTCAACTGCTGCTCAAGGAGCAGCCGCAACGCGACCCTTTCTGATTGGGCTGGCAGATAAAAGGGAATGTCCCGTTCGTTGTTCAATCGCTCGCTGAGCGGGCGGTCAACGCGATCCAGGGGAGCCGCTCTCTGCTGATGGTCCGGCGTCACGTAGTACAGGATGTTGGCGCTGACCCAGTATGCATCCGCCCATTGAATCCGGTTGTCCTTGAATGCGATTAAATATCTGATCTGCCGAGGTCGCCAGTGTTCCTCTTGATACTGACGAATTACGATACGCGGAGATTCCCGCACTACGGGAGGCGGGTAAGGCACAGGCGGTGGATACAGAAACGGAACATTTGGGTTCGCATAAGGCGGGTAGTATGGCGAATATCGTGGGTAGCCGCCATACCATTGAGCCCAGGCCCCGTGTACCAGACAGAAGCTAAGCACTCCGCAAAGAAGCCATCTCATAGAATGCCTTCCTGGAGGTTTGTCTTAATCCTCATGCGCTCCCGCTGGAGTAGATGATGCGACCTGCACTGGAGTGTCAGAACATGACGTTTACTCATTTTGACGCTGGACCAATTCAGGCATCAAATTACAACGGGGAGAATAACGATTTCGGGTCAGCAACCGTTGTTGCTCAATTCGCCGCAGCTCACGGAAGAATTCGAGAACCTGGTATTGTTCGTGAGGTCGGGCCTATTGGACCATCGCGCTGAACGCCGGAACCTGTGCCGCTCGCGCTCCAGCGATAGGACCGAGCCGCATGCAGCCCTTGCGCTTCGAAGGAATGTCCGCAGCGTGGGTGAGCCCAACCCGCATCATTCCGGCTGCCTGTCCGTTACGAACCGAACGTCGTTGTTTCCCCATCATGTCGATGACACGTAAGCTAAAATCGGCCTTCTCGGAGGTCAGACGATCGAGAATGCCTCCGGTTGGGATGCAGTCATTTTGGATTTGGGCCTTCGGTCACCTGTACCAAATCGTGTGGACGAATCCACTTGGCAAAAGCGGCTTGAACCTGCTGCGGCGTGAGCTTAAGGTACATACGTGCCGCCACGGCGGGTTCGTCCAGCGGAAGCTCGTCTCTCGTGCGCGAGATCAGACCCTCCGCGATGCTTCCAACACTCGATTCTGAAAGGGGAATCTGCTGGAGCAGCTCGACCTTGGCAAGATTCAGCCTCTCTTCGGGCACCATAATCGTCTGCATCTCCTTCAAATCGCGCTCCACGATCGCACGGGCCCGCGACACATTGCCAGGGTCACACCCGTAGTTGATAACGTACGAGGCCCCGGTTGGATCCGCTTCGAGCGTCGAGGAAACAGAGTATACAAGTCCGGTATTCTCCCGAAGATCGCGAGACAGCCGGCTCGCGTACATTGCTCCACCCAACACTTGGCTTCCGAGATTCAAAGTGTAGTAGTCCGAGTTGGAACGGGGCACCGGCAGCGTTTCCGCGAGAGTGACATCGGCTTGCACGCGACTGGCGTTTGGCACTTGCGTGTTCGATGGTTGGTTAGTCTGCAGCGGAGGCTGAAAAATGCTGCGCTTCGAGCCACGAGATTTCCAGGCTCCGAAGTTATGTTCAATCACCGAGCGGGCCCGTGCGGGTGTGACGTTACCGATGACCACGATGGTGGTAAGGTCGGGTCGAAAAACGCGCTTGTAGTAATTGCGGACGTCGGCAAGGGATAGCGAGGAAACACTGCCGGGCATGGCGTAACGCAGATCAGGATCGTTTTTCGGCTGCAGTGCCGATTGTAAGGCTTGTTGCGTAAGATAGGCGGGACTCTGAAGTTCTCCCGCCACGCTGTCGGCAAACTGACGCTTGATGATTTTGAAGGCGCTAGCGGGCAGAGCAGGGTGTAATTCATTCTCGGCGAGCAGCGCAACGCCGCGATCGAAATCGCTGGCAAGCACTTCGAGCGAAAAATCCATGCCGGCGGACTCGTTGGCGCCAATGTTGTCCAGCGCTTTTTGAAACGCCAGGCGATCCAACGACACAGTGCCATAGGAAAGCAGCTCATCCAGCACCTGATCGACACCTTCTTGACCATTTGAGATCTCCAGATCAGAATCATTTCCTATGTAGCCGAAAACGCTAATCATGTCGCTGATTGTCTCCGGCTGCACAATCAGCTTCAATCCATTCGACAGTGTTGTAATTTCCGGATGCAAGGTCGAAACTGGGACAGGGAGCTGATTCACCTTTTGCGCCCAGGCAGGAAGCGGGACGGCGACGTTCGCCGTGGCTGCGAAAGATTCGGCTCCGCCGGATATCGCCGATGAGATCGGCTGGCCGGAGGGTTGTGGCGTCAAAATTGCCGAGATCGATTCCTTCTGATTCAGAAAACGGCGCGCCATGGCGCGTACGTCTTCGAGCGTGACCTTCTGAATCGCCTCAACGTCGTCGCTGGGAGAATGCCGTCCTTCCAGCGCCAAGGCATCAGACCAAAGCAGAGCGAGGTCCGATATGGAATTCTTTTGGAACTCCGCGTCAGCGACCTCGTGCCGCTTCGCAGCGCTGACCAAATCCGCCGGTACTCCGTTCTTAGCAATGTCTTCAAGGACCTCGCGAACTTGCCTGAGGAGTGTTGCGCCATCCCCGCCGGCTGGAAACGAAACCTGTGCGTAAGCCAGGCTCGCTTGGGGCAAGCTATCCAACGAAAACCGAGCGCTCAATGCTTTGCCTTCCGGCACGAGATTGTAGAGACTGCTGCGTTGGCTGCTGAGTACGTCAGCCAGAACGTGCGCGGCTGCGAAGTCGGGACTATTCGAGCCGGGCCAACGGAATGCAGTCACCGCAAGCCCGTATGACAGGTCTGTCGTGAGGTATAAAGTCTCAGGCTTCACCGGTGCGAGTTGGACCTGCGGACGCGCGGGTAGCGTCTTAGCCGGAATTGCGGCGAACAGATCTTTCACTTCGGCCATCGTCGTCACAGGATCGACGTCACCGGCGATCACCAGGATCGCGTTGTTCGGCGCGTACCACGTCTCGTGGAATTTCTTGAGCATGGCTCCGGTGGTCGCATCGAACGATGGCCGCGTACCCAACGCATCGTGCTCGTAAGGAGTTCCCCGGAACATCTCCGACAGCAGTTGTGTGTAGAAGACGTACTCAGGATTCGAAAGATCGCCTGCAACTTCCTGCTCAATGGCGCCGCGCTCGTGATCCCAAAGGGCGTCTGTAACGAGCAAGTTCCTCATTCGTATCGATTCGATATGCAGCGCGACGTCCAAGTCTTGCTTCGGTACCGTGAAAAAAAACTGCGTGACGGACTGCTGCGTGTCGGCGTTGAAGTCGCCCCCCATTGCCGCGCCGATGTCGGCCAACTGATCGGTGGACAAGCCCGGACTACCGCGGAACATCATATGCTCAAGCGCATGAGCGGTGCCCGGGAATCCGGGTGGAGCTTCGTTCGATCCGACTAGGTAATTCACTACCGTAGTCACCACGGGGGCCAGGGCGCTGTGTACGATGACCACGCGAAGACCATTGTCCAGCGTGGCTCTCGACACATCTTGGACCGGCTTCGGGGTTCTCGTCAGGGCGGGCCCCAAAAAAACAAATGCAGTTACGGTAACGCGCAACAACTTGTTTGGCGGCCGTCGCAGGCTTCCGAGCAACTTGGGAAAAAGACTTCTAGCGCAAATCATACGCTCTGCGATGGTTCCGTTGCAGAATGCACAGAATAACTTAGAATGACCCGCCCAAGAGACGTCGATCTAACGACTGACCTCCTCCGAGTCCACCACCTCGTTGAAGCGGCGTGATAGAGATAGAGGCTGCGAGCGCTCTTGGCAGGATCGAGTCTAAAAAAATTAGACGAAGGGGGCCGGAAGAAAGTGTACTCCTTGTGGGATACGCCGATTTCATAGGGACGGGAGAACTCAGGCCGTCTCATGCGAACTGGTCTAAACAGGCAAATTTGGACTCAGAATCCCGCGCCCTTCATTGGGCATGTGGGTTCGACGCCTACCTCCAGCACCAACAACACACAAATTCTCAAGTAGAATTAAGCGCGTTCGAATCGGGGTTCTTACGGCGTTACCGCCGATTTCGAGAATACGCGTGCCGATGGCGCGAACAACATCTTCAGAACAACAGCTTCATCGACAACTGCAGCTGGCGCGACGTGCCGAAGTCTCCGGGCGCAAATCGCGTGCCGCCCGTGATTATACCGAGCGTTGAAGATCCGACCGTGGTTACCGGATTGGTGAAATTGGCCTGGTTAAGGGTGTCGAACGCATCCGCCCGCATCTGGAGCCGGAAGCGCTCAGTGACGCGCGTGTTCTTGACCAGCGCGAGATCCAGATCGGACCATCCGGGCCCGGTGACGACATTCCTCCCCAGGTTCCCAAACGCGGCGCCCTGGTTCACGAACACCGACGGATTCTGAATGTAGCCAATCGAAGTCGCACTGCCGTTAGTCGCCGGAAAGAAGCCGGCTATCACCGGACCAGTAACGTTCGGCCGTAGATTCGCGTTTCCCGTGAACGAGCTGGTGGTGGTGTGGAAGTTGAGCGGATTGCCGCCCTGCGTCGTTTCGACGAGTGAGAGCTGCCACCCCTCCTTGAGCCGGTTCCCTTTGAATGGCAGCTCGTAGATACCGCTGATCACGATACGTTGTCTGGTGTCGAAGTCCGAGAGCCCGCGGTCGCCCCGAATATTGTTGCTGTCCTGAATGACCGGTACCTGGAAATTGCGGGAGTTGTCGTCGATCGATTTCGACCAGGTGTAGGCGGCGTTAAACTGCAATCCTTTGGCAAAACGCTTCTGCGCCGCGACCCAAAGCGCGTTATAGGACGAGTTTCCGTCGCTTTCATGAACGGTGATGTTGGAGAGCGGCACGCCCGGATCGATCGGGCTGCTGGCCGAAAGAGCCGGGTAGGGGCGGACTCCATTGACGAACTGGTTATAATTTCGTTCAATATTCAGATCGGTGCCCTTGCTCCCCACATAACGGGCCGACACCATAAAGTCGCTGGCCAACTGGTGCTCGATTCCGAAGTTCCATTGGGAAACATAGGCGTTCTTGTAATTGTGCGCCACCGAAATCGGCGACACACTGCCCTTAGCGAGTGAGTAGGCATTCAGCAGCGTCAATCCGGCAGCAGTGGACGAGAGGGGGATCGCATAGGGCGGATTATTCACCAGACCGGTAACGAGGCCAAAGCCGGGCTGATCGACCATAATCGCGTAGGCTCCCCGAATAACGGTCCTGCCGGTCCCAAAAGGATCTAACGCAAAGCCGACGCGCGGCTCGAAGTTCAGCGCGCTTTGGTTATAAACCGAAGCCGGCCCTCCGCCGGACCCGACGTGCTGCAGCGTCACTGTAGTGGGATCGAACACCACGTACCGGCCGCCCGCCTCGGTGGGCGTCGAGTTCCACTCGTAGCGGACCCCTAGAGTAAACGTAAGCCTGCGTGCGGCCCTCCAGGAATCCATCACGAAAAGGCCGAGCGCGTTCTCATACGACCGATTGGACCGGTTGGAGGTTGTGGTTGAAAAAGCACTGGCCTGATCGGCCAGAAACGCGTTGATGCTGGGGAACGTGAACGATCCCGGCGAGGTCGAAATATTATTGCTGTTCTGGCGGCGTTCCTCCCCGCCTATTTTAATGGTGTGATTTCCGCGGGTCCAGCTCAGGGTATCCGACAGGACAGCGGTGAGATCGCCGCGCGCGGAAATGGCGCTGCTGCCAAACGTGAAGGCGCCCTGGACCGTCATCTGGGGAAGTCCGATGGGAGTCGTGACGCCATCGTTGATGCCGAAATTCACTGGATTGGCCAGGAGGTCGGGGTTGAATACGATGTGAATGCGGTTAGCGCCGAGGCGGGCTTCATTGACCAGCGTGGGACTGATGACCCAGGTTTCGTTCACGCTGATCAGTTGGCGGCGGCCGCCTCTCTGATCGCCTTCGTTAGGGAAACTGTTTCCGTCAGTGCCGGGCGGCTCGTGCCGGAAGTCCTGCTGGATCGCGTAATAGACGTTGAGCCGGTGCGCTTCGGTAATAATCTGGCTGAAGTTGGCCGTGCCCTGGGATATGTTCACGGGTGACGACGGCGAGAAGGTGTACTGGTTGGAACCTGAGTTCGGCGCTGGAATCAGGGGCAGCAACGCCTTGATAACCGCGTCGCTGGAGGTCTGCGCCTGGGCGACCTGCGCTGTAGTTAGCGTAGTAGTGGGACTTGGCACTGCCTGGCGCTGGCGCAATCCCTCATAACTCAAATAGACGAACGTCTTGTCCTTCTTTATAGCGCCGCCGCCATCTCCGCCGAACTGGTTACGGATGAATTGAGCCTGCGGATTGGGGATCAGACCAGCCGCACTGGTGGTGTTGGTGGGGTTGCCGAAATTACGCGCGTCCAGATCGTTGTTCCGGATAAATTCGTATGCCTCGCCATGCCAAGCATTCACTCCGGGGCGGGTGGCCACGTTCACGATCGAACCGGAGTTCCGCCCGTATTCCGCGCTGAAAGTCGAGTTGTCGATTTTGAATTCGTCGACCGTGTTGATGGTGGGCTGGAACGTGACCTGCTGGTTGTTCGGATCGTTCATATTGATGCCGTTGACCATGAAGTTGACGGTGTCTTCCCGGCCTCCGGCCGAGTTGAATGAGAAGGTGCCCTGCCCGCGCAGCGGGACCGTTAGATTGCCGTTGGCCGGCCCGGTGACCGTTCCCGTAGTCAGTTGGGCCAGGTCCACGAAGTGGCGGCCATTCAGCGGGATTTCCTGGACCGCTCGTTCATTGACAACCGAGCCTAG
>Ga0210405_10005398_pt1 | contig 11674 bp, 9 predicted proteins | sample IncBWH11MmetaG_FD_155492 | JGI IMG/M metagenome (GOLD analysis project Ga0210405, IMG submission 155492) | Forest soil microbial communities from Barre Woods Harvard Forest LTER site, Petersham, Massachusetts, United States - Inc-BW-H-11-M | ecosystem: Environmental > Terrestrial > Soil >... | reverse complement strand
TCGCACCGAGTCATCCAGAATCCACGCTGCTCTACAGATTATGTTCCCGGGAGTTGCAGTCATCTTGGTGGCGGAGGACGATGAGCTAGCCAGGTACCAAGGCTGCCGAGAACTCTCCGATTTCGCCAATGGTGCCCCTTGTAAGGTGATTTCTTCGTCGAGAATTAGCGCCAACTAAAGAAATCGCGCCTTGACCTGCTCGCTAGGGTTAATATCCTCTTGGGCACGGCCAAACTCAGGCGTAATCGACACCGGAAACAATCGTGAGTTTAATGGCATAGTCTTGACGCCATGCCATCATACGACCAAGCGAATCGGCCCAAAATCATTGTCGTCATGCCCGCGTACAATGCGGCGAAGACACTTAAAATTACCTATGAGGCTATTCCCCCCAGGATCGTAGATCAGATCATCCTCGTTGACGACGGCAGTACCGACCAGACCCTGGAGATCGCTCGCCAATTACATCTCACGGTTTTCGTTCACACGCGTAATTATGGCTATGGTGCCAATCAGAAAACATGCTATGCGGAAGCCCTCAAAGAAGGGGCGGACATCGTGGTCATGCTTCACCCGGATTATCAATATGATCCGACACTTTTGCCGGAAGTCGTCGCTCCTATCAAGGCCGGCCAAGCCGACATCGTATTAGGTTCCCGATTCCTGGCGGGGAATGCACTGCAACAGGGCATGCCCTGGTGGAAATACGTTGGCAATCGCTTTCTGACCAAGCTGGAAAACTGGGCGCTGGGTTTAAGTTTGGCCGAATACCATACCGGTTATCGAGCTTACAGCCGGGAAGCTCTCGAACAGATTCCTTTTAACTTCAACTCCGATAACTTCGTCTTCGATCAGGAAATTCTGGTGCAGGCGACTCATCTGGGCTTCCAGATCAAAGAGGTTCCGGTTCCAACCAAATATTTTCCAGCGGCCTCCAGCGCCAGTTTCGTTGACAGTACGATCTACGGCCTGAGCATCTTGTTTCTGCTGGGCCGGTTCCTCTTGCACAGAATATCGCTCGTCGAATTCAGGCAATTCCAATCCCTCCATTCCCGCTATAGGAGAGTCTGTTGACTCCTTCAGGAGAAGTGCCTGGCGGCTACGCCTTCAAAAATTTTAAATACAGTAGCCACTACTGGATCCTGAAAAAGCTCGAGCAGGAACGAGAGCCTGTGCGCATTCTGGACGTCGGCTGTTCCTCCGGATACATAGGAAAGATCCTGCGGGAAAGAGGTCATCACATTACCGGAATTGATGGCGACGCTGCTGCCGCGGAACAGGCCCGCCGCTACTACGACGATTTTCAGCTCCGTGACATCGAAACCTTTACCTTTCCTTACCGCCGGGAGTTCGAGTACATCCTCTTCGCGGACGTTTTGGAACACCTGCGCGATCCTGCGGCAGTACTGCGCAGGTCCCTGCCCGCCCTATCCGATTCCGGCAAAGTGATGGTCTCTGTACCGAACATTGCGAACTGGGTCATTCGCCTCAATCTGCTTTTCGGAAATTTTGACTCCGCGGACCGCGGCATTCTCGATAAGACACATCTTCATTTTTTTACCCTGCGAAGCCTTAAAAAAATGATGAGCGATGTTTCTTGCCGAGTTCTCGACGTCACGCCTACGCCCGTACCGATCCAGTTGGTATTACCGTTGACCGAGCACAAAGTTTTCGTGCCGCTCCACGCCCTTCATTACGGACTTACGGCTTCATGGAAAACCCTTTTTGCCTACCAGTTTGTGATTACTGCCGTTCCGTATAGCGGGGCACCGCTCTCTACCGGCAATCAAACGCATGCCGAGATGATTAAAGTATGAGCCTCAACACCACAATCGAGGCAGCGGCTAATTCACCGCGTGACCTGGCACCGGAAAAACCGGAGGCGGTCCCAGGCGCCCCGCCTATTGAGCGATGGTTGCACGGTCACCTCACCAAAATCGCTGTCGCAATCACTGCTGGAGCTTTTGCAGCCAGGATCGTCGTGGCCAGCAGAAGTTATCTCAACCCCGACGAGGCGCTTCACTATTTGCTGCTGAATGAGCCTTCCCTTTTTCTCGCTTACAAGGCCAGTTTGACGAATGCGCACCCGCCATTGATCTATCTCCTGCTATACATCTGCCATTTTGTGAGCCATTCCGAACTCATGCTTCGTCTCCCTTCGATTTTGGCCGGCACGGCCTTTTGCTGGTTCACCTTCAAATGGATACGGACGCTCTTCGGCGAGGCGGCGGGCTTGATCGCCGTCATCCTTGCGGCGTTTTCGCCTACTCTGATCGCCCTATCGGCTGAAGTTAGAGAATACGCCTTGCTACTCTGTTGCATGGCCGCCGCTCTCTACTTTCTCGAACGAGCCTTCGCGCAAAAATCCGTCGGTACAATGTGGCTTTTCTCCCTTTGCCTCTACCTGGCCATTCTGTCTCATTACTCGGCCGCGTTTTTCTGTCTTGCCGCCGGCGTTTACGCGCTGGCGCGAATCTCGGACTCGGGATATCCACGAAAAATAATCAGCGCATGGGTGATAGGTCAAATGGGAGCACTAACGATCTACGTGTTCCTCTACGTGACGCACCTATCGAAGATTAGAAATAACCTCGCGGTGTGGGGGACGGCGTTTGGCGGGACGTTCTATCGATTCGATCAGGAAAGCATCTTTCACTTTACGAAGCAGAATACCTGGAACATTTTCCAATTTTTGTTTGCGCAGCCATACGTCGCTGGAACGATGCTCATCGGCTTCGTGGCCGGCACCGGATTCTTGCTTCTTAAAGATTTTATGCCTTCTGCCGGACGCGGTGCGCCCCGTCACGCCAGCATTTACGTTTTGCTGCCCTTTTTTGCCGTCTGGGCGGCGGCCGTCGCCGGGATTTATCCCTACATTGGCAGCCGCCACACGGCGGTTCTTATTCCTTCCGCCATCGCTGCCGCGAGTTTCCTCTTCGCATCCGTTTCTCGCCAGAAGTTGTTGGCGGGAGCCTTGCTTGCAAGCCTGCTGATAGGAGTATCGAATTACTATGGGAAATGCCCAGAACCCGGCATCAGAGATGTGGATCAACGCCAGGCACTCATGACCGGTGCGATGAATTATCTGCACCAGTCCATGCGAGAAGACGACGTTATCCTGGCAGACATGCAGAGCAGCATGCCCCTTGGGTACTATTATTGTGGGGCCGAAGAAGCCTTTTTCACGAGTTGGACTCGCGCGAGCTTCGATCAATTCCGTTGCCATGGACACTTAATCGTCTCTCTCCATTTTTGGCTTTTAAGGCCAGAAGGCCTTACCGTCCCATTCGAAAAGATGGTGAACAGTTATGGGTTAAAGCCGGGGGATAGGGTATGGGTCTTTCAAGCAGGATGGGGAGGCGATCTCATTGCGGAGCTGCCCAAGGAGGCCGCAAAGTTTCAGTGTCTTACCCCCAGGACCTTTGGTCAAAACATCACGATCGTTCCTCTAATGGTTGGGTCGGATCTCTCGCCAGCGCCGCAGACAAAGTGCGTCAACTGAAGCGCCTTTTTTCCTGCGCTTTACGCCTTCCGATGGTCAGAAAAGCAAAGGAAGTTCGGTGTTCGCCGGGCCATTCCTGAAGGGATTCGCGGAGGCGGATGGATGAACGAAGTCAGTGCGTCCGATTCATCACTGCTGCATTGCGGCTACGGACTGGACTGCGCTCGCGCCCGCCATCGCCCACTTGCCGTTTGTAGCCAGCGTGTAACAGGTATTGTCAACGATCGCGAGACTCAATCCGCCGCCGTCGAGCACGAGCACAGGTGATTTGAGGCTTGGGAGAGGACGATCTCGGAAGCGAACGGGCGGATTTACGACGAAAGCATTATAGTAAACGCCGCCGGCAGAGAGTCGTAGAGTTGAGTCCGGGGACTCGATGAGTTGGTTAAGCTTCTTGATACGGGTCCAGGCTAAATTCGACCAGGTCTCGACCCTGCAGCCTCGGCTCGCCAGGCAGCCCTGCACCAGGTGGGTGCGGGCTGAACTCGCAGAAGCATCCGGCAATTGCTGGCCTTCAGCTATAGCTTGCAAGAATCCTCGTACAACCTCGGGACTCGCCTCATCCTTTACACCGGTGCTATAAACGTATTTGCTTGCAATATAGGCAACCGTGGTCCCCTGCTGGACAAGTATCGTTTTGGCGGTAGCATTCCAGACGTAGACCGAACTGCCGCAAGCGAAGTGGGCGTAGGCCCTCATCGCCATACCGGGACGTTTATACCCGCGTACAGTACCGCCCGATTTACATCCTGTGACTAGGGCCGTTCCTGAGGGGTCCTGGGCTTGCACAGAACGTGAGAGTAGACCGACACATAGGGTCAGAAGAAGCAAAGGGATGAGCTTGGGTCTGTTCATGGCCGCTATCTCTAGAGCTAAGCCTAAAGAGCGGCCCCGGGGTCAGCAACGTTTTCGGCGGTCGTGAGCGGCGAATCATATAACCTGATCGAAAGTCGAGACTTCCCTACCGTCCATCAGTACAGGTGAGCAATCAGCTATCGTTCGGACGGCAATATTGGGTCCATCGTTCCTTTTCTATTCCCTGACCGAAGCGCCCTCCAATCGGTTTAGAAGTTTCCGTAGCGGCCGAGCATCGTTTGGAGACTCGTGGAGACCGCATTGCCCCTCGCCGCATCCCTTGGGGTTTATTCTTGCTCTCACACTGTACGTCTGTACAGTATCTCTCCGGTAAGGCCTTTCTTTAAACTGTATAAGAAACGAACGCAGAAAGGGCCTCGTAAGACAGAGATATGCTTCATCTCGATTATATTTCTTGCCTGCTCACAATTCTCTCCACGGTTCTGATCGGAAAGCGTCTATGGTATGGCTGGATCATCGCAGCGATAAACAGCCTGGTCATTTGCGTCATCGGCGTCCAGACGGCACAGTATGGCTTCCTCCCCGGCAACCTCTTGTGTATCGTGATCTACGCTCATAACCTCTCGAATTGGCGTCCGGAAAGTCGAAGGGAGACCGCTCATAGTCCAAGCCTGAACGAGAATCGGGAAGCGGCTGAAGAATCAGCTTCTTAATCCCTAGATCTTGAAATAGCAACGGCCACGCGCGTTTCTCAAGCTATCGCTCCGGGGCGTGGGTTCCCCCTCCGCTGGAAGGATTGCCAAATAACTTATTGTATCGCTCCATCTCGCTGGGTGAGCAGTACTGCTCCATGACATCCCGATGAGGATCCTCCAGTCGAAGGGGAAACTTGTCCATCGCGATCCAGGGTTTCGCATATATCTTGGGGTCGTCAATTGTCACCGTCCACTCCAAATGGTCGTGGTCGACGCGATGGAACCGTTCCTCCACGCGCAATTGATCGCTGATGGGACGGCCCGCAGTGTCCAGCCAAACTCTGTCTTCCGCCATCATTCCCGTGGTCTGCACGACGAGGGTTGTATCGTCCACCCATTTTCCCACGGAGTATCCGTAATAACGGGGCTCCTTGACTTCATTGCCGATCATTACGCCCCCATCCACCACTTTCGGAAGCGGGCGTCCGTCGGTCCAGATGACGCGCCAGGTTGTTGCATACTCGTAGAGCATCACAATCTTGTATTCGTTCTGCAGGATCTGCGTCTCCCGCAGGTTATAAAAATTCATCCGTGGGAATCCCAGCGGCTCGCACTTATCTCGCGGATCGTTAAATTCGCCGGGAAGCACAGCGTCAGCTCCCTCCAATGCGTGATGGGATTTGTATAGTTGCTGTCCGTAAGCAGTGTAGGGCAGCTGATGTTCCGGCTTCCCGTCATTCGGCATAGCCTTCACACCATTCGCCTGGATTCCGTCCGAAGGCCCATTGGCAGGCTCCCACGTTCCAGAAATATCATGGCGCGGAGCCGGAGCTGATTTCTGATCCTTGGAAACCCCTGCTTTCGAGTCCTTGGCTACGGCTGGCTGTTGTGGCCGCTCACTCTGAGGGAGCGCCTGCGATGAAAAGATCAGTGCTGCCGATAGGGGAATTGCCAAGACGCTGAAACGATGTAGCATTTCACACCTTTCACTTGGGAGGCAAACTCGCGCAACCATACGTCTGCAGCCGCGATCAAGTCAAGATCACCTCAACGGCCGTGGGTCAGCTTCAATAAACCGACTTACAAGAACAATGGATGGCCTCAGGCTGGATTTTTGGAGACGCCTAATCCATCGACCTGGACGTCAAGATGGTGATTGATTCGCAGCCCGTAAATTCCGTCGGTCTTCGCCGCCGGCCCGCTTTTCGGGAGTGTCTTCACGACCGTTCCGTTGACGACGAAATCAATCTTATCTGCCATCACGCGTACTTCGAGCGCATTGGTGCAGGTTCCTTTGGCGTCGGGCTTTTTCACAGCATTGCTGGATGTTTTTTCTGACACTTCCTGTGTCGTCCCGCCGGTTCGGCGTTTGACAAGCCACGTACCGTCATCTGTGATTAGGAAATAGAGATACTCTTGCCCCGCTCCCCCGAGATTGCTTCCTCCGAATATAAGCCCGTAATATTCGAGATAACCGGTCGACTTCATCAACGTGAATGTGCCTTTGAGCGTGTAGTTACCCGTTGCCGTATTTGCCGGGTTCCAGAAGACGGCCGCCTGAGGGGTAGTGACGTGAAAGCCCGACCCCGCTGGAACGAGTTTAGTCGGGCCCGGAGCGTCCGGATCCGAAGCTTCGGTACTGCGATCGACCCGCAGCATCCAACCCTTGGGCACCTGCGCGAATAATGGCACGATCGCAACTAATGCGAGCACCGCGAGAGCAGCATGGCGCTTCATCTAGTCCTCCCTCTGAATATGATTCCGATGATACTCCCAGTCGGGCCCGAATTTTACCCCGAAGTGTTGTGACTGGCGGCCGAGCATTTCGCCTCGTTCAGAGAGCGAATCCTAGACGCGAAGGCTGAATACAGGTGTATTGCGAGGAGGCATCCCTTCGCGTACACTCTGATGGGGATGGTAAGAGGAAACAGGTTCTGGGTTGTCATTGCGTTGCTGACAATAGTCGGCACACCAGAGCTGTCATGTTTTGTGCCCCGGCAGCTATTCAATGTAGCCAAGAATGACTGCTGCCGTCAGATGGGCGACCAATGCGGCTCATCGACAATGCCATCTTCGCAGTCTTGCTGCACATCACCCAGCCAAGTTTCGCAACCCTATATCAGCAGCGTCAGCCATTCGGGACCATCTTCAGCGGGTGTGGTTCTTGCGATTTTGCCGATTTCACCAGTAGCCCCTCCCGTTGTCGCGAACCTTACTTCAACATTCGTAAAGTTCCATTCGCCGCCTTTAAGTCCGCCTGAAACGAACTCCGTTCTAAGAATCTAATTCCGGCCTCCCGGTTTCTCGCGCGGCCTACGTGTGTCCGTGTGCATTCCTTTTTGTAACGGAGGACGATGATGCGAAGTATTTGTTTTCGCGCGCGGGCCTGTTCCCGACGCGAACGGTTTCGGCTAATTGTATTTGGTTCGCTCACGCTCGTTGTGTCGCCCAAGGTATTCGCTGTCCCTCAAGAAGTGCTGACAAACGAGCAATCTCCGCAGGCTTCCAGCGCAATGCAACACGAGGCTGGGAATCCCACGCCATTAAGTGTGCTCATCGAGGAGGCCAAGAGGAATGATCCGGCCATTCACGTTGCCGAGACCACGGCGAGGGCCGCGACATTTGCTTCATCGCAAGCGTCTACCTTACCGGACCCTCAATTCACGCTACAGCAGTTCAGTGTGGGCAGTCCCCGACCATTTGCGGGCTACACGAACAGCGATTTTGCTTACATTGGTCTTGGTGTCTCTCAGCAGTTTCCGTATCCCGGAAAGCGCAAGCTGCGTGGCGCAGTGGCGGATCGGGATGCTGACACCACAAAGGCGCACGTAGAAGTCGTGCTGCAAGACGAAATCGAGACCCTGAAGACGACTTATTTTCACCTTGCTTATCTTCGGCAGACGCGAGGAATCCTTGAGCAGAATGCTGCCTTACTCCAGCAAATAGAACAGCTAGCCGCAGCGCACTACTCAATTGGTCAAGGTAATCAACGGGACGTGTTAAAGGCTCAGCTTGAGCAGACCAAAATCCTTCGCGAAATTTCTATGCATCACCAACTGGTCGGCGAAGATCAAGCTCTACTTAAACGGATTCTTCACAGGCCTCAGGATTCCGCAGACATTATTCCCGAACCTCTATCAGCAACCTTCCTTCGTTACACCGCGAGCGAACTTCTGGACAAGGTGCGGGAGCAAAATCCAAACGTTCACGAGGGTGCGGCGATGGTTGAGCGCAACCAAACGGCGGTTGAGTTGGCGCAAAAGGAGTTTCGTCCAGACTTCGAAGCCTCCTACATGTACGAGAACACCGACCGCAAATATCGCGATTACTACATGCTCTCGTTCAGCGTGAATTTCCCTCGACGTAAACCACGACAAGCCGCCCTTGCTCAGGCTCAAGTGAACGTTGAACGCGCTCAGCAAGAACAGGATTCTCAATTGCAGGCGGCGCTTGCCGAGGTTCAGAAGCAATACGTTCTCGTGACGACTTCAGAGGAGCAACTGCTGATCTATCGTGACGGCCTGATCCCGCAAGCCCAGGGAACAATTCAAGCTGGATTAGCCGCCTACGAGTCCAATCGCGCCGACTTTGAGACTTTGTTTTCATCCTACATGGACGTTTTGAATCTTGACCTTGAATACCAGCAAACCCTTCTCGACCACGAAACGGCATTAGCCCATATCGAACGACTCGCAGGGGTGACACTCCCATGAATAAGGAAATAAAGGTGACTAAAAGGCCCAATGACACGACGAGCCAAGACGCTGGCGGTAAATATCGCCGCGCCTTTGTGCTCACGCTAGTGGCGCTGATCTTGGTAGTCGGTGGCGCGGGTTGGATGTGGCGGACGTCGCCATTTAACCCAATCCACGGCGAGCAACGAACAGTGACGATGACAGGGAACGATCTGTCACAAACTCCAGCGCAGGTCGCCGCAGATTCTGCGCCTTCGTCAGATACGCCGCTTGCTCCGATCCAGCTATCGCCACAGCGGATGCAAAGTATCGGCGTAAAGATCGGGAACGTCGAATCCAGAACAATCAATGACGAAATCCGTTCGTATGGAATCGTGCAGCCGAATGAACGCCATTTTGCTTATGTGCAAACGCGCTTCGCCGGATGGATTCGCCAAGTCTACGTGGATGCCACGGGCGATGTCGTCCGCAAGGGGCAGCCGCTTTTCACAATCTATAGCCCCGACTTAGTAGCAACTGAACGTGAGTATCTACTGGCAAAGAAGACCGCTGGCTCGCTACGGCAGAGCGCGGTCAGTGGTGTCGCGGATGGGGCTACTTCACTGATTGCCGCAGCCAGGGCCAGGCTTCAACAATTCGACATTCCCGAAACCGAGATCGAGAAACTAGACGAAACCGGCGAAGCGATTACCGATCTGACTTTTTACTCTCCGGCTGCTGGCTACATAACGGAGAGAAATGCTCTGCCCAATATGTACGTGCAACCAGACACGAAGCTCTACGCGATTGCCGACCTCTCTGATGTTTGGGTACTCGCGCAGATTTTCCAGAATGATGCGGGGAGGATCAAGCCAGGTGATCCCGCCGAGATCACACTGGATGCCTACCCCGAACAGGTCTTTCGGGGAAAAGTGGATTACTTGCTCCCGCAGTTGGATACGGCCACGCGAACACTGCCCGTCCGTCTCGTGTTCTCGAATGCTGATCTGAAGCTTCGACCGGGCATGTACGTGAACGTGAGCCTGAAGTTTCCTATGGGGAAGCGTCTAATCGCGCCCGACTCCGCCGTCTTTCACTCGGGAACTAAAACCCTGCTCTTTACCTACACAGGCGACGGAAACATAGAGCCGCGTGAAGTTGAGGTGGGGCCTCACGTCGGCGACCAGGTTGTGATTACGAAAGGCGTGAAAGCGGGAGAACAGATCGTCACCTCCGCCAACTTCCTGATCGATTCAGAAGCTCAGTTGCAAGCCGCTGCGGGTGCATTCGTGCCTCCGCCTCCCGGCGCAGGACAAGCTGCCGCCATGAATGCACCGGCCCAGGCACAGGCCAACGCTGAACTCGTGACTGCACCGTCTCCGCCGCAGAAGGGCAACAACACCGTTCGCGTAAAGTTGACGGACCAATCGGGCAAGCCCCTGGCCGGAGTCCAAGTCACCGTCACCTTCTTCATGGCCGCGATGCCTGCGATGGGTATGGCAGCGATGAAAACCGTGGTTCAGACGAACGATAAAGGCGGCGGAATGTATGAAGGCAGTGGCAGCCTCGGTTCAGGCGGCACTTGGCAGGTCACCATCACAGCAGTTCAGAACGGGCAAACCATTGCCAATAAGCGGATCAATGTCGATGCCACGGGAGGGATGTAGCCATGATTGCCCGCGTCATTGAATGGTGCGCTCGCAATCGGTTCCTTGTCTTCACAGGTGTCGCTCTGTTGACCTTGGCAGGGATTTGGAGCATGGGGCACATTCCGCTCGATGCCCTGCCGGACATTTCTGACGTGGAAGTCATTATTCATACGAACTGGGAGGGCGAGCCTCCCAACATCATCGAGGATCAGGTCACCTATCCCATCGTGACGGCGCTCTTGGCGGCGCCAAACGTAAAGGCTGTTCGCGCCCAGACGATGTTCAACGACAGTTACGTCTTCGTCATATTTGAGGACGGCACAGACATTTACTGGGCTCGCTCACGAGTTGTTGAGTACCTACAAACGATTGCTGGCCGCTTACCCGCCGACGTGCATCCGGCGATTGGACCGGATGCGACCGGTGCCGGGTGGGTCTATGAGTACGTTCTGGTTGACCATACACATAAATACAGCCTCGCAGACCTACGAACACTCCAGGACTGGCACCTTCGCTATCAACTGGAGACTGTTCCGGGTGTCGCCGAAGTCGCCAGCATCGGCGGCTTCGTTCGCCAGTACCAGGTCAAACTCGACCCGAACAAGCTTCTCGCATACGGGATCCCACTTTCCACAGTCATCGACCGGGTCAAATCCAGCACCAACGAGGTCGGCGGACGCGTGCTGGAGCTGAGCGGCTCGCGATATATGGTTCGCGGTCTTGGTTATCTGAAATCTCTTGCGGACCTGGAGAGCGTTCCGGTGATGGCAAAGAACGGCACTCCCGTGCTCATCAAGGAACTCGGCACGGTGTCGTTCGGCCCGGACATGCGAGAAGGAGTGGCGGAATGGCAAGGAGAGGGCGAGACCGTGGGCGGCATCGTGGTGATGCGATACGGACTCAATGCGCTGACCGTGATCGACGGCATAAAGAGCAAGCTAAAAGAGATCAAGGGCTCGTTGCCACCAGGAGTAGACGTAGTTAGTGGATATGACCGTGCTGGCCTAATTCAGGACTCCATCAAGACGTTACAGCGGGACTTGATCGAAGAAGCGATCATCGTCAGTCTCGTGATTATTGTTTTCCTCTTCCACTTTCGCTCTGCACTGATTCCCATCATCACGCTTCCCATTGCAGTCGTCGCATCGTTCATCCCCATGTATTACTTGCACGTCAGTTCAAACATTATGTCGCTCGGCGGCTTGGCGCTGGCGATTGGGGTCTTGGTCGATGCGGCAATTGTTATGGTCGAGAACGGCTACCGGCATCTTTCTGAAAACGCGTCGCCGAACGAGGCGGGTCGTCGGCGCGTTCTCATCGATGGCGCGAGGCAAGTAG
>Ga0210405_10005397_pt1 | contig 11675 bp, 8 predicted proteins | sample IncBWH11MmetaG_FD_155492 | JGI IMG/M metagenome (GOLD analysis project Ga0210405, IMG submission 155492) | Forest soil microbial communities from Barre Woods Harvard Forest LTER site, Petersham, Massachusetts, United States - Inc-BW-H-11-M | ecosystem: Environmental > Terrestrial > Soil >... | reverse complement strand
CCGCCTTGGTTGGTGTCGAGAATGGCCGCGGAGCAGGCCCCTAGCGCCGTATCGATCGCGAGTACGCGCATGGGCGCATTCGTTCGTCGCGCGCGGGCCTCGTTACATCGGCCGAACTTCGGTGACGTCGGGAACGAAATGTTTCAACAGATTCTGGATGCCGTGGCGCAGCGTCGCCGTCGACGACGGGCAGCCCGAGCAGGCGCCTTTCATGTTGAGATAGACGACGCCGTCCTTAAAACCTTTGAAAGTGATATCGCCACCGTCGTTGGCCACCGCCGGCCGCACCCGCGTCTCGATCAAATCCTTGATGGTGGCGACGGTGTCGGCATCGGCCGCATCGAAAAACTCGTCGCCATCGCTCGGCGCGCCGCCGCCGCTGTTGAGCAAGGGCGCGCCCGACATGAAATGTTCCATGATGGCGCCGAGGATCATCGGCTTGAGCTGCTGCCACTCGCCGGCGCTCTTGGTCACCGTGATGAAGTCGGAGCCAAAGAACACGCCGCTGATGCCCGTGATCCCGAACAGCCGTTCGGCGAGCGGCGATTGCGCTGCCTGTTCGGCATCGCGCAGGTCGAGCGTCGCGCCTTCCAGCACCGCCCGTCCGGGCAGGAATTTCAGGGTCGCCGGGTTCGGCGTCGCTTCGGTCTGGATGAACATTTTTCTTTGTCCTCAGTCACTTGGCGTCGGCCCACTCCGGCCGCGCTATGACTCGTGTAACTCCACACTAGCATACTATTACGTGGCGAATTGCCCAGGAAGTTCAAGTGCGGGCGCGGGCGATCGAGCCGCTTAGGACCGCACGAAACCGACGATATCCTTGACCGCCTTCATGGTTTCAGCGGCGAGCTTTTGTGCCCGCGCCGAGCCGTCCGCGAGCACGGCGTCGATCGCGGCGGGGTCGTCGAGGAGCCGCTTCATTTCCGAATTGATTGGGCTGAGCTTTGCCACCGCAAGATCGGTCAGCGCCGCCTTGAAGGTCGAGAACTGCGCGTTGCCGAATTGCTTGAGCACGCTCGCGCGGCTTAGGTCCGCTAAAGCCGCGTAAATGCCGACCAGGTTGTCGGCTTCGGGCCGGGTCTCGAGACCCTTCTCCTCGGTCGGCAGCGGTTCTGGATCGGTCTTGGCGCGGCGGACTTTTTGCGCGATGGCGTCGGCGTCGTCGGTGAGATTGATGCGCGATTGGTCGGAGGCGTCCGACTTCGACATCTTCTTGGTGCCGTCGCGCAGCGACATGACCCGCGTCGCTTCGCCGGTGATCAGCGGTTCCGGCTGGGGGAAGAAAACGTCGCCAAAGCCCTTGTCTCTGATCGATTGGCCAAAATCGTTGTTGAATTTTTGCGCGATGTCGCGCGACAGTTCGAGGTGCTGCTTCTGATCCTCGCCGACCGGCACGTGGGTGGCGCGATAGACCAGAATGTCGGCCGCCATCAACGTCGGATAGGCGTAAAGGCCGACCGACGCGTTCTCGCGGTCCTTGCCAGCTTTCTCCTTGAACTGGGTCATGCGGTTGAGCCAGCCGAGCCGGGCGACGCAGTTGAACACCCAGGCCAGCTCGGCGTGCTCCGCCACCTGGCTTTGGTTGAACACGATGTGTTTTTTGGGATCGATCCCACAGGCGATGAACGCCGCGGTGACCTCGCGGATAGCCTTGGGCAGCTCGATGGGATCCTGCCACACCGTGATCGCGTGCAGATCGACGACGCAATAAATGCAGTCGTAGCGGTCCTGCAGCTCGACGAAGCGCTTGATGGCGCCGAGATAGTTGCCGAGATGCAGATTACCGGTCGGCTGCACGCCTGAAAAAACCAGTTCTTTAAACGCCATGCGCGATCTCCGGGGCGGACCAGCGTCAATTGCCACGGCGTCGGCTTGCCCTGCAAGGGCCGGCCGTTATAGTGCCGCGTCCCAGCGCGAGATTTCTCATGGTTTCAGCCCGTTACGACGTTCTCGGCATCGGCAATGCGATCGTCGATGTGATCGCCCGCACCGAGGACGACTTCCTGCTCAAACAGGGCATGAACAAAGGCGCCATGGCGCTGATCGACGAGGCGCGCGCCGAGCTGATTTACGACGCAATGGGCCCGGCGGTGAAAATCTCCGGCGGCTCGGCGGCCAATACCATCGTCGGGCTTTCGAGCCTCGGCGGGCGCGGCGCGTTCGTCGGCAAGGTCAAGGACGATGAGCTCGGCCGCGCTTTCAGCCACGATATCCGCGCCGCCGGCGTGACGTTCGCGACGCCGCCGGCATCCGACGGCGCCTCGACCGGGCGCTGCTATGTGCTGGTGACGCCCGACGGCGAGCGCACCATGAACACGTTTCTCGGGGCAGCCCAGGATCTGCATCCCGCCGATATCGATGCCGACATGATCGCGGCGAGCCGCATCGTCTATCTCGAAGGCTATCTGTGGGATCCGAAGAACGCCAAGGATGCGTTTCTTAAGGCCGCGAAGATCGCGCACCAGGCGGGGCGCACTGTGGCGCTGTCGTTGTCGGACGCGTTTTGCGTCGATCGTTGGCGCGACGAGTTCTTGCAATTGATGCGCTCGCGTACCGTCGATCTGATCTTTGCCAACGAGGCCGAGCTGCAGAGCCTTTATCAGACCGCCGATTTCGATACCGCGATCAAGGCGCTGCGCGGCGACATCGACACCGCGGTGGTCACGCGCAGCGAAAAGGGCTGCCTGGTGGTCGGCCCCGACGGCATCGAGGCGGTGCCGGCTTTCCCGGTTGAGCGTGTCGTCGACACCACCGGCGCCGGCGATCTGTTCGCCGCCGGCTTTCTCTCCGGCCTCGCCCGCGGCGCCGACGATCGCACCTGCGGCCGCCTCGGCGCGCTCGCTGCCGGCGAAGTGATCCAGCACATCGGCGCGCGTCCGGAAACCTCGCTCAAAGACCTCGCCAGCGACAATGGCTTGTCGGATTGAAAGCTTGGCGCGTTGAAGGCTGATCATCGCGGAGCGCGGCGGCCTGCGGTAACCAATTGCTAACCATAATTCGTTAACGACGGATCAACCGCCAGGCGGAGGATCCGGACCATGGGCAAGCGCGCGGAAAAACCCGAAAAGAACGACCAACCCGAAGTTCCGCCCGTCAGCGAGCCGTCCAGCGGTCCGGGCGAAGAGTCGCAAGCCGCCGCCGGCGGCTCAAACGAGCACAAATTGCCCGTCATATGGTCGCCAAAACTCGATGCCGGCGGCGGCATCGAGGACGAATTTTTTGATGCTGACGCCGCGCCACCGCCGCCAGACGACGAGGCGGTCTACGGCGAAGCGGCCAAAGAACAGCCGAGCGCCACCGCCGCTCCTGCCGCGCAACCGCGCTCATGGCGGTTTGCGCTGTTGGCGGCAACGATCGCGCTGGCCGCGGCCGTCGGCTCGTTCGTCGGTTCGCTGACCGGTGCCGGCGTCGGGCGGCTCGTACCCGAAGCGGCGCCGAGCACGAATACAGCGGATGCGGGCAACATTTTGCGCGCGGTGAAATCGGAGCTTGCCGAACTCTCCGCCATGAAATCCAATCTCGACGGCTCGATCCGCAACGCCAACACCCAATTCGTCGCGATTGCCGAACGTCTCGATCGTGTCGAGCGCGCCGCGACCAATCCGGCGGCGCAGCTTGCCCACATCGCCGACGCCGTCGACCGGCTCAACAAGATCAACGCCGCGCCCGAGACCACCGGCTCGATTGCGCCCATGACTACCGCGCCCATGACTACCGCGCCAACGACCACGCCGCCGGCCGAGCCGAAAATCGTCGAGCGGATCGTCGAAGATTGGGTCGTGCAGGACGTCCGCGGCGACCGTGCGCTGGTCGAAGGCCGCAACGGCAGCCTGTTCGAGGTCGGCGCCGGCAGCATTCTGCCCGGCGTCGGCAGGGTCGAAGCGGTGAAGCGGCAGGACGGCCAATGGGTCGTCGTCACCGCGCGGGGCGTGATCACGTCGGGCCGTTGACTCAGGCCGCTGCCCATCGACTGTCGTAGTTTGACGCCGCATTTCGTGGCAAATTCTCCTTGCTGACGGCGCACGATTGCGCCGCGGATTGGAGAATTTGCGGTGAAGCGGTTGAGTGTTTTTGCCGGCATCCGGCGCGTCATTGCTGCGACGCTTTTAAGTTTGGCGTTTCCCGCTCTCGCCTTCGCGCAGGGGGCGGAGCAACCGCAGCCGAAACCGGCATCGCCGCCCGACGCAACGCAGAATTGTCCCGGCCTGGTCGCGGCCGATCGGCCGCGCCTCATTCCGGCGGCGTTCAATCTCGCCGCGCTCAACACCGACCAGGTGCGGCTCACATTCATCGGCCACGCCACGTTCCTGATCGAGAGCCCGCAACTGGTGCGGATCGCGACCGACTACAACGACTATGTGCGGCCGCCGGTTTTGCCCGACATCGTCACCATGAACCACGCCCACGACACCCACTTCACCGACCATCCCGATCCGGCAATCAAATACGTGCTGCGCGGCTGGGGCCCGAGCGAGACCGAGCCGGCGATCTGGGACGTAAAATATCGCGACGTGCGCGTGCGCAACGTGCCGACCAATATCCGCGGTTTTGGCGGCGGCACCGAGCGCTACGGCAATTCGATCTTCGTCTTCGAGATCGCCAATCTGTGCATCGCCCATCTCGGCCATCTGCACCATACGCTGACGCAAGCGCAGCTCAACGAGATCGGCAAGGTCGACGTAGTAATGGCGCCGGTCGACGGCAGCTATACGCTCGATCTCGACGGCATGATGGAGGTGCTGAGCGCGCTGAAGGCGCCGCTCATCATCCCGATGCACTTTTTCAGCCAGTATACGCTGGCGCGCTTCCTCGATCGGGCGCGCCAGCTTTGGCCGGTCGAGCAGGCGGACATCCCCTCGCTTGTGCTGTCGAAAACGACGCTGCCGGAGAGCCCGAAGGTCTTGGTGCTGCCGGGGCATTGAAGCTAGGATTGGCGTAGCAACGAGGACATCGCCGATGCTGAGCGCGGAACAGAACGATCTCATCACCCGCACCGCGTCCGGGACAGCGGCCGGCAATCTGATGCGCCGCTACTGGCAGCCCGCCGCTCTGGTCGATGAGCTTGCCGGCAACCGGCCGGTAAAACCGGTGCGGCTCCTCGGCGAGGATCTTGTCGCCTTCAAGGACGACAAAGGCCGCTACGGCCTGATCGGGCGGCATTGCCCGCATCGCGGCACCGATCTGGCTTATGGCCGGCTCGAAGACGGCGGCTTGCGTTGCGCCTTTCACGGCTGGCTGTTCGATGTCGACGGCAAATGCCTGCAGACGCCCGCCGAGCCAGACAACAGCAATCTGTGCGCCAACATCAAGCAGAAATCCTATCCGGTCGTCGAAAAGAGCGGCATCCTGTGGGCCTATCTCGGCCCCGGCGAGCCGCCGGTATTTCCGCAATTCGACTGCTTCGTCGCGCCGTCGACGCACACGTTCGCCTTCAAGGGCATGATCGATTGCAACTGGCTGCAGTCGCTCGAAGTCGGCATCGATCCGGTGCACACCTCGTTCCTGCACCGTTTCTTCGAGGACGAGGATCCGGACAAAGGCTACGGCCGGATGTTCCGCGACACCTCCAAAGATTCCGACATGCCGATGACAAAAATCATGCGCGAGTTCCCGCGGCCACGCATCGAGATTGAGCCGACGGATTATGGTTTCAGACTGATCACGCTGCGCCAAATCTCGGACGCCAACGCGCACGTGCGCGTGACCAACCTGATCTTTCCCAACGCCTTCATCATTCCGATGAGCCGCGAGATGACGATCTCGCAATGGCACGTGCCGATCGACGACGTGCGGCATTATTGGTACGCGATCTTCACCTCGTTCGGCGCGCCGGTGAACAAGGACGAGATGCGCCGCCAGCGTCTCGAGCTCTACGAATTGCCGGATTACGTACCGCGCAAGAACAAGAGCAACGATTACGGCTTTGACGCCCACGAGCAGGAGCACGCGACCTTTACCGGCATGGGCGCCGACATCAACGTGCACGACCAATGGGCTTGCGAATCCATGGGCGCGATCCAGGACCGCACCGCGGAGCATCTCGGCACCTCCGACAAGGCGATCAGCGCCTATCGGCGGCTGTTGCGCCAGGCGCTCGATCAATCCGGCAACGGGACGAAGCCGATGATGGTGCTCGATGCCGCGGCGGCGAAAAATATCACCGGGCCGCCCTGCGTCGACGGCATCGGTCCGGCCGGCGATTGGCAGGGCTATTGGCAGCGCGCCGACGCCGGCCGGCAAGAGACCAAAAGCTGGGCGAATGGGCATTGAATTTATCGTCATTCCGGGGCGCCGCGCAGCGGCGAGCCCGGAATCCATAACCACGGTCAGCGAATATGGATTCTGGACTCGACGCTTCGCGTCGATCCGGAATGACGGCGTCTGATGGCACGATCTCCAGCCGCCAGTTTCGTCGAGCGGCACGGCCTGTGGACCGGTGACCAAACGCGCGTCGCCAAGGCGGCAGCGCGGGCGATCAAGAAACACAAGCTCGAACTGGTGCGGTTCTCGTTCGCCGACCAGCACGGCGTGCTGCGCGGCAAGACGGTGCTGGCCGACGACGCTTCGGGCCTGATGCAGGCCGGCGTCACCATGACGACGACGCTGTTGGCCAAGGACACCGCGCACAAGACCGCGTTTCCGGTGTTCACGCCGGGCGGTGGCTTTGACATGGCGGAAATGCAAGGCGCCGGGGATTTCGTCATGATCGCCGACCCGGCGACGTTTCACGTTTTGCCGTGGGCGCCGAATACCGGCTGGTTTCTCTGCGATATGTTTTTTCCAAACGGCAAACCGGTGCCGTTCTCGACGCGGCAGGTCCTTCGCGACGCGCTGGCGCGGCTCAAGGCCGCCGGCTTCGATTACCTCGCCGGCCTGGAAGTCGAATTCCATCTGTTCAAGCTGGAGAATCCGCGGCTCACGCCCGAGGACGCCACTTGGCCGCCGCGGGCGCCCGAGGTGAGCCTGCTCAACCAGGGTTACCAATATCTCACCGAAAGCCGCTTCGATCAGATTGACGCGGCGCTGGAGCCGATCCGCCGCGGCATCACAGCCCTCGGCATGCCGCTGCGCTCGGTGGAAGTCGAGCTCGGCCCGAGCCAATGCGAATTCACCTTCCGCCCGCAGGCGGGCCTCGACGCCGCCGACACCATGATCCTGTTCCGCGCCGCGACCAAACAGATCGCGCGGCGCCATGGCCTTCTGGCGAGCTTCATGTGCCGCCCGGCGCAGCCGAATCTTTTCTCAAGCGGCTGGCATCTGCACCAGTCGCTGATCGAGCGTAAACGCGGCAGCAACGCCTTTGCCGGCAACGAACGTGAAGGGCTCTCCGCAACAGGCCTGCATTTCCTGGCCGGCCTCCTGACCCACGCCCACGCCGCCGCCGCATTCTCCACGCCGACCATCAACGGCTACAAGCGCTACCGCGCCTATACGCTCGCCCCCGACCGCGCCATCTGGGCGCGCGACAACCGCGGCGTCATGGTGCGCGTGCTCGGCCAGCCCGGCGATCCGTCAACGCACCTGGAAAACCGCATCGGCGAGCCGGCGGCGAACCCGTATCTCTACATGGCGTCGCAAATTTACGCTGGCCTCGACGGCATGGCGCAAAAGCGCGATCCGGGACCGTCGGCGGATATGCCGTACGAGGCCAAAGCGCCGCTTCTGCCGAAAGATCTTGGTGAAGCGCTGGCCGCGCTGCGGGCGAGCGAGGTGTTTCGAAAAGCGTTCGGTGAAGCCTTCGTGGACTATTACGCCCACATCAAAGAAGCCGAGCTGGCGCGCTTTAAGGCCGAGGCCAGCGGCGGCAGCGAAGTGACGGCGTGGGAGCAGAACGAGTATTTCGATTTGTTCTGAAAGCCCTCCCCCTTGTGGGGAGGGTGGGGTGGGGGTCGGGAGGTCATTCGCCAACGAAGACGGGAGCAGAACGCCCGTCTACGATTGCGCGCCACCTCGCGACCCCCACCCCTACCCCTCCCCACAAGGGGGAGGGGAAGTTTGCCGCCGCGGCACGTTGTGCTTGAATGCTCGCATGCCTCAAGAGCGCCTGCATATTTTCATCTCCGCCGTCACCAACGAATTCGGCAAGGTGCGCGATGCGCTCGCCGCTGATCTGCGCACACGTGGCCATACGGTGACTGTCGAGAGCGATTTCAATCAGAGGCCCGACAGCGAGACGATGCTCGGCGAGCTGGCCGACTTCATTCGCGATTGCCACGCGGTGATCTGCATCGTTGGCAAACGTAGTGGCTCTTGCCCGCCTCCCCGCGCCGCCGAACGTCTCGCGAAAGTGCTGCCAAATGACATCAAGACGGCGAGCTATACGCAGTGGGAGTTCTTTCTTGCGCGCGACTTCAAGCGGCGGCCGTATATTTACATCGCGCGTGACGACTACGCGCCTGATCGGGGGCCGGATTCGGGCGACCTCGCTCCCTTGCAGGACGCCTTCCGCGCTTATCTCGAGGCTGAGAATGTTCCCTACGGACCGTTCTCCAACATCGATCAACTCGCCCGCGCCGTCTTCAAGGACCTGCCGGAAGTCGCGCCCAAGCCGATTGTCTCCGCCCGGCCTGCCGCCAAGCCGATCGTGCTGCCCTATCCGAGCATCGGCGACCTGTTCAAAGGCCGCGACGACTTCATGCGGCGATTGCACGAGAGCCTCACGCGGGCACGCGGTGGGCGGACGGCGATCGTCAGTCAGGCGCTTTATGGGCTCGGCGGCATTGGCAAGACCCGCGTGGCGGTGGAATACGCCTGGGCGCATGCCGACGAATACAATGCCTTGCTGTTTGTCGTCGCCGAGACGCCGGAGGCACTACGGCGCAATCTCGCGGCGCTGGCAGGTACGTTGGTCCCGCAACTCGACACGACCGACGATGCAGCTCGCCTCGCCGCGGTGCTCGATTGGCTCAAGGCCAATCCCGGCTGGTTCCTGATCCTCGACAACGTCGACGGCAAGCCAGCGCTGGCGGAAGTCGAGCACCTATTGAGTGGGCTTGCCGGGGGCCACGTGATCGTCACCAGCCGGCTTGCGGACTTTTCCGGCAATTTTCAGCCGCTCGAACTCGACGTGCTCGCGGTCGATGATGCCGCGGCGTTTCTTTTGGCGCGCACCGAGGGAAGGCGACGCGTGGCGGCTGACGACGCGGCCAAGGCGCGCGAGGTGGCGCTCGAGCTCGGCCGGCTTGCACTTATGCTGGAGCAGGCGGGTGCCTTCATTGCCAAGCGCCGACTGACCTTCGCGCAATATCTGGAGCAATGGCGGTCGAAACGCGACGAAGTTCTGGCGTGGTTCGATGCGACGGTGACGGGCTATTCGCGTGCCGTCGCCGTTACTTGGCAAACGTCGGTCGCGCAGTTGAGCGAGGGCGGCCAGCGGCTTCTTGAGCGGCTGGCATGGCTCGCGCCGGAAAAGGTGCCGGAATCGCTCATCGTTGCACCCGTCCCCGGCGCCGAAGCTGAGAACCAACGCGTCGCCTACGACGATCTCGCCGCCTTTTCGCTACTGACGCGCGACGCCGAGGGGCCGTTCTTCCTCGTCCACCGTCTCGTTCAGGACGTGACGCGCCGAAGCCTTTGGGGCGAGGCGCGGCAACGGAGTCTGGTCGAGGCGTTGGATTGGATCGACGCGGCGTTTACAGGGGATCCGCAAGATGTCCGCAATTGGCCGACACTTGACCTACTTGCCCCTCATGCGCACACGGTGACGGCGCATGCGGACGCTGCCGGCATTTCCGAGCCCACGGCAAGGCTCATGAATCAGCTCGGTTTGCTATTCAACGAAAAGGCGCTGCACGCCGAAGCCGAGCCGCTGATGCGCAGCGCGCTAGCCATCGACGAAAAGAGCTTCGGGCCGGACCATCCCAAGGTCGCGATCCGCCTCAACAACCTCTCCATATTGCTGCAAGCCACCAACCGGCTCAACGAGGCAGAACCGCTGCTACGCCGCGTAGTCGACAACAGCGAAAAAGTTGAACGTGAGACAGGGGAGATGCATCCGAATTTTGCGAGCGTGCTTAACAACCTCGCCGCGTTGCTGCAAGCCACCAACCGACTCGACGAGGCCGAGCCGCTGATGCGCCGCGCGCTAGCCATCGACGAAAAAACCTTCGGGCCAGACCACCCCAAGGTCGCGATCCGCCTCAACAACCTGGCCACAGTGCTAGCAGCCACCAACCGGCTCGTCGAGGCCGAGCCGCTAATGCGCCGCATGGTTTCAAATTTCGAGAAAAGCTTTGGGCCGGATCACCCCAACGTTGCGACGGCTCTCAACAATCTCGCTCAATTGCTGAAAGACACCGACCGGCTCAACGAGGCCGAGCCGCTGATGCGCCAAGCGCTCGGCATCGACGAAGAGAGCTTCGGGCCGAACCATCCCAACGTCGCGATCCGCCTCAACAACCTCGCTCTATTGCTGCAGGCCACCAACCGGCTCGACGATGCCGAGCCGCTGATGCGTCGGCATGTCGCGATCTTCGTGGAATTCACACTCCGGACGGGGCATCGCCATCCGCATCTGGATGCGGCGTTTGCGAACTACGCCGGGTTGCTCGCCACCATGGGTAAGAGCCAAGTGGAAATCGAGGCCGCGTGTGCGGGATTGATGCGCCCGTTGTCATGATTTGCTTGTCATTCCGGGGCCGAGCGAAGCGAGGAGCCCGGAATCCATAATCACAGGTCAGCGAATATGGATTCCGGACTTGCCGCTGCGCGGCAATCCGGAATGACGGCCACGGCACTCACACATCCACGCTCGCGACCAGCGCATTGGCCTCGATGAACACCCGGCGCGGCTCGACCTTGTCGCCCATCAGCTCGTCGAAGATCGTATTGGCCTCGTCGATCTCCTTGACGTTGACCTGGAGCATGGTGCGGGCGTTGGTGTCGAGCGTGGTTTCCCACAATTGCTGCGGGTTCATCTCGCCCAGGCCTTTGTAGCGCTGTAGCGCGATGCCTTTGCGGCCGGCCGCCATCACCGCTTCGAACAGGCTGACCGGGCCGTGGATGGCGGTTTCCTCGTCCTTCCTGCGCAGCATGGCGGGCGGGGTCGGGCGCGGGAAGACTTTTTGCAGCGACGGCGCAAATTCGTCGAGCTTGCGCGCATCGGCGGAACCGAGCAGTGCCTGATCGATCACGGCGACCTCTTTGACGCCGCGTACGGTGCGCTCGAACTGGAAGCCCGAGCCTTCGGTGAATTGGCCTTGCCAGCCGCGTTCGGTTTCCTCCGCCAGCGCGTCGAGCCGCTTGGCGATATAGGGCACCGCATCCGTGGCCTTCCGGGGATCGCCGAAAATGTCGCGATTGAGCACGCTCATGATCGCCGCCTGTTCGACGACCTGGCGATTATACCGGCTGTGCAGGCCGCGCAGCAGATTGCGGATCACGCGCGCGTCTTCGACGAGCTGGCGCAGATCGTTGCCGGCGCGCACTTCGCCCGACGACAGCCGCAGTGAAGTGTCTTCGAGCCCGGTGTCGATCAGGTAATTCTCCAGCGCGTGCTCGTCCTTCAAATATTGCTCGGACTTGCCGCGCGAGACTTTATAGAGCGGCGGCTGGGCGATGTAGAGGTGGCCGCGGTCGATGATGTCGCGCATCTGCCGGTAGAAGAACGTCAGCAGCAAGGTGCGGATATGGGCGCCGTCGACGTCGGCGTCGGTCATGATGATGATCTTGTGGTA
>Ga0210405_10005391_pt1 | contig 11691 bp, 9 predicted proteins | sample IncBWH11MmetaG_FD_155492 | JGI IMG/M metagenome (GOLD analysis project Ga0210405, IMG submission 155492) | Forest soil microbial communities from Barre Woods Harvard Forest LTER site, Petersham, Massachusetts, United States - Inc-BW-H-11-M | ecosystem: Environmental > Terrestrial > Soil >... | reverse complement strand
CAAAGATCAGCCCGCTCTTTCGCACCATGCCCGCCAGCACTATGGCGTCTTCCACCGTAGTCGTCAGCGGCTTATCGCAAATCACGTGAATCCCCGCCTCCAAAAATGCCTTCGCCGGCCCAAAGTGAACGTGATTTGGCGTAACAATCGAAACCGCATCAATCCTGTCCGCCCTTTTTGCTTCCGCCGCCGCCATTTCTGCATAACTCCCGTAAGCCCGCTCCGCCGCGATATGCAGGTCCAACGCAGCCGCCTTGCTCCTCGCCGGATCAGACGACAGCGCCCCCGCCACCAGCTCATACCGGTCATCCATCCGCGCCGCAAGCCGGTGCACCGAACCAATAAACGCCCCCGGCCCCCCGCCCACCATCCCCAACCGCAGCCGCCGTTTCTTCCCCTCACTCGTCGTCATATTCGCCGTCATCCCCCGCAGGTATCTATCACCTTTAAGTCGCTTGCTCTAGCGCGAGACGCTACTCTACTCATTTTCAATCCCAAAGGAAATCTCTACACAGGCACACCGCGCAATATTGCCCCGTAAAACTTCACTCCTCCCAGTCACAACTCGTTCACGAAATATTCACTACAGCGTCTTGGTAAAACGAGTCTAGTACAACAGCGCGGGGTGTCGAGACTGGCGTTCTTCCGGCCGCAACCCAAGCCGTATCGCCGGAGGCCAAATCCCCCTGCCCCGGCGGGGCTAAACTCGGCCGTCCTGCGGCCGCAACCAAAGGGGTACCGATGATCCACAGCTTCAAGACTCTTCGAGCGCTTTTCCTTTTGCCGCTCGCGCTTATGCTCTTTGCGCCAAAACCCACGCTTGCAGACGGTAATGTGCAGAAGGTCAAGCACGTTATCGTGATCATGCAAGAGAACCATTCGTTCGATAATTATTTCGGCGCTTTAGCTTATGCGCCAAACAGCCCATACCGCCACGACCTAAACGGCTGCCGCAAGGAAGACCACGACTGCGTTGACGGTCTCACTTGCAAAACCGATGCGAGCGGCAACATCACCTGTTTTAACTCCAACGTCGACGACAACGGCAGCACCGTTTTTTCCTTCCATGACAGCCGCCGCTGCGCTGGCCCCGACCTGGATCATTCCTGGTTCCAGACTCATCAGGAAGTCAACTTCCTGCAACCTATGACCACGCTTGCCAATCCCCTAAGCGACGGTTTCGTTCGCGTCAATGACATCACCGAGCAGCACGACAACGGCGTGGAATCGCCCACCGACGACCAGACCATGGGCTTCTACACGCAGGACGACATTCCTTTCTATTACGATCTGGCGCAAAAGTTTGCCGTCGGCGATCGTTATTTTGCGGCCGTGCTCGGCCCAACCTTTCCGAATCGCTCCTATCTGCTCGCCGCCACCTCCTTCGGCCACGATCACGTAGCCTCTCCCAGCCCCGCTCAGGGCCATCAAAGGACGCCCGACGGTATTTCGCCCGGTCAGTGTGCCGACCTCTCCAACGTTCCAGCCAGCCTCCAACCCGGCGCCGGCGCGGAGTGCGCGCAAAATCTCTTGAGCAAGACCGACACCACCGTCAAGGACGCCGAGGAACTCTGCCCCGAACTCGCCGCCAACCCCACTGGCCCCTACCCGGACGGCTGCCCGTCCTTCGACCAACTCGGTTTGCGCGTGCCTTTCCTGGCCATTTCCGCATTTTCCAAGCCGCACTACGTCTCGCACACCATTGGCAGCCATACTTCGCTGCTCGCCTTTATCGAGAATCGCTTCATGAGCCTCGACAACGACTCCACCGACAACTCGGACCTCGCCAGCGACGACCCCGGCGCCAGTCGCGGCGCTCGCAAACCGCACCAGCATCTGACCCTGCGCGACCAGCACGCCAACACTCTCGAAGATCTGTTCGACTTCGACCGCTCCCCATCGCTCAACACCGCCATCGGGCAGGCCCTGCCTCCCGCCGTGGACTGCACCCCCTAATAACCGCTTTTCCGGTTACCGCTTCTCCTCTAAACGCGAAAGCCCGGCTGACGCTCACCCGTCAGCCGCGCCCTTTTTCAACCCCTTCAATCAATCTGGGCTGGGCAGGTCGGGTGGCCCGGACGTTAAATCCTGAGACGAATCTGGGTGCCCAACACGTCGGGTTTACGTGTGGGGCTCTTGATTTGCCTTTTTCCTGCTGGCCCATTGCTATCCCTAAGTATCTAAACCACTTAAAGTTATACTTGACATAAGTTACCAATATGTTATAATGGCTTCGTCAATTCGGCACGGTCCCGTTGTGCCTTACGAACCATGTGTGCCCGCGAAGCCGTCCTTCTAACCCTCCGTCCCGATGGGGGTTACCCGACTTGGTCGTACCGCTATACCGGTACGTTGCCCCGACTTATCTCCCTTGTTTCGTTCGACCTATCCGAAGACAAGACCTTAATTTCGCACTCAAGTTATTTATTTTCATGCTCTTGCAAACTCTTTTGCGCTCACCAAAAACTCAACCTCCTTCTTTTCAAGCGATTCCGAACTCTTTTGCCAAAACACCCGGGGTGGGGGTATCACTCACAAGTCACGCAACACCATCCGATGTATCATTCCACCCCGTGAACATCCTTCTGAACGAAGTCGAATGCCGAGTCCTCGGCTCCCTGATCGAAAAGGAAATCACCACTCCGGAATACTATCCACTTTCCCTGAACGCACTGGTCAACGCTTGCAACCAGAAATCGAACCGCGATCCGGTCATGAATCTCGACGAAGCCGCCGTCCGCCAAGCCCTGCATTCTCTCGACGGACAATCCCTGGTCCGCTCCGTCAGCGCCTCGGACAGCCGCGTCACCAAGTACGAGCACCGCCTCCAGGAAGCCTTCAACTTTTATCGTCACGAAATTGCCATTCTGTGCGTCTTGTTGCTGCGCGGTCCGCAAACGCCCGGCGAACTTCGCACGCGTACCGAGCGAATGCACTCTTTCGAAGACCTGAGCGCCGTGCAATCCAGCCTGCAACATCTGATGAAGCGCGAGCCGCCCCTCGTCAAAGTTCTTCCCCGGCAGCCCGGCACAAAAGAGGCCCGCTACGCCCATCTCTTGTCCTGCGACATAGAGGCTCTCGAAGCAAAGCCAGCCGCGGAGTCGCAGCCCGCTCACGCGTCAGCCGGCAGGGAAGGGAATGACGATCTGAAAAAAGAGGTAGCCGCGCTTCGGCAGGAAGTCGCCAGCTTTCAAGCGGAGGTTGCGGAGCTGAAGCAACAGTTCGCCGATTTCCGAAAGCAGTTCGAGTAGGACAAACCGGACTAGTGAAACTGCATGTCACCTTCCCGTCCTCCTTCCGCGAAAACGGAGTCCGGAACGAACGAAAGGGTACTCGTGGAGTTCAACGTAAGGAATTTTCAAAAAATAGCTGGCGCGCCCGGAGGGACTCGAACCCCCGACCCTCTGGTTCGAAGCCAGATGCTCTATCCAGCTGAGCTACGGGCGCGCCGACAACGTTGATTGTAAATCATTCCAAACGGGCAACAACACTCTTTTGAAGGCGTTCCCTTTCTCTTGAGGTGTTGTAGCGAGCTGTGCGATGGACTAGAATCACGCGCGTGGAGCCTTCCGGGTAGATTGAGGAGAAGGATAACAAGTCCATCCAGTTTATGCGCCTCGATCCATCTGTGATGGCTTCGGTAATTCCCGCCGGCGGGCGCGTCCACGCGCGCGCGGCGAGGAAAAGCAAGGCAAGGCTATGAAGCGTAGAGCGGAGGACAAAAGGGATCGACCAGACGAGGAGTCGCAGCGCGGCGTTCCGAAAGGCGCGATGCCTCACGGGCAGGGAAGCGATACCACGATTGTGGCGATCGGAGCATCGGCGGGGGGCATCGAAGCGGTTACAGACCTATTGAATTATCTGCCGGCGAACACCGGCATGGCGTTTGTGCTGGTGCAGCACCTGGACCCGAAACATCACAGCATCCTCACGGAGTTGCTGGCCAGGAAGACGGCGATGAGCGTAGAAGAGGTGTCGGACGGCCTGCCGGTAAAAGGCAATCATGTCTACGTCATCCCGCCAAACGCCTCGATGTCCATCAGCGAGGACGTGCTGCATCTGGGTCCGCGAGGAGAATCGCGCGGGATGCACATGCCAGTGGACAACTTTATGCGTTCGCTGGCGGAACAAAAAGGGAATCGGGCCATTGGGGTGATCTTGTCAGGCTCCGGCTCGGATGGAACGCTGGGAATGGCGGAAATCCAGGCTCACGGCGGCGTAACGTTTGCGCAGGACGAAGCGACGGCCAAGTATTACGGCATGCCGCGAAGCGCGGTGGTGTCGGGCTGCGTGGACTACGTGCTTCCTCCCAAAGGAATCGCCAGGGAGGTGACGCGGATAGCGCGTCATCCGTACGTGGCGCAGCGAAGTTTGCCGGGCGCGGCCGATGGATTGGCGGTCGCCGGTGTGGGACTGGAAGCCATTTTCCAGCTATTGCGAAAGGCCACGGGAGTGGACTTCACGCATTACCGGCAAACCACGATCATGCGGCGCATACAGCGGCGCATGGTGGTTCACAAGATCGACAAAATAAAAGAGTACGCCAAGTTCGTCCAAAAAAATTCCGCGGAGGTCAAGGCCTTATACCAGGACATGCTCATCAACGTGACGAGCTTCTTTCGCGGTCCGCGGGTGTTCGAGGCCCTGAAATCCACGGTATTCCCAGTCATCCAGAAAAACCTGCGGGAGCGGGGTATGCGCGTGTGGACGCCGGGGTGCGCTTCCGGCGAGGAAACGTATTCGGTGGCGATCGCGCTGCTGGAATTCCTGGGGGACAGGGCTTCGCAAATACCGATTCAATTTTTCGGAACGGACGTGAGCGAGACAAGCGTCGTGAGGGCGCGCAGCGGCGTGTATCCGGAGAATATTCAAACAGACGTATCGCCGGAGCGGCTGCAGAGGTTTTTCACCAAGGCAGAGGGCGGCTACCGGGTCAGCAAGATTATCCGGGACATGTGCATATTCGCGCAGCACAACGTGCTGAACGATCCTCCGTTTTCACGGATGGACCTGATCTGCTGCCGGAACCTGCTGATATATCTTGAGCCCGTGCTGCAGAGCAAGGTGATTTCACTATTTCACTATGCGCTACGGCCCGGCGGCTTTCTGGTGCTTGGGAGCTCTGAAGGCTTGGGCGGGACAACCGGCCTGTTCACGGTGGAAGACCGGGTTCACAAGATTCTCTCGAGGAAAACGGGAGCGGCACGAGAGGCGATGACTTTTTCATTCCGATCCCATGTGGAGCGCGAGGAGTATGGCGCAGCGCAGGCTCCCGTGAAACAGATGGAGGCCAACTGGAATTATGCGGAGGCGCAGAAGGAATTCGACCGGCGGCTGCTGACGCAATATGCGCCGGCGACGGTGTTCGTGAACGAGGAGATCGAAATCGTACACACGCGGGGAAATGTGAACCGCTACTTGAAGCTGGCGTCCGGACGCGCGAGCCTGAGCTTGCTGAAGATGGCGCGCGAGGGGCTGCTGTACGAGCTTCGAAACGCTATTGGGAAGGCGAAAAAGGAAAACGCTGTCGTCGGAAAGCGGAACCTGCAATTCAAGGATGGAAATGGAAACGGGAATGAGGAAGGAGCACCGGAAAGGGAGACGAGGCGGCTGGTAAACTTCGACGTCATTCCGGTGACGCTGGGAAATGCGGAAGAGCGCTACTTCATGATCGTGTTCCAGGAAGCGCAGGTGGAGCAGCCAAGCAAAGGGACAGCGAGGCGAGCGCGCCCCGGCAGGGAAATGGAAGAGGCCCTGCAACGAAAGGCGAAGCTGGAACAGGAACTGGCGGCCACGAAAGAGTACCTGCAATCGGTGATTGAAACCCAGGAGGCCACGAACGAGGAGCTGCAGTCCGCGAACGAGGAGATTCTATCGAGCAATGAGGAATTGCAAAGTACCAACGAGGAGATGGAAACCGCCAAGGAAGAGCTGCAATCGGCGAACGAGGAATTGACCACGGTGAACGATGAGCTGCGAAGCCGGGACGCGGAGATTACGCAGGTCAACAATGATTTGATCAATCTGCTGGCCAGCATCGATATCGCGGTGATTATGATCGGAAGCGACCTGACGATCCGGCGATTCACGCCAAAGGCCCAGAAATTTCTTGGACTAATTCCCGGAGACGTGGGGCGCCCGCTCGCGAACATCAATCCCAGCATCGAAATTGCGGATTTGCAGTCAATGGTATTGAATGTCATGGCGGATTTCCACACGCTGGAGAGAGAGCTTACGGACCGCAAAGGCATTCACTATCAGTTTAAGATCCTGCCCTACCGGACCATGGATAACAAGATTGATGGAGCGGTGATCACTATCGTGGATATCGCTCCAGACAAGCCGGCGGGAGAGCCCAAGGGGCTCAGTTGAGCAGCAGTTTTGGCAGGAGCGTTTTTTCCGGGACGCGAGGCGTCCCCGGCCTTGTCCGGACGCCACTTGATCTGCATGGCTCAATTGCCTCTCACTATATTGACTAACTGACTATAACGGCGTAGAAGTCTATTACCCGGGTAAAAGCCCGAGCGATGGGGAGAAATCGAGGGAGCCATGCAAGACCGGTTCGCGTTTACGGCGAAGTATTGGGGGGACGCGGCGGTGGTATGCCGCGCGGTTGAGGGGCGTCCCGGGCCAATCGTGGACCAGGAATTTGGAGAATTCGAGACCTGGACGCAAGCAAATGCTTTTGCGACGCGCCTGAACGAAGGCCTGGAAATAAATCCAGCCGAAGCGGAACAAATCATAACCAGCGCAATACTGCGCACCAGCGAACTGCTGAGCGCGGCCGACTATCTGGAGTTTGCCGGCGGTGAACTGCGCAGAGCGGCAGCGGGGAGAGCGATCCGCGTGCAATTCATTCTCGCGGAACTGGAACTTGGGGTGACGTTTTGCCGGATCGTGCACTGCAAAGGGAACGAGAACACGGAGCGCTTATTGCGAAATGCCCGTAACGCGTTTTTCAGCGCCATGCACTACGTGCATGGCTCAGAGCTGGCCCCCTGCGACGTGGAAGCGATCACGGCGAGATTGCTGAAACTGCAGGAGGCCCTTCGAGAATCCCTTCCCGAACAAGAGAGCGCGATGCTCGCGGAGGGCGACGGCCCCGATTCGTGAAGATCGCCATCGATTGACGGAACGAGCCCGCGCGTTTCCTATTGCGCGTCCACCCACTTATCGGAGCCCGCCAGCTTGAAGGCCACATTCGAAAAGAAGATATGCGCCGCCGCGCCGTCGGCCGTCCCGCGATGTTCGGTTGAGACTAGCAGAGGGCCAGCCTTCTTGTAGCCAGCCCAAGTTGTTGTGACGTTACTCGGCTTTTTGTCTCCGCCCCGATGATAGATGAATTGCGCTACTCGCCCATCCGACCCGACGTAAAGATCCCAAGTGTCCCCTGGCGTGTAACCGCCAGCCTCAGCAGGATATTTCACGGACACCAGCGTTGCCGTAGCCTTTGCCAGGGGCAATTTTTGCTTTTCCTTGACTGTCACAGTGGCGCCGGTATCCCAATAAACATGGAATGGAAAAATGAACCAATAATTGTCATTGACGAAACCAGGCTCAATTTCGTCTTTCACGTTAGCGGGTGCGTTGTTGAGCTGAGACCGGTTATAGGTAACCTTCACCGGCTTGCCGTCCTTGTCTTTTGATTCATATGTGACTTGTCCGGTCTTGGGCTCCCAGGTCCACGTGCGTGAGAGACTCACTTTCAAAGCAGGGAGCTCCAGGTTAAACGTATAGCGGACCGCATCTAATTGCCCATACGAATCAAGGCCATAAGTCTTGGCAAGCTGATCGACAATGGCTGGGCGCGTCTGCGCCCGCGAAGTGCTCGCAAAGAGCAGCACTCCCAAAAATAGGCAACGGATAGTCATGGAACGGCGCAACTTTGTCATAGAGATCCTCCTCAGTGAATGAGACGAACGTCGTCTTGGATGACGTACAAAGGTCCCGGGATACGTGAAATTCACTCTACCTGGTCCGCTGAGCATTGTAGTCCGCCGGATCGTGTGATCTTACGCAAAGCGATAATGGCAGCAGCTACTGCCACCGATCCGTATTCCAGCATCATGATCCAGCCAGGAACTACCCACGGCCGTCCAACGATGCGCAAATGCCAGACATAATACGTAGGAACAATGCTCAAAGTCCAGACCATGATCGGCACCGTTGAGGCCGACCTTATGAAGGGCAGCAGCCACAGCATGTACCATGGATAGACAACCGGCGCACATAAAAGGGATGCTGCCATTGGCCAAGCAAACGCGTCCGAAGACCCTTCGGCGGACTTTTTTCTCATCCAGATCGCGGTAAGAAAACCGACGAGCACTGCCAGCCCAGCCACAACCTGCGGAGCCGCAACACGCTCGAGCGTTGCAAACACCGGATCATTAAAGCGGAATCTCTGCACGTAAGTACCGAGCGAGCCGATCGGAATCCGGTCGTGGTTGAGAAATGGTACGTATAAGAGTCCGACCACGGCTGCGGCCAGCGCGGCGTCGCGCATACGAACACGCCTCCAGTAGAGCGGCAGCAGTACAATGGGAAGGAATTTCACTGAAACAGCCAGCCCAAGTGCCACGGCTGCAACCGCACGCCAGCGACGCGCGAGCGCGGCAACGGATACCAGCAGCAGCAGCACGCCGACAATGTCGATGTGACCACTGCCGGCTACTTCCGCCGCCAGCAGGGGGTTCCAGGCATATGCCAGAACCCAGTGCGCTCCTTGCCGACTACGACGCAAGATATCGAGCAACACAAACACAATCGCCAAATCGCAAACTACAAATGCTACTTTCAGCGCGAAGGTAGACTCGTGAATGGATGTTACGGCGCGGAAGAATAGCTGCGCCCCCGCTGGATATGGGCTCGGCACCTCTGGATTATTCAGCGTACGCGTCTCAGAGGTGTGCAAGCCGGCAAGTGCCGGGTCGCTAGGAACGACGATGTAAGGGTTATAGCCGAGCCGCTGCATGCGGCCGTCCCAAACATATCGATGAATGTCGTCGTCCAAGCCCGGTGGCATTCGCAGGAATTGAAAATGCCACAGAGCAGACAGGGCGAGACCGAAGAAGATGACGCGCTTCGGAAATCCTGACGTCGAGAAGAGTTCCCGGATGGCCAGGAGGTACGCGACGCCGGCAACAGCCAGAGGAATGAAAAATGACAGTTCGCCCGTTCGGCTGAAGTTGCGTGCGCAGATTGTCAGCGCCACAAGCAGGATGGCGCCGAGCCCGTACAGCCTGCGAGATGGCGTGAGCTTCACAGGTCTCCTGGGCCGGACGCAGCTGTGCGACTCCTTGTCCCCCACTCCGCGACCCACGCTGCTGTCCGTGGCGCCCTGCCTGGAGCGAGCCGGAGTTCCGCAGCGAGCCGAGCTAGGTCGTCGGCTACGTCCACGTCGTAGAAAGTATCTGTGAAACCTGTTGAAAGCTCGAGGGCGCGAGCGCGTGCGAGTAGCGCCTCCAACGCACTTGTAGTTCCCATCCCATCAGCTTCGAAGAGCGCCGCGTGAGCGGCCTTGGCGCCAACCAGATAGTAGCCTCCATCGTGGGTTGGCCCGACAACCACATCATGGGAGGCGAGTATTTCGAACGCCCTGTCCAGAACCGACGGCGCGAGGTGTGGACTGTCGCTATTGAATGCAATGACGTGCTGCCGGCCGGCGGCAGTGAAATGTCGAAAAACAGAGGTGAGTCCTGCTGCGAGACCTTCGCCTCTTTGCGCCACAACCGGCACTGTATTACCAAATAGGTGCGCCAATTCGCTTTGATCCGGCTCAGGGCACATCACCGCGACCTCCACGCTCGTCAATGACGTTGCTAACGCGAGCGTGTCCTCTAAAAGACAGCGATACAGCGCAGTCACTGCGGGAGGAGGAAGGCTCTCCGTGAGGCGGGTCTTTACCATCCCCGGCTTTGGGGCTTTCGCCATAATGACTAACGTGCGGTTTGGGTGAGAAAAACCCATCGTGCTATCGCTAGGGGATTCCATGAAAGATTGGTCCATAGGGACTTACGCTGGCCGCGCCATTGCCGCCCTTCGCCGTCGAAAAGAATAGCGCACGATTCGGCTCAGGATGAACCATGCTGCTCCTACCGTGCCCTTCACCGTACCGCTGATTTTGGACTCTCCAATGCGCGGGTAGTAGCTCACCGAGACTTCCACGATGCGAAATCCCGTGATGGCCCCTTTCACGATCATTTCCACCGCCCAGCCGTAGGTAGCTTCTTCCAGGGCAAGGGCCCGTAGCACATCTGCGCGGGCGGCACGAAACGGACCGAGGTCAGTGACCTGCACGCCGTACAAAAGCCTGATCAGGCCGGCGGCGAGGCGATTGCCGAAGGATTGGTGCCACGGTAGCGCAGCGGGGTTGCCTTTGCCGCCGAAACGCGAACCGAGCGCAATGTCAGCGCGCCCCTCGGCAATCGGAGCGAGGAGAAGCGGAAGCTCAGCAGGGCGATCGCTGTAGTCTCCGTCGAGGAAAACGACCACATCAGGATTCTGGGTATTCGCAAGCCCTGTCAAACAAGCACGCCCGTATCCTCGGCGAGGCTCCTGGATGACTTGTGCCCCCATCTTTCGGGCGAGATCGGGCGTTCCGTCCGTCGAATTGCTGTCGACAACGATGACCTCTGTCACGAGATGGGAAGGCAGATCGGCAAGCACACGGCCAATGGCCTGCGCTTCGTTATGGGTAGGGATGATGACCGATACTCGCACTCGGATTCCCCAATCACCACCACAGGGACGAGGGGTTCCGCCGTGCCAGCAGCGCGTCAATGCCCCAGGCACGGCCTGCGCGTCCCACGACGAGTCCGAGCGATGCGACGACCGGAACCAGTAGTTCCCAAATCCATGACGTGCCCAATTCCGTGACCCAGAGGCTGCCGAGAAACAGAAATGCGACCAGGGCAACCGGACGGGTGAGCAAACCAATGACCAGCAGGATCCCCACCGAGATCTCCATCACTGCCTGCCCGGGAGCTACCATGGCCGCATGGCTCGACATGAAACCCAGAACCGACTTCCATGCCGCCGGTGAATGGCTGTTCTTGATGTAGAAGTTGATCACGCCTGCGTAACCCGCCGGAGTGTAGGCGCCCTTCCCCAGATTCTCGAAGAAGACCGACACGAACATCGCGCCGACTATCAAGCGAACCAAAGCCAGGCCGTTTGCCGCATCGGGTTGGCCGGCGAGGCTGACTGTCGCATCTTGTGCTTGAGTTGCGTTTGTCATCATTTTAGACCTCTGCGCAATAGACTCCAGCCGCGACTAAAGGGCGCAATCTTAAACTAAGGGAGTCGTCTGCGCCAGATGGATGGGATGCCAACCGAGCCCATTCTAATCGCGGGCAATCACGATAGTCGTACATGCGCTTTCGCCTTTGGGGAGTTCACGAGCGGGAGCCATGCGGATTTCCAACTTTTGGGCTTCTCCGCGGACAATTGGGCAATAGAAGTCCGGCTGATCCAAAGCATTCTGGATGCGGCGCCGTCCCGCACAACCGCCATAGCAAGACTCCAGATAAACGCAGGAGCGGCACGCCTCTGGCGTGGTGCGCGCCTCCACAAAGGGGGGAGTCTCTACAACTCCTGAGCGGAGCGACAACAAGATCGCAAGAGGTTCGCCAGCCCCCGGCCAGTAGATGCAAGGCTGAGTAGTAGCGCGCGGCGTAACCCGCACCGTGCTTA
>Ga0210405_10005390_pt1 | contig 11692 bp, 11 predicted proteins | sample IncBWH11MmetaG_FD_155492 | JGI IMG/M metagenome (GOLD analysis project Ga0210405, IMG submission 155492) | Forest soil microbial communities from Barre Woods Harvard Forest LTER site, Petersham, Massachusetts, United States - Inc-BW-H-11-M | ecosystem: Environmental > Terrestrial > Soil >... | reverse complement strand
GTCATGTTTGTGCATTCTTCAATAGCGACGAAGAAGAATATCGCGTGTTGCTTCCGTTCATTAAGGACGGATTCGAATGCGGCCACAAGGCAGTTCACGTGGTCAACCCGGACCAGCGGAGCGAGCATCTGCAACGGCTGATCGCAGCCGGGATTGACCCTGCGGCTGCGGAGCGCAGTGGCCAATTCGAGCTTCAAACTAATAGCGAAACATATCTTCGTGATGGCGGGTTCGATCAAGATCGGATGCTGCATGCGTTCGAACAAATCGCTAGTGGCAATGCGGCCAGAGGATTCCAGCTTAGCCGTATCGTTTGTCGAATGGACTGGGCGGCCGAAGGAAAATCCTACGTCAACGATCTCATTGAGTTTGAATCACGCGTAAATCACGTGTGGGAGCGCCACGACGACGCGGTGATCTGCACCTACCATCTTGGGAAATTCGGTGGTGACACCGTAATCGACATCATGCGAACGCATCCGATGGTCATCGTCGGTGGCATCCTGCAACGAAATCCGTTTTTCGTGCCTCCAGCTGAGTTCCTCCGAGAGTTTCGCGAACGACGAATCGGGCGGAGCGCATCGACTTCAACAGGAAGCTGACATGGCAATGCAACCTGAAAGTCCCGCCGAGGAGATCAAACATCTTCGGCGATGCATTAATGAGCTGGTCAGCGTACTCGCACTCCCTGCGACCTGGACCGGGAGTGAGCCGTCGCGGATCGTTGGCGAACTCCTAAGTGCGCTTCTGAACATGCTCGACCTAGATTTTGTCTATGCGCGGCTCAGGGACTCCGCGGGCACGAATCTGGAAATTGTACGAACGACTTCAGAATGGGAACCGAAGCCGCGAGCGCAATCGATTGGCGAGATCCTACAGCCTTGGTTGGGAAATGGAACGCAAAATTGGCTGCACCCCGTGCGGGGCACTCTCGAAGGACGGGAAATGTTGGTCGTTCCCTTGCAACTTGGAATGCAGGGGGAAATGGGAATAGTCATTGCCGGTTCAAAGCGAGACGATTTCCCGCGGCAAACCGAGAGACTTGTTTTGAGCGTGGCCGCGAATCAAGCTGCCATCGGGCTGCAGGAAGCAAGCCTCCTGAGTGCGCAGAGGCGGATCGCCAGCGAACTCGATCAGCGGGTCGCGCAGCGAACCGGAGAGCTTGCCGCCACCGACGAGGAGCTAAGGAAAGAGATTGCTGAACGCAAGTCAGTGGAAGAAAGACTTCGTCAAGAAGAAAAGGAATTTAAGCGCAGCGAAGCACATAAGGCGGCGATCCTGGACTCTTCACTTGACTGTATTGTAGCCATGGACCACCAAGGCTGCATTACTGAGTTCAATCCGGCGGCTGAACGAACCTTCGGCTACGGCCGAGAGAACGTCGTGGGAAAGCATCTGGCCGACATTCTCGTCCCACCGTCACTCCGTGAAAAGCACCGCGCCGGATTCGCCCGTCACTTGGCCACAGGCGAATCGCGAGTGCTCGGCCGGCGTATCGAGATGACCGCGCTATGTGCCGATGGAAGGGAAATCCCTGTCGAACTAGCAATCACGCGCATCCTGCAGGATGGACCTCCGTCCTTCACGGGTTATCTGCGTGACATTACGGAACGCAAGCGAAACGAAGATGCCTTGCTTGAGACCCACGCGAAACTCGCGCGGAGCGAGGAGCGATGGCGGTCGGTGTTTGAAAACTCAGCAATCGGTGTCGCGTTGACCGACCTGAACGGTCGCTTTATCGCGGCGAACCCCGTGTTCCAGAAGATGCTGGGATACACGGAACAGGAACTCAAACAAGTTAGTTTTATCGACATTACCGTTGAAGAAGACCGCAATTTCAACTTGGTGCTCATCAAGGAGCTTTTGGAAGGAAAGCGACGGCAATTTCAGATCGAAAAGCAGTACCGGCGAAAAAATGGCGGCCCGGTTTGGGTGCGTAACAGCGTTTCTTTCGTGCCGGGTACGGAGCGATTGCCGGGGTTTCTAATGGCACTTTCCGAAGATGTCACGGAGCGACGGCTAGCCGAGGAAGCTCTCAACGAGACGCGATCTGAGCTTGCCCATATGGCGCGGGTTACAACACTAAGCACGTTGACGGCATCGATTGCGCATGAGGTCAATCAGCCGCTATCCGGCATCGTCACCAATGCGAGTACATGTCTTCGGATGTTGGATGCCAATCCGCCAAATGTTGAAGGTGCGCGCGAAACCGCGAGACGGACCATTCGGGACGGCAATCGCGCGTCTGAAGTGATCACCCGGCTGCGCGCACTATTCAGCAAAAAGAACGCTGCATTTGAAGTGTTCGATTTGAATGAGGCAGCCAAAGAAGTGGTTGCGCTATCCGTCAGCGAGTTGCAGGGAAATAGGGTCATTCTGCAGTCGGACCTTGCCGCCGATCTGCCATCTGTCTTAGGGGATCGGGTTCAGATTCAGCAAGTCATTCTGAATCTGATACGGAATGGTTCGGATGCCATGAGTATCGTTTATGATCGTCCGAGGGAACTGCTGATCAAGACAGAATACGATGAAGGCGGCGCGCGCCTCAGCATCAAAGATTCCGGAGTGGGAATAGACTCGGAAATTGAGAAAAGGCTCTTCGAAGCTTTCTATACGACGAAGAGCGACGGCATGGGAATCGGGCTTTCCGTCAGCCGCTCCATTGTCGAGCGGCATCAAGGTCGCCTTTGGGCAGTCCGGAACGAGGGCCCCGGCGCAACGTTTTTGTTTTCTATTCCGTGTAGTACCAATACTTAAGTCTAATAGACGCCTCCTGTATTCACCCACATTCTAGGGTTATGACGGATGAGCAGGAGCAAAAAACCATTTCACAACCTCTCGTAGTAGTAGTAGTTGATGACGACGAATCCGTTCGCGAGTCGCTCCCTGACTTGCTGAAGGAATTCGGTTTTACAGTCCTTGCTTTCTCTTCTGCCGTCGAATTCCTTGCATCCGGTAGCGCCGCTCGGACTAATTGTTTGGTGCTGGACGTCGTCATGCCAGGTACGAGTGGGCTTGATTTACAAAAAGAGCTCAAGAGTCGCGGGTACAAGATACCGATCATCTTTATTACCGCTCAAAGAGATGAGTCTATCCGCAAGCGGGTACTCGAACAGGGAGCCGTGGATATACTTCTCAAGCCATTCAGCGACATCGCGCTGCGGGAGGCGCTGAGCAAAGCAATGGGGGAAAGCTGACGATCAGTTCGCTCTTGGAGATATACTGTGGCGTCAGTCGAAGCTGTCGAGTGTGAAAGAGGACGTTCAAGCATGCCCCCCACGAAGTCCATCGTATTCGTCGTTGACGATGACATTTCGGTTCGAGAATCGCTGGAACTATTGATTCACGCGGCCGGCTGGCACCCAGAGTTATTCGCTTCGGCACAAGCGTTCCTCAACCATCCACCCGCTTCCGTCCCGAACTGCCTCGTGCTGGACATTTCCCTCCCAGGACTCAACGGTCTCGACCTGCAGAAGCGGGTTATCGCGGAGCGACCTGAACTGCCGATCATTTTCATTACGGGGCACGGCGACGTACCGAAAACAGTTCAAGCGATGAAGGCAGGGGCTGTCGAATTCCTGACTAAGCCTTTTCCTGACGACGTGTTGGTCGACGCCATCCGCCAGGCGCTCGAACGAAGCCGAACTTATCTCGGCCGCGCAATCGAGATGCAGACTTTGAATGACCGGTATGCATCCCTCACTCCTCGCGAGCAACAAGTCCTGAAGTTGGTGGTTGAAGGGCTTTTAAACAAGCAGGTAGCTGGAGAGCTGGGAATCAGCGAGATCACGGTAAAAGCGCACCGCGGCAAAGTGATGCAGAAAATGAAGGCCGATTCTCTGGCAGATCTCGTGAAGATGGCCGCTAAACTTAGTGGGGATTCTAGTCCAAAAGCCTGAGGAGAGAGGTCTGGAAGTTCCGATTCGGCCCTCGATCTTTACTTGACGAAGTTCCTGACCAGTTGAGCGATCTCATCTGCAGCTGTATCAAGCGCGAAGTGACCACCGTCAACAATATGCACCTGAGCATTCGGCACGTCGCGACGATAGGATTCAGGCTCTGAGGGATCAAAGGACGTTTCGTATTTGCCCCAAATTACCAGCAGTTGCGGCTGGTTTTTTTGCATCCACGCTTGCCACTTTGGATAGTTCTCTACATTGGTCCGATAGTCATAGAAAAGTTCGACCTGAATGTCGCCTTGGCCGGGCTGGTTCAAAAAATAGTATTCGTCCGTCCACAGATCCGGGTTATGGCGCTCAATGTCCGGATCACCACCGGAGTGACGCGCGCGGGTAGTGGCCAGCGAAAGAAGATTAGTTCGCAGCGCACTTTCGTTCGGTGTGCGGTCGGCCCAAAACGCGCGCCGAGTTTTCCAATTTGCTCCTAGGCCTTCGTTGTGCGCCACGGCATCCTGCACGATAAGCCGTTCGACGCGTTCGGGATGCGCAAGGATCATGCGAAAGCCCACGGGGCCGCCGTAGTCCTGCATGTAAAGCGAGTAGTGTGAAATCCCCAGCGCTTCGGTGAAATGATTCATCACCTCAGCGATGTGATCAAATGTGTAAGCGAATTTTTTCGCGTCCGGCCAATCGCTATGTCCGAAGCCCGGGTAATCAGGCGCGACAAGGTGGTAGCGATCGGAAAGCCGCGCGAAGAGCGGCTCGAACATCCGCGACGAAGAGGGAAGGCCGTGCAACAGCAGAATCGTCGGGGCGTCTTTTGGTCCAGCCTCGCGATAAAAAATCGAGAGGCCATCCACTTGAATCGTGCGGTAGGCAGTGTGATGTTCCACGTCATGCTCCTTTCTTTCATTTTGGCCCAGCAGCGAAAATGGTGCGAGCAAGATCGAAACGAACAAAGCTATTGCCAAAATGTGGAGGCTGCGAGTTGATCGAGACCGATGCGAAGTTTGCATAACCTCACTCCTGAAACTGATTGTCGTGTGCAACTCGTCGACGATACCAGCCGAATCGCCGCTGAGCACTGCTCCTCAGCTGCGCACGGTGGTCCTTCGAAGAGGCTGCTGTGCAACTTCGAAAATAATCTCCAGTTCCACAGGCGTGCCGAGAGGCAGGCTCGCAACACCATAGATCAGACGCGTCGGGTTTTTTCCACTTCCGAATACCGCCTGCAGCAAGTCCGAGGCGCCATCGGCGACCTTCGGGTGTTCGCGAAAGTCCCCTGAAGTCGCGATCGACACGCCGAGCCGAACGACCCGAGTAATTCTGTCGAGTGAACCCAAGTGCTCGCGGGCGACTGCCAAGGCATTGAGCCCCGCAAACTCAGCCGCCTGCCGGCCCGAGTCCAGGTCAAGCTCCACGCCAATGCGTCCGATGACTTTTGCTTCGTGTCCTTCCGTGGGAAGCATGCCACTTAGAAACAGCAGCCTGCCGGTTTGTACGGTTTCGGTGTAGATTCCGAATGGTTGAGGCGGAATAGGAAGCTTTATTCCGAGTTCTTTCAATCGTTGCTCGGCGCTCGGCCCAGCTGACTTCTTGGTATTCCTGGCGGCTCGCTGTTTCATTTCATTTCCTATCTCGAAATCGCGGTCATTTGTCGCGCCGATGACAACACGGGCACCATGCGGAAACAATTAGACGAAGGTATTGGAAATACTTTGGTATCGGGCGCTGGGTATGGTCCGGTGCTGGCTGGCGGCCGCAAGGAGCAGGTCACTCCAAGACACAGTAGGACAATCAAAAATCAAAACCGGAACACCGAAGGTATCGCCGATACCTTTGTGCAATTGTTTTCCTCCCGAGCCGCTGGTTCAATCGCGAGCATCTGTTGAGTGCACGCAAGGAGCGAACATGTTCGCGAAGAAAACAGCAATCGTCACCGGAGCGCAGCAAGGAATCGGCGCCGGGCTCGTCGAGGGCTTTCTGAAGAGCGGCTATAACGTGGTCGCGACGTCGCTTGACGCCAGCAAAACGCTGACCGCAACAGCGGACCTTGCCGTTGTTAATGGAGATATCCGCGATCCGGAGACGGCCTCAAGATCTGTCAAAGCAGCAATCACACACTTCGGAAGTATCGATGTCCTGGTGAACAATGCCGGGATTTACCTCACAAAACCGTTCACGGAGTTTACGACCGAGGACTTCAATGCTGTAGTTTCGGTCAATCTGCTGGGATTCCTCCACATGACACAACTCGCGGTGAACCAGATGCTAAAGGAAGGATCGGGGTGTGTCATAACTATTTCTGCCGCGCTCGCCGATAACCCGATCGCCGGAGTAAACGCCTCGGTGCCCATGATCACGAAGGGCGGCTTGAATACGGTAACGCGGCATCTGGCGATTGAATACGCAAAGCAAGGTATCCGCTTCAACGCCGTTGCACCGGGTGTTGTGGATACGCCACTGCACCAAGAGACCCCTAAAGACCATCTCAGCACGCTGCAGCCGATGGGAAGCATCGCCGAGATCAGCGACATCGTCGATGCCGTTCTCTATCTGGCTAACGCGCGGCAAGTCACGGGCGAGGTTCTTCACGTCGACGGCGGCGCGCACATTGGTCGTTGGTAGCGCCGAAGACGAGCCGAGAAGACAGAGAAGAGAGCCTGCGTTCTAGGTTCAACCATCGGTGAGTTTAGTTAGGAATCTGCCGCAAGTCCCAGGAAATCTGGATGCGGGCGATGAAAACGTCAGCTCATCGCCAAGGCCAAATTAGGACATCACGACACCTTCGGCGAACTGTATAAGCGTCACCATCTGAGAGCCTATGGCAGGGCTCTCCGCATACCTGGCAATCAACAGGGTGCGGCGGAAGCGGCGCAGAGGGCGACAGCAGCGAGGGCGGAGCATTTTCGGTTTCCTGATGCTGACGCTGGCCTCGTTTCAGAGCGTGGAGCTTTTTCCCAGGAAGCGCACCAACAATTGTAGCCGGCGACCGGAGTTCCACAGGCAACAAATCTCATGAGTCGCTTTGTGCGGACGTTCGAACCGATACCAAAGTATCGGCGATACCTTCGTCTAATTGTCCCGCTCTCCACCCTGTGGTGTGATGCCGTCAGACCGATTCAGTCGAAAAGGTCCAGGGACGAGTAAGGAGATGAGACATGAGAATATTGCAGGTACTAACCTCACACGATCAGCTCGGCAATACAGGCCGTAAAACCGGTTTTTGGCTTGAAGAAGGTGCGGCCCCGTACTTTGTTTTCAAAGATGCTGGTGTCGATATCACGCTAGCCTCTCCGAAAGGCGGGCAACCTCCGATCGATCCAAAGAGCGACCTGCCGGAAAATCAGACTTCGGCGCAGGTGCGGTTCAAGAAGGATGAGAACGCGCTGAAGGCCTTCGCAAACACGGTGAAGCTTGCGGATGTGAAGGCAGGAGACTTTGATACGGTGTTTTATACGGGTGGACACGGTCCGATGTGGGATCTCGCGGAGGACCCTGTGTCCATCGCTCTTCTCGAATCGTTCTACAATTCCGGCAAGCCAATTGCTTTGGTCTGCCATTCGCCTGGGGTGCTTCGCCATGTTAAGTACAGGGGCGAGCCGTTGGTGAAGGGGAAGCATGTAACTGGCTTTACGAACGGTGAGGAAGAAGAGGTAAAGCTCACCAAGGTTGTGCCTTTCCTCGTTGAAGATGAACTGCTACGACTCGGTGCCATCTTTGAGAAGAAGGCGAACTGGCAGCCTTTTTCCATTACCGATGGCCACCTTATCACTGGCCAGAATCCCGCATCATCGACCACGACGGCTGAAGCCCTTATGAACCTACTCGGTGAAAGAGCCGCTAGCGCTTCTGCTTGAGTTGCCGATCACATCAGTTGGTCCTTCCTATCGATGATTGCGGCCAAGGCGATCTCGCCGCCCTACCGCAAACATCCAATGCAACGTCGGGAGCAGGTCAGCCGCAGCGAGTTGCGATCCATTGACGGGCGAGCAATTTGTACTGCAACCATTGAAGGAGGATATATGTCAGGCAGCAAAGCAGCGCAGCAAATCACGGAAGCAAATCCTCTCGATTTTGTACCCGACGAAATTCCGTTCGACATCCCATATGGCGCACCGATATCTCTCGAACGCGCCCAGGCAGCCATTGATGCCGCTGTGGCAGAGGCGAAGAGGCGGAGTTGGAAGATGAACGTAGCCGTGGCCGATTCCGGCGGCAACCTCGTGGCCTTTCAACGGATGGACGGCGCGATGCTTGCGTCCATTCAGATTGCCGAACACAAGGCACGTGCCGCCGCGACCTTCCGGCGCCCAACCAAGGTATTCGAAGACGGTATCAACCTTATGCATCTCAACTACCTGCTCGCTTTCGATGGAGTGATTGCGTCTCGCGGCGGCATTCCACTGATTGAGAAAGGCTCGATCATTGGCGCAATCGGTGTTTCTGGAGGCGCGGATTCCCAGGACGAGATCGTTAGCAAGGCGGGCGCGGCAGTGATTAACGAAGTCCCAGCAGGCAATAAATGATTCAGATTTCGAGCAGGCATTGAGGGCAATCAACTAATTTCTGAGACTAAAAGTACACAGGAGAATGCCATGACAAGTGCAAGTGCAGCTGCGAAACCCGCGCAGATTCGCGTGGCCCGCCGGTCGCCCGCCCATTGGCGCGTCACAATCGACAACCCGCCGATCAACGTGATGGGCCCAGAAATGGTCCGGGAGTTTCAGGAACTCATCTACGCTCTCGAGGCCGACGAACATGTCAGGGTCGTGGTCTTCGACAGCGCGGTCGAAAATTACTTCCTGAATCACTCCGATTTTTTCGCCAAGCTCGAGGATCTGACTTCAATGCCGGCCGGCCCCACAGGATTGCCACCTTGGCCGGACTTCCTCGTGCGTCTGACTCGCGCCCCATTCGCCTCCATCTCCTTAATCCGCGGCCGGGCGACGGGCAACGGCAGCGAGCTCACGCTCGCCTGCGACATGAGTTTCGCCAGCCGCGAACAGGCCATCTTCTCGCAATGGGAAGTGGGCGTGAGTCTGGTCGCCGGCGGAGGCCCAATGGCTCGGCTGCCCAGACTCATGGGCCGAAATCGCGCTCTGGAGGTCCTCTTGAGCTCGGAAGACATCCGAGGAGAACAGGCCGAAGCCTACGGCTACGTGAACCGCGCCCTGCCCGACGCCGATCTAGACGCCTTCGTAGAGGCGTTCGCGACGCGGATCGCCGGGTTCGACAAATGGGCGATCGCCAACACCAAGCGCCTCGTCAACACCAGCTTGCCGCCGGATGTCGAGCTCGCCGCTGGGTGGGACGCATGCATGACTTCGATCGGCCGGCCAGCTGCGCAGGAACGGATCAAAGCGCTGATGGCGATAGGCTTCCACAAGCCGGGCGATGTCGAAAATCGGCTGGGATATCACATCGGTCAAATCGCGCGCTAGACGTAAATCTTGTGCTGAGACTGCAAACGATAGCCTCGCAGAGACAGTGCAGGAGTCACATTCTTGATTAAGCCACTCTCCGGATTACGCTAATTTGGAATTCCGCTTTTCCGGTGGACTTCAATAGGCGAGGACAACACTATGAAGACCGCAACCCCCATTCACGTCGGCGGTTCACAGCTTGCAGAGATTCGTCATGTTTGTGCGTTTTTTAACAGCGACGAAGAAGAATATCGCGTTCTACTCCCATTCATTAAGGAAGGATTCGAGCGTGGCGACAAGGCCGTGCACGTAGTTAATCCCGAACAACGCGATGATCACCTTCAACGCCTGGCTGCGGCAGGAATTGATACCAACGCCACCGAGCAGAGCGGTCAATTCGAGCTTCGAACCAACACCGAGGCGTACTTGCGGGACGGCCGTTTCGATCAGGATCGCATGCTCGAAGTGTTCAAGCAGGTGGCGAGTGACAATGCCAAGGGACGTTTCCCGCTCAATCGAATTGTGTGCCGAATGGACTGGGTGGCCGATCGTGGGCCTTACATCGACGACGTCGTTGAATTCGAATCGCGTGTCAACGATGTATGGAGCCGTCACGACGACGCGGTCATTTGCACCTACCGCCTGGGGAAGTTTGGTGGAGACACCGTGATTGACATTCTGCGAACCCACCCCATGGTCATCATTGGCGGAATTCTGCAACAAAATCCTTTCTTTGTGCCGCCGCAGGAGTTCGTGCGCGAGATCCGCGAACGACGAGCGGGGCGGAATAAGTCAGCTTCAACAGCATCCTGACATGACAAAACAACCCGAAGGTTCCCCCGAGGAGATCAAGCGGCTCCAGCGCTGCATTAATGATTTGGTCGGTATTCTCGCTCTGCCTGCGATCTGGACTGGTGCCGAGGCTTCCCAGATTGTCGGTACATTGAGCGATTCCTTGCTGTTAATGCTCCAGCTGGATCTCATTTTTGTACGCGTGAGGGGTTCATCCGGAGAGGCCCCGGATCCAGTCGTGCGGTTCGCGCCGACATGGGAACCAACACCGCAGCCGCAAGAACTCGCCGAATTGATCGACGAATGGTTAGGCAGCGACTCGCAAAAATGGCCTGCCGCGATACGAAAATCCTTTCGGGGCCGAGAGATTTGTTTAATCCCGCTGCGATTAGGCCTGCACGGCGAATTCGGCGCAGTTGTCGCGGGATCTCAGCGCGTCGATTTCCCACAGCAAACTGAGAGACTTTTATTGAGTGTGGCGGCCAATCAGGCTGCGATCGGGCTGCAGGAATCAACCTCCCGGAGCGCACAGAGGCAAGTCGCTAGCCACCTCGATCAACTGGTCGTGCAGCGAACTGCAGAGCTTGCTGCCACGAACGAAGAACTCATGAAGGCGGTCGACGTCGATACCGAGACCAGGCCGGTGCTCACGCAAGTCGAGATAGATCGCGCGCGCGCATATGGACGCGTGCGCCAAGCGGAGGTTGGCGAGGTTCTGTATCGGCCTGGAGAGGTGGGAGTGCCGTGCTTCATTCTCTTATCAGCCAGCTTGGAAATCGTTCAGCCGACTATCAACGGCGAGCGGCTGGTCTTCAACTTATGCCCAGGAATGTTCACCGGCGAGGCGGGCATGATCGCAGGACAGCGAACCGTAGTGCAGGCCCGAGTCATGCAAGGAGGTGAAATCCTGGAGCTTCGGCCCGAAGAGCTTCGAACTCTTGTGGCGCGCGATGCAGGTCTGAGTAAGATCCTTTTGCAGGCGTTTATATTGCGCAGGCTTATGCTCATCAACCGACAGCTGGGCAATGTCGTTGTCATTGGCTCACGACATTCTGCGGACACGCTGCGCCTTCGGGAATTTCTGGGCCGAAATGGTCACCCATATACCTATGTCGACCTAGATTCGGACGAGACCTCACGGAATCTCCTCGACCGCTTTGCAATCTCTATCTCCGAAATTCCGATCGTGATCGGCAACGGCAACATGGTTTTGCGCAATCCGTCCACCGCACAACTCGCCGATTCCATCGGACTGAACGACAACATCAACAAAGGCTCGCTTTATGATCTCGTTATCGTGGGCGCCGGCCCAGCGGGCCTGGCAGCGGCGGTATATGGAGCCTCGGAAGGCCTGGATACTCTACTTATTGAAAGTCACGCACCTGGAGGACAAGCGGGCACCAGCTCAAAAATCGAGAATTATCTAGGGTTTGAAACCGGGGTGTCTGGTCAAGAACTAGCTACCAGCGCCATTAGGCAGGCACAGAAGTTTGGAGCGAAGATGGCGCTGGCACGCGCAATTGTTCAACTTCGGTGCCAACGTCGCCCTTACGAACTCTTGATGGACGATGGGAC
>Ga0210405_10005387_pt1 | contig 11698 bp, 4 predicted proteins | sample IncBWH11MmetaG_FD_155492 | JGI IMG/M metagenome (GOLD analysis project Ga0210405, IMG submission 155492) | Forest soil microbial communities from Barre Woods Harvard Forest LTER site, Petersham, Massachusetts, United States - Inc-BW-H-11-M | ecosystem: Environmental > Terrestrial > Soil >... | reverse complement strand
TGGCGGGTAGCCAAGACGCCATAGTAGCGATCAGAAAGAACACCACCGCCATCGTGACAAAAGTTGCGGGATCGGTGGCCTTAATACCGACGAGCATCGAAGCCATCTCGCGGGTGAGGGCGAAGGCTGCAAACAAGCCTACGATCACGCCGATCCCTGTGAGGCGAAGTCCCTGCCCTACGATGAGCTGGAAGATTTGGCTAGGCCCAGCTCCGAGAGTCATGCGAACTCCGATTTCCGCAGTGCGCTGCCGCACGACGGTCGCAAGCACGCCGTAGAGTCCAACGCCTGCGAGCAATGCAGCGATTACCGCGAACGATGCGATGAGGATTAACGAGAATCGCGTGCCGGCTTGTGCTTTTTCGAGGACGGCGTCCATGGGCTGCATGTCGGTGATCAAGAGGTGTGGGTCGAATGCTTTGATGGCAGCACGCACGTCGTTCGCGTATCGCGCTGGATCAGTGCCGGTTCGGAGGGCCCAGTGATCGGTGGCGCCAGAACCGATGTATGCGTCGGCAAAGTAAACCTGCTCGCGTCCGGGCTCGCTCAACGATACGCCACGCTCGTGCGCGACGACGCCGATGATATCGACCCATACTGGTTCAGGCGTTTGAATACGAATAAGGATACGCTTGCCTACAGCTGATTTACCAGGATAGGCACGGTCAGCCAGAATTTTATCGACGACGGCATACGTGCGGCCCGGTTGGTTGTCATCGTCGGTGAAGGTGCGGCCTTCGAGCAGAGACGTCTGCATGGTTTGGAAGTACCCTGGAAGCACGATGAGAGGATCGACGGCCTTATATTTACTCGCGTCTGATAGTGCTTCCTCGGTGCCCCAGCGAATCGGGCTGTAGCCACCTGTGAGCGGAAATGGATTTGAAGCGGTGACGCTTTGAACGCCGGGGATGGCACGGAGGCGATCTTCGAGCTGGCGAGTAGCGACGGCTCGTTCTTCCGGCTTCTGGAGAACTCGATCGGACTGAACTTGAAACGTGAGGAGGCCATGAGGACTAAAGCCGGGATCGATGCGCTGCAATTCGAGAAAGCTACGGACCATAAGCCCGGAGCCGATGAGGAGTACATAAGCGAGAGCAACTTCGAGGCCGACGACGATCTTACGCGAGAGACCGCCGCTGGCGAGGCCTTCGCTCCGGCTGGTGCCACGCAGAACGAGCATGACGTCCGGACGAGCGGCGCGCCACGCCGGGGCCAGGCCAAAGATTGCGGCGGCGGCGAGGCTCGAGACGATAGTGAAAATCAGCACGGCTGAATCAATGCTAATCGTATCGAGGCGGGGAAGATATGCAGGGGCGATGGCAAGGAGTTCGTGAATTCCGACCCAGGCGATGCCGAAGCCGCCAAGTGCGCCGATGGCCGCGAGGAGCAAGGCTTCGGAGAGTATCTGCCGCGCGAGATCCCAGGGGCTGGCGCCAATGGCGGAACGGATGGCGAGTTCGCGCTGGCGCAAAGAACCGCGCACCAGCAAAAGATTGGCCACGTTGGCGCACGCAATGAGCAAAAGAAAAATAACGGCGCCCATCAAAGCGAGAATTGCGGGGCGGACTTCGGAGACGAGATGCTGGCGCATGGGTTCGACGCGGATGGCGTAGCCCGCGGTGTTTTCGATATTGAAATGCTTGCGCGCTTCTGCAGCGACCTGATCGGCGGCAGCTTGGGCCCGCGCGATAGTGACGCCCGGCTGCAATCTGCCGATCACGAACATCGAAACCGAATTTCGTTGCTCAGCGTTGTAGCCGAGGCGATTGGCCACCCAGATATCTGGTGCGGCGTCCAAACCCGCAGAGGGTGGAAAGTATATTTGAAAGTGCGGCTTGAGGACTCCGACGATTCGCGGACTGAAGGGCTTTCCATTATTTAAGGATTTTCCGAGCACATCGGGATTCGAACCGAAGCGGCGCTGGAAGTATTCGTAGCTAATGACGGCGATCAGGGGCAGGCGCTGCGGGGGCGTCGCCAATTGGGTGCCTGGAGGGGGCGGAGGCGGTTGCGGCTGGCCATCGTCGTTGGAGAAATCGCGACCGATGGCGATATTCGCGCCAACGAGCTGGAAGTAGTTCGTAGTAACGAAGCCCATGTTGACGCGTTCCGGCGTACCGTCGTCGCTCGTCAACGTGAAGGGAAACGTGAAGACTCCAGCGAGGCCCTGAAATTCGTTCTTGGTCGCTTCGCGCAAGTCGATGAAGTTTGCGTTGGAAAAAGGGAAGTCCTTGACGCCGCGATTGCGCATGTCGGTGGGGATGATGACGAGCTGATCGGGGTTTTTATACGGAAGCGGGCGCAACAGGACGGCATTGGTGACGCTGAAGATGGCGGTGCTCGCGCCGACACCCAAGGCAATGGTTAAGGCGGCAGTGAGTGCGAAGACAGGACTTTTCCGGAGCGTTCGGCCGGCGAACGCCAGATCTCGCAACGGCATCCCTCCACCTCATTCGCGAGCAGATGTCGCGCAGAATACTACCTCCTTTGTCCCCAATCGGCCTTGAGTTTCTTCAGAAACGCGTTTGTCCGGATGTGGCAATAGCTATCTGGCGCAGACGCGTTCTCGTGACCGCTCGCGAACCCGGTCCCGCTCTAGGAAGTCGCGGCGGGCGCAACTCATTTCACTTGGACGTACAGTCGGGTAACCGCACAACTGGTTTTGGCCGAAAAATCGACTTGTCCGGTCTCCGCGTTAATCAGGAGTTAGAGTGGCAGGAACCCGAACCCCAAGCGTCACTACGGGCAGAAGCAAGCGCGAGGACGAAAACACTGTGTTGAACGAGCTGGTGCCGATGCTGGCATGTCTGAACCCGAGCGGTGCAGGCTTTTCTGGGCCTTGGTCATCTGACGTGAGACAGAGCCGGAGTTTGTGGCCTGCCTTGAATCGCCGGGCATTGGGTACGACCGGAATCCGGTAATCGACTCTCTGACCAATCGGCACAGCTTCGAAGGTATCGCATGGCAGAGTAGGAGCACCGGGCTTGCTCGCAGCTTCGTCCACTTTCCGCACACTGGCACGAAGGTATCCTGATGTGACGTTGCTGGCGTTCTCGTTTTCGTCCACATCCTGCAGCACAGCGATGAAGGCGGTGTCCGGAGCTGTGCAAGCGGCGGCTAACTGTAATTCGATGCTACCGGTCAGATCCAAATCACGAGGGAGCGCGGGCGTTGTCCAGTGCAGCAATCCCGGAGGGTCCGTTTCGCTTTGGCGCGGGCGATTGAGGCCACCGCCAAGGTTCATGTAGGTTCGGGAACCCGCTTCGCCTTCGTCTTCACTGAGAACGGCGTCTGCCCGAAGCGCATAAGAGTGATGCGTCGCTTCGCGAATGGGCCATACATCGCTTGTTCGCCAGCCCTCGGCCTCCGGCACGACGTAACGAAAACGCGGGCCTTCGAGAATGCCCGTGTCTTTTCCCTTGAGCCAGTGGTCGAACCAGGCGAGTGCCTCAATGTGAAGACTTTCCCACGGCCAAGCGAGGCCATGCTCTCCCATCATGGCGACCTGTAGATGCTTGCTGTTGGTTAGCCGCTCGTAAGCCTTGAAAGTGTGCGGAAGATGGAGGGGCACGTTCATCCAGTCGCATCCCGCATATACCGGAACCTCAATGCGATCAAGTAACGGAAGAAGATTACGGTCCTCCCACCACGCATCGCGAAATGGATGTTCCGCGGCGATGGCGCGCCAGAGATCATCCCAGGGATGCGGATCGTGGTGCAGCTTGAGCAGAACTTTGAGGCCAGCGATTGCGGCTTCACCATTCGCATGCTCAAATTTTTCGTGGATGGCGGGCGTAAGCAGAAGGGCACGCATGGCATCCATCAATTTGCTACGCCAGAGCTTGTTGGTGTGGCCGGATGTCATACCAATCATGAAAAGGAAGGGCGTGACAAAGCCGCTGCTCATTAACCCATGATGCGTCGCCGACTCGTAGAGATCGAATGTACCGGCGATGGGCATGATGGCTTTGAGATGCGGAGGTCGTTCAACGGCAGCTTCCATCTGCGTTCCAGCGAAATAACTGATCCCGATCATGCCGACATTGCCGTTCGACCAAGGTTGCTGCGCGGCCCATTCGACGAGGTCGTGCATGTCACGGCGTTCCTGACCGTCAAAAAAACCGAAGGTGCCCCCAGATCCACTGGTGCCCCTGCAGTTGGCAATGACGTGAACGTAACCACGGGGAACGAAAAAATCGCTAGCACCAGCTTCAATAAAGCCCGCCGGGGCACCTAGGTTTTGAATCTGTCGCGGGTAAGGAGAGGCCGCAACTAGCACGGGGTATCGGCCAAGTTCAGCCGGATGGTGCACATCTGCCAGCAATGTAACTCCATCCCGCATTGGCACCGCGACGTCGTCATCGTGGGCCATGATGTGGGATGGCTGGGACAAATTGCGATATTCACGTCCGGTGGTCTGTGGGCCGTTAAGTTGTCGTTGACCATGCTCAATGCCGGACGATGAAACGTTCGTCATGCTTTTTCTCCAAGTTGATTACCAGCGCATTATAAGGCTTGTGCCCGATAAGTCGGGTGGTCGCAATGGGTCGACGCAACACTCAGTTCGAACCCACCTTGTATTGAAACAAAGGCTAAAATCGCTCGCTAGATTAGGTCAGCCGGAACGCTACCCGGCTAGGTTTTGACCGGGTACAGCCAAACAGATCGGTTCTCCAGGGGAAGTGGTGTCGGATCAACTGATTAGATGGTGTTGCATCGACCGGTTGAGCTGGCAGCGTCAATCGGGCACTATCCACCGAAGACGCGAGGTGATGGCTCTTAGGGATATAATCACCGGAATTATGCTCCTCCCTCAAGGCACACGACTTGGGCCTTATGAGATTGTTGCGCCGCTTGGCGCGGGTGGAATGGGAGAGGTTTATCAAGCTCGGGATAAGCGCCTCGAACGTACCGTCGCGATCAAGATACTTCCGAAGGAGATGTCCGCAGATACAGTGCGGAAGCAACGATTTGAACGCGAAGCAAAGATCATTTCCGGGTTAAATCACCCGAACATATGTGTGTTGTATGACGTTGGCAGTCAGGATGGCGTGGACTATTTGGTGATGGAGTGTGTAGAGGGCGAGACGCTCGCGAAGCGCCTCGAAAAAGGACCCCTCCCGCTCGATCAAGTCTTGAAATACGGCTCGCAAATCGCCGACGGACTAGACAGGGCGCATCGAAGCGGCGTAGTTCACCGCGATCTGAAGCCAGGCAACATCATGCTCACCGCAATAGGAGCTAAGCTCCTCGACTTCGGTTTGGCCAAGCCAGCGGCGGCGCTGGCGAACGCGACCACTCTGACGGCCGTGCGGGCGGCTCCGGTGACTGAGGAAGGGACAATTGTTGGGACGTTTCAATACATGTCGCCGGAGCAGCTGGAAGGCAAAGAACTGGACGGCCGCAGCGATATCTTTTCGCTCGGTGCGGTGCTGTATGAGATGGTGACGGGAAAGCGAGCGTTTGAAGGAAAGAATCAGTTGAGCGTGGCGTCGGCGATCTTGGAGAAGGAACCTGAGCTGATCAGCGCGGCGAAACCGATGACGCCACGGGCGCTAGACCACGCGGTTAAGAAGTGCCTAACAAAACTCCCCGATGAACGGTGGCAAAGCGTGAGTGACCTGGCGAGCCAGCTGAAGTGGATAAGTGAGACTGCCTCCCAGCAAGGAGAAGCTGGGCGCGTTCCGGCCGCACGCAGGAGATGGGAGCGCGCAGGTTGGCTGTTGGCCGGCGCGTTTTTTCTGTTGCTGATGCCCAGCGGTGTGGCCTTGTGGAACGCAAGTAGCGAGCGCCCGACCCCAATGTATTTCCATGCCTCGGTGCCGTTTGCCGCGAATGACTTGGCTTTGTCACCAGACGGACGGACGCTGGCAATGGTCGCCTATTCCGCGCGGGTGAACAACTATGTGCTCTGGACGTATGAAATCGGGGGACGGCAGACCGGTTCGTTGGATGGGACACAAGAAGCGTCTTACCCATTCTGGTCACCGGACGGCAGATCCATTGGATTCTTCGCTGACGGCAAACTCAAGAAGGTCGATTTGCCAGGAGGACAAGTTCAGGTACTGTGCGATGCACCCAACGGGCGCGGCGGCACGTGGAATCGAGACGGAGTGGTCGTGTTCACTCCTGATTCGTTCGGAGGATTGTCCCGCGTGTCTGCTTCGGGAGGCGTTCCGGTTGAAATGACCCAACCGGACACGTCAAGATTTGAAACGAGCCACCGCTGGCCGGTGTTCCTGCCGGACGGGAGACATTTTATTTATCTGGCAGCGAATTTCACCGGGAAGTTCGAGTATAACGCCAACTTCCTGGGCTCACTGGATTCGCAGGAAAGACGATTGTTGGTTAGCACAAGCGCCAACGCGGCGTACGCAGAACCAGGCTACCTGCTCTACCTACGGGATAAGACACTGGTCGCGCAACCCTTTGATCGGCGGCGCTATGTCCTGAGTGGCGAGCCGCACACCTTGAGCGACGAGGTGCTCTACACCCATCTCGTGAACAGGGCAGTTTTCAGCGTCTCAAGCGGAGCGGTTCTGGTCACCCAAACGGGTAAAGGCGCGGCCCTCTCGCAGTTGACGTGGTTTGACCGAAACGGAAAACCGGTGGGCACGACCGGGGCGCCCGGGTCCTACGGCAACGCACGTCTCTCGCCAGACGGGCGCAGGGTCGCCGTAGACCAAACCAACCCGGACGGACGAAATGTTGATATTTTAATCCTTGAGCCAGACGGGGTTGCCCCGACGCGGCTGACGTTCGATCCATCGGCGCATTCGACGCCTATCTGGAGTCCCAATGGCAAGCAGATCCTGTTCAGTTGGAACCGCAAGTTCGGCGCCCAGCTTTACCTGAAACCTACCGATGGCTCCGGCTCCGAGGAGGAGGCGGCCGATCTCGGTGCCGGTTTCCCGGTTAATACCTGGGACTGGTCGCGCGACGGCAAGTATGTCCTGGTCAGGAAGGGAAACGAGCTGTGGTACCTCTCCTGGCCAGAGCGAGTAGCCAGGCCGTTGTTGCAGGCAAAGTGGACGGTGCAGAACGCGCAGTTTTCCCCCGATGGCCGATGGATGGCATACACCTCGAACGAGACGGGGAGCACGGAGATCTACGTCTCTCCCTTCCCGAGTGCAAATGGCAAGTGGCAGGTGTCCAGCGCTGGGGGAGAAGAGCCGAGATGGCGCCAGGACGGTAAGGAGTTGTTCTACCTGTCGGCGGAAGGAAAGATGATGGCCGTGGCGGTGACGAAGGGCGCCAGCTTCAAAGCCGAGGCCCCAGTTGCGCTGTTTCAGACCCAACGCCGCCGGCAGCCGATTTCCTCGTTCGCCGTCTTCTCCTATGATGTGAGTGGCGACGGGCAGAGATTCCTGATCATCACCAACGTGGACGACGCCAATGCCGCGCCGCTCTCCGTCTTTCTAAACTGGGCTTCGGAGATGGAGAAATAACTGTCCGTGCATCATCAAGCGTAGTTCGGCGGCCATCCCGCCGGATCTGGTGGGCACCAGGCGGTGCGAACCTTACGTCAGTTTCCTGAAGGTGGGTGGAGGGCCGCTCGGGTTGGCTGAAACCACTTGGACGAGCTCGAACTCTGATCTGAAACGCGTCTCAGGTGCACTGGATTCTGGCGAACCTGGGATTGCGAAACGCCGCTGGCGCTAACCGATCACCAGGCGCAATCACCACGCGATCTTGTCGGGGAAAAACTCGGATACGAGGTCCTGGTAGCAAGGCAGAATTTCCTGCATCTTGGGCCGTTCGCGACTTTCGAGTACAAATCGTATTGGTTAAATTTCCTAACCCACTCAAACATGCGTTCGTCTTGTTCGTTCATCAGGTGCTGATAAGCACCGTCCCGGTGTGCAGGGTAAAATGAATGGTACCGAAGCATGTATTGGGCTTCTTCCGGTAAATATGTTCGCGTCGCCTGATAGATGTACTCGTCATGTCCAAAGGAAAGGTGAATCTTATCGAGACCACAATTCTTTTCGTAAATACCATTCTCGGATTGGTACTTGAGCGGGCCGTGTTTGGCCATGGTAAACCGCTGGACAAGCGGGCGAATCAACAATTGAAAGAAAGATTCTCGGGTACCAAGCTGAGATAGCAACAATGATTACGGACATTGGTTCTGTTTTTAGGCCTGAAGGACAAGTATGCGCGTAGGTCAGGACATCGCCGTCCGTTTTCCAGGACTGCATTTGGTACATCACAATATCCCAGGGAAGAAAGTAGACTGGCATGACTGGGCTCAGCATGTGCTCTTCATTCCCCTGCAAGGGGAGATCAAAATTCTGCTGCGATCAGGTTCGTTGGTGGGTGGGCCGGGGAAAATGCTATATGTTCCTCCGAACACCTCACTTAACTTTCAAGCCAGCGAGGCTTTGGGAGAACGGCTGGTCTGTCTTGTCGATCACACGCGTTGGCGAGCAGTGACCTCCTTCCAATGCGGTCCTGCGATGTGTCCAGCGCATCAGCTGTGTAAAGAACTCCTCTTTTACATCCTGCTAAATCCAAAAACAAAGTCCGCAAAATCTCTGGTTTCTACTTTTATCCAAGTCCTCGCCGAAAGTTTAGAATGGTCTCAGCAGGCCTCACTGCTGGAAGTGACCCACCTGGAAGCCAAAGCGCGAGACAAGAGGGTGCGCAAAGCATTGACGATCTTGCTTCGGGATCACCCGACGCGAGTTCGAATGGCCGCAGTCGCTCAAGAGGCAGGACTAAGTCTCCGCAATCTCAGCCGTCTCTTTCTACATCAAGTCGGGCTGTCCCCCAAACAAGCGCTGATGCATTACCGCATCGCCGCGGCCAGAGATCTCTTGCTGACTGGCAGCACAGTAAGCGAGGCAGCCTCAGCCACGGGCTACGAATCCCTCGCACATTTCATCACTATGTTTCGTCGGCTGACTGGGCAGCTTCCCTCTCAAGTCATTCACCTTGGCAGAAAACAGTAGAAATATGGCCTATACCTGAGACTCCATGTCGGGACGACGCGCGTCTAGGATATCGACACTATGAATTTGGGGGACGCATGCCACGACAGGAGCAAGTATGCAGCACAACACCAAGCGAGAGGATTTAATGGTCTTGGCTTTCTTGAACTGGCGGCGAGCACGAATGACCGCGTGCCTCATCGCGATAATGACCGTTGTTCGGCCTGCACAATCTCAGGAGACCAAGCCAGCAGAACCTATTGTCGCAGCTGCCAACCGGGCTTCCCAATCGCAGTTGCCGTTGGGCGATCGGCAGGACTTCGAGGACGCGATGCGGGGATTTATCGCGACAACACCCGACCCGGCCAATCCAGACCGCTACGCTTTTCTTAAACAGGAGGCGCCGCCGACCGTAAATCCAAGTCTTTGGCGTCAAGCGCAACTCGGCACCACAGACGGATTGTTTAAGGTTGCCGACGGGGTTTATCAGATTCGCGGTTTCTCGGACGCGAACATGACGATCGTCGAGGGTACGACCGGTCTCATCGTCATCGACACACTCACTACACCAGGAGCAGCACGCGAAGCTCTCGATCTTTACTATGCGCATCGTCCTCGAAAGCCGGTGGTGGCTGTGATCTATTCCCACAGTCACGTCGATCACTTTGGCGGCGCAAGCGGCGTGGTCTCGCAGGCCGACGTGACTGCCGGAAAAGCGAAGGTCATCGCCCCAGAGGGCTTCATGGAAGCCGTCCTCGGAGAAGCCATTATCGGCGGCAACGCAAAAGGACGGCGCGCGCAGTATCAGTTTGGAGCATTGTTGCCGGTTGGAGAACGGGGGTACGTCGATTCGGGCCTTGGGAAGAACGACTCTCGTGGAGCGAGCGGGTTCGGACCGATTGTCGCGCCAAACGATACCATTCAGCAGCCGATAGAGACCCGCACTATTGATGGAGTAGCTTTCACATTCCAACTTGCCCTGGATTCGGAAGCACCTTCCGAGATGCTGATATATTTGCCGCAATCGCATGTCCTGGATGTAGCAGAGGATGCGACTCACTCGCTGCACAACTTGCTTCCGTTTCGCGGCACCCTGGTGCGCGACGCGAATCGATGGTCGCTATATCTCAATACCGCCCTTGATGAATTCGGTGCCGACGCGCAGGTGCTGATCGCCCAACATACTTGGCCAGTGTGGGGTAACGAACGGGTGCGCACGCATTTGGCGAATCAGCGCGACCTCCACAAATACGTGCATGACCAGACCATCCGAATGATGAATCAGGGGCTGGGGCCTATCGAGATCGCTGAGGCTCTTACGATGCCGCCTGGGCTTGAGAACGACTGGTCTGCGCGCGGATACTATGGGACGCTCTCTCACAATTCAAAGTCTGTATATCAGCGCTATATCGGCTGGTACGACGGAAATCCCGCGACTCTCAATCGCCTGCCGCGCGTCGAAGAGGCCAAAAAATATCTGGAGTACATGGGTGGATCGGCTGCCGTAATTGCCCGAGCACGCGACGACTTCAAGGCGGGCCGTTACCGCTGGGTCGCTGAGGTCATGGACCAGGTCGTCTTCGCCGAGCCCTCCAACAAGGAGGCGCGCAGGCTCGCTGCGGATGCGTTTGAGCAGCTGGGATACCTTGCCGAATCGGCGACATGGCGAAACGCCTACCTGCTCGGGGCACAGGAATTGCGCAGCGGTGTTCGAGGTGGGCCACGGTCCGTCCCCGGCATAGGCGCAGACGTGTTGCGCGCGATGCCGATCTCCCAGGCGTTCGATTATCTCGCTACGCGCATAGACGGGCCGCGAGCCGGAAGAGCGAATATCGTGATCAACTGGCGATTCACCGATACACGCGAGTCGCTTGCGTCTACCCTAGAGCATGGCGCATTGACCTCGATCGCTGGCAAGACCGCTCCGAATGCCGCGACCACGGTGACGACAACCCGGCCTGTGTTTGAAAGCGTCATTCTGGAACAGCGCACGCTCGCGGATGCGATGGAGCACGGCGAGATCGCAACTATCGGTGATGCCAAGGCAGTCTCCGATTTGTTTGCGCTGCTGGTCGATTTCAAGTCCGGATTTCCGGTCGTCGAGCCTGGACGTTGACCATGAACGTGTCGCCCTACCCGGCCTAGACCTATAGCCCTTCAGTATATCCAGTCTGGAATACCTGCGATCGTTTGCGTCGTTGGTACCGAATACGGCAAGCCAGTCGAGCCCGTAACTCCATCCTGCAACAAAAGATCCGATCCGGATGCATATGTTCAGACAAAACCTAAGTCTCTTTATGCGGTTTCCTGATGGCGTTGGCGCAATCACTTCGATAACGGAGAGACACAAATTGCCTGCCACATCTCAAGAGAGTCAGCGCCTTCGTGGCCCGGTCAGGCGAGAGGAGCGAATCGCAACGATCGATATTCTTCGCGGTATCGCACTCCTCTGGATTCTCTTTTCAAATATAGACATCTTTTCGGGGCCGGAGACTTTCTTCGAACTTCCTCAGGGGCTTCCGGATACCACTTTCATGAACGCCCACCTCCACCTGAATCTTCTGCTTCTTCTTTTCAAATGGATCACGACCGAAGGGAAGGCCAGATTCCTGTTTTCCATGCTGTTTGGAGTCGGTTTGTGTTTGATGACCGAACGCGCTGAACGCATGGGTAGAACCGGAAGTCTGGCTGACATATATCTTCGTCGCAATTTCTGGCTTTGCGTTTTCGGATTGCTCCATGGAACTTTGCTCTGGCTCGGTGAC
>Ga0210405_10005386_pt1 | contig 11700 bp, 5 predicted proteins | sample IncBWH11MmetaG_FD_155492 | JGI IMG/M metagenome (GOLD analysis project Ga0210405, IMG submission 155492) | Forest soil microbial communities from Barre Woods Harvard Forest LTER site, Petersham, Massachusetts, United States - Inc-BW-H-11-M | ecosystem: Environmental > Terrestrial > Soil >... | reverse complement strand
CAGGATGGGGCGAAACCGCAGCAGACATGCTTCGAAGATGGCATCATTTGAGTTCTTTCCCTCTACCCGCTCCGCTAAGAGAGCGAAATCAATCATCATGATCGCGTTCTTTTTGACAATTCCAATGAGCAAGACGATGCCGATGATGGAGATCACGTCCAGTTCGCTCTTGAAAACAATGAGGGCGAGGATGGCTCCGACACTCGCGGGCGGCAGAGTGGAAAGAATCGTAATGGGGTGCACCAGGCTCTCATACAAGACCCCCAACACGATGTAGACCGCAAACAACGCCATTACGATGAGTAGGATCTGGTCGATGAGCGACTTCTTGAAATCCCCAGCCGTGCCGGCAAAGCTACCACGGACAGTTCGAGGCATCGCCAGCCTCCGCTGCGACCTCTCGATGGCCATAGTGGCCTGTTCCAGGGGGACCCCAGGCGCCAGATTGAAGGACACGGTCACTGCGGGAAAGAGTCCGTCGTGGTTGACCAAAAGAGGAGAAGTCGAATTTGCAGTTCGGACGAAGGCGTCCAGAGGAACGGTGTTTCCACCGAAGGGATGGACGTAAATCGATTTCATCCCCAAGGGGCTTTGCGCATATTGCGGCGCTGCCTCCATCACGACGTGATACTGATTCAGCGATGTATAGATCGTGGAGACTTGCGCCTGCCCAAATGCTCCGTAGAGCGATTGATCGATGAGCTGCGGCGTGATGCCCAAACGGGCAGCCGTGCGGCGGTCATAGGTGAGCGAGGCCTGCAGCCCTCGGTTTTGCTGATCGATGTTTACATCCTTGATTTCACGTAATTTTGTCATCTCCTGATAAAGGATCGGGCCCCATGTATTCAGGTCTGCCACATTGTCAGATGACAGTTCATATTGATAGCTGGTGTTGCTGCTTTTCCCGACGGACGGAATATCCTGGAACGGCTTAAGCAGTGTCGAAGCTCCAGGAATTGCGTCCAGCTTCGGCCGCATGCGATCAAGCACTTCGGCAGCGCTCAGTTTTCTTTGCGCCAACGGCTTTAGCGTAATAAACAGAAATCCCGAGTTGCTCCCGTCTTCGCTGCCCGGGCCAGAGGTACTTCCCGTAAATCCGGTGACCACGTCAACGGCCGGATCAGCCTGAATCACTTTTTCAATTGAGATCAAGGCGGATTGCATCGCACGGAATGAAGCATCCTGCGGTCCCTGAAACCCGCCGAGGAGCGAGCCGGTATCCTGTATCGGGAAGAAACCCTTGCTGACCTGCCCCATCAAGACAACGTTGAGTGCTAGCGTCCCGAAGAAGACGAGCACGACTGGGGCAGGATGCTTCAGGACCCACATCAAGCTTTGGCGATACCCAGACAATAGCTGATCGAAGAGGCGCTCACTGAACCGATAGAGGCGTCCATGCGTTACTCCCTTTTCTGATCGAAGGGCGTAAGCACACATCATGGGCGTTAGCGTGAGCGACACGACCATCGAGATGGCAATCGACACCGCGAGAGTAACCGCAAACTCATGAAAGAGTCGGCCGGGAATTCCTCCCATAAACAAAATCGGAATGAAGGCCGCGATGAGCGACAGGCTCATGGACAGGACTGTAGGTCCTGTTTCTTCCGAACCCCTCAGAGCCGCGGCCATCGGCGGGACGCCCATCTCCATCAGCCGAACCGTGTTCTCCATGACAACAATTGCGTCATCGACGACAAACCCGGTGGAGATGGCAAGCGCCATGAGCGACAGATTGTCAAGCGTGTAGCCACAGAGGTACATCACTGCAAATGTGCCGATCACCGATACCGTTACGGCGACGCCGGGGATCAAGGTGGCCCGCGCGTTACGCAGGAAAAGGAAGACGACGAAGACCACCAAGCCGATTGACAGAACCAGTGCTACTTCCACGTCCTTAACCGACGCGCGGATTGTGGTAGTAAGGTCTCCCGTAACCAAGAGCTGCTGGTTCGAAGGGATGGAAGACCGAATGGACGGTAGCTGGCGCTTGATCTCATCGACTGTACTGATGACGTTGGCACCAGGCGAACAATAGACGAGGAGACTAACTGACTCCTTCCCATTAACGTAAGCCACGGAGCGAACGTTCTCGACCGAGTCGGTGATCGTTGCAATATCCGTGAGCCTCACGACGGAATTATTTTTCGACCCAACCACGAGGGGCGCATACTCGCGAGCCTTCGATATCTGGTCGTTCGCCGTAATATCGGCGATGGTGTCATCGTCAGAGATCTGACCCTTTGGACGATTCGCATTTTGAGCGCTGATCACGCTGGCGACATCCTGCAAACCAAGACCGTAGTGACTTAGCTGTTGCGGATTCAGATCGACACGCACAGCGGGCAAAGACCCACCAAGAATGGTCACTTGACCAACGCCGGTGACTTGAGAGATTTTCTGCTGGATGATGGACGATGCGGTGTCATAGAGGACGCCTGGGGCGGCGGTCTTTGAAGCCAGGTTGAGCACGAGCACAGGTGCGCGCGCGGAATCAATCTTGCGGTAGGTTGGATTCGCGGGAAGGTTTGAGGGCAGATAGCTACGAGCAGCGTTGATTGCAGCTTCCACATCCCGCGCAGCGCCATCCACGTCTCTGCTCATATCGAAGGTCAGTCTGATGGATGTGACGCCAAGAGAGTTCTTGGAACTCATTGACGTGATGCCAGCGATATGACTGAACTGCTTCTCCAGCGGAGTCGCCACAGAGGACGCCATATTCTCGGGACTCGCGCCAGGAAGCGCGGCTGAAACCTGAATCGCTGAAAGATCGACCAGAGGCAAAGAGGCAACGGGCAGAAGCAGGAACGCAATCATGCCTGCCAGCGCGATGCTAATGGCCAGAAGCGTGGTAGCGACTGGTCTTCTTATGAATGGGGCTGAGAAGTTCAAGGCAGTTCAGCCGCCTCAAGAGTTGTCGCCGGCCTCTGTTGGGGAGCAAAACGTTTTCCCATTCTGTCGAAAAAGATGTAGATGACCGGAGTCGTATAGAGCGTGAGGATCTGGCTAAGAAGCAAACCGCCCACCATCGCAATGCCTAACGGGCGCCGGAGTTCCGAGCCGATACCAGAACCGAAGGCAAGGGGTAGACCCGCAAAGAGCGCCGCCAGAGTTGTCATCATGATGGGACGGAAACGCAGGAGCGAAGCTTCGTAGATCGCCTCCGTGGAGGTGAGGCCGCGAGTCCTTTCAGCCTCCAATGCGAAGTCGACGATCATGATGCCGTTTTTCTTGACGATACCGATCAGCAGAATGATGCCGATGATGGCTACAATTCCGAGATCCTGGCGGAAGAGCATGAGTGCCAGTAACGCGCCGACTCCGGCCGAAGGAAGCGTTGAGAGGATGGTGATCGGATGAATGAAACTCTCGTAGAGAATTCCGAGCACGATATAGACCGCGACCAGAGCCGCTAGAATCAGCAGTGCTTCGTTGGAGCCGATTGCTTTGTAGGCTTCGGCGGTGCCTTGAAAGCTTGCCAATACACTGGCAGGCATCCCTAGCCGACGCTGTACTTTTTCGACTGCAGCGACGGCCTGGCTTAAAGAGGTATTTGGCGCCAAATTAAAAGAGATTGTGACGACTGGGAACTGGCCCTGGTGCGCGATTGTCAGGGGGCTGGATTTCTTTTCAAAGCGCGCGATCGCAGAGAGTGGTATCGGTGACGACGCCGAAGCCGATGTCGCGGCAGCGCCGCCTGTTCCCGAAGGGTTGGAAGAAGGCTGACTCGATGCACCTGACACGCCGGACGCCGTGCTTGTCGAAAGAGCCGAACCTGTAGACTTCGATGAAGTGGCGAGCGCGCCGGACGTGTTGGACGACAGGACAGACGTGCCGGCGAAACCTGATAGACCCGACCTCTGTGCCCCTGATATCCCGCTGGTGGAGGAGACCGCAAGGGTCCTTACAGAAGCAGACGCGCTGTTGGAAAACGACCGACCAGAGGCAGAGGTAGAATTCGAGCTAGCGCTGCTTTGCGAAGAGGAATTCTGTAGATAGATGTCCTGCAGTTTTTGCGGATCCCTCTGAAATTCAGGAGATGCTTCAAGGATGACGTGGTACTGGTTGAATTGAGTGTAGAGAGTACTGATCTGGCGTTGGCCGAACGCGTCGTACAGAGTAGAGTCAATCTGATCCGGAGTGATATTCACCCGCGACGCTGTGGCCCGATCGATGACGAGATTCTCGGCTAGCCCTCGAGGTTGTTGATCCGTAGCGACATCCCTTAGCTCCCGCTGCTTTCTCAGCTCCCCAACCATCCTTTCCGTCCATGTGTCGAGTTCCGCTTGATCGGAATCTTCCAGCGTGTACTGGAACTGGTTACGGCTGGCGCGGTCGTCGACTGTCAGGTCCCGTACGGGTTGCAGGTAGAGATGTATGCCTTCCACTTTCTGCAGTTTGGACTGGAGCCGATCGATTACCGCTGTCGCGTCGACGCGGCGCTCGGCAAACGACTTCAGGTTAATCTGGATGCGTCCACTGTTAAGCGTTGCATTTGTCCCATCTACCCCAATGAAAGAGGACAGGCTCGCAACGGCAGGGTCCTGAAGAATAACTTTCGCCAACTCCTGTTGCTTGAGCGACATGGCGTGGAAGGATATGGACTCGGGAGCTTGCGAAATGCCTTGAATAATCCCCACATCCTGTATCGGAAACAGGCCTTTCGGTATGACAACGTAAAGATGGATGGCAAGCACCAGAGTTGCTGCCGCTACGAAGAGTGTCGAGATTTCATGGCGAAGAACCCACTGCAAGGTTCGGCTGTATTGCGCGATGAGAGTTTCGAACATACGCTCGGACCATCGGTAGAATCGCCCCTGCTCCGAACCTGATTTGTGGCGCAGCAGACGAGCACTCATCATGGGGGTCAGGGTGAGCGAAACCGCGGCAGAGATCAGGATCGTGACGGCGAGCGTGATGGCGAACTCACGGAACAGCCTTCCTACGATATCTCCCATAAGAAGCAGCGGGATCAGGACGGCAATGAGGGAGATGGTGAGTGAGATGATGGTGAAGCCGATCTGCTCCGCTCCCTTGAGTGCAGCTCCGAGCGGTCCGAGTCCTTCTTCGAGATAGCGCGATATGTTCTCGATCATCACGATCGCGTCGTCGACAACGAAACCAGTCGAGATCGTGAGGGCCATCAGGGTGAGGTTGTTCAGGCTATACCCCAATAAATACATCACAGCCAGCGCTCCAACGAGAGAGATGGGAATGGCAATAGCAGGGATAATCGTCGCGTAGAGATTGCGTAAAAAGATGAAAATGACCATCACGACGAGGCCGATGGTAAGTACCAGCTCGAACTCCACATCCTTGACCGATGCCCGAATCGTCGTCGTCCGATCGGTTAAGACCGTCAGCTTTACCGATGCCGGAAGGTTCGCCTGCAACTGAGGGAGGAGATCTTCGATGCTCTTCACGACGGCAATCGTGTTTGCCCCTGGCTGGCGTTGGATGTTCAGGATCACGGCGGGGGTCTGGTTCATCCAGCCTGCGAGCCGTATGTTCTCGACGCCATCGCTGATCTTGGATACGTCTGAAAGTGTCACAGGAGCGCCATTCTTATAGGCAACGATTACATCGCGATAGTCGTCGCCAGCGAGCAGTTGGTCGTTCGAATTGATTTGATAGTTCTGTGCTTCTCCATCTATGGTTCCCTTCGCGGCATTCACGCTTGTGCTCGCAAGCGCAGTCCGCAAATCTTCAACACTAATGCCATAGGTTGCTAGGGTTGCCGGGTTCACCTGAATGCGCACCGCGGGCTTCTGGCCGCCACCGATGGTCACCAGTCCAACTCCACTCAGCTGCGAGATTTTCGGGGCGAGCCGCGAGTCTGCCAGATCCTCCACCTTTGGAAGCGGAAGAGTCTTGGAAGTGAGGGCGAGCGTCAACACAGGCGCGTCTGCCGGATTGGATTTGCTATACACAGGAGGAACTGGAAGGTCCGTGGGTAAAAAGCTCTGCGCGGCGTTGACGGCGGCCTGTACCTCCTGTTCGGCCACATCGATATTCAGACGTAACGAGAACTGCAAAACGATGGACGAACTGCCATCCGAACTCGTGGAAGTCATCTGTGTCAGGCCGGGTATTTGTCCAAATTGCCGCTCCAGCGGTGCTGTGACAGCGGAGGACATCACATCCGGACTGGCTCCCGGATAAAAAGTTCTAACTTGGATCGTCGGATACTCCACCTCGGGTAGTGCCGAGATTGGTAGCTTGATGTAAGCAGCAGCCCCGACGATCAGGATCGCCACCATAAGCAACGCAGTTGTAACGGGCCGAAGAATGAAGGGGCGGGAGGGACTCACAACGTGGCTCTCTTTTCGACTTCTGTTTTTTGAGGTGCTTGTTCGACTTGGACCGGCGTTCCTTCTTGCAGCTTGTCGAAGCTCGAGAACGCTACTATTTCACCTGCGCGCAAACCTTCCACTGCAGTCGTACTGCCGTCTGTGCTCTGCTCGGTGATATTCCTGACCGACACCACATTCTTCTGAACAACAAATACAAATGCTTGCGTTCCATTGCGCTGAATTGCGGCGCTTGGAATGAGAACTGAACCTTTGAGTGTTTTCACCAACAAGCGCGCATTGACAAACTGGTTTGGAAACAAAGCAAGGTCGCCATTGCTGAATTCACTGCGAAATCGGACGGTACCGGTCGACGTGTCAATCTGGTTGTCGACAGTCAGCAAGTTTCCGGTTGCCACTTTCGTTTCTGCCGAGCGGTCAAAAGCTTCGACAGCAAGAGGTTTGTGTTGACGCAGTTGCGCCTGAACCTCTCCGAGGTGATCTTCCGCCACGTTGAACACAACCGTAATCGGCTGGAGTTGCGTGATCACCACGAGCGCGTTCGAACTCCCCGCAAAAACGGTATTGCCTGAATCAACGAGCCGCAGACCAACCCTGCCGGACGTGGGAGCTGCGATGTGACAGTAGCTAAGCTGGACCTCAGCATACTGCACTTGACCAAGGTCGAATTTGACGGCTCCCTGATCCTGAATCACGATCTGTTCCTGGTCGTCGAGAACCTGCTTTGCAACAGCGTTCGAAGCGAAGGCCTCCTTGTAGCGAGCAAGATCAATCTGGGCCTGGCTCAGAACTCCGCGGTCGTGATCCAGTAGACCTTCTGCCTGCTGCAACTGTGCCTGGTAGGGACGCGGGTCAATATCAACGAGCGGGTCGCCTTTGTGTACGATTTGCCCCTCCGCATAATGCACTGCAAGGACTTGACCACTCACCTGGCTAAAAACGTTTATTGTAGAAATTGGCGTCACCGTGCCGAGAGCATTGATATACACGCCCATATCGCCTCGATAGGCTGTGCCGGCGCGAATGATGACGGAATGGCTCGCTTCATCGGAGGCCGTGGGATTTCCCTTGTTCTTGAGCTTTTCAGATCGCACTGCAAAGGAGACGCCGAGCACGACGATCGCAACCAGACAAACGACCCACATCCTCTTTGATTTGGAAGTGCCGGTTGCAACATGGGCCGGTCGTGCAAGTCCGGGTTGCGCGATCCTCTCTTCGGTTTCTTCGAGAGATGGGATCATTTACCCTCTCTCCGGGAAATATTCAGATGCATCCGTGCGCGCGCCCCGACCATCCGAAACAGGAATACGAGCGCAGCACAGCATTTATCGAGCAACCATCTTCTGGCCTTCATGATGCCTCCCCGGTTTATATTGTGCGGAGGGCAACTGTGCAGTGCTGTTAGAAACGATCAGTTACATGTGAGGATTTGTATGGAGAACGAACCACACATTGGGAAAAACTGGGGAAGCAGTTCAAGCCGATCGAACTCTGGCCGGAAAATATTTCGGTGACACGACACAACGCATCGGTTCACCCAAACTGAGCCGCGTGGCCGTTCCGCCGGTTGACGCTAGAGCCTTATAGTGCGGTAGTATGCTCGGGCTTTGAAAGCTCATCTCCGTGAGTGGCTGGGGCTGGGTCGTGCGCGGCAGGCAACTGGATAATAATTTCGAGGCCTGTCGGCCGAAGGTTCTCGGCACGTATCGTACCGCGATGCATACGAATCGCTTCAGAAGCAATGGCGAGCCCCAGGCCATTCCCTCCCGTTGCTTCCGCGTCCCCGTTTATTCGATAGAAGGGCTGAAATATTGCCTCGAGAGAATCTTCCGGAACCCCAGGTCCATGGTCCCGGACAGAAAGAAGTGCCAGCGGTTCCGGAGCGCTCTGATCGACCTCCAAAGCGATTTGGACATCGCTTCCCGGCCGTGTGAAGCGGACTGCGTTGCGAATAATATTTTCACAGGCGCTTCTGAGGGCATGCGGATCGGCGTTCGGGAGAATGATCGAACCGGTTGTCTGAAGACTGACGGATTTGCCCAGGGCTTGTGCTTCGAAGTTGCAGTCCGCCGCCACTTCCTCGACGAGCTGAGCGAAGTCCACGTCCTCTCTCTCCGAAGGCGAAAGCCGGGCTTCCAGGCGTGAGAGCGTCAAAAGCTGTCCCATCAAAAGATCGATTCTCACAACATCACGGTCCAGACGCTGAAATAGGTCGTCAGAATCGGCAGGAAAACGATTTCGTAGAAGAGCCAGAGAGATATTAATGCGAGCTAGAGGAGAGCGCAGTTCATGCGATACCGAGTTCAGAAGTTTCTTTTGCGTTTGAATCAGGGAGTCGAGCCGGCTGACCATTGAGTCGAAGTCTTTTGCGAGAGCTGCCAATTCGTCAAAGCGCCGGGAAACGGAAGACGGCACTCGCGCTTTGAGATCGCCTTGCGCGACCCTTCTAGCCGTCGACTGGATGCTGTAGATCGGGGAGGCAATATGATAAGCGAGCCCAAGGCAAAGCAACGTGACCAAAAGGATTAAGGAAATGCTAAAAGGCAGCCCGTCGCCAAGCAGGACGTCTGTTATCTGGCGGAAATTGGACTTCAGGTAGAGCATCAGTATGTACGGATGCCCTGAGGAAGAGACGAACTTGTAGGCCGCAATATGGGCTCGAAAAACGACGAGTTGGCCGTCTTTGGCTGCGCGCATAACTCGAAGACCGTCATCTGACAGGGGCCGCGACAGCACATCCTTATTGGAATTGGATCCGTCGAGCAAGAAGAGTTGCCGTTCGCGCTCGGTATCATTGCTCTGCGAGAAACGAGCAAACGCCTCGGGGCCGCCCGATTCATATGCCTTGACGGCCTCCTCCGCCAGGATAGGCGCAACCGTTGCATACATGTTTGGCGCCGAGACCTGCCTCATGCCCGTCAGGCGACTGCCAAGAAGCACGATGGCGATCATGCCCCAAGCCGTCAGCCAATACCAAAAAAAGATCTTCAGGAAGAGCCGGTACATGGGCACTCTCGCTCTCACCCTGAGGAGTCTTGCTTGAAGATTAAGGGCCAAAAGTCTTCCTCCCGCTCAGCGGTCCTCAGTTAAATGTATACAATACAACCCGGCTCCCGAACAGCCCTCCGGCCAAGACCTAACAAATCCTTACAGACGCTCTACGCTTCCTGGCTGCACCATCCTCAAGCTCCCCATATCCTGCATGCAGAAACACTTTATCTTGCGTGGAGGGTTATGACTTACTGCCGTATTGGTTCCAGGCGCTCGTGCGCCTTCATTTTGTTTGCGACCACGATTTTTTGTCTTTATCCGCGTTCTATCGCCGCACAGAATTTGAAAGCCAAACCGGCGCCGACCGATCATACAGACGTTTCTCCTTCGTCCACATCCCATGGAGATGAACTCCAACCTGCTCGGCAAGACTTGACTGGCGATCCTTTGCCCGATGCACCTCTGCCGAAGGGACAAACACAAGGGCAAGACCACAACCCCGTGGCGCCTTCGAGCCTTCAACCGAACCAGGTGCTGGGGCTGCCTCCAACGCTAACCAGAACACCTTTAACAGGCGGCGACAAGTTTCGCATCTACATCCATAAATCATTTGGCCCGCCCGCTGTAATTCTTCCTGCCTTTGGTGCAGGCTTCCAAATGCTGAATCCGCCAAACCACTACCCAAGAGAATGGAAAGATGGAGCTGCCGCATTTGGCAGAATCTACGGCTACAAAGAGGCCGATCGCACCTCCAGGGAGACTGCCCAGTTTCTTACGGGTTTCCTTCTGCATGAAGACCCTCGCTACCAACGCTCCACCAGCACCAATCCATTGCGCCGAACCTTCCACGCCCTCGCCTTCACCGTCATCGACAAGACGGATTCCGGCAGAAATACTCTCGCGGTAAGTAACTTCGCTTCTGCAGCAGCCGGCGGGTTCGTGGGCATGGGCATCCTTCCGAACGGCTACAACGATGTAACGCATGCGGAACAGCGTATGGCTAGTGAGTTCTTGCAGATCGCTATCGGGAACGTAGCTACCGAGTTTGAGCCTCAATGGGGGCCATTGGCCAAAAAACTGCGTCTTCAGAAGATACTTCCTGCTTGGTGGGTTCCGCAGCACTCACACTAGCCTTAGCATCGCCTGAGCTGGATGCGGAGTGCTCAGGTCGTCTAGCCGCGCGACGGATTGTAGGTGACCGGCCCGCCCAAAATTGCATCGTATGGTTGACAGCAACACGGGATAATACGGTCGGGCAAACGATTTTTTCCTTTCGATTTGTTTGGGCGGGCCTGTCCTGAGTCAGAGGGGATTCGTCGGAGTCGTCATGGATGATAAGAGCACACGCAGCGCGAACACAACGGAAGTTGCCGGTAGGACGACGGAGAAGCTCAGGCCGCATCTGCTCATAGTGGATGACGATCGTGAACTCTGCGAAATCCTGAAGCGCTACCTCGAAGCGGAGGATTTCCGGGTTTCCTTCGTGCACACGGGTGACGCCGGCGTAAAGGCGGGAATTGAGGGCAGTTTCGAGCTAATTGTGCTGGACGTTATGTTGCCGGACAAGAAGGGATTCAACGTTCTCAAGGACATTCGACAGCGCGCGCGGACTCCCGTGCTGATGCTGACTGCCAGGGGCGAAGAGTTTGACCGCATCTTGGGGTTGGAGCTCGGCGCCGACGACTACCTGGCGAAGCCTTTCAACCCGCGTGAACTTGCGGCAAGAATTTCTGCCATTCTCCGCAGATCGGGGTGGCAATCGGACAACAGGACCGGGCTTAGACCTCCAAAAATCAAATTTGGAGACTTGGAACTCGATTTGGGTGCACGCACTGTCTCAAAAGCTGGCGCACCTTTGAATCTAACATCCGCGGAATTTGAGCTGCTGCACATGTTCTTCGAGTTTCCGGGCCAAGTGCTCACACGAGATAAGCTAGTGGAACGCGTCCTGGATAGGAAATTTTCGCCCTTCGATCGAAGCATCGATTTTCACATTACGAACCTTCGGCGCAAGCTTGGTCCACAGCCCGATGGCGGCGAGAGGATTCGTAGTGTTCGAGCCATCGGCTATCTCTACGCGTGGCCCGGGAAACAGTAAGTCCTCGGGTTAGTCCTCCTTTGAGTTTCAAGGTTTGGCTTCGACTCCCTCCAAGTCTGCTCGCCTACAAACACTAACAGTAGAAACACTCTTCCTAGCCGCACTGCCTCTCACTGACCACCAGAATGAAAGAGAGAGGAGAACTCTTTATGAAACTCTGGCTTCAAAGGATCTGTGCGACAGTCCTGGTGCTGTTGCGCGTAATCGGATATTAGGAATCGCCATGGAACTATCGAACGATGTCTTTGTTCCCTCACGTTTCACGCTTCATGATGCTCACGGTTGCTGCTGCCATGGCATTTC